>Ga0206117_101391_pt1 | contig 12563 bp, 7 predicted proteins | sample 3A5Ametagenome_FD_177997 | JGI IMG/M metagenome (GOLD analysis project Ga0206117, IMG submission 177997) | Enriched microbial communities from leaf-cutter ant dump, University of Wisconsin, Madison, United States - 3A5A | ecosystem: Environmental > Terrestrial > Nest > Insects nest > Nest dump... | reverse complement strand
CGGCCGACTACAGCAACGAGATGTCGCTGTCGCAGGAGATCCTCAAGCGCAACGCCGACGCCTACCGCCGCCTGCGCAACACCGCGCGCTTCCTGCTCGGCAACCTGGACGGCTTCGATCCGGCCCGGCACCTGCGCCCGCTGGAAGACATGGTCGCGCTGGACCGCTGGATCGTGCACCGCGCATTCGAGCTGCAGGAGAAGATCAAGGCCGCCTACGCCAGCTACAACATGGCCGAGATCGTGCAGCTGCTGCTGAACTTCTGCAGCGTCGACCTGGGTTCGCTGTACCTGGACGTGACCAAGGACCGCCTGTACACGATGCCGGCCGACTCGCGCGGCCGCCGCTCGGCGCAGAGCGCGATGTACCGCATCGCCGAGGCGTTCGTGCGCTGGGTCGCGCCGATCCTGACCTTCACCGCCGACGAGCTGTGGGGCTACCTGCCGGGCGGGCGCGCCGACAACGTGCTGTTCGCCACCTGGTACGACGGCCTGGCGCCGCTGCCGGCCGATGCGCAGCTGTCGGCCGCCGATTTCGAGCAGTTGCTGGCGCTGCGCGAGCAGGTGGCCAAGGTGCTGGAACCGATGCGCGCCAACGGCGCCATCGGCGCCGCGCTGGAAGCGGAGATCACCGTGGCCGCCAACGAGGAGCAGGCTGCGCGCTGGCAGCCGCTGGCCGAGGAACTGCGCTTCCTGTTCATCAGCGGCGACGTGAGCGTGCGCCCGGCCACCACCGACGAGGTGTTCGTCAGCGCCCAGCCCACCGGCAAGGCCAAGTGCGTGCGCTGCTGGCACCATCGCGCCGATGTCGGCGGCAACGCCGGCCATCCGGAGCTGTGCGGCCGTTGCGTCAGCAACATCGAAGGAACGGGCGAGGACCGCCGCTGGTTCTGAGTTCTCCCGGTAGGAGCGGCTTCAGCCGCGCGGGGCTTTCCAGCCAAAGCCCCATCGCGGCTGAAGCCGCTCCTACGGGGATCTTTCGCCACTTTTACGGTAGAACGACGCGATGACCGCAAGACCCAAACCCAACGCCCTGATCTGGCTCCTGCTTTCGGCAGCGGTCATCGGCCTGGACCAGTGGAGCAAGGCCTGGGTGCTGGCCAGCCTGCCCGAGTTCACGCCGGTGCCGGTGATCGATGGCTTCTGGAACTGGTACCGCACCTACAACACCGGCGCGGCATTCAGCTTCCTCAGCGACGCCGGCGGCTGGCAGCTGTGGTTCTTCACCGCGCTGGCGGTGGGCATCAGCGGGCTGATGGCGTTCTGGCTCTCGCGCACCGCGCGCGGCAACTGGCGCAGCGCGCTGCCGTATGCGCTGGTGATCGGCGGCGCCATCGGCAACGTCATCGACCGGCAGCTTCACGGCCACGTGGTGGACTTCATCCAGTGGTACGTCGGCGACCATTACTGGCCGTCGTTCAACATCGCCGATTCGGCGATCGTGGCCGGCGCCATCGGCATCGCCCTGTCGGGGCTGTTCGATGGGAAGAAGCGGGAACAGGGAACAGGGAACGGGGAATGACGCTGCAGGGTTTCATTTCCGTTCCCCTTATTTCTCCTTCGCGCCCTTAGAATCCCCGCATGGACGTACTGCTTGCCAACCCCCGCGGCTTCTGCGCCGGCGTCGACCGCGCCATCGAGATCGTCAAGCGCGCGATCGAAACGCTGGGCGCGCCGATCTACGTGCGCCACGAAGTGGTGCACAACCGCTTCGTGGTCGACGACCTGAAGCAGCGCGGCGCGATCTTCGTCGAGGAACTGGACGAAGTGCCCGACGGCAATACGGTGATCTTCAGCGCCCACGGCGTGTCGCAGGCGGTACGCGACGAGGCCGACCGGCGCGGGCTCAAGGTGTTCGACGCGACCTGCCCGCTGGTGACCAAGGTGCATTTCGAGGTCGCGCGCCACTGCCGCGCGGGCCGCGACGTGGTGCTGATCGGCCACGAAGGCCATCCGGAGGTCGAGGGCACGATGGGGCAATGGCGCAGCGAAGCCGGCGCCGGTTCCATCTACCTGGTCGAGGACGAGGACGATGTCGCCGCGCTGGATGTCGGCCAGCCCGGCAACCTGGCCTACACCACCCAGACCACGCTGTCGGTGGACGACACCCGCAGCGTGATCGCCGCGCTCCGGGCGAAGTTCCCCGCGATCCAGGGCCCGAAGAACGACGACATCTGCTACGCCACGCAGAACCGCCAGGATGCGGTGCGCGAACTGGCGCAGCAGTGCGACCTGGTGCTGGTGGTCGGCTCGCCGAACAGCTCCAATTCCAACCGCCTGGCCGAACTGGCCCGCCGCGAGGGCGTGGAGTCGTACCTGATCGACGGCGCGCACGAGATCGACCCGCAGTGGGTGGCCGGCAAGCGCAACATCGGCCTTACCGCCGGCGCCTCGGCGCCGCAGGTGCTGGTCGACGGCGTGATCGAACGCCTGCGCGAACTCGGCGCCGGCAGCGTCGCCGAACTGGCCGGCGAACCGGAGTCCATGGTGTTCGCGCTGCCCAAGGAACTGCGCCTGCGCCTGGTCGATTGACCACGCGGGCGGCGAACCTCTAGAATTCGCGGCTCCGCCGGAATAGCTCAGTTGGTAGAGCGGCGCATTCGTAATGCGTAGGTCGCAGGTTCGACTCCTGTTTCCGGCACCAGCATCGAAGAAAGGCCAGACGTCCGCGTCCGGCCTTTTTTTGTTGCCGCCCTCCGTGGCGGCAATCCTCCGGGCCGTCAGCGAGCGATGTCAAAAGCTGCGCCTGGCAGTTTTTCTGCCGCGCGTGCAGCCGTCCGTGTCAGTGGAACTGCAGGGTCAACTGGACGTAGCGCCCCAGCGGATCGTCCTGGCCGGTGGCCAGGCCGCCGTTGCCGGGCAGGTAGTTCACCGGCTTGGTATCCAGCAGGTTGAGGATGTCCAGCGCGGCGGTGAACCGCGCGCCGATCCGGCGGTCGAGGTGCAGGTTCCAGCGCAGCTGCGCCGGGTTGCTGCATTGGCCGTTGCCGCGCTGCGGGGCAGGGCAGGCGCCGCCCGGTTGCCAGGCGCGGGTGCTGCCGGTGTAGCGGGCGTGCAGCGCGCTTCCCCAGCGCGTTCCCTGCCATTGCAGCGAGGCGGTGGCCGCCGTGCCCGGCGTGGCGTGGCCGCGCAGGTCGGTCCAGCGGCCGCCGGCGCGTTCGCGGCGGCGCAGGGCCTGCTGGTGGATGGCGTCGAGCGAGAACCGCCATTGCCCGGCGCCGGCGGCATGCAGGTAGTCGCCGTGCAGTACCCAGTTGCGCGATACCGTGCGGCCTATGTTGTCGAAATACAGCCGCAGCGACTGCAGCCGGCCGTTGTCGTCCAGCAGCCAGGTAGCGGCATTCCAGCCGGCATCGGCCGGGCGCAGCGCCAGGATCTCGTTGCGCAGTTCGACGCGGTTGTGGGTGAGCGACAGGCTGAGGTCGGGCCGTGGATTCCAGAGTGCGCCCAGGGACTGGTTGCGCGAGGTCTCGGCCTCCACGCCGGCGTTCTCGATGACCTGCACATCGACCAGGCAGGCATCGTCCGCCGGGTGCGCGCATGCCGGCAGGCCCGGCGACCAGGCCACGGCCTCGGTGCCGAAATAGCCGGGCGGGCGCCGGCGCTCGAACAGGCTGGGCGCGCGGTAGCCGCGGCTGGCGGACAGCAGCAGCGACCAGGACGGCGAGACGTTCCAGCGCAGGCCGGCGCGCGGCGAGAACGACAGGTCGCCGGCGTCATGGTCCAGGCGCGCGGCCAGGTCCAGGCGCAGCGGCGCCGCCAGCGGCAGGCCCAGTTCGGCGTAGGCGGCGCTGCTCTGGCGGGAAAGGCGGCGGCGTTCGGTCGGCAGGCCCAGCGCCAGTTCGCCTTCCTCGAGCAGCCGGTCCGGGCGCGAGGTCCAGGTTTCGTGGCGCAGGTCGATGCCGCTGGCCAGCTGCGCGGCGCCGCCGGGCAACCGGCCGAGCGCGCGGCGCGTGCCCCACCACGCCAGCCACTGGTCGGTGCGGCCGCGGTTGCGGGTGGTGGGGAACAGGTCATCGCGCAGCGCCGGGTCCAGCGGCGTGAACCCCGGGAAGTAGCCGTCCGCCACCGCGTCGAACAACCGCGCCGTGCGCACGGCGCCCTCGGTGGTCAGCGTGGTCGCGCTGCGTTGCCGGCCCAGGCCCGCGTCCCAGCCGCCGTCGCCGCGGTCGCGGCCGATGCCGGCGGCCAGGTCGATCTCCAGGCTGCGGATGGTCGGACGCACGATGCCGCCTTCCTGGAACACATGGTTGATCAGGTCGCCGCCGCCCAGGCGCAGCGCGGCGGCCGTCGGCCCCAGCTCGTAGCGCTGGCGGGCATGGCTGGCGCGCAGTTCGGCGTAGGCGTGCAGGCCGTCGCCGGCGTCGTGGCGCCAGTGCGCGTAGGCGGCGGCGGTGGAGGTTGCCGGCTGCAGCGAGCGCGGGCGCGCGCTGTCGTACCAGCAGCCGCTGTCCTCGCGCATGCCGGACGGGCACAGGTAGGCCGGCAGGTAATAGCCGTCGCGGGTGAGCAGCCCGATCGGGTAGCGCTGCCGTTCGCGGTGCCAGTCGCGGCGGTCGCCGGCGACATGGTCGGCCCGCTGCAGGTCGATGCCGAGGAACCAGTCGTCGCCCTGGCCGCTGCGGCCGGTGGCGGCCTGCATCCGGTACTGGGCGCCATCGCCCTGGTTGCTGATGCCGCTCTGCAGCATGGCTTCCGGCCCGTCGGCGTGGTCGCGCAGCACGATGTTGACCACGCCGGCCATGGCGTCGGCGCCATAGATGGCCGAGGCGCCGCCGCGGACCAGTTCGATGCGTTCGACGAAGCTCAGCGGGATGCTGCCCAGGTCGGTCAGCGCGCCCTGGCGCAGCGACACCATCGGGTAACGTGGCAGGCGCCGGCCGTTGACCAGGAACAGGGTGGCGCGCGGGCCCATGCCGTCCAGGCTGGTGGCCGCGGCGGCGGCGCCGGGCAGGTAGGGCGAGTCGCCATCGCGGGACGCGTCCACCGGCGGGTGCCCGTTCATGCCGGGCAGGTGGCGCAGCAGGTCGAACAGCGAGCCATAGCCGCTGCGGCGGATGTCCTCGCGCTCGAGCACGTCGACCGCCATGGTCGCCTGCAGCGAGGTGCGCGGCAGGCGGCTGCCGGTGACGTGCACCGGCGCGAGCTCGACCTCCGCCGGCATCGCCGGTTCCGGCGCGCGCGTCGGCGGGGCGGGCGGCGGTGGGCGCGATGCGCGTTCCTGCGCGGCGGCGCGGCGTACCGTGAATATCCCGCCCGGCGAACGCGACAGCCGGACGGGCAGGCCCAGCAGCAGTTTTTCCAGCGCGGCGTAGGGTGTCCATGCGCCGCTGATGCCGGCGCTGTCCAGCCCGGCCAGCTCGCGTGCGTCGAACAGCAGCGGCGTGCCGCCCTGCCGCGACCATTCGCGCAGCGCCTGCGCCAGCGGTCCGTGCGCCACGCGGTAGTCCACCGTGCCGGCGGCGTCGGCGCCGATGGCCGGCAAGGGCGCCAGCAGCGCCAGGCACAGCGCGGTCCTGCGCAGGCGGTGGAACAGTGCCTCCATCGCCGCGCTCAACGCTTGCCGCGCAGTTCGAGCGTCCCGTCGGCGCGGGCGTGGCGGGTGATCGACCAGCCTTCTTCCAGGGCGGACAGCAGCGCGGCCTGGTCGCCGGCGCCGAAGGTGCCGCTGACCGCCAGCGCGGACAGCGCCGGGTCGTCGACGACCACGCGCGTGGGCGTGTAGCGGTTCATGCGCGCGATGGCGACCGGCAGCGGCGTGGCGTCGAACACCAGCCGGCTCTGCAGCCAGCCCTCGGCCTGCGGCCGCGAAAGGGGGTGCGGCGGCGCGATGCGGCCGGACGGCTGCACCTGCAGCTGTTGCCCGGGGCGCAGCGGGCGGCGCATGCCTTCGGCGCCGCGGCTGTCGATCTCCAGCGCGCCCTCGAGCAGGGCGACATCGATCCGGCCGTCGTCCAGCCGCTCCACCTGGAACGTGGTGCCGATGTCGCGCAGCGTGCTGTTGCCTGCTTCCACCCGCATCGCCTGCCGCGCCGGCGCGACCTGCAGCTGCATCCGGCCCTGCTGCAGTTCGATGCTGCGCCGGCGCCAGCCGAAGCGCGCGGTCAGGGTGGTGCGGGCGTCCAGTACCACCACGCTGCCGTCCTCCAGGACCTGCCGCTGCGGCGCGGTGCCGCCGTTCACGTAGGTGTGCAGGGTGGGGTTGCCGTCGCTGGTCCAGGCCCAGCCGACGCCTACCGCCACGCAGAGCGCCGCCGCGGCGGCGGCGCCGAACAGCGGCCGCCGGTACAGCGGCGGCCGCCGGACCACGCGGCGCGCGCCGGCGCGCAGCCAGGGATCCTCGCGCAATGCCGCCGCGCGCGCGTGCAGCCGTTCCGCCTCGGCCCAGGCGCGCACCCGCGCCGGGTCGGCGGCGAGCCAGTCCTCGAAGGCCTCGCGTTCGGCGCGGGTGCAGTCGGCCGCTTCCAGCCGCGCCACCCAGGCCGCGGCCTGGGCGAACAGGGTGTCGGGGCGCGGCGCATCGCGGTCCATCATTCCTCCCCGCCCATGCCCAGGGCGTCGGCGCCCAGTTCCCGGCGCAGCCCCTGCAGGGCGCGCGCGACGTGCTTCTCCACCGTCTTGGCGGTGATGCCGCGATGCCGGGCGATCTGGCTGTAGCTCATGCCGGTGATGCGGTTGAGCAGGTAGACCTCGCGGCAGCGCTCGGGCAGTTTCAGCAGCGCCTGGCGCAGGGCGTTGAGCATCTGTCCGGACTCGGCCTGGCGCAGCGGCCCGGGCGTGGAGAACGGCGCTTCGGTCGGCAGGTCGTGCTCGGACAGCGGCAGGTGCGGCGCGGCGTGCGGGGAGCGGCCGCGGTCGGCCAGGCGGTTGCGCGCGATCCGGTACAGCAGCAGCTTCAGTTCTTCCTGCGGATGTTGCCGGTAGCGGATCAGCCGTTCCATGCAGTCCTGCACGATGTCCTCGGCGTCCTCGTCGCTGGCCGCGCGCGCGCGCAGGAAGGCGCGCAGCGGTTCGCGCTGTTCGCGCACGAACGATGCGAAGGCGTCGCCGGCGGCAGCGGGCGTCGCGTTGTCGGCCGGGGCGGAGGAAAGAGGCAGGCGGGCGATCCGGAGGCGGAGGGTGCGCAGAGTGTACGCAGCGCGGCGCCGGCGGGAAGCGTCGCGACGGCATGCCGGTGCATGGATGAATCTGTTCATTTAGAAGTGATGGGGCGACCGGGGGTGAATGCCGCCGTTGCGCGTTCTGCTCTGGTCCCGCAGGCGCGGGATGGGCGGGATTCCCCGCCGCCACCACGGAGAGAGAAGTGCGAATGAAACGATCGGTATTGAGTATGGCGCTGTCCGGACTGCTGGCCACCGCCGCGTTCGGCATGGCCGCGGATGCGAACGCGATGTCGGTGCACGTCAACGGCGACCGCATCTTCCTGAGCGGCGACGTGACCTACGCCGACCTTGTCGCGTTGCCCGCGATGCTGGCCAAGGCGCAGGCCGAAGGCCGTCCATTCCGGGAAGTGGTGCTGCGCACCTCCAATGGCGGCCTGCTGGCCAGCGGCGAATGGCTGCAGGCGGTGATCCGTACCGCCGGCCTGAACACCATCGTTTCCGGCCACTGCATTTCCTCCTGCTCGATCATGCAGTCCGGCGGCGTGGAGCGTTACATGGCCGGCGACCTGCCGACCGAGGCCGACTCGGTGCAGATCCATGCCGCCAGCTCCGGCGGCCGCGTGACCTACGGCCCGTCGCCGCGCATGTTCGGCATCTACACCGGCAACTATGGCGGCGGCATGGACGAGGAACTGCTGTACAAGGCGCTGTTCCAGGTCACCCAACCCAATGGTCTGCTGGTCTTCACCGACCCGTCGCGCACCAGCGGCGATTCGGTCAGCTTCGATCCGGACGGTACCGGCCGCAAGAGCCAGACCTTCCCGGGCCAGGACATGTTCAACAACAACATCATGACCTCGGCCGACTACAACAACCCGGGCGATACCCTGCGGGTGACGTCCGACGTGACCGGCGACATCAACCCCGGTTACCTGCGTACCGGCAGGCTGCTGCAGGCGCTGGTGGACGACGACTTCGCGCGCTGGAGCGACGCCGATTACGGCACCACCTACATCAACCTCGCCTTGACCATCTACAACCTGGCGCAGAACGGCCCCAACGGCATCGGCCAGTTCTCGATCCAGGACTACCTGAGCGACCCGGGCATCCAGGCGATGCTGCAGTCCAAGCTGCGCCTGGACGAGCTGGATGTCTCGGCCCTGGACGATTCGGCGGGCGTGATCAGCATCGGCAACGGCGCGGTGTGGCGGACCGCGGCGACCACCGGCGCCGACCTGATGCGGGTGGAGAACGGCGCCATCGCGCTGGAAGGCGGCGCCCTGCGCACCACCGAACTGCGCGTGCAGCGCGCCGGCGCGCTGGTCGGCCATGGCGACATCGCCTCGGCGACCATGGATCCGGACGCGCTGCTCGGCATCACCGGCCCGTCGTGGCGCGAGGACGGGTTCAGCCGCGTCGTAGTCAACGGCCTGCTGATGCCGCGCGGCGGCGACCTCACCACCCATGGCTACGTCAACATCCAGCCCGGTTCGCTGGTCGCCTTCGACGTGACCGAAGCCGGCGGCGCGGCGGCCGGCCGCCTGCGCGTGGGCGGCTTCTACGACGGCGGCATGAACGAGGGTGCGCTGGTCGTGGCGCCGGGCGCGCAGCTGGCGCTGAACGTGGCCGAGGGCTTCTACGGCGCCGATTACAGCCGCGAACTGATCGAAGGGCCGATCTACATGGCTGGCGCCTACCAGGGCTTCCAGCAGGTCGCGCGCCTGGGCGACGCCGGCTACAGCGCCAGCATCGCCGACGGCGAAGTGTTCCGTCCGCGCCACAACTCGCTGCTCAGCTTCAACGTGCACCAGAGCGCCGATGGCCTGTGGCTGAGCGCCAACACCGGTTTCGAGCAGACCGGGCTGTTCGCCAACGCGCAGTCCGGCGACGGCCTGGGCCGCGCGCTGGCCGCCGCCGCCAATGGCGGGCGCGCCGGCATGAAGCCGCTGCTGGGCGCGCTGCAGTTCGCCGACCGCGACGTGATCCGGCAGCAGGCCGGCGCGCTGCGCGGCGACGCGCACGCCACGCTGCAGCTGGCCGACGCCGCGCTGGTCGGCAGCATCGGCAGTGTGATCCAGCACCACCAGTTCGACCTGCGCAGCAACGGCGGCGATGCCGACGGCCTGGCCGCGCAGGCGGCGCAGGCAGCCTCGGCGCAGCCGGGCATGGGCAATGGCAGCCTGTTCAGCCAGCTGGCCATTCACCTGGTCGAGCCGGCCGCCAATGGCGGAGGCGAAGGCGAAGGCGAGGGCATGCAGGGCGGCGACAGCCGCCGCGGCGTCGGCATCTGGGGCCGCGGTTTCGGCAGCCAGGGCCGGATCAAGGCGCAGGGCAGCGTTGCCGGGATGAGCCAGAACATCGGCGGCATCGTGGTGGGCGCGGACACCCGCGTGGCCGACGACAAGGTGGCGCTGGGCGTGAGCGTGGCCGCGGCCGACATGTCGGCCAAGGCGCGCGACGGCGTGGATTTCCACGGCGACGTCCGCGCGCTGGACATCGGCGGCTACCTGGACGCGGCCTATGCCAAGGGCTATGTGGCCGCGTCGGTGCGCTACACCGACCTGCGCCACGACACCCGCCGCGGCATCGCCGGCATCGAGGGGCTGGAAGCCCCGCTGCGCGCCAGCTACGACAGCAACGCCGTGTCGGCGCGGCTGGAGCACGGCTTCTCGTTCACCACCGCCGGTGGCGCGGTGGTGCAGCCGCTGCTGCCGGTGGTCGACTACGCCCGCCTGTCCAACGCCCGCTTCGACGAAGGCAAGGGCGCCGGCGCCCTGGCCGGCCGCAGCGGCAGCCTGGAGAGCCTGCGCGTCGGCGCCGGCCTGCAGCTGTTCAAGACCTTCGACGGCCGCAACGGCGAGCGCATCACCCCGCACGCGCGGGTGCTGTGGCAGAAGGAGCTGCGCGACACCCAGGCCCGCTTCACCTCCGCCTTCGCCGCGGCGCCGGACCTGACCTTCGGGGCGGCCAGCCAGACGCTCGGCGAGCAGCTGCTGTCGTGGAACCTCGGCGTCAGCAGCCGCGCCAGCGAGCGCCTGTCGGTGATGCTCGACTATGTCGGCGAGCGCCGTGACGGCCAGACCGTGAACGGCGTGATGCTGGGTCTGGGCTACCGCTTCTGATCCATGGAAAGCCCCTCCCGGTGGCCGGCGCCGGCCACCGGGAGGCAGCGGAAACGCCGCGGCGCGCACAGGTGCGACAACATGTCGCATGCTGAACCGGGCTCCAGCTGCGCTGGATCATTGTCAATGCCTTTCTAAAGTGATGGGCGAAAGCCTAGAATTGCCGGGCTGAATCCGGCAGTCCCGTATACGTTTTCCCCGATGGGCAATCCATCGGGTGGTCGTTTCGCGCAAGCGTGCAAGGGAGTGCCGGACCAGGCCCCCCCTCGCAATTGGATCGACCGATGATTCCGTTGAAATCACTTGGACGCAGCCTGCGTCCGGGCCTGCTGCTTGCCTTGTCCGCGCTGTTGGCGGGCTGCGACGCGGCCATCCTCAACCCCAAGGGCCAGATCGGCCACGACGAGAAGACCCTGCTGATCACCGCCACGGTGCTGATGCTGCTGGTCGTCGTTCCCGTGATCGTGATGACCCTGGCGTTCGCGTGGAAGTACCGCGCCTCCAATACCAAGGCCCGCTACGAACCCAAGTGGTCGCATTCCACCGCCATCGAAGTGGTGGTGTGGTCGATCCCGTGCATGATCGTGCTGGTGCTGGCGGTGCTGACCTGGCGCTCCTCGCACGCGCTGGATCCCTACCGGCCGATCGAGTCCGAGCGCACGCCGGTCGTGGTCGAGGCGATCTCGATGGACTGGAAGTGGCTGTTCGTCTACCCGGAAGAGAACGTGGCCGTGGTCAACGAGCTGACCTTCCCGGTCGACGCGCCGCTGAACCTGAAGATCACCTCCGACACGGTGATGAGCGCGTTCTTCATCCCGCGCCTGGGCAGCATGGTCTATTCGATGGCGGGCATGGAGACCAAGCTGCACCTGATCGCCAACGAGGCCGGCGAATTCGAGGGTATGGCCTCGCATTACAGCGGCGCCGGTTTCAACAAGATGCACTTCACCGCGCACGCGGTGAGCGAGGAGCAGTACCGCGCCTGGCTGGACAAGGTCCGCGCCGGCGACAAGGTGCTGGACAAGGCGGCGTTCGGCGAACTGGGCGCTGAGAAGAACCACGACTGGTACCCGGTGACCTATTACGGGCGCACCGAGGCCGGGCTGTTCGACTGGATCCTGGCCCGCCACATGGGCGAGAACCACCACTTCGGCATGAAGAAGCACGACCACGCGGCCGCGCCGCAGGATGCCGCCGCGCACGAGGGCCATGACGGCCACGACGCCGGCGCCACCCCGCCGGACGCTGCTGGCGACGCCGGACACAACGCTGACGAGCACGCCGCCCACGCCGGGCACGGCGCCTCGGGAGAATGACAATGCTGGGCAAACTGACTATCGAAGCGGTCCCGTACCACGAGCCGATCATCATGATCACGCTCGGCGCGGCCGGACTGATCGGCCTCGCCATCCTGGGCCTGATCACCCGCGCCAGGCTGTGGGGCTACCTGTGGAACGAGTGGTTCACCTCGGTGGACCACAAGAAGATCGGCGCGATGTACCTGATCGTCGCCTTCATCATGATGCTGCGCGGCTTCGCCGACGCGGTCATGATGCGCCTGCAGCAGGCCGTCGCCGCCGGCGGCGCCGAGGGCTACCTGCCGCCGCACCACTACGACCAGATCTTCACCGCCCACGGCGTGATCATGATCTTCTTCGTGGCGATGCCGCTGATCACCGGCCTGATGAACCTGGTCGTGCCGCTGCAGATCGGCGCGCGCGACGTGGCCTTCCCGTTCCTCAACTCGCTCAGCTTCTGGCTGTTCGTGTCCGGCGCGGGCCTGGTGATGATCTCGCTGGGCGTGGGTGAGTTCGCGCAGACCGGCTGGCTGGCGTTCCCGCCCCTGTCGGGCAAGGAATACAGCCCAGGCGTCGGTGTGGATTACTACATCTGGGGCCTGCAGGTTTCGGGCCTGGGTACCACGCTGAGTGGCATCAACTTCTTCATCACCATCCTCAAGATGCGCACCCCGGGCATGAAGCTGATGCACATGCCGGTGTTCAGCTGGACCGCGCTGGTGACCAACGTGCTGATCATCGCCGCCTTCCCGGTGCTGACCGTCACCCTGGTGCTGCTGACCCTGGACCGCTACCTGGGCATGCACTTCTTCACCAACGACGGCGGCGGCAACGCCATGCTGTACATCAACCTGATCTGGATCTGGGGCCACCCGGAGGTCTACATCCTGGTGCTGCCGGCGTTCGGCGTGTTCTCCGAGGTCATCGCCACCTTCTCGCGCAAGACCCTGTTCGGCTACAAGGGCATGGTGTACGCGACGGCCTGCATCGGCGTGCTGTCCTTCATCGTGTGGCTGCACCACTTCTTCACCATGGGTTCGG
>Ga0206117_101390_pt1 | contig 12579 bp, 11 predicted proteins | sample 3A5Ametagenome_FD_177997 | JGI IMG/M metagenome (GOLD analysis project Ga0206117, IMG submission 177997) | Enriched microbial communities from leaf-cutter ant dump, University of Wisconsin, Madison, United States - 3A5A | ecosystem: Environmental > Terrestrial > Nest > Insects nest > Nest dump... | reverse complement strand
CTCTCACGGTCCTTTGTCAGGCAGTCGACGGCCTTGGGATACTTGGCCTCGTATTTGTCGACGAAGACGGCCATGGCGACCTCGGCGGTCGCCCGATCCGGGGCATCGCGGATCTCCCTGAGATCGGTCTTCATGTTAGGCTGCACCGACTTCGGCACCTTGTTGAGGATGTTGACGGTGTGCACCCTAGCCTGACTTTCACTGGCTGGAACGCGCCAGCTTGCCCTGGCGCACCTCATCAAGATCGCCGCGGGGGTGGTCGAGATAAAAACTGAAATCCGCCTGCACCTGCCCGCATGGAGTAGGTCAGCATCTTAAACGCGGGGGGTCCGGAGATCAGCCGCTAAGGGCGGGAGCCATCTGTCTCCCTTTTTCGTTTTCGAAAAGCCTCTTCGATTCTTCGAACTAACGGGAGCGGAATGTATGGCACATCTTCCTTATCATCAGCGCATTTTTTCTCCTGATCATCCGCTGTGCTCATCCGATTTTTCCGCTCGAAAACAATCAGTTTTGTAACTCGTAGGCAGACAAATGGTTCCGCTTTGGCATAGGTACGCGCCTGAGCAACAAACAGCTTTTCCACCCTGCGCCAGTTGGCGCACAGCGCACAGGTCTTCCGTAAGCCCGCGCCGCCCCGCCCCTATGTCGATGGCGGTTAAAACACGCGGATAGATGGCGCCGAGAGGGAATTGATGCGGAAGGCATTCGGAAGGATCCTTCTTTGGCGAGATGAATCCTTCATTCCAGCTGATTCCCGACCTCTCAGCCACCACTGTCGTGTAGTGTGGCCGACTACTTAATATGTTGAAGGAGTCTGCATGAGCGTCAGCGGAGACAAATGATTTTTACCCATGATTTTACCCAACATTAATTCATGAAAATTCCAAAGCATTAATTTATGGAAAAATCACAACAACAATGTATGCTGAAATCACGTCATTCTTACATGGAAAGTTTGGAGGTGTTAGATGGCGCTACGAAATGAAGGCAAACTGCTGGCGGCCTCCCTTACTGCATTGAAGCAGGTCACCGATAAAAACAACTCAACGATCATCGAGAGCGACGAGATTTCGAGGACCCATCGGGAACGCCTTGAAGCAGCTGGTTTCCTCGAACCGATTATGCAGGGTTGGTACGCCTTCGCCAAGCCAGGTGGGAATCGCCGTGTCGAAACAGCTTGGGGAAGCGCCTATTGGGAATTCGTCTCTCGCTACTTGGAGAAGCGGTTTGGTGAGGGTTATTGGCTTAATTCCGTTGGATCAATCCGGTTGCATGCTGAGAACTACAGCGTGCCATCGCAGCTAATGATATGCGTCCCCGGTTCCATAAATGGCCAGGTTCCATCTCGGCCGAAGACGTTACCAGGAGGGGCGACCCTATATATCTCCGGCAACAGCCCAGTGCCGTCATCGATTGCTATTAAATCCAACCTTCGCCTTATGTCGCCTGAAGCCGCTATAGCCAATCTGCCGGTAGGGGCTTGGGCTCATATGCCAACGGATGTCGTTTCCGTCCTGGGTTCCATTCCAGGAAGCAATTCGTTGCTCAGGGCAATTCTGGACGGCGGTATGATTACGCGGGCTGGTGCGGCAGCGGGAGCCCTCAGGCACATAGGCCGATCAGCCGATGCAGATAGGATAATTTCAACAATCAGTGGACTCGGTCACGGCATTCGCGAAGAAGACCCTTTGTCTGACCAGCAAAATCTTCCGACCTTCAACTCACGCAAGCCCCTGTCGGCAGCTGGAACGCGCATCAAACTGCTTTGGTCGAAGATGCGTGACGATGTCTTGGCGGAGTTTGTCGAGAAGCCCCGTAGGGTCACAGACATTCCCAGATATCTCGCCGAAATCGATGATCGTTACGTTTCAGACGCATATAATTCGCTGTCCATCGAAGGCTACAAAGTCACGGCAAAGCTTATTGAAAAGGTGAAAAGCCAGAATTGGAAACCGGAAACGAATGCCTCTGACTTCGAAACGCACAATGCGTTGGCGGCACAGGGTTACTGGCTGGCATTCAATGAGGTGAAAAAGGATGTGAAGAACATTCTGGAGGGAGCCGACGTTTCTGCCCTTCTGTGGGATCGTCACCAAGAATGGTTCAAAGCAATGTTTCAGCCCTTCGTGACCATTGGCCAGCAAGAGGCTCATACACTCGCGGGATACCGTAACGGAAACGTCTTCATCATTGGGTCAGACCACGTCCCGTATTCCCCTGAAGCCGTTTTAGATGGAATGGATGCTCTGTTCGACTGCATTGCAGAGGAAGATGACCCTCGTGTTAAAGCGGTTTTAGGACCTTACATTTTTACTTTCATCCATCCTTACATGGATGGAAATGGCCGCAATGCTCGGTTCCTAATGAACGCGCTATTGGCCGAAGGCGGTTTTCCCTGGACTGTCATTCCGGTCGATCGGCGAACCGAATATATGGCCTGCCTTGAGGCCGCGAGCAAACACGAAAACATCAAGCCACTGGCCGCATTTGTTGCCGAGCTTGTGGCGTCACCACCACCTCCACGACCTAAAGAAACCGCATGGTCAAAGCGAAAAGAAAATGGGCGGGAAGCGGCAACTGAAACAAATAATGAGCCTTCTGACGACAGCAGCCGACCAAAATTTCGTATCGGTGTAGACGCACCCGCTGCTGTATCAGAACAAGCTCCCAGCGGGAGAGAGAGGTGGCGCATCCCCTTGCTTCAGTCACCAACCGAACCATCAGCGCCTTCATGCCCAACTTCAACAGTTGTTTTTGAATAGCTTATTATAATCAATGTGATGTGCGGCCACGAAGTTTCCTTAGCACCACACGATCCCCCGGATCGTGGCGTATCAGACATCTATTCGCGGATGTTTGCTGGCAGGGCGATACCGGTAGCCTGGAAGACGCTGCCGACCATGCCGGTCGTTTGCGTGCGCATGGTGATGAGACGTCCATAGAGGAGTGTTTGAGCAAAAAACTCCCATGAGGTTCGACAAGTTCGATTCCCCCGCTCGGTTACTCCCCGAGCGACTTGGCCCGCCCCTGTGGCGGGTCTTTTTCTTCCATTAAAGCTGGCTAGGGCGGCTTTGGCCTCAGTTCTCCGATCTGTCATGTCTCAAACGAACGGCAGGTTTCGGGCGGTGTAGTCATCTCTGCGAGCGGCGACAATAAAGGCCAAAACCAGAAACAGAAAAGCCTGCCGCGGGAGGAAGTGCGGCAGGCTTTTCAAACTGCGATCGGCGACTGGGAGGAGGAGTGCCACCGATCCGTTGCGACCGGCCCTGGGAGGAGGAGTTGACCAGCCGCGATGTGACGTCCGTGGGAGGAGGTACGAACGTCATGGGGAGAATATGCCAATTGCCGGCAGCGACGAGTAGGCCTGATGGATACATGCCAGCCTTGCAAATCGCGCACGTCAATCGCGGCCGGCACGCCGTTCGTCTGGATCTGTCACCTCGCTCCGGCGAGACGCATCCCAGCCGCGATGGCCGCGCCCTTGTCGAAGGTTACAGTTTCCGCGCATCCGGCCAGACGACCGCTATGGGCGATCAGCGCGTCGGAGAAATCCGCCCTGGTGGTGCGATAGGTCGCAAGCGCGAGATAACCGGCCTCCGCACCCTCGATCACCAACTCACGCGCCCGCAACAGCGCCTCGATCGTATCGGCAACGGCCTCCCGCGTCATCTTGTAGGAACGCGTCAGCACCCAGACCGTCTCCACCAGCGCGACCTGCGAGATGAAGCCCGGCGCCTCCGGCGTAAAGCCATCGATGATCCGCGTGGCGACGGGTGACTGTGCGTCATCGTCCTGGGCCAGATAGCGAACCAGGACATTGGTATCGACGCCGATCACCGACCGGTTGCCCCGGCGGCGATGGCCGCTTCCATGTCTTCAAGGCTCACCGGCCTGTCCGGGCGCGGCACGATCCCCTTCAGGGACCGGACCGAGTGCGAGGCGGGTACTACGGCATAGTGACCATCCTCCATCCGCACGAACTCGACCCGATCGCCAGCGGCAAGGCCCATGTCGCTACGCACTTTCATCGGGATCGTGACCTGGCCTTTGGAAGTAACTGTCGCGGTTGGCATCGTAGGAATCCTTACTTTCAGTAATGCTAAATGTAAGCTGCGCTCGCGGCTTGTCAATATGGAAGGCGAAGGCAGTCTTCAGCACCCTGTCGAAAAACGGTCACGACCCGTTCCCGTTTGTTTGCGGCACTCCCTTCCTCGCCACCGCAGCATCGCGCCATTCGCTTCATCGGGGAATGACACATGGCGCAACCCTCCAACCTGCCCGCAGCGTGGCGCGCGATCGCCGCCGCGATCCTCGCCTCCCTCATGCCCACCCAGCCGGTCCGCGCGCAGGCGCTGGCGGGCTGGCGGCTCGACGACTATCGCGTCACGGCCGTCCGTCTCGCCAACACCTCGAAACGCTGGATCACGCTCGATCCGCGCGACCTGCAAGGCGACTTTGCGACCGGCACCTTCCAGCACGATGCCCTCGGCCCGGCCGGCACGCTTGACGACACCACCGTCGTCTATCTCGTGACCAAGGGCCATAGCCTCGCCGAAGCGCTGCTCCCGGTCATCGGCCGGATCGACGCCCGGAAGAACAGAGGCCGCGCCGAATGCCCCTGGGAGGCGGAACTGAGCGCCCGCGCGACCGCCCGCCTCAGGCAGCTTGTCGCCAGCGGGCAAACCGGGATCACAACGGTTGCCTGCGCCTGCCCGCCCGGAACGGAAGGCACCCCGGAATGCAACCACGGCCGGTCCTGCGGAACGCTGACTGTCAACGGCCGCGATGTCGGCGATACCCTTGTCGCCGAAGGGCTGGCGGTGCAGTTCGTATGCTCTGGCTGGGGATGTCCGCCCACTCCGCGCCCGTGGTGCGATTAGGAAAGAGCGACGAAACGCCGACATGCCGGAAGTTGGACGTCAGAAGTGCCAGAAAACTCGCCAAATCACTGAGCGCGATCGCGGCTCAAAGCCCGTGTCGGTCACTTCTCGGTAATCCTGAGGGCACGATGAGGGTGGGAGGAATTGTCCCTCATCCCTTGCCGATGGTCATCCTGCGCGGCATGATCCCGATATGCTTGATCCGTTTGACCCTGAGAGCTTTATTGTCCGCGCCGAGGTCCATATCCTCGACATAGAACCCAAGATCAGCCGTGTTCTCGAATTACCGATCACGCTCAACCTTGCCCAACTCCACGAAGTGCTACAGGCGGCCTTCGGCTGGACCGACAGTCATCTGCACCAGTTCAATATTGGTGGCCTGATCTACGGCGCACCGGAGTTTGATGAGGACGGGCTATTCGACAGCAAGATCTTCGAGGCCACCGAAGTCAGGTTGATCGACTTCCACTTCCCGTACCATCGCGACGAAACCTTGAGTATCGTCTATGAATATGACTTCGGCGACAACTGGCGCCATCTGCTACGTTTGGAGCGTGTTCCTCGTGAGGAAGGCGCAAAGTATCCCCGCTGCGTTGCCGGTAAACGCTCCGGACCTCCAGAGGACGTGGGCGGAACATCCGGCTACGCCGACTTCCTCGACGCCTGGTTTGATCCAAAGCATGATGAACACAAAGATATGCGGCGATGGGTTGGCCGAAAATTCCATCCTGAAGCCTGCGATCTCGACCAGATCAACAATGCGATCGCCACCGCGTTGCGAAAATCAAAAGGAGGGTATCGCTTCCGTCGCGAAAGCGACTGACTGGCCGAGCATGATCATTCCCAGAGGATCAGTGTCGCCTGCATTAACGGGCGGGAAATGGTTTGGATAGTCCGGCGTGATACTTGACGCAGGCAGGGGGCGATGATGGGCTGCCGGTCTGGAGCCAGTAGCGGGGATCAGAATGACCAGTGAGTCGCACTTGCGTGAGAAGCTGCGGAAGATCGAGGCGTTGTTCGTTGGTGCCGGAACTTCCGGTGAGCGCCTTGCAGCGGAAGCTGCGCTGCAGCGGGTGCGGGCCCGCGTCGAGGAACTTGCTCGTCGCGATCCACCGATCGAACAGCAGTTCTCACTTCCTGACCAGTGGTCTCGACACCTGTTTCTGGCGCTTTGCCGGCGATATGGGCTACGACCGTTTCGTTATCGGCGGCAGCGCCGTAACACGGTGATGCTCCGGGCGTCGCGAGGCTTCGTCAATCAAGTGTTGCTGCCAGAGTTCACCGAGCTGGAGGGTGCGCTACAAAGGTATCTGCACGAGATAACGCTGCGCGTGATCCGCGAAGAAATCTACGACGATGCCAGCGATGCGCAAGAAGTACCCGACGCCCTACCTTCAACCTGATCAGGCGGCATGCATTGCGTCTTCGGTGTCAAGAAGGCGCGCGATTGAACGATATTCGAGGAAAACCCCACAGAGTCAGCATCTTCAAGCCACGATGACGCTTGACGCATACCCTAAGCGCTGAATCCGATCGACCAATGGAGGAGCATCGAGCGGCTGGACGCGTTCGGTTTGACCGAGGAAGATTGCCGTGGCGCTTGCCTTCCTCGTCCGCCATATCCGCAAGCTCTGTCTGTTCGCCAACGTGCTTCCTTGCATGCCCGACAGATGGCGACGGGGGACATGGCCAACGAGCAGCAGATTGAGAACGATGGCGACCGCATCGTCTGAGGAGCCTGATCGGCTCGGTAGCGCTCGAATTGGCGCAGGCGATGGTGACGGCATTGCGAGCACGCCGATGATCGGACGTTCCCCGAATTGCGTGAAGATCATGCTGGCGACACAGCCAAAGCTATCTCGAACCCAAGTTCACAAGTGAAAATGTCGCTGTCGCGCCCGCGATCACGATGAGAACCCGCACGATGTGATGCAGGACCACAAACGGCGCTTCGACGTGAAGGGCAACGGCCACCAGGCTCATCTCCGCAATGCCGCCAGGTGAATAAGCAAGAATGACGGCCTCGAGGGGTGAACCGGACCAGTGAGCCACCGCAAAGGCGAAAAGGAGCGTGATCGTGAGAAGAATGGCGATAGAACCGATGGAAAGCGCCATCACCTTCAGCACCATGGATGGCGCAGCGGCTGCAAATCGGCTGCCGATCGAAGCGCCGAGCACGATCTGCGCACAAGCCGTCAGCGCGGTCGGCAGCATAAAATCTGTGACCTCGAAATAATGAAGGCCGGCGCTGACGGCGAGCGGCCCCGTCAAATACCGCGCTGGAAAACGCAGCACCACGCCGATGGCTGTCCCCGCACCCGCGGCAGCCAGGAACCAGAGGCCGCCGGCAAGATCCAGCGCCGCCATCGGGACATACCGGTTGTTGGCTGCGGAAACCGGTTCGCCGGAGATCAGGGCAAGCAGAAACGGTATGGAGGAAACGACAAGAAAGATGCGTGCCGAATGCACGAGCGCAATCATGCGTTCATCTCCACCGCGCTCGCTACCGAGGATCACCATCTCCACGACGCCGCCGGGCATGCCGCTGAAATAGGCTGTCGCATGATCGAACCCCGCAATACGGCGGAAATAGAAATAAGAAGCTGTACCGGAGACCGCGATGAAAGCGACCAATCCCAGGAGGGGAATGGCCCATTCCGTCCAGTGCGCGAACATGCCGGCGTGAAATGACGAGCCGATCATCACCCCGATCATCGCGGTCATTGGCGGGCGGGCGCGCGGCGGTATCGCCATCGGCGCCTGCAACAGGGCGCAAAGCCCGGTTGCGAACATTGCGCCAAGCAGCCAAGGCAATGGCAGCGACAGCCACCACATCGAAAAGCCGCCGATTGCCGCGATCGACAGGGTGAGAAGAGGCTTCATGGCAAACCTACCGATATTGTCCTGCATCGTGCTTGCAGCCGGCAGGCCCCTAACGTCCAAATACGGTTTCCAGCTCGGTCACTTCCTCGCACGTCAGCAAGGAAGCCGGGCGATCTCCGATTAGAAAGAAGAGCTTCGCCGTCTCTTCCAGTTCCTCATAGATCGATACCGCCTCGCCAAGCGTCTTCGCCGAGACAATCGGCCCGTGATTGGCAAGCAGGAGAGCAGGATGCGTCCTTGCCAAGTCCCTGACAGCTTCCGCGAGCCGCCGGTCCCCCGGCCGAAAATACGGCAGGAGCGGCAGCCGTCCCACGCGCATGACATGATAGGCCGTCAGCGGCGGCAGCACATTGGACACGTCTTCGTGGCAAAGGCAGGAAACGGCGACCGCATGGGTGGAATGCAGATGCACGATCGCTCCCGCCTGGGGCCGCTCATCATAGACGGCGAGGTGAAAAAACGCCTCCTTCGACGGGGGATCGCCCGAAAGCAGGGTGCCCTCGGGTGAGACTTTCGAAATCCTCTCTTCGGTCAAATAGCCGAGACTGGAATTGGTTGGCGTGACGAGGATCGAGCGATCGCTCAGCCTGACCGAGAGATTGCCGGCACTGCCATGCGCCAGGCCCCTTTCATAGAGGAGTGCACCATAGCGAACGATCTGCGACCTTGCTTCATCTTCGCGGGCGAATGTCATGGTGCCGCCATCGCATCGAGCGCCTTCGCAAGGAAGTCTTCGGAACCGAAATTGCCGGATTTCAGGGCAAGCGCAATCGATCCGTCGGCATTGGTCAGGATCGGCACGCCCGGATCAATCTCCGGCCCGACGCGCAGGGCTTCAAATCCCAACGCCTGAACGACCGCGCCGGACGTCTCGCCACCGGCGACAACCAGCCTGCGAACACCGTCACCCACCAGAGCGCGCGCCACTTCACCAAAAAGAGCGTCGAGGCGCTCTGCCACGGCCTCGCGACCGTATTTCTCTTGCGCTGCCGCCACCGCCACGGGATCACCTGAAGAATAGGCAAGTGGCGCACGCCCCCGGTTTTCCTTCATAAAGGAGAGGAGCTGGCCAACATCAAACGCGCCCGCCATCACCGTGTCGACATCGATAGCAAGGGTCGGATGCCTTTGGGCGTGTATCTCGATCTGCCGACGGGTCGCGCCGGAGCAACTGCCCGCCAGAATCGCTTCTGCGCCGTTAATGCCGTTGAACCCGCCTTTTGCACCGCGCGCCTCGCCCCGCCGTATAAAATTGGCCGGCAGAGCCAGCGCCACGCCGGAACCGCCGGTAATCAGCGAGGCATCGGCGCAAGCTGCGCCAATAATCTCAAGGTCCCTGTTCGAGATCGCATCGGTCACGACCAGCGTTTCGCCCCCCTCCCCGGCCTGCGACAAGGCCTCGCGAAGCCTCTGCGGCCCTTGGCCGACCGTCTCCATCGTGACCAGGCCGACGGCATCGCTCGTCTGATGGGAAAGCCATCGGCGAATATCCGGATCGATCATGGGCGTCAGCGGATGCTTCTCCATGCCGGATTCGTTGAGTAGCCTGTCGCCGACGAAGAGATGGCCTTGATACACCGTCCGTGCGGCACCAGGAAAGGCCGGACAGACGACAACGCCCTTCACGTTAAGCCGCGCCGCAAGAGCCTCGGCGACCGGCCCGATATTGCCGATGGGCGTGGAATCGAACGTCGAACAATACTTGAAGACGATCTGCCGGCAACCTTGTGCCAGCAACCATTCCAACGCGACAAGGGACTGCCCGACAGCTTCGTGCGCCGGGATTGAACGGCTTTTCAGCGCGACCACGCCCGCTTCGATATCGTCGTCCGCATCACTTTGGGGCACGCCCATATATTGCGCCGTTAGAAGCCCGCCCTCCCCGGGGAGCCCCTTCGTCAGCGTGTTGGCGATATCGCTTGCCCCGGTGAAATCGTCGGCGATCACGCCTATCAGCATCGTATTGTCCCTTCAATCAGTGAACGCATTCGTCCGACCGCGGCCTCAGGCGCCGTCAGGACGGGGATATCGACGGCGCTGCGGACAGCCTGCGCCGCTCGCGATGTTGAAAAATGTGCCAGCATCAATGCATCGAAGCCGGACAGTTGCGCCGCGGCTTCAGCCACTTTTCGGTCATGATCGGCCGCCTCGCCCCGTCGCAAGCTTTCGATCGCCCCCTCCGCCAGCACGGTTTCAAGCGTGGCCGGGCTGCCGACCTCCGAGGCAAACGCGCGGAACTCGTCTTCCATCGTACCGATTGCCGGTCCGAACGTCGCGACCATACCGATCCTTGATCCTCGCGACAGAGCGGCGCGAAACATGGCTTCGTTCGGCATCAACACCGGGACCGGCACCTCCGTTGCGAGTTGGCGGATCGCCGGACCGAACGCCGAGCAGGTGATCAGGATACCGTCTGCGCCACCATCAACGGCCTGTCGGCCAAGGGCCACGAAACGCCTGATGATCCCCTGCGAAAGCGTATCCGGCTCCCGCGCTCGGTCGAGCGAAAGGCTCTCGTCGAGAATGTTGACCGCCTCGGCCTCTGGCCAAAGCTCGTGCATGGCAGCGCGGATGGGCTCGATTGCAACGAGCGTGGCGTGAAACAGGAAGATGCGGGGCGAAGCCATGTCGGGCTGCCTTCTTTCAGGAAAGGAACGTCCGGTCCTGGAGACGGCGTGTCTCCCAAAGCGCCGATCCTTCCGGTTCCTCGACCATGTCGTAGGTAATGAGTGTGCCCGCGGGAATATCGACCTTTGCCCTATTGCCCGTCAGCAGATGCGCGCAGGCCGGATTGGCTGGCGCCACCGGCACAGCAGGGATGATGCGCGCTTTCAGCATCGGATCGTGGTCGTTTCCGAACACCTCGCCTGCTTTGATGTCCCGCGCCGCGACCTTGGCAAGATCGTAGCGTGGCCGGTAGTCGTCCGCGCCAGTGTCGATGCCGAGCAGGCCCGCCATCAGCAGGGACGTCGCCGTCTCCACGCCGCACAGATGATAGGGCCGGTAGATCACCGCCGCAGTTTCGTCGTAGTTGGGAATTTGCCCCTTTGTGGTCAGGACATGGTTGGAATAGGCATTGTCGCAACGCACGACAAGGAAGACACCGCCGCCGAGGCCGGGTTCGTCCGGCCGCCGCAGGCAGGTTGCGAGATCAATCGTCTCGGAACGGTCGAACACGCCGCCATTGGCGGCCTCGCAATACGCCACCGGTATTTCGGTGATGCGCAGCGGCGCGTGCACCAGGGTGTCCAATGCCGGCGTCATACCGGTATAGTTGGCCGCTATCGTGATTTCGCAGAGATCGTAAGCACCCGGCTGCGGCAGGCGTGCCAGTATCTCCTTGCGGTGTGCGATATATTCGGCGGCTCGTCCCTCGGGGATCATGCCCAGCCATTTGCGCTCTTCGTCGGTGACATGGATGGTCTCGACATAGGGGGCGTGGATCTTCTTGTCGGTCTTGATCGTCACCGTGCCGGCGGCTTCGTCATAAACAAATTCGCCGTCTGTCGCCTTGCCGCCCGACAGCACCGTCAGGCCCACCGACTTTGCCCATTCGTAGAACTGGATCAGAAGGCCGTGCTGGTCGCCGTCGACCGGTGTGTAGACGACCCCCGCTTCCTTCGCCAGCCGTTTCAGTATCGGCCCGACGGCAACGTCGCAATCCTTGGTGACCATGGCGACATGCTTTCCGGCCTTGATCGCCTGCAATGCATATTTGGCGCTGCCCTCCGGCGACCCGCTGCTTTCGCAAACCACCTGCACGGCCGGGATACGACCGATGATTTCCGGGCGGTCGGTATAGACAGAGCGGCCTTCGGCGATGTGGAGCTGAGCTTCCTCGGCAGTTTCGGCATAGCTCGTTTTCGCCATGTCATAGCCGGCCTTTTCATAAGCACCGCGCGCAGCCTTCAGCGAGATGTCGGCAACGGCCACGACGTTCAGCCGCGGCGTATAGGGAGACTGGGTGACGATCGCAGTGCCGTAATTGCCCGCACCGATAATGCCCACATCAACATTGTCGGCTTTAGCGAAACGGGAATACAAATGATGATAAACCATTGACTGAATTTCCTTATTTCAATTGCCCCGTTTTGCGCGGCGCAGTTGAGGCGGATGGGAACAGACCGACGTTTCCCGTCGGCGCCCAAGGTTCGTTTTGGAGCGTCGTAAAACGGGGTCGGAGTGGATACCGGGCGGACCAACCGTGCCGCCCGGGTGGCATTACTTGGCGATCTTGGTCGCCACATCTGTCCTGTGCTTCGCCCGCTGGGAAACCAGCCACGGAGAAACAAGGAGAATCACGGTGACGGCAACGATTGCCAGCGCAATCGGGCTTTTAAGGAAGACCGAGAGGTCACCGTCCGAGGCAACCAGGGTGCGGCGAATGCCGCGTTCCAGGATCGGACCCAGGATCATGCCCAGGACCAGTGGCACCGGCGGATAATTCAGCTTCATCATAAGATAGCCAAGGATGCCGAAGCCGATCACGAGAACCACCTCGAACATCGAATTGTTGATGCCGAAGATACCGAAGGCGATGATCGCGATCACGGCCGGAAACAGGAAGCTCGGGCGCACGAATGCACATGTGGCGAGGATGGGCGTCAACAGGATGGTGATCGCCACGAGCGCAAGATTGCCGATGTAGAAGCTCCCAAAAATCGTCCAGACGAATTCGGATTGCGTCTGGAACAGCATCGGACCCGGCTGCAGGCCGATCATCAGCAAGCCCCCCATCAGCACCGCTGTCGTGCCGGAGCCGGGGATGCCGAGCGCAAACATCGGGATCATGTTTCCATAGGCTGCACTGTTGTTG
>Ga0206117_101389_pt1 | contig 12590 bp, 11 predicted proteins | sample 3A5Ametagenome_FD_177997 | JGI IMG/M metagenome (GOLD analysis project Ga0206117, IMG submission 177997) | Enriched microbial communities from leaf-cutter ant dump, University of Wisconsin, Madison, United States - 3A5A | ecosystem: Environmental > Terrestrial > Nest > Insects nest > Nest dump... | reverse complement strand
GGGCGAGCCGATCAACCCCGAAGCCTGGCTGTGGTACCACCGCGTCGTCGGCGACGACCGCTGCCCGATCGTCGATACCTGGTGGCAGACCGAGACCGGCGGCATCCTGATCTCGCCGCTGCCCGGCGCCACCGCGCTCAAGCCCGGCTCGGCCACCCGGCCGTTCTTCGGCGTCCGCCCCGAGATCGTCGATGGCGAAGGTGTCGTGCTTGAAGGCGCGACCGAAGGCAATCTGTGCATTGCCGACAGCTGGCCCGGCCAGATGCGCACGGTCTATGGCGACCACCAGCGCTTCGTCGATACCTATTTCGCGACCTTCCCCGGCAAGTATTTCACCGGCGACGGCTGCCGCCGCGATGCCGACGGGTATTACTGGATCACCGGCCGGGTCGACGACGTCATCAACGTCTCAGGGCACCGCATGGGCACGGCCGAGGTCGAAAGCGCCCTGGTCGCCCACCCGAAGGTGGCCGAGGCCGCCGTGGTCGGTTATCCCCACGACATCAAGGGCCAGGGCATCTACGCCTATGTCACGCTGAAGGCGGGGATCGAAACCTCCGAACCGCTGCGCGCCGAACTGGTCGCCCATGTCCGCAAGCTGATCGGGCCCATCGCCACCCCGGATCTGATCCAGTGGGCGCCCGGTCTCCCTAAGACCCGCTCGGGCAAGATCATGCGTCGCATCCTGCGCAAGATCGCCGAGAACGAGTTCGGGGCCCTCGGCGATACCTCGACCCTGGCCGATCCTGCCGTCGTCGACGACCTGATCGGCAATCGCATGAACCGCGGATAAGCCGGCAATGGCTGGGCTCAGGTCTCCTCCTGGGCCCAGTTGCCGGCAAAGCGCCGTTCGGCATTGCGGATATGGCGCCGCATCGCCCGGCGGGCCGCGCCGGGCTGGCGCCCGATGATGGCGTCCAGGATGGCGCGATGCTCGTCCTGCGCCTTTTCCCAGATCGGCCCGCTGTGGAAATGACGTTCCAGCGTCACGTATAGCGGCCCGACCCGCTGTTCCCATAACGTCTGCACCATCAGGGCCAGCGCACTATTGCCGCTGGCCTCGCCGATGACGACGTGGAACTGGCGGTCATGGGCCAAGCCGGTCAGGTCGTTCGACGCCTCGCACCCTTCCATGTCGTTCCAGGCACGCGCCATGCGGTCGCGCTGATCGGCCGTCGCATGCCGGGCGGCCAGCGCGGCCGCCTGCGGTTCGACCAGCAGCCGGGCCTGCAGCAGTTCGAACGGGCCGACCTCGGTCGAAGGGGCAACGGGCGCGGGCTGGTCCATGACGAAGACCCCGGCTCCGACCCGGATCTCGACGCGCCCCTCGACCTCCATCGCGATCAGCGCCTCGCGCACCGACGAGCGGCTGACGCGCAACTGTTCGGACAGGGTGCGCTCCGGCGGCAGACGGTCGCCCGGGCGGTATTCGCCCGCCGCGATCAGCCCCAGCAGCTGATCGGCGATCTGGCGATAGAGGCGGCGGGGTTCGACGGCCTGGATCGGCATGGGTAGCGGCCGCCTAGCGATACCACAAGGTCGGCAGGTACAGCACCATCTCGGGCCAGAAGGTGACCAGGCCCAGCGTGACGAACAGCGGCACCATGAAGGGCAGCACCGCGCGGCTGGCCTGCTGGAAGGTGATGCCGGCGATGCGGCCCAGGATCATGGTGACGATGCCGACCGGCGGCGTCAGCAGGCCGATCATCAGGTTGATCACCATGATCATGCCGAAATGGATCGGATCGACGCCGATGCGTTCGATCAGCGGCATCAGTACCGGGGTCAGGATCAGGATCAGCGGCACCGGTTCCAGCGCCAGCCCCAGCAGCAGCAGCACGACGTTCAGCAGCAGCAGGATCACCCAGCGCTGCTGCGATACCGCATAGACCATGTCGGCGATCTGGTCGGAAATCCGCGTCGTGGTGATCAGCCAGCCGAAGATCTCGGACCCCGCCAGGATCAGCAGGATGACGGCCGACACCTCGATGGTTTCGATGCTGACCTTGACGAAGGCCTTGAGGCTGAGGGTGCGATAGACGACCGTGCCCAGGAACAGGGCATAGGCACAGGCCGCGACCGCCCCTTCGGTCGGGGTGAAGGCGCCGATGCGCATGCCGCCGATCAGCAGCACCGGCAGCATCAGCGGCAGGAAGGCGCGGCGGAACGCGTACAGCATGTTGATCGGGGAAAACCGCGCATCGCGCGGCAGGTCGTAGATCCGGGCGTAGACCGCGACCATGATCATCAGCGACGCGGCCAGGATCAGGCCGGGGATGATGCCGGCCGCGAACAACTGACCGATCGAGGCATTGGCGGTGACGCCATAGATCACCAGCGGCAACGACGGCGGCAGGATCGGGCCCAGCAGCGACGACGCGGCCGAGACGCCGACGGCGAATTCCGCGCTGTAGCCGTGTTCCTTCATCGCCTTGATCTCGATCATGCCCAGGCCCGCGGCATCGGCCACCGCGGTGCCCGACATGCCCGCGAAGATCACCGATCCGACGATGTTGACCTGGCCCAGGCCCCCCCGCATCCAGCCGACGACCGCCACCGCGAAGGCATAGAGCCGTTCGGTGATACCGGACGAATTCATCAGCGACCCCGCCATCACGAAGAACGGGATGGCCAGCAGCGGGAAGCTGTCGATGCCCGACACCATGCGGTGCATGACCGCGACCCAGGGCATCGTGCCCTGGTCCAGGACGAACAGGAACGACGACCCGGCCAGCGTCAGCGCCACCGGCAGGCCGATCGCCATCAGGATCACGAAGGACAGGGTCAGAAGCGCCATGACGACGGCCCCCTTCAGGTCAGGGAATTGGGCTGGGGGTCGACCAGCAGGTTGGGCGCGCCGCGCCAATGCCGCCAGGCAAGCTGCGCCGCCCGCAGGGTCAGCACCGCGCAGCCGGCGGTGCAGGCGCCGAACACCCAGCTGAGCGAGGTGTTCTCCCAGTAGATCATGTGCTGGAAGCGGACCAGTTCGGTGACCCGCCAGCCCAGCACCGTCAACAGCCCGAACATGAAGATACGGATCAGGTCGACCAGCGTGGCCAGCGCCCGCGACATCGCGGGCGGCATGAACTGGTAGAAGAATTCGATATGGATGTGGGAATTGCGCCGCACGCCGATGGCCGAGCCGGTGAAGGCCAGGACCATCAGCAGGTAGATCGCGATTTCCTCGGTCCAGGCCTGGCTGTCGTTCAGCACGTAGCGGGTGAAGAACTGGACGAAGACGACGATGCCGACGCCCCACAGGATGGCCAGCGACACCCAGTCCTCGGGCGCCACGTCGCGCCAGCGGAAACCCGCGGTATCCTCGACGAAGCCGGCCTGGTCGGCGAAAAGGTCGCGCTTCGCCGTCGTGGGTTGATCCATTGCACACCCCTGCAGGACAGGATTCCGCCGGCGCCACCGCGGCGCCGGCGGTCTTGGATCCCGACGTCTACTTCAGCGCCTGCAGGCGGTCGTATTGCTCGCGGGTCCAGCCGGCCCCGGCCGCGGGATCGTTGTGCAGGGGTTTTGCCGCCTCGATGAACGCGGCCAGCTGGGGCTTGACGACGGTCTTGCCCAGGGCGGTGAACTCCTCGGGCGCCTTCAGCTCGGCCTCGCGGATCTGGGCCGAGGCACGCGCGGCCGAGGCCGACAGCTCCTCCGCGAAGATCGTGCGCTCGTCCGGGGTCAGCCGGTTCCACAACGGTCCGCCGATGACGGTCATCAGGCTTTCCATGATGTGGCCGGTCAGGTTGATGTGGCTTTGCACCTCGTAGAACTTCTTGGCCTTGATCGTGGGCAGCGGGTTTTCCTGGCCGTCGACCGTGCCGTTCTGCAGGGCCAGATAGACCTCGGCGAAGGCGATCGGGGTGGCGTTGGCGCCGACCGCCTTGGTGAACATGATGAACAAGGGCGCCGGCGGCACACGCAGCTTCATGCCCTTCATGTCGCCGGGCACGTTGATCGCCTTGTTCGCCGTGGTGTGGCGGGCGCCGTAATAGGTGATGCCGACGATCTTGTTGCCGGTGACCTTGCCGTAGCCATCCCAGAATTCGCGCAGCAGGTCGCTTTTGGCATAGGCTTGCCAGTGTTCGTAGTCGCGGAAGATGAACGGGGCGTTCGAGATCGCCAGCGGCTTGTAGGAATTTCCGGCGAATGCCGCGCCGGTATAGATCATGTCGACGGTGCCCAGCGGCAGGGCCTGGTTGATCTGGTTCTCGTTGCCCAGCGACGAGGCGGCAAAGACCTCGACCACGTATTTGCCGTTGGTGCGCCGGCCGATCGCCTCGGCCGCCTTCACCGTTTCGGTGTGATAGGGCTCGCTGACTTCGTAGACATGGGCGAATTTCAGCTTGGTCTGCGCGGATGCCGCACAGGTGATCGCGCCGGCCGCGGCAAGCGCGGCCAGGAAGATACCGGCCTTCATGGACTCCTCCCATTCTGTCGCCGGCATTCGAACGGCCGGCCTTGGTCCGTTGATGGACGCTGTCGCTTTGATGGACTTTTCAAGCGGTGCCGGCCTGACGGGAGCCATGCGATCGGTCCAGTGGCCGGACCAATTCAGCTATATGATGTCTGACAAGTGGAGTCAACGACCTTAGGTCAATACCATCCCGCGATACGCGGCCTCGAGCGCGCGGGCGAACCCGGTTTCGTCACGCAGCGGAGACGCGGCCATGGTCGCGCGCAGCCTGCGGCGCAGTTCGGCGCGGGCCGGCGGATCGGCCGCCAATGCCACGGCACGGGCGACGAACCGGTCGGCATCGGTCACCGCCAGGCCGTTCAGCCCCACGGCGGCCGCGAGGCTCGCCCCGACCCGGGCGATCATGCGCGGCCCCTGCAGGCTCAGGACCGGCACGCCCATCCACAGCGCTTCGCAGGTCGTGGTCACCCCGTGATACGGATAGGGATCCAGCGCGATATCGACCTCGGCATAGGTGGCCAGGTGATCGGCCGCCCCGCCCTGCCAGCCCCGCAGGTCCAGCCGGGCCGACGCGATGCCCGCGCCGGCGAACGCCGCTTCCAGCCGCCGCCGGGTCGCCGCCTCGTCCAGCCCCCTGCCCTTCAGCAGCAGCCGGCCGGCCGGCACGGCGCGCAACACACGCGACCACAGATCGATCGTGGCCGCGCCGATCTTGGCGGGGTTGTTGAAGGACCCGAAGGTCACGGTCCGGCCCGTGCCGTCGCCCGGCACGATGTCGGGCGCATCGTCCGGCGGGCGCCAGACATGGGCCGGGCGCGCCAGGCGCCACAGCCCCTCGGCGAAACCGGCTTCGGCGCCGGGTGGGGCCAGCCACGGGTCGGTCAGGCGCCAGTCGACGGCGGCCAGGCCGGTCGTGGCGTTGAACCCGAGCCAGGACAGCTGCACCGGGGCCAGGCCCCGCCGGAACAGCCCCAGACGGTTGCCGCCGGTATGACCGGCCAGGTCGACCAGGATGTCGATGCCGTCGTCGCGGATCTGCGCCGCCAGCGTGTCGTCGTCGACCCCATCGGTGCGCCGCCAGCGGTCCGTCATGCCCCGCAGCCGGGCACTGACCGCGTCGGGGCGCGGCAGTTCGGCATAGGCATGGACCGCGATCGCATCGCGGTCATGGGCGGCAAACAACGGCTCGACGAAGGCTGCGACGCTGTGCCGGTGCAGATCGGGCGAGACATAGCCGACCCGCAGCCGGTGGCGGATGCGGCGTGCCGGCCGGGCCGGCGCCGGCCGATGACGCCCGGCCCAGGTCGCCGCGGCATCCAGCATGCCCCTTTCGTCCGGGGCCGCGGCATGCACGGCGAACAGCCGGTTGCTCCAGCCCGCCTCCAGCCCGGGCGCCAGGGCCAGCAGGCGGTCGAACCAGGGCAGGCCCTGGGCCGGGCGCGCCTCGGCGACGAACAGGTTGGCCAAATCGCCGATGGCCGCGGCATGATCGGGCATCAGCGCCAGGGCCGCGGTCAGTTCGCGGCGCGCCAGCCCCAGCCGCCCCTGCGCCAGGGCCAGGTCGCCCAGGTTGTAGCGGCCCAGGGCGTGGGCCGGCGCGACCTGGACCAGGCGCAGGCCCCAGGCCAGCGCCGGGCCGCCCGCATCCGTCGCCAGCAGCCCGCCGACCAAACCGAACAGCGCCGGCACGGCGGCGGGATCGAAGGCCAGCACGGCCCGCCAGGCGGCCGGGGCAGCCGGGTCGCCCGCCGCCGCCAGGGCCTGGGCCAGCGCCGTCCGGGTGGCCGGGCCCGGCGCCAGCCGCCAGGCGGTGCGCCGGGCGGCGACCGCCCCCCGCCACTGGCCGGCCGCGCCCAGGATCTCGCCGATATTGCCGTAGGCCGTGGCCAGCGCGGGGTCGCACAAGGTGGCGGCGGCATAGGCATCCAGCGCCTCGGCCAGCCGTCCGGCGGCCGCCAGGCGGTTGCCATGGTCCAGCCAGCGCACAGCCGGATCATTGCGCGGGCCGCGCATCACCCTATCTCCTGGGGGTGGCAACCCGCCGCGATGCCCCGGTTGACCGGGACCCAACCCCGGTCTATCGAAGCAGGCGAACGGCGGGACCGCCCCGTCACCATCCGGAAAGATACGGTTTTGTCAGCCAACGATACCCCGTCGTCGATCTTCGATTTCCTGCCCGACAGCCTGGCCGGGAGCACCCCCGCGCCCCAGGCCGAGCCCGGCCGGCTGGCGTCGATGCGCGCCCAGTATATTGTCGACCTCAGCGTTGAATTGCATCAACCGCTGTTCGACCGCACCAAACAGATGGCAACCCGCATGGGCGTCAATGTCCAGGCGGCCAGCCATACCGCCGACATGCACGAGGTGCGCCTGTTCCTGAATTTCGAGGCCACGATCGACGACGAGAAGGTCGTCACGGTCGACCTGGTCTATGGCGGGCTGGCCTGGACCGAAGGCACCTATGTCGGCGAACAGCTGGACCTGGCGCTGCGGATCGATGCCGCCTACATGCTGTATCCGGCGGCACGCCACGTGCTGAACGATTACCTGACCCAGGCCGGCTGCCCGACGCCGATCCCGACGCCGAACTTCCACGACATCTACGACCAGCATGTTGCCGCCGACGGCAACCCCGTGGCCTGAAGGACAGCCCATGACCCGCTCCAAGACCGCGCTGATCACCGGCATCACCGGTCAGGACGGCGCCTATCTCGCTGAACTGCTGCTGGCCAAGGGATATGTGGTGCACGGGGTCAAGCGGCGTTCGTCGTCGTTCAATACCGGACGCATCGACCACCTGTACCAGGATCCGCATCAGCGTGACGTCCGGCTGCACCTGCATTACGGCGACCTGACCGACGCGACCAACCTGATCCGGCTGGTACAGGAAACCCAACCCGACGAAATCTACAACCTGGCCGCTCAAAGCCATGTCCAGGTTTCGTTCGAGACGCCGGAATACACCGCCAACGCCGACGGCATCGGCACGCTGCGCCTGCTGGAAGCCATCCGGATTCTCAAGATGGAGGATCGCGTCCGCTTCTACCAGGCCTCGACCTCGGAACTGTATGGCCGGGTCCAGGAAACGCCCCAGCGCGAAACCACGCCGTTCTATCCGCGTTCGCCCTATGCCGCCGCCAAGCTTTATGCCTACTGGATCACGGTGAACTACCGCGAAGCCTATGGCATGCATGCCTCGAACGGCATCCTGTTCAACCATGAAAGCCCGCTGCGCGGCGAAACCTTCGTCACCCGCAAGATCACCCGGGCCGTCGCCGCGATCGAACTGGGCCTGCAGGACCGCCTGTATCTCGGCAATCTCGATGCCAAGCGCGACTGGGGCCATGCCCGCGACTACGTCGAGGGCATGTGGCGGATGATGCAGCAGGCCGAACCCGACGATTACGTCCTGGCCACCGGCGAGACGCGCAGCGTGCGCGAATTCGTCGAATGCGCCTTCGCCGAGACCGGCCGCACCGTGACCTGGCAGGGCCGGGGCGTGGACGAGAAGGGCCTGGACGGGCGCACCGGCCAGGTGCTGGTCGAGATCGACCCGCGTTATTTCCGCCCGACGGAAGTCGACCTGCTGCTGGGCGACGCCACCAAGGCGCGCGAAAAACTGGGCTGGGTGCCGCAGACCTCGTTCGCGCAGATGGTGACCGACATGGTGCGCTCGGACCTTGTCGCGGTGAAGGACGAAGCGCAGCGGAACGACCGCCATGGCTGAGCCGGCGGCGGCGTTCGACGTCGGGGGCAAGACCGTCTGGGTCGCCGGCCATCGCGGCATGGTCGGCCAGGCCCTGGTCCGCCGGCTGGGGCGCGAGGATTGCACCGTGGTGACGGCCGATCGCGCCCAGGCCGATCTGCGCGATGCCCAGGCCGTCGCCCGTTTCCTGGACCAGACGCGACCCGACGCGATCCTGGTCGCGGCCGCGCGCGTCGGCGGCATCCTGGCCAACGATGTCAGGCCGGCCGAATTCCTGTACGACAACCTGGCGATCGAGACCGCGATCATCCACGGCGCCTGGATGGCGCGCACGCCCAAGCTCTTGTTCCTGGGGTCGTCCTGCATCTATCCGCGCGAAGCGCCTCAGCCGATGACGGAAGACGCGCTGCTGACCGGCCCGCTCGAGCCGACCAACCAGTGGTATGCGATTGCCAAGATCGCGGGCATCAAGCTGTGCGACGCCTATCGCCGGCAATATGGCAGCGACTTCATCTCGGCCATGCCGACCAACCTCTACGGCCCCGGCGACAACTACGACCTGGCCGCCAGCCATGTCGTGCCGGCGCTGATGCGCAAGATGCACGAGGCGAAACTGCGGGGCGACGCCACGATTCCGATCTGGGGCTCGGGCCGGCCGCGGCGCGAATTCCTGCATGTCGACGACCTGGCCGATGCCTGCCTGTTCCTGCTGAAGCATTATTCGGCCGAAGGGCACATCAACGTCGGCACCGGCGAGGACGTCACCATCACCGAAGTGGCGGAAACCATCCGCGACGTGACGGGCTTTGCCGGCAGTTTCGTCTACGACGCCTCCAAGCCCGACGGCACGCCGCGCAAGCTGCTGGACGTCGGCCGCCTGCACGGGCTGGGCTGGCACCATCGCATCGGCCTGCGCGAAGGGCTGGCCGACGCCTATCGCTGGTTCGTCGCGCATCCCGACCATCGCCGATGATCCCGGGCGGGCACGTCGAAATCCTGCTGGCGACCTATAACGGCGCGCGCTACCTGCCCGAACAGCTGGACAGCCTGGTGGCCCAGCAGCACCGCCCGATCAGCGTGGTCACCCGCGACGACGGATCGTCTGACGATACCGTCGCGGTTGTCCGCGCCTATGCCGATCGCCTGCCCCTGCGGGTGCTGCCCGCAGGGCATCTGGGCGTGCGCCGGTCGTTCTTTGCGCTGCTGGCCGCCGCCGACCCGGCCGCCGACTATGTCGCCTTCTGCGACCAGGACGATGTCTGGTTCCCCGACAAGCTGGCCCGCGCCGTCGCCCGCCTGGCCGCGCTCGATCCCGATGTCCCGGCGCTGTACTGCGCCCGGGCGACGCTGACCGACGGCGCGCTGAACCCGATCGGCCATACCCGCCTGCCCGGCCGGCCGGCCGGCTTTGCCAATGCGCTGATCGAGAACATCGCGTCGGGCATGGCGACGGTGATGAACCGCGCCGCGGCCGCGCTGATCAATGCCGCGCCGCCTGCGGCCCGGGTCAATCCGATCCACGACTGGTGGGCCTATCAGGTGGTCGCCGCCTGCGGCACCGTGATCTACGATCCCGAACCCGCCCTGTTCTATCGCCAGCATGGCCGCAACACCATCGGCGTGGCCCGCGGCCCCTTCGCCGGTTTTCGCGCCCGCATCCGGCGCCAGCTGTCGGGCGAAAGCCGCGGCGAGATCACCGCGCTGGCCGCCGAACTGCGCCGCTGCCACGGCGAACGCATGCCCCGGGCTTCGCGGGCGATGCTGGACGATTTCCTGCAGCCGCGCGGGCCGCTGGCGCGGGCGGCCTATGCCCTGCGCTGCCCGCTCTACCGCCAGCGTCCCAGCGACGATCTGGCCTTCCGCCTGCTTTATCTGTTGGGAAGGGTATAGATGACCCAGCAACGCCGCGGCGACTGGACCCTGCTGGACCAGCGCGAGGTCTACACCAATCCCTGGATCACCCTGACCGAGCATCGGGTGCTGAACCCATCGGGCAATCCCGGCATCTACGGCGTGGTTCAGTTCCGTAATCTCGCCATCGGCATCATCGCGCTCGAGGATGACGGCGACATCTGGCTGGTCGGCCAGCATCGTTTCCCGCTGGATGCCTATAGCTGGGAAATACCCGAGGGCGGCGCACCGCTGGACGAGGACCCATTGGCCGGCGCCCGGCGCGAACTGAAGGAAGAAACCGGCATCGAGGCGCTGACCTGGCGCGAGATCAGCCGGCTGCATCTGTCGAACTCGGTTTCGGACGAAACCGGCATCATCTATCTGGCGACCGAGCTGAGCCACGGCGCGGCCGCGCCGGACGAGACCGAGGCACTGGGCCTGCGCCGCCTGCCCGCGGCCGAGGCCTATCGCATGGCCCGGCGCGGCGAACTGACCGATTCCATGACGGTCGCGGGTCTCTACCGCCTGCGGCTGATGGCATTGGAGGGCGAGCTGCCCCCCGCCTTGGCGGCAAAGGTGCTGGCATGACCCATCGCGACGATGCAGCCGGCGCCCTGGGCCGCCGCGACTGGCCGGCGGTCGAGGCCGCCTGCCGCGCCGCCCTGGCCGAGGATCCGGCGACCGCCTGGGCGCTGATGCTGATGGCCGAACTGGCGGCCGCGCGCGGCCGGCACGACCTGGTCCTGACCCTGCTGGGCGAGATCCGCGGCGATGACCCCGCCTATGCCGAGGCGCTGTCCCGCCGCGCCGTCGCCACCCATCTGCTGGGGCGGCACAGGGAGGCGCTGCCGCTGTACCGCGCCGCCCTGGCCTGCGATCCCGCCAACGGCGTGCTGTGGAGCAACAGCGGCGCCGCGGCGCAGGGCATCAGGTTGCTGGCCCCGGCGCTGGCGGCCTATCGCCGGGCGACCCATGCCGACCCCTTCAATGCCGATGCCTGGGCCAATTGCGGCGCGCTGGCCAACGAACTGGGCCATCACCGCGAGGGCGTCGCGGCGCTGGACCGCGCCGTCAGCCTGACGCCGGACCGGCTGGGCCTGCGCTACAGCCGGGTGATCGCCGCCCTGCCCGTGGTCTACGAGGACGAGGATGCGGTCGCCGCCGCGCGCCTCGATTACGACCGCGCGCTGGCCGCGCTGGAACGCAGCGTCGACGATGCCGATGCCGCCCGGCTGACCGAACTGGCCGAGGCCGTCGACCTGGCCACCCCCTTCCTGCTGGCCTATCAGGGCCGGGACGACCGCGCGCTGCAGACCCGGCTGGGCGACGTCATCGGGCGGGCGATGGCCGCCCGCCGGCCCGATATCGGCCAGACCGAACCGCCGGCCTGGGACGGGCAGGAAAAAATTCGTATCGGGTTCGTGTCCAACTGCTTCAAGTGGCATTCGGTGTGGAAGATCCCGGTGCGCGGCTGGTTTGCCGGGCTGGACCGGACACGTTTCACGGTGCACGCCTATCACCTGGGGTCCGAACGCGACGCCCAGACGGTCGAGGCGGCAAGCCTGGCCGACCGGTTCGTGCAGGGCCCCAAGCGCTTCGACGACTGGGTTGCCGCGATCCGCGCCGACCGGCCGCATGTGCTGATCTATCCCGAGATCGGCATGGAACCGACGGCGCTGCGCCTGGCGCGGGTGCAGGCGACGTCCTATGGCCATCCGACGACCCCCGGCCTGGCCACCATCGACCTGAACCTGTCCAGCGACCTGATGGAACCGGCCGGGGCCGAGGCCCATTACCGGGAAACCCTGGTGCGCCTGCCGGGGCTGGGCCTGGCCTATGCCCCGCCCGACATCGTGCCGGCCCCGCTGACCCGGGCGGCGATCGGGCTGCAGGACGGCGTGCCGGCCTTCTGGTGCTGCCAGATGCTGGCCAAGTATCTGCCCCGGCATGACGACCTGTTCCCGGCCATCGCCCGGGCGGTCGGCCCCTGCCGCTTCGTCTTCGTCTCCTACCCGCGCGGGCACATGGTCACCGCGACCTTCTACAGCCGGCTGGAACGCGCCTTCGCCGCGCAGGGGATGAACGCCGCCGATTATTGCCTGGTGCTGCCGCCGCAGACGCCCGAACGCTTCCATGCCGCGGCCGGGCTGTGCGACGTGTTCCTGGACGCCCATGGCTGGTCGGGCTGCAACACGGTGATGGAATCGCTGAAGACCGGCCTGCCGGTGGTGACCTGGCCGGGCGAGACGATGCGGGCGCGCCATGCCGCGGCGATCCTGACCCGCATGGGGATCACCGAGACCATCGCGGCCGACCGCGACGGCTTCGTCGCGCTGGCCGCCGCGCTGGCCCGCGATCCCGCCCGGCGCGCCGCGATCGGGGCCCGGATGCGGGCGGCCGCCCCGCTGGCCTATGACGACCCCGCGGTCCTGCCGGCGCTGGAAGCCGTGCTCGCCGACGAACTGCGCCGCCGGTCATGAGCCGGCCGATCAAGCGGGTGCCGGCAGCCTGGACCGACGTCGTCCTGGTCTGCCGCAAATGCAGCAAGCGGCTGGGAGCCAAGGGGTTCGG
>Ga0206117_101388_pt1 | contig 12599 bp, 14 predicted proteins | sample 3A5Ametagenome_FD_177997 | JGI IMG/M metagenome (GOLD analysis project Ga0206117, IMG submission 177997) | Enriched microbial communities from leaf-cutter ant dump, University of Wisconsin, Madison, United States - 3A5A | ecosystem: Environmental > Terrestrial > Nest > Insects nest > Nest dump... | reverse complement strand
GTTCAGGTCGGCGTTGTGGATCGACACGAACTCCGCAAACGATCCCCAGTGGGTGAAACCCGGCTGGAACTGGTTGTGGCAGACCTGCTGCTGGCCGGCATGGCATTCGGGACAGCGGCCGCAGCCGCCGACGAAGGGTACGGTGACGCGGTGGCCGACACGCCATTTGACGACTTCCTTGCCGGTCGCCACCACGACCCCGGCCAGTTCGTGGCCCGGTACGTGCGGCAGCACGATGTCCGCATCGTGCCCGACCCAGCCATGCCAGTCGCTGCGGCAGACCCCCGTCGCCTCGACCTTCACCACCACGCCATGCGTCTCCGGCGCGGGGTCGGGCAGGCTGACCAGTTTCGGCCGCTGGTTGAAGGCTTCGTACAGCACGGCTTTCACAGGCTTTCCCTCACGTCTGCGGCGGTGGTTCGATCACCGGAAGCATAGACCGGGATGGCCGGAAGCCCTTTGCCAAAATCCCTGTCAATGTCGCTTTTCTGGAAGCATTCTTCCCCCATAGCGGTCGGATCGAGAGGATTTCTGCAGAATGAGCGACATCGACAGGATAGATGCCGAAATCCTCGGCCGGCTGCAGCGCGACGGGCGGCTGTCGAACGCCAAGCTGGCCGCGCAGCTATCCATGAGCGAAACGCCATGCTGGCGCCGGCTGAAGCGGCTGGAGGAAAGCGGGATCATCGAAGGTTACCAGGCGGTCCTGAACCGTCGGGCGCTGGGCCTGGGCGTGATGGCCTTCGTCCAGCTCGGCTGTGCGCAGCATGACGAGAAGGTCACCAGGGAATTCCATCTGGCGGTCCAGCGCAGCGCGAACGTCCTGTCCTGTCACAATACGACGGGCGAGGCCGACTATCTGCTGGTGGTCGTCGCCAGGGATCTCGACGATTACAGCCGGTTCGTGGAAACCGTGCTGCGGCATCTGCCCGGCGTCACCAGCATCCGCTCGAACCTGTCGTTGCGCGAGTTGAAGTCGTCCAACCAGCTGCCGATCATGATTTGACACCCGGACCGGGCCGGCGGGCAAAAAAACACCGCCCGCCCCGCGGGGGATCAACGGGGGCGGGCGGCAATCTTTGCAACCGTCGTTTTCAAGAGGAATGAGCGGAAGCCGGGCCGACGCCTCTCCGACAGGGGGGGGAGAGTGGAGAGTGGGGGGTGCGTCGACCCGGCTTAGGCTCTAGCTCGAACACCGGGTGGGGGGATGACCGGGCGTTGCGAGCATCAGACCGACCGTGGCCGTCTGATGGTCCTAATCTGGGGGACGAACAAGTCCGATCCTGGGCCGAAATAAGGAGATTTCTTGGCAAATTGTTAACGGCTGTCCAGCCGCCGAAACAATGGCATGCTGTCATCAGCCCGCAACATGCGGGCTCTAGAGCGCCCGAAGAACGACGCCACTGGTTGACGAAACCGTAGTTTTCAGGAGGGGAATGCGTCATGCGACGCTGGTCACAGCTTTTTGCCGCCACGATCCTGTCGGCCTCTTTCGCGTTTGCCGGTCCGGCCTTGAGCCAGCCGCGCGACACCCTGGTCGTCGGCCTGCAGCAGGAACCGACCTCGCTGGACCCGACGGCGGACGCCACCGCCTCGATCGACACGATCATGTCGGGCAACGTGTTCGAAACCCTGACGACATCGTCCGAACGGGGCGAGGTCCTGCCGCTGCTGGCCAAGTCCTGGGACGTTTCGGCCGACGGCCGGGTCTACACCTTCCACCTGAACGAGGGGGTGAAGTTCACCGACGGCGAGGTGCTTGATTCCGCGGTCGTCAAATTCGCGATCGACCGGGCGATGGCGCCCGACAGCGTGAACCCGTCCAAGGGCATCTTCTCGTCGATTGCGGCCATCGAGACGCCCGACCCGCTGACCGTCGTTGTCAGGCTGAAGGAGCCGGACGCCTATTTCCTCAATTCTATGACGATGGGCGATGCTGCGATCGTCCATCCGAAGACCGCGGCCACCAACAAGACCAACCCGGTCGGGTCAGGCGTCTACAAGCTGAAGCAGTGGGCCAAGGGCGACCGCGTGGTGCTGGAACGCAACCAGGCCCATCGCGACGCGGCCAAGGCGGCGCTGCGCGAAGTCACCTTCCGCGTCATGCCCGATCCGACGGCCGCCACCGCGGCGCTGATGTCGGGTGACGTCGATGCCTTCCCGACCATCCCCGCGCCCGAAACCGTCGAGCAGTTCCGCAAGGACGCCAGGTTCAAGGTCGTCGTCGGCACCACCGAGGGCGAGGTCATCCTGGCCCTGAACAACGGCAAGAAGCCGCTGAACGACGTGCGCGTCCGCCAGGCGATCAGCCATTCGCTGGTCCGCCAGGACATCATCGACGGCGCGCAGGCGGGGCTTGCCACCCCGATCGGCAGCCATTTCCCGCCGCATAACCCGGCCTATGTCGACCTGACCGGGCGCTATCCGCACGACATCGCCAAGGCCAGGGCCCTGCTCAAGGATGCCGGCTATCCCAACGGCCTGGAACTGTCGCTGCAGGCGCCGCCCTTCCCCTATGCCCGCCGCTCGGCCGAGATCATCGCCCAGCAGCTGGCCGAGGCGGGCATCAACGTCAAGCTGGTCAACGTCGAGTTCCCCTTCTGGCTGGCCGAAGTCTACAAGAAGAAGAACTACGACATGACCATCATCGCCCATACCGCGCCGCGCGATCTGGGCAACTACGCCAATGGCCCTGAGTATTTCTACGGCTATGACAGCCCGAAATTCCGCGAAATGTTCGCCGATTTCCGCCGCACCGTCGACCCGGCCCAGCAGAAGGCCAAGCTGGGCGACCTGCAGCGTTTCATCGCCGACGAAGCGGTACACGGCTTTCTGTTCCAGCTGCCCCAGGTCGGCGTCTACAAGGCGGACCTGAAGGGGTACTGGACCAACGCCCCTGAGTTGCTGATGCCGCTTGTTACAATCTCATGGGTTAAGTAACCACCCTCGGGCGGCGAATTGAGCTAGGCTCTCCCCCGCGGTCCGGATTGACCGGGCCGCGGGGGTCGAATAGCCTGCGCCGCTTCCGGGGGAGTGTTGGGCAGTTGAGCCTGTTTCTGGCTAAAAGATTCGCGACGCTGATCGGCACCTTGCTGTTCACGTCCATCGTGATTTTCATCGTCCTGGAGATTCTGCCGGGCGATCCCGCCCTGCTGATTCTCGGCATCGATGCCCAGCCGGGCCAGCTCGAGGTGCTGCGCCAGCAGCTCGGCCTCAACGATCCCGCCTGGACCCGCTACTGGCACTGGATCGGCGGGCTGATGACCGGCGATTTCGGCATTTCCTATGCCTACAAGGTGCCGGTGTGGGAACTGATCGCCGAACGGCTGCAGCTGACCATTCCGCTGGCCTTCATCTCGATGGCGCTGACCGCGTTCCTGGCGCTGGTGCTGGGCGTCTATGCCGCGGCCAACCACAACAAGACCGGCGACGTCGCCATCATGGCGACCAGCCAGGTCGGCATCTCGATCCCGTCCTTCTGGTTCGCCATCCTGCTGATCCTGTTGTTTGCCGTGCATCTGGGCTGGGTGTCGGCGGGCGGTTTCCCGGGCTGGGGCGAGGGCCTTGGGCGTGCCCTGGCCAGCCTGATCCTGCCGGCGATTTCGCTGGCCATCGTCCAGGCCGCGATCCTGGCACGCATCACGCGCTCGTCCGTGCTCGAAGTGATGCGCGAGGATTTCGTGCGGACCGCCCGGGCCAAGGGCGTGTCCAAGCGGGCGGTGCTGTGGGGCCATGTGCTGCGCAACGCCATGATCCCGGTCATCACCGTGATGGGCATGCAGTTCGGCAACCTGATCGCCGGCACCATCGTCATCGAGCAGGTCTTCACCCTGCCCGGGCTGGGCCGGCTGATGTTCCAGGCGATCAACCAGCGCGACCTGGAGCTGATCAAGAACGTCGTGATGCTGCTGGCCGTCTTTGTCATCACCATCAATTTCATCGTCGACATGCTGTATGTCGTGATCGACCCGCGCCTCAAGGTCCACGATGTCTGACTGGATTGCCCGCGCGGTCCGCCACCGCAGTTTCATGATCGGCGGCGTGCTGACCTTCGTGCTGCTGCTGATGGCCGCGGTGTCGCTGTTCTGGACGCCGCATAACCCCTATCGCCTGAACATCCGCATGCGGCTGAAACCGCCGTCGTGGGATTACCTGCTGGGCACCGACGCCTTCGGCCGTGACGTCGTCTCGCAGCTGATGGTCGGCGCGCAGAATTCGATCGTCGTCGGTGTCGTCGCCGTCGCCATCGGCCTGTCGATCGGTGTGTCGCTGGGCCTGATCGGCGCAGCCCGCCGCGGCTGGATCGAAGAACTGATCATGCGCTTCTCCGACTTCACCCTGGCCTTTCCGGCCGTGCTGTCGGCCATCCTGCTGACCGCGATCTTCGGGCCGGGCAGCCTGAATTCGATCGTGGCGATCGGCATCTATAACATCCCCGTCTTCGCCCGCCTGGCGCGCGCCTCGGGCAATGCGATCTGGTCGCGTGATTTCGTCACCGCGTCGCGCGCCTGCGGCAAGGGCGGGTTCCGCATCACCGTCGAACACGTCCTGCCCAATATCGTCCCGATCATCGTGGTCCAGGCCACCATCCAGTTCGCCATCGCCATCCTGGCCGAGGCGGCCTTGTCCTATCTCGGCCTCGGCACCCAGCCGCCGACCCCGTCCTGGGGGCGCATGCTGAACGAGGCGCAGACCCATGTGTTCACCACCCCGGCGCTGGCGGTCTATCCCGGTATCGCCATCGCGCTGTCGGTGCTGGGGCTGAACCTGCTGGGCGACGGCCTGCGCGACCTGATCGATCCCAAGCTGGCACGGCAGAGGTAAGTTCATGGCCGCGCTGCTCGAAGTCGAAGACCTTCACGTCACCCTGGAAACCTCGCGCGGGCCGGCCGATGCGGTGCGCGGCGTGTCGTTCGCGCTGCAGCGCGGCGAAACGCTCGGCATCGTCGGCGAATCGGGCTGCGGCAAGTCGATGACGGCACTGGGCCTGATCGGCCTGCTGCCCGAGCGCGCCCGCACCCGCGGCGCCGTGCGGCTTGATGGCCGCGACCTGCTGGCGATGACCGAGGCGGAGCTGTGCGGGATCCGCGGCAACCGCATCGCCATGATCTTCCAGGAACCGATGACCAGCCTGAACCCGGTCCACCCTGTGGGCCGGCAGATCGCCGAACCGCTGATGCTGCATCGCGGCTTGAGCCGGGCGGCAGCGCGCGAGGAAGCGTTGAAGCTGCTGGACCGCGTCGGCATTCCCAACCCGGCGGCGCGCATCGACGCCTATCCCCACCAGATGTCGGGCGGCCAGCGCCAGCGCGTGATGATCGCCATCGCCCTGTCCTGCAACCCCGACATCCTGCTGGCCGACGAACCGACCACGGCGCTGGACGTCACCATCCAGGGCCAGATCCTGGACCTGATCCGCGACCTGGTCGACGAACGCGGCATGGCGCTGATCCTGATCAGCCATGCCCTGGGCGTGATCGCCGAGAATACCAGGCGCATGCTGGTGATGTATGGCGGCCGCGTGGTCGAAAGCGGCCCGGTGGGTGAAGTCTTCGGCCGCATGGCCCATCCCTATACGCGCGGGCTGTTCGCCGCGATCCCCCGCCTGGGCGACGGCCGTGCCCGCGACCGGGCCAGGCCCCTGGCCACCATCCCCGGCACCGTCCCGGAACTGGCCGACATGCCGCCGGGCTGCGCCTTCGCGCCGCGCTGCGACCTGGCGCTCGAAGCCTGCCGGGTGCCGCCGGTACCGGCGGTATCGATCGGCCATGATCACGAGGCCGTCTGCATCCGCACCGACCAGACCGTGGGACAGCCGGGGGAGGGCCGCCCGTGAGCGCCGCGCCGATGCTGTCCGTCCGCGACCTGACCCGTCATTTCACCCTGCCGCGCGAAGGGCTGACCGCCCCGCCGCGCCATGTCTATGCGCTGAACGGCGTGTCGTTCGACCTGGCACCGGGGCGCAGCCTGGGCATCGTCGGCGAATCGGGCTGCGGCAAGTCGACGCTTGCCCGCATCGTCATGGCGCTGGACAAGCCGACCTCGGGCGAGGTGCGCCTGCAGGGCGAGGATCTGGCGACGCTGGACCCGGACCGGCTGCGCGCGATGCGCCGCCATTTCCAGATGGTGTTCCAGGACCCCTACGGCTCGCTCGACCCGCGCCAGCAGGTCGGCCGCATCGTCGGCGAACCCTTGGACGTGCTGGAAAAGACCAGCAAGGCCGAACGGGCCGAGCGCATTGCCGAGGCGCTGTCCTCGGTCGGCCTGCGCCCGACCGACGTGACCAAGTATCCGCATGAATTCTCAGGGGGGCAGCGCCAGCGCATCGCCATCGCCCGCGCCCTGATCACCCGGCCGTCGCTGATCGTCGCCGACGAACCCGTTTCGGCCCTTGATGTCTCGGTCCAGGCCCAGGTGCTGAACCTGCTGCAGGAATTGCAGGACCGTTTCGGCGTGGCCTATCTGTTCATCAGCCACGATCTGGCCGTGGTGGAATATGTCTGCGACGAGGTCGCGGTGATGTATCTGGGCCGCATCGTCGAACAGGGACCGACCGGGCGGGTGCTGAGCAAACCCTATCACCCCTATACCCAGGCGCTGCTCGATGCGGTGCCGCGGGCGGCGGCCGATGCCCGGCCGCGCAAGGTGCTGCAGGGCAATGTCGGCAGCCAGATCAAGGCCGCGACCGGCTGTCCGTTCGCCGATCGCTGCCCCAAGGTCGAGGCGCGCTGCCACGAATCGGTGCCGGCCCTCAGGCCGATGCCGGACGGTCATCTGGCGGCCTGCCACCTGGCCTGACCTGGACCCAGGCCCCGCCGGCTTGAGCCGCCACTCCCAAGGTGTAATATCGTCGTCACGAAGATCGAATCGTGATCGGGGAGAGCGGCGGCGGCAATGAGCGAAGTGGTCAGTCTCGATGCGTATCAATCGCCGTCCACCCCGGGTGGGCGGCCGTCCGTGCCACGCGACGTGTTCTTCGACCGCCACGAATTCAGCGCCATCCTGAACCTGTACGGCCACATGGTCGCGCAGGGCGAATGGCGCGACTACGCGCTGCTGCATGACCGCGAGCAATGCGCCTTCGCCGTGTTTCGCCGCACCGCCGAAGGGGCGCTGTACCGGATCGTCAAGACGCCGTCGCTGGCCCGGCGCCAGGGCGCCTATGCCGTGATGTCGGCCGGCGGCCGGGTGCTGAAGCGCGGCCACACCCTGCAATCGGTGCTGAAGCTGTTCGATCGCAAGCGTTTCGCGGTGGTCTGACGGCGTCTGCGGTCTGACGCCATCTGCGCCTGGGCTTTGTCCGGCGCGGCCAGGTTCGGGAAAATATGCCCTTGGGCACATGCCGACCCCCGGAATCACGGAGGGCCGCGTCTTGCGACGCGGCCCTCGACGTTTCAGGCGGGAAAAAGACCTTACGAGGTCTTCTTCGCCGGAGCCTTCTTGGTCTTCTTGGAAGCCGACTTCTTGGTCGACTTCTTGGCGGGCGTGGTCGACGAAGCCTGGACCTGCTCGATCGAGCTGCCCGCGGTGGCCGGACGGGTGGCGGCCTCGGCGACGACCGGCGCAACGCCCAGGGCGATCACGGCGGCGAGGGTCGAAACGGCAGCAACGGTCTTGACGCGCTTGAACATGGTAACTGTCCCCTTTGTCTAGGTAACGATATCGTTCCGTCGAACGACATCCTAATGAGGCACCCGGAATTTGGCCGGATTGTGGCGTGTGTTGTAACGAAAGAACATTTTCCTGGCCGTGACCCCAAAGCAACAAGGGCGGGTGCCACTCCCGCCCTCGCCACCGCAACCTTCGCCAGGGCCAGGGGCCGGCGAAGGGCGCGACCCGTCCCGCCGCGGGGGATCAGCACGCGGCGGGTGCGGACCGTCGTGGGGTTACGAGGCGGGCTTGGCCGGGGTGGCCGGCGTGGCCTTGGTGGCGGTGTGGGCCTTGGCCCCGTCGGCCTTGGTGGCGCCGTGGGCCTTGGTGGTGGCGTCGGCCTTCTTGACCGTGTCGACCTTGGTCGTGGCCGGCGCGGCCGCCTTGGGTGCGGCCGCCGTCGGCGCGGCCGGGGTGGCGGGCGCCGTCGTCGAGGTCTGGGCCGAAGCCAGGGCCGGCACCAGCGCGAACGACACGGCGGTGGCGAGCGTCATGGCCTTGAGGGCGGTGCGATTGAACATCTCGAACGATCCTTGGGCCGATGGCCCTGCTGTTTGTTCCCTTGTCTCCGCGTCATCGCGGCGACGGGATCAGGATCGCGTCGGATCAAGGCGGCGTTTCGACCGGCACTGGGCGTTGTGGTGATCAGTCCGTGTCGGAATCTGGGCGCGGCTCGACGTAGCGATGCCGGCGGCCCTGCCAGTCTTCCACCCACCAGCCGCAGCCATCCTCGGCGGCGGCGATCCAGTCGGCGGTGATCGGGCTTTTGCCCTGGCCGCCGGGGATGTCCAGGAGGTAGGTCGGCTGGGCCAGGCCCGACACGCGGCCGCGCAGGGCCCGCATCAGCGCGCGGCCCTTTTCGATCGGCACGCGGAAATGCCCGGTGCCGCGCGCCAGGTCCAGCTGGTGCAGGTAATAGGGTTTGACGCGCGCCGCGACCAGGCCGCGCATCAGCGCCGCCAGCGTCTCGATATCGTCGTTGACCCCGGCCAGCAGCACGCTTTGCCCCAGCAGCGTGACGCCGGCGGCCGACATCAGCCGCAGGCCGGCGCGGGCCTCGGGCGTCAGTTCCCGCGGATGGTTGCAGTGCACCGCGACATAGACCGCCTTGTCGCCGGCCTGGGCCAGCGCGTCGACCATGGCCGGGGTAATGCGGTCGGGGGCGGCGACGGGGATGCGGCTGTGCAGGCGGATGACCTGGACATGATCGATGGCGGCCAGCCGCGCGATCAGCGCCGCCAGCCGCTGCGGCGACAGCATCAGCGGATCGCCGCCGGTCAGGATGACCTCGAAGATGTCGGGCTGATCGGCGATGTAGGCGATGGCGGCATCCAGCGCCGGTTCGTCCAGCATCTTGGCGCCGGGGCCGACCACCTCGCGCCGGAAACAGAACCGGCAATAGACCGCGCAGATCTCGACCGGCATCAGCAGCACGCGGTCGGGATAACGATGGACGATGCCGTGCACCGGCGAATGGGCCTTGTCGCCGATCGGGTCGGCCAGTTCCGCGGCGGTCACCCGCAATTCGTCGGCGGCCGGCAGGTACTGGCGGGCGATCGGGTCCTCAGGGTCGGCCGGGTCGATCAGCGCGGCCACGGCCGGCGTCACCCCGATCGCGAATCGGGCCGCCGCCTCCGCCCGGCCATCGGTCGCCGCGGCAGGGGGCATCAGCCCCGCGCCGATCAGGTCGTCCAGACGCTGAGCGGTGCGGTTTAATCCCGGATTTCCGCGATTTTTGGCGATTATGGCCATGGTGCGGCGGCTTATACACCGCCTCACGCGGCTGTGACACAGAATCCGGCCACACCCTTCGCGCGGGCGTTGACCGGCCCCGATGCCCTCTCTAGAAACTGAAAAGCATTCGCATCTTTCGGGAGGGAACAGACATGATCGGCACCCGTCGTTGGTTCGGCGTCCTGGTCGGCACCGCTGCCGCCGTCGCACTGACAGGTCCAGTCGCGGCGCAGAACGCGCAGGAAATCAATCTCTACTCGTCGCGGCACTACAATACCGACCGGGCGCTGTACGAAACCTTCACCAAGCAGACCGGCATCCGGATCAACCTGGTCGAGGGCAACGAAAACGAGCTGATCCAGCGCCTGAAGACCGAGGGCAAGAACAGCCCGGCCGACGTGATCGTCACCGTCGATGCCGGCCGGCTCGAGACCATGGCGGCCGAAGGCCTGTTCCAGCCGGTCAAGTCGCCGGTCCTGGACCAGGCGATTCCGAAGCATCTGCAGGACCCCACCGGTCTGTGGTACGGCTTTTCCAAGCGCGCCCGCGTGCTGGTCTATGCCAAGGACCGGGTGAAGCCCGACCAGCTGTCGACCTACGAGCAGCTGGCCGATCCCGCGTGGAAGGGCAAGATCCTGATCCGCTCGTCGACCAACGTCTACAACCTGTCGCTGATGGGCTCGATCATCGCCGCCGACGGCCCGGAAAAGGCCGAGGCCTGGGCCAAGGGCATCGTCGCCAACCTGGCGCGCCCGCCGCGCGGCGGCGACACCGACCAGATCAAGGGCGTCGCGGCCGGCGAGGGTGACGTGGCCGTCACCAACACCTATTACGTCGCCCGGCTGATCGCGTCGACCAAGCCCGAGGACAAGGCGATCGCCGACAAGATCGCGGTGTTCTTCCCCAACCAGGCCAACCGCGGCACCCATGTCAACGTGTCGGGCGCCGGCGTCGCCGCGAATGCGCCCAACAAGGCGGGTGCGGTCAAGTTCCTGGAATATCTGGCCAGCCCCGAGGCGCAGGCCTATTTCGCCGAGGGCAACTTCGAGTACCCCGCGGTCGCCGGCGCGCCGATGTCGCCGGTCATCGCCGCCTGGGGCCCGTTCAAGGAAGACACGCTGAACGCCGCGTCGTTTGCCAAGAATTCGCGCCAGGCGCTCGAAATCATGGACCGCGCCGGCTGGAAGTAAGCCTCGTGCCGGGGTGGGAATTCATTCCCGCCCCGGCGCTTTCCTTCGGCGTCCTGAGGCGGCAGCCTGCCGTCAGACCCGCTCGGCTACCCAGATCGCCAGCCTGGATGCCTGCTTGATCGCCGCGCTCAGCACCGGATAGGCCGGGGCTTCGGCGGCGCCCTCGGCCCGCGCGGTGTCGCGGTGCTCGATTTCCTCGGCGCGGAACTGTTCGATCACGGTCTTCAGTTCGCCTTCCTCGTCGCCGAGGCTGGCATGCTGGTTGGCGTAGTGCTCGTCGATCACTTCCTCGACCGCTTCGGTGCAGGCCATTGCGGCTTTTTCGCCCAGCAGGGCTGTCGCGGCACCCAGGGCGAAACCGGCGACATGCCAGATCGGGGTCAGCAGGGTCGGGCGCACCCGGCGTTCGACCACCATCTTCTCGAAGCGGGCGAGATGCTCGCGCTCCTGCTGGGCCATATGCTCGATCTTGGGGTGGCGGCCCAGCACGGCCAGTTGGCCTTCATAGATGCGGCGGGCGCCGTATTCGCCGGCATGGTCGACGCGGATGATGCGGTCAATCAGCTGGCGGGCGGTCAGGTCGCCGGGCAGGCGGTCTTCGGCGGTACGCATGGGCGGGGTACTCCCGACTTTCAGGACCGGCGGGCGGCCCCGAAGGAAAACAGGGCAAGCGCCAGTCCGGCCAACATGTTCCATCCTGCCATCGACAGGCCCAGCACCACCAGTGCCGGTTCGTCGCACCTGACCGGCTTGGTCGCCAGCAACTGGGCCCGCAGCGCATCGAGCGAGTCGGCCGACGGCAGGTTGCCGCCGCATTCGGCGGTACCTTCCCACCAATGGGCCTCGACGCCGACATGGAAACCGGCGATGCCGGCACCTGCCAGCAGGATCAGCCCGATCACCACCAGCGCGGCGCGGCGCAGGCCCGGCCGGCCCGCGGTCAGCGGCCAGGCCACCAGGCCCAGGGCCACGACGATGTAATAGGGCCAGCGCTGGTACAGGCACAGCACGCAGGGCTGCAGGCCGAAGCCGTATTGCGACACCAGGGCGCCGCCGACCACGATGGCCGAGGCCAGCGCCAGCAGCGGCAGGGCATAGGGGCTGAGACGGTCGAACATGGCGGGGGCCGGCCTTGAAACTACATCACGTAACGCACGGCCAGGATACCCCCGGCCAGCGCGATCAGGAAGGCCCAGGACACCAGCGTCAGATGGCGTTCGATGAACGCCTTGACCGGCGGCCCGAAATACCAGAGCAGCGCCGCCTCGGCAAAGAAGCGCACGCCGCGGGTGATGATCGAGGCGATGATGAACGGGCCCAGCGCCATCGATCCGGCCCCGGCGCCGATGGTGACCAGCTTGTAGGGGATCGGGGTCAGGCCCTTGATCAGCACGAACCAGACGCCGTATTCCTGGACCGTGTGCTGGAACTGGGCCAGCGCGTCGTCATAGCCGTACAGGTTGATGATCCACTGGCCGATGCTCTCGATCAGGAAATACCCGATCGCATAACCGGCGATGCCGCCGATCACCGAGGCGGCGGTGCACACGGCTGCGAACATGAACGCCTTGCGCCGCTCGGCCAGGCACATCGGCACCAGCATCGCGTCGGGCGGAATGGGAAAGAACGAGCTTTCGGCGAACGAGACGATGGCAAGCGTCCAGACCGCGTGCTTGGTCTGGGCCTGGGCTACCGCCCAGTCGTACATGCGCTGGAACAAGGGCCTATCCGATCCGTACTGTCCTTAAGGCGGCGCGACTGTAGTTCGGTGACGGCCGGCACACAAGCGGTGTGCCGGGCCCAAGATTTGGTGGCGTAGCCACCTGGCTACTGTAGACTGCGCCTTCAGGACGTCATCCCCCTCGGAGAATTTCATGACCTCGCGCTGGACCCGGCACACCCTGTTGGCCGCGACAATCCTGGCCGGATCCTGCTTCTGGCTGGCGCCCGATGCCGGGGCCCAGGCGACGGCGCCCCAGCCGGTGGCCAGCGCGCCGCTGGCGGCAGCCGATGCCTGGCCCCGCG
>Ga0206117_101387_pt1 | contig 12623 bp, 10 predicted proteins | sample 3A5Ametagenome_FD_177997 | JGI IMG/M metagenome (GOLD analysis project Ga0206117, IMG submission 177997) | Enriched microbial communities from leaf-cutter ant dump, University of Wisconsin, Madison, United States - 3A5A | ecosystem: Environmental > Terrestrial > Nest > Insects nest > Nest dump... | reverse complement strand
GAGGCCTATGTCTCGGTGGTGGCGAACGAGTATTCCGACGGACAGGCGTTGCAGGCGCTGAAGCTGTTGAAGGAGCATCTGCCCTCGGCCTACCGCAACGGCGGCCAGGATCCGAAGGCGCGGGAGTTGGTCCACAATGCGGCGACGCTGGCCGGCATCGCCTTTGCCAACGCCTTCCTCGGCGTATGCCATTCGATGGCGCACAAGCTGGGGGCGGAGTTCCACATCCCGCACGGCATCGCCAACGCGCTGCTGATCGCCAACGTGATCCGCTACAACGCGGCGGACATCCCGACCAAGCAGACGGCGTTCAGCCAGTATGACCGTCCCAAGGGCGTGGCGCGCTATGCGCAGATCGCCCGTCATCTGGAGTTGGGCGGCAGCCGCGACCATGAGCGGGTGGAGAAGCTGATCGGCTGGGTCGACGAGATGAAGCGGGCGCTGGAGATCCCGGCCTCGATCCAGGCGGCGGGGGTGCCTGAGGCGTCCTTCCTGGCGCGGGTCGATGCGATTGCCGAAGCCGCCTTCGACGACCAGTGCACCGGCGCCAACCCGCGCTACCCGCTGGTCGCCGAGATCAGGCAGCTGCTGATCGACAGCTACTATGGCCGCGCCTATGTCGAGCCGTCAGCCCAGGATGCCGCACCGGTCGAGGTGAAGTCTTCCAGCAAGTCGGCCGCCCGCAAGGACGCGGCGCTCGCCAAGTAACAACCACCGTCTCATCAGGATACCGGATCATGAGCAAAGCGATCATGTGGGCTGAAGCCGATGCCCGCGGTTTTGAAACCGAATGCCTGTTCAACGAGGACAACCGCAGCTACGAGGTGCTGGTTACCGCGGCGGGCTTGGGACTCGACAGGGCGGAGAGTTTCCCAGTGGTCGAGGACCCCGGCCTCGGCATGAGCCCCGCCGACCTGCACCGGTCGATCAAGCTGGCTGACCGGCTGGTGTGGGAGATGGAGCGGTCGCTGGGCGACCTCTGACATTGGACGAGGATGGCGACGCCGCCAATCCCTTGAAGGACGGAGCGTGGGGCGGGGTGCAACGGCATCCCGCCCCGTTTTTTCACGAGCGGACCGGCACAAGCGGCCAGCCACGCTACCGCTTCACAGTGCGCAAGATAAGGGCCAGCGGCACCGCCGAGGCGGAGATCAGCATCAGCGCGAAGAACACGTCGATGTAAGACCAGTAGGCGGTCTGCATCTGCACCTGCTGGCCGATGAAGGCCATCGCCCGTTCCCGCGCCCCCGCCTCCCCGCCGGCCATGGAGAAATAGGTCGTCGCCTGCTCCATGGTCCGCTGATAGGCGGGGTTGGAGGGCACGATATGCTCGACCAGACGGCTGTGGTGGAACTGCTCGCGGAAGGCCAGCACATTCTGGGCGATCGACACGCCGATGGACCCACCGACATTGCGCGCGACGTTGATGAGGGCCGAGGCCTGGTCGGTCTTGTCGCGCGGGATGCCGTCATAGGACGCCGTGGTGATCGGGATGAAGATCAGCGGCAGGCCGATGCCGATGTAAATGCGCGACCAGGCGAAGAACCAGAAGGTGGAGTCCGGGTTCAGCCGCGTCAGGTCCCACATCGCCAGCGCGACGATGGTGGCGCCGGTGGCGATCAGGTATTTGGGCTGGATGCGCCCGGCCAACCGCCCGACGACCAGCATTATCACCATGGTCACCATGCCGCCCGGCGACAGGGCAAGTCCGGCCCAGGTGGCGGTGAAGCCGTAATATTGCTGGAGAAGCTCCGGCAGGAACTGCGTCGTCGCGATCAGGATGGCGCCGGTCGCCAGCATCACCAGGAAGCAGGAGCCGAACTGCCGCGTCGCCACCATCCGCAGGTCGAGGATCGGGTTCTCCCGCGTCATCTCCCACGGGATCATCAGGCAGAAGGACGCGACACAGATGACGGCGAAGGTGATGATGAAACCCGACGCGAACCAGTCGTCGGTCTGGCCGCGGTCGAGCACCACCTCCAGCGAGCCCAGGAAGGTCGCCACCAGCAGGAAGCCGATCAAATCCATGCGGATGCCCTGGCGTTTCAGCCGTTGGCGTTCCTCGATGGCGGATTTCGGTTCCTGCACCAGAAAGCTGACCAGCGCGAAGGCCATCACCCCGACCGGCCCGTTGATCAGGAAGCACCAGTGCCAGGACAGGTTGTCCGACAGCCAGCCGCCCAGCGTCGGCCCGACCACCGGCGCCACCACCACGGCGATGCCGAAGATGGCGAAGGCCTGCCCGCGCTTGGCCGGCGGAAAGCTGTCGGCCAAAATCGACTGAGAAATCGGCACCATGCCGCCCCCGGCGAAGCCCTGGAGAACCCGGAACAGCAGAAGCGATTCCAGATTCCAGGCGAAGCCGCAGGCCAGCGAGCTGACGGTGAACAGCCCCAGGCAGGCCAGATAGAAGCGCTTGCGGCCATAGCGCTTGGCGATGAAGCTGCTGGCCGTCAGCACGATGGCGTTCGCCACGAGGTAGGAGGTGACGACCCACGACGCCTCGTCGGCGCTGACCGCCAGCGTGCCGGAGATGTAGCGCAAGGCGACGTTGGCGATGGTGGTGTCCAGCACCTCCATGAAGGTGGCGATGGAGACCACCACGGCGATCAGCCACGGGTTGCGGCCGCCGGCGGCGCTCTGCGAGGCATCGAAGCCGCCCGCCCCTCGCTCTGGCCCGGCCCCTTCGGCGGCGGCGCTCATCGCACCGTCACCCGTGGCACCACCGACATGCCGGGGCCGATGGACACGCCGTCCGGCCATTGGTCGACGACGATCTTCACCGGCACGCGCTGCACCACCTTCACATAATTGCCGGTGGCGTTCTCGGCCGGCAGCAGGGAGAAGGCGGTGCCGGAGCCCGGCTGCACGCTGTCGACATGGCCGGTGACCTTGCGGCCGGGATAGGCGTCGATCTTGATGTCCACCGGCTGGCCCGGCCGCATGTCGGTGATCTGGGTTTCCTTGAAGTTGGCGGTGACCCAGATGTCGTCGGGGACGAAGATGGCGAGGCTCTGGCCGGCCTGGACAAACTGGCCGACCGCCCCGCTCAGCTGCACCACCCGGCCGGGCTGTGCGGCGGTGACGGCGGTGTAGGACAGGTTCAACTGGGCCTGGGCCAACTGCGCCTTCGCCCGCGCCAGATCGGCCACGGCGCTGGTCCGCTGGGCCTGGAGCGCCCCGACTTGCCGTTCGGCGGCGATCACCGCGGCGTTGGCGCTGGTCAGCTTGCCCTGCTGTTCCTGCAGGTTGGCGGTGGATTGCTGCGCCTGCTGCACCGTTCCGGCGCCGCGGGATTGCAGGTCGCGGTAGCGCGCCGCATCCTCCTTGGCGAAGCCGACGGCGGCCTCGGCCTGCGAGACCTCCGCCTTGGCCTGCTCGATCTGGGCGCGCTGGGCGTCGATCTGGGCATCGTAGCCGGTGATCGCCGCCTGGGCAGAGTCGATCTGCGCCTGCGCCTGATCCAGGGCCGTCTGGTAGTCGCGCGTGTCGATGCGGAACAGCAGGTCGCCGGCATTGACATGCCGGTTGTCGCCGACCGCCACCTCCGTCACATAGCCGGCCACCTTCGCCGCCACGGGGAACTGGCGGGTGTCGATGAAGGCGTCGTCGGTCGACTCGTAGGGGTGGATGTTGCGCTGCCAGTAGATGTAGCCGGCCACCGCCAGCAGGGCGACAACCACCAGCCCGGCGAGAATCGCAATCGGGTGACGGCGGATGAAGCCCGGCTTCCTGCGGTCTCCTCCCGCGGCCGGCTGCCCGCGCTCGCTGTGCCCGGCCTGACCGTCCGCCTCCTGTCCGGTGAGATCGACGACGTCCCTGCGCTGCTGGTCGTCCGGCATGGTTTGACGCTCCTGACCGAAATGCCGGGCGATCAGCAAGGGCCCGGTCGTTGTCGCATGGGAGCGTCCCCGCTCCCCAGCGCGAAACACCGGAGCCCACGGATCGTTGCACAGGCCCGGCAGAAAGCCGGCGGAAGCATCCGCAGAACAGCCATGCCACAGGTGGGTGGTCAGGGAAGGACGACGCTGACGGTCATGAAGACGCACCGCAGACGGTGCATTAGACAATCGTAACGTCAGCTATGACCATGCCTTCGGAAATAATATGGAAGCCAACAGATCCAATTCCCGTCCCATGCGTAAAAGGAAGGAGTCAACGCTCAAGTCACGACAGCCATCATATTTACTGGTCCGGCGGATTATTTGTTTTTTAATAGAATTGCACCAGCATCGGGTTGCCAACCCTTCCAACACGACCGCGGAGCCGAGCCCATGACGCTTCTGAAGGAGACCATCGCCAGTGGAGCCGCCCCGCAGTCCATCGGCCGCGGCGCCGTCCCGGTCGATGACGAGGCGGCGAGGCTGGAAGCGCTGCGCCGCACCGGGCTGCTCGACAGCGAGCCGGAGCCCGCCTTCGACGATCTGGTGTCCTGGGCCTGCGATCATTTCCGTGTGCCCATCGCGCTGATGTCGCTGCTGGACGCCGACCGGCAATGGTTCAAGGCGCGCCGCGGCTTGGCCGTCCAGGAAACCCCGCGCGACGTCGCCTTCTGCGACTTCACCATCCGCCAGAGCCTGCCGATGGTGGTGGAGGACGCCGCCCGCGACCCGCGCTTCCAGGACAACCCGCTGGTGCTGGGCGATCCGTACATCCGCTTTTATGCCGGCGCCCCGATCATCAACCGGCAGGGGCTGGCGCTCGGTTCCGTCTGTCTGATCGACACGGCGCCGCGAAGTTTCGGCATGGTGGACCGCATGGTGCTGGCACAACTGACCGTAACGGCACTGGCGGCGATCGAGCGGCGCTAAGACGATGGGAAGCGGGCTTGGGGATCGACGATTGAGTCCATGCCGCATTGCACCATTCTCATTGGCGCTTTGGCAGGCTTAACGGCAGGATCGGTGCTGTAATTGCTTGAAGACGACAGTGCCGGAAACAGGATGAAGACCGAGATGACGCCCGCAACGGCAAAGCCTCTGCCGCCGATCCCGGCCCGTGAAGAGGATCGGCTGGCGATGCTCCAGCGGTACGAGCTGCTCGACACGCCGGCCGAGGCGGCCTTCGACCAGATCACGCGTCTGGCCGCCAAGCTGCTGAAGGTGCCGGTGGCGCTCATCTCGCTGGTCGACCGCGACCGCCAGTGGTTCAAGTCACGGGTCGGGCTGCCGGTGCAGGAGACGCCGCGTGAACATGCCTTCTGCGCCCATGCGCTGGACTCCGACGCCCTGCTCGTGGTCGGCGACGCCCGGCAGGACGAACGCTTCGCCGACAATCCGCTGGTGACCGGCGATCCCAACATCCGCTTCTATGCCGGCGCCCCGTTGCGGACGGCAGACGGGCTGGCGCTCGGCACCATCTGCGTGATCGACGACCAGCCGCGCCCGGCATTGACACCGGAGGAGGAGGAGGCGCTGCGCGACCTGTCGGCGATGACGATGGCGCATATCGAGGCGCGACGCGCCGTCGGCTATCTGCATCCGGTCACCTCGCTGTCGAATCGCTTCCGCTTCCTGGCCGACGCCGATGCCCTGGCGGGCGACCCCGCCACGGTGCCGGGAACGGCGGTGGTGATCGATGCCGCGGCGTCGCAGCAATATGCCGAACTGACCCGTGTGCTGGGACAGGTCTGCGCCGACGCGTTCGAGATCGACTGCGCCCGCCGCATCGCCGCCTGCCTGCCGGACCACACCCGGCTCTACCATCTGTCGCCGGCCCGCTTCGCCTTCATCCTGCCCCGCGAAAACGGCGATTTGGCTGTCACGCTGGACCGCATCAGCGCTGCGGTCCGCAGCCCCTTCCAGTATCAGGGCGTGCCGATCGCCACCTCCAGCGGGATCGGCTTCGTGCACCGGTCAAACATCGGGGCGGGAAGTGTGGAACTGCTGCGGGCCGCCACCAGCGCCGCCCACCAGTCGCTTGAGACGCAGAAGCCCTGGTGCGCCTATGACGAGGAACAGGACCGTGCCGCACACCGCGCCTTCCTGCTGCTGCGCAGCCTGACCGAGGCGATGGGCGGGCAAGGCCAGTTGCACATGGTCTATCAGCCCAAGGTGGATCTGCGCACCGACCGCTGCATCGGGGCGGAGGCATTGCTGCGCTGGACCCACCCGGACCTGGGACCGATCTCCCCCGCCGAGTTCGTGCCGCTGGCCGAACGTACGGCGCTGGTGCGCCCGCTGACCGAATGGGTAATCGGCGCGGTGCTGACGCAGGTGGCGCACTGGCACCGGTGCGGCATCGCCCTGCCGGTGTCGATCAACATCTCGATGCTGGATCTCGGCAGCGGCGACTTCACCGACCGGGTCGAAGCCCTGTTGGCGCGCCATGACGTGCAGGCGGACTGGATCGATTTCGAGGTGACGGAAAGCGCCCTGATGACCGACCGGGCGGAGGTCGACCGCCAGCTTCGAAGCCTGCGCGGCCTGGGCATCGAGGTCGAAATCGACGATTTCGGCACGGGCCAGAGCGCCCTGTCATACCTGAAGGACATCCCGGCGACGGCGGTGAAGATCGACCAGCGCTTCATCCGTTCCATCGCCGACGAGCGCAGCGACCAGATCATGGTCCGCTCGACCATCGACCTTGCCCATGACCTGGGATATCTGGTCATCGCCGAAGGGGTGGAGACGGCCGAGGCCTATGACTGGCTGCGCCTGCACGGCTGCGACTTCGGCCAGGGCTATTTGATTTCCCGGCCGCTTGCGCCGGCGGCCTTCGAAGACTGGCTGGCGGCGGGCGCCTTCCGTCCCGCCGCCATACAGGTCTGAATTACTTCGCCGCGAGGCAGGCGGCGATGGAGGCGCGTTCGATTTCGGCATAGAGGTCGAACGGGTTCAGCACCGCGGCACCGAGATCGACTTCGAAGCGCTGCTGGTTCGGGCTTGCAGCGAAGTCCTGTTGTGCCTCGTCGCCCAGGTTGGACTGGAAGATGCCGGCGGCGCTGACCGGCAGGAAATCCTCATAGACGATGGGATCGAAACGGACCAGCCCGCTTTCGATGAGGGTTTCCAGATCGACCCCCGGCGCCGGCGGGTTGCGACGCCCGGCCTCGGTCAGGGAATAGCTGAAATAGCCGAGCCCTTCGCGGCGAATCCCGTCCCAGCTGTCGGGGAAGGGGGCGAACACCTCCTGGAGCGCCGCCATGTACTGCGCGGCGTTGGAGCCGTCGGCCGCCGGGGCGACGAGGCGGCGGGAGTCCTGAAGCAGCGTGTCGTAGAGCGCCCGGCCCTTCGGGGTCAGGGCGATGCCGCGCTGCTCGATCTCGCCGAAGCGGGCGGTGTGGACGCCGGACCGCCAGCCGTCGCCATCCCTGTCGCTGGCCCGGAAATCGACCGGCTCGCTCAACGCCTTGAAGGAGGTCTGGCGCAGCAGGATCGGGCAGCGGCGGGTCGGCGGGCCTTCGACCACCGCCTTCGGCGCAATGCCCTTTTCCGGCATCAGGCGCTGGACCGCATCGATGTCGAGCGTGCGCGGCGTCAGGTGGTTGATGTGCGGCCCCTTGAAGGACACCACGTCGGCGATCAGCCGGTGGGCGTCGTGCAGACGGTTGTAGAGGTCGAGCGGCACATTGGCCCGGCTGTGCCAGCGGAAGGTCTCCAGCGCCTCGGCGACGAAGCGCCCGGCATCCTCCTCATCCAGCCCGCCGTCGGCCTCGGCCTTTTCGATCAGGGCGAGGCAGCCGGGGGTGAAGATGCTGCGGGCGGCCAGCACCGTCTCGGCCTCCTGCCGCAGACCTTCGTCGGCGATCAGGTCGAGCCGCAGCAGGGAGGTGAAGACACGGAACGGGTTGCGGCTCAACGCCTCTCCGTCCACCGGGCGGAAGGCGGTGGAGTGGACGGGGACGCCGGCCTCCGACAAATCGTAATAGCCGACCGGCTGCATGCCCATCACCGCGAACAGCCGGCGCATGGTGGACAGCTCCTGCGCGGTGCCGAGGCGGATGGCGCCATGGCGCTCCTCGGTGATGCGGGCGAGGCCGCCGGCGGAGTCCAGCCGATGGCGCTCCGCCGGATCGGCGGCCAGCAGCGCCGCGTTCACCTCCTCCACCAGCTCGACGAGCGTCTGGTAGGCCGGCACCTCCGTCCGATACATCTCCGACATGGATGTCGAGAACAGGGTGCGGATCGCATCGGGGCCGGTAAGATCGGCGCTCGTGATCGTCTGGACGCTCATTCCAAATCTCGCTCGCATTGGCTGGCCGGACCTCTGCGGTCCTTCACATGCTGCTGATATAGCAACGAAGCGGCGGGATGGATTGCGATTGTTTTTCCCGACTTCATGAGGAAAGCTCATGACCTGCCGGGGTGCGGCAGTCCGCCGTCTCCGCCAGGATCCAGTCGCGGAAGGCGGCCAGCGGCGGGTAGCCCGCCCGCTCCGACGGCCAGACGACGTAATAGGCGTTCTCGCTTTCCATCGGCAGGTCGAGCGCCGGCACCAGCTGGCCCGACCGCAATTCCTCCTCGATCAGGAACAGGGGAAGCAGCGCCACGCCCAGCCCGGCGATGGCCGCTTGCGAGGCGGTGGCGAACTGGTCGAACAGCATGCCGTGCACGCCGTCGGCCGGCGTGCCGTGCAGGGTCAGCCAGCGCTCCCAGGCATCGGGACGGCTGGTCAGGTGCAGAAGCGGGGCGAGGCGCAGGTCGGCGGGCTGGCGGAACTCGAAGCGGTCGCGCAAGTCCCGGCTGCAGGCGGGAATCACCGTCTCCCGGCGCAGCAGCGCCATCTCGCCGCCCGGCCAGTCCGGCCGGCCGAAATGGATCGCGGCGTCCACCGGGTCCAGGCGGAAATCGAAGGGCGCCATCCGCGTCACCAGATTGATGGTGATGCCGGGATTGCCGGCCAGGAAGTCCGGCAGGCGCGGCGCCAGCCAGCGTGTGCCGAAGGTCGGCAGGATGGCGATGCTGAGCGTGCCGCCATAGGGGTTGGCGCGCAGGTTCAGCGATGCGGTGCTGATGCGGCGCAGGGCGTCGCGCACCTCCCGCACGTAATACTCGCCGCCGGCGGTCAGCCGGATGGTCTGCCGTTCGCGGTGGAACAGCTCGACCTCCAGCAGATCCTCCAAAGCCTTGATCTGGCGGCTGACGGCGCTCTGGGTCAGGGACAGTTCCTTGGCCGCCGCGGTGATGCTGCCGGTGCGGGCCGCGGCCTCGAAGGCGGACAGGAGAGCCAGGGAGGGAAGGAAGCGGCGCGGGCTCTGCATCGGGGTGTCTGTAGTGGGGGCTGGGCGGATTTCATTCCAGGACGGAATGACTGGTTGAGCAAAGATCATTTTGTCGAAGGAGGTCCGCAAGTCAATCTTGCGCACCGGGAATGACCGGCGCACAGAACAGACGCGAAAAGGACATCGGGGGATGCTGAACGATCCGCGGTCGCATGGGCTTTGGGAACGCACCGCGCCGGCGGCACCGCCGACCGCCCCGCTGACCGGCAGCGTCCAGGCCGACGTGGTGATCGTCGGCGCCGGCTACACCGGCCTGTCGGCGGCGCTGCATCTGGCCGAGCGCGGCGTCAGCGCGGTGGTGGTCGAGGCGGTGGAGATCGGCTTCGGCGGGGCCGGGCGCAATGTCGGGCTGGTCAATGCCGGCATGTGGGTGATGCCGGACCAGCTGGTCAGCACCCTGGGGCCGGTCTATGGCGAGCGGCTGATCGAGCTGCTGGGCAACGCGCCGCGCGCCGTCTTCGACCTGATCACCAGGCACGGCATCGCCTGCGAGGACGAGCGCAGCGGCACGCTCCATTGCGGCGTCGGTCCGGCGGGCCTGCGCGAGCTGGAACAGCGCGCGGACATCTGGCAGAAGCGCGGCGCACCCGTGCGCCTGCTGGACGCGAGGGAGACGGCGGAGAAGGTCGGCACCACGGCCTATACCGGCTCGCTGCTGGACCTGCGCGCCGGCACCATCCAGCCGCTGGCCTATGCCCGCGGGCTGGCGGCGGCGGCCATCGCGGCGGGGGCGCGCATCTTCACCGGCAGCCCGGTCCGGTCGGCAAACCAGACCGGGGGCAAGTGGGAGGTGAAGACGCCGGACGGATCGGTCACCGCCGACTGGGTGGTGGTCGCCACCGACGCCTACAGCATCGGCCCCTGGGTGCGGCTGCGCACCGAGCAGGTCCACCTGCCCTATTTCAATCTGGCGACGGAACCGCTGTCCGATGCCATGCGGAAGGCCATCCTGCCGGAACGCCAGGGGGTGTGGGACACCAGGTCGGTGCTGAGTTCCTACCGCTTCGACCGCCGTGGCCGGCTGGTGTTCGGCAGCGTCGGCGCGTTGCGCGGGACCGGAACGGCGGTCCATCGCGCCTGGGCGCAGCGCTCGCTGGCCGCCCTGTTCCCGCAGCTGGGTCCGGTGCGGTTCGAATCCGAATGGTACGGCCAGATCGGCATGACCAAGGACAATTTGCCCCGCTTCCACCGGCTGGACCGCAACGTCATCGGTTTCAGCGGTTACAACGGCCGCGGCATCGCTCCCGGCACGGTGCTCGGACGCTGTCTGGCCGAGCACATCACCGGCGCGCTGCCGGAGGCGGAGATGCCGCTTCCCAGCACCGCCCCCGACACCCTGTCGGCCCGGGCGGTGCAGGAGGCGGTCTATGAGTATGGCGCGCAGGCCACCCATCTGGTCGGAGCGCGGCGGCCGGGGAAGATCTGACCGCGCGTCTTCCCCGACACGCCCTTTACGTCAAAGGCCCCAGGCACCGCTCTCGGCGGGGTCGACGACCTGGATGTTGTTCTCCACCGCCTTCACGCCGGGGACACGCTCCGCCGCGACGCGCAGCGCATCCCGCTGCGAACCGCTGCTGACGAAGCCCCAGAGCTGGACGACGCCATTGCGGACGACGATGGCGTCGTGCGAGCGGGAGTCCCAGGACAGCTCCTTGACGGCGGCGGTCACCCGCTCCTTCAGATCGCGGTCGTCCGATGCGGCGGCCGGCGTTTCCGGCGAGACGCTGGCCAACGCACGCAGCAGGTTGGCGCGGCTGATGATGCCGACCAGGGCGCCCCGGCTGACCACCGGCACGCGCTTGATCCGCCGCGTCTCCATCATCCGCACCACCTCTTCCGGCGAGGCGCTCTCGTCCACCGTGGTGACATGGGTGGTCATCACATCGGCGACCTTGCGGGCGTGGGACTTGATGAAATCCTCCGCCGGCAGGGTGCCGCCGGACACCAGCCCGAGCCACCAGGAGCGGTGGCGCTCCGTCCCCAGCTCCACCCGGCGCAGCAGGTCGCCTTCGCTGATGATCCCGACCACCTTGCCGGCCGCATCGACCACCGGCAGGCCGCTGATGTGGTTCTCCAGCATCGTCCGGGCGGCTTCGGCGACGGTCGCGTCCGGACCGATGGTGATGACCCGCGGCGTCATCAGATCGATAGCCTTCATCGTTTCTCTCCCTTTGATGTCATTGAACGGAGACAGCCTAGGAGGTCGACAGACGAGAGCGATTGATCTACAGCAATTCCACGCCGGCCTTTCCGCATGATGAAAAATACAGAAATCGGGCCCACGAATTGGGGCTGGCTCGCATGGTCCGGTACTTGACAGGTTCAGATGACATAACCGGACCTGCCCGGTCACCCTCCCGGCCGTTTCCGCCGGATGTCGCCCATCCCCGCACTTTACTCCGCGATCTCCGCCACCAGGGTGGCGATGGTGCGCTCTTCGGGCGGGGTCGGCGCGCGGTAGAAGGAATGGCCGCCGATGGAGGTGGTCATCAGCCGCGCCTCCGCCCAGTCCGGCTTCTGGCGGCGCAGCGCGGCCTGTGCCGGCGGGCTGTAGAACATCGAGGCACGGGCGGTCGGATCGGGCATGTCGTCGTCGTTCAGGTTCCAGGCCAACCCGCGCGCGGTGCGCAACGCCTCCTGGTCGGGGGCGAGGCGCGGCTTCGGCCAGGACGGCATGCCGCCAGCCCGGATCACCGCGGCCTGACGGCGAATCTCCGCCTGGATGCGCCGGGTTTCGACACGGGGGTCGGCGGCGAGCTTTGCCTGTTCGGCCTTCGCCTGCCGGGCCGCCTGCTTGCCCTTTGCCCTGACCGACTTGGCCTTCCTCCGGTTGGCGGGCTCGACGGGCTCCGCCGTGAAGGGTTCGAACTGGCCGGTGGCGACGACGACGCGGCAGGGCAGCGACGGCTGATCGGCCGAGGCGGCGCGGTTGGCGACCACCCACATGACGGCCGCCATGGCGTCGGCCCCTTCCCCCCGCGCCTCGGCCCAGCCGGCGAGCGCGAGGCAGCGGCGCTCCCGTTCGGCCTGCCACGGGGTCAACATGAAGACCGAGGCGCCGATCATAACCGGCTGCTTGGCACCGCTCCGTTTCGGCACGCCGCCCTTCTCGTCGCCGACGAACCGCGCGCAGCCCCTGTCGCCCGGCCGGCAAACGGCGTCGCCGCTGGCTGCATCGCCGGCACCGACAGTCTGCGCAGCCGCTGCGGCGGGAAGCAGGGCGGCTGCAAGCAGCAGAGGGGTGAGGAGGTTGCGCATCCCAGTCTCTCCGGCTCAGGAAGGGGGACTTCCTTCGACAGGAGCGCGGATGACAAGTTCCCGGATTCGTCCACATCCCAGACAGCTTAAGCCTGAGGGCGGAGGATGTAAGCCGTTCGGATTCCGATGGCGTTATGCGGAC
>Ga0206117_101386_pt1 | contig 12625 bp, 14 predicted proteins | sample 3A5Ametagenome_FD_177997 | JGI IMG/M metagenome (GOLD analysis project Ga0206117, IMG submission 177997) | Enriched microbial communities from leaf-cutter ant dump, University of Wisconsin, Madison, United States - 3A5A | ecosystem: Environmental > Terrestrial > Nest > Insects nest > Nest dump... | reverse complement strand
CAGTCGGAAAGCTGCTCGAACTGCGCCTTGTCGAGCCGATCTTTCACCGAGACGATGCCGGTCGTCTTCGCCCCGTTGCGCTGGAACTCCGACTGCCCTTGCTCGAGCGAGGCGGAAAGGCCGATCGCGTTTCTCGCCATCTTCACCGCGTCGAGACCCAGCCATGAATTCCACGACGGCCCGCGAATGTGCCAGATGGCGTCCTGCTCGAAGACCTTGCGCGTTCCATCGTCGGCGGTGACCACGTATTCGAGCGCAACCTCGCTCTTTTTCTTAACGGTCACGCGGCGCGGCTCGATCAGGACGAGCTCGACGATCTTTCGATAGCTGCCGACACGGTTCACGAAGACGTATGCGTTTCCGGCGAGGAGGAGATGCAGCAGGAGCGTCTCGCGGAACTCGAAGCTCGTCTGCCATCTGTTCGGGCGCCGGTAGAGGATGTCGTCGAGGTCGTGCGTCGAGGCCACCTGCCTGGCGCCGGCGTTCTCGCGGTAGAGATGCCACGGAACCTGCGCGCATCCTTCCGCGATGACGCGCATGCAGGCATAGGCGGTGTCGTCTTCAAGCGTCGTGTCGAGATTGACCACCTTTCCCGCATGACTCTGGCGGCCGCCGCCGTAGATTTCGCGGATCAGGTCGAGCGACGAAACCTTCGTGTCGTCGCGGAAAAAACGCTTCCAGAAGCCCACGGGTCGGTCTCCTATGCGGCTTCCCAGAACGACTTGCCGCCCAGCGCCACAGGGTTCTTCGTCATGACCGTAATGGCGTCGAACAACGCCATTACGGGGTCGATCTTGGCGTCGCCCGCCGTCTGCTTCGTCGCACGGATCGCGGTTGCCGTCGGTTCGATCTTCAGGTTCGAGACGCACCACGTCATCATGGTGCCGCCGGCATGATGAAGCATGCCGTTCGACAGCCTGCGCTCGCCTGTCTTGATGGCGTTCATCATGGCGTATCCCTGGGGGATGCCCACGAGGAGGCCGTTTTCCGTCGTCACGTCGACCTCGGGATCCGCGAGCGCGTCGACCATTTCGCCGAGACCCGCGGGGTCGACCGCGACAGCCGCCAGGAGGCCTTCGTCCTTCACGCGCCGGATGATCTCCACGATCGCTACGATGTCCTCGAGCGCGTCGTCGATGACGGTCAGGTTTCCCTCCTTCTCGAAGTCGAGAAGCCGGTCAGCGATCTTCTGGCGTCGCCTCAATACGCTGCGATGGCACCACGCATGATGCCACGCGATCCAGCGTTTCATGAGCTTCGTCGTCTTCTGGCCGTTGACGACGACGGTGACTTCCGTTTCCGCCGGTTCCCGGCCGAGGACGGCAAGACCGAACAGGTCGTCGAGGCCGCCACCGTCGAGGCCGACGACGATGACTTCGCTGCGCTCGATCACGGCCTCCAGCGCTTCGTAAGGCGGCAGCGCGGACAGGTCCGCGTTGGTCGCCGCCTCCCAGAACCCGGCGCCAGGCCACCGGTTCTTGCGGAGGTTCATGCCGATCTCGACGTTCAGATGCTTGGCCAGGAAGCTCTGGACGGTGTCCTTTTCCTCGTCGTCGCCGGCGCAGACCTTGGCGAGTTTGCGCTTCAGCCAGTCGAGATTGACCGACCGCCCCATGTTCGGATTGGTGATGTACCAGTTCTCCGGATCCATATAGGCTTCGGACTTCACCATCTCCTCGGGCCACTCGTAGAGCACCGGCAGGCTGTACGGATCGTCGATCTTACCGTCGCGGACGTCGCGGAAATAGTCGAGCTTCTCCTTGAAGACGCCGGCCGGCGGCTCGTCCGACTGCGTCGTGATGTAGATGACGAATCCCTCCGGGCGGGAGATGAGCCCGCCCGTGGCCTCCTGCAGCATCGACGCTGCATTCGCCCTCTTGCCGAACAGCCACAATTCCTCGACCAGCACGAAGGCGGCCTTCTTCCCGCCGACCGTGGCCGAGTCCGCGCTGATGATCTTCAGCACGGCTTTGGTGAGAGTGTGGGTAATTTCCTTCGTGTTCTTGTTGACGTCCAGCAGCGCGTCGAGATCAGGATCGGCCTTGACCATTGCCGCGGCCGGCACGAAGGAATTCCCGGCGATCTCCTGCGTCGGCGCGATGATCATCAGTTCCTGGTGATGCCGCCAGTTGCGGATGAGCGCGGTGAGCATGATCCCGGCCGCCAGGGTCGATTTGATGTTCTTCTTCGAGACAAGAATTTTATGTAGTTTTTATAGGTACTTAAGAACCAATGTCGCGTGCGTGTTGCGTTATGCGACAAGATCGGACGCGATTTTCGTCAATGCCGCATCGATCTGGCCCTGATCCTCGAACAGATGGCCGTAGATGTCATAGGTCATGTTGATGGACGCATGGCCCATAATCGTCTGTATCCGCTTCGGCGGCAGGCCGCTCTCGATGAGAAGGGATGCGCAGACATGCCGGAGCGTGTGGAACGCGTAGCCGTCCTTGATTATCGCCGTCCTCCCCTTGCCTCCATTTGCAACCCGGTGTTGAAGCCGCAGGAAGCTCTGGCGTATCTGCGCCGGCGACAACGGTGCACCATTCCTTCCCACGAACACCAGATCGCGCGCGTTGCGGGGCTGCGCGAGCTTCCAACGCTTAAGCTCGGTGACGAGTTCTGGCCCCATGGGTACATCCCGACGGCCGGCGCGGGATTTCGGCTCGTCGACATGGCCGAGGTTGTCCATGCCCGCGACGACGGACAGCACGCGGCCGTCGAAATCGACGCAACCCCATGTCAGCGCCCGCAGCTCGCCTTGTCGCAAACCGGCAAAGACGGAGACGTAAAGCAGAGGCTTCAACCACCGCGCAACGCCTCCCATGCTGTTCTCACCGGCAGATGCGAGAAACGCCCGGATTTCAGCCTTCGTTGGAATGTCCTCTCGCCGGCCCTTCTCTCCCGGCACCCGGATATCGCGATCGACCAGCGCATTAGGCCCGACCAGTCCGCGCCGATAAGCGAACTTGAGTGTCAACCGCAGGCACGAGAGCACGTTGGTGATGGTTGCGTGCGATCGACGCTTCTCCCGGTCATAGGCGAGATCGTCGACGAATGCCTGGATCACCTGATAGTTCAACTTCGTAAGCATCAGGTGTCCGATCCGTGGCCGGATATGGTTTTCCGTCCAGCTCCGGAAGTTGCGCACCGTGCGCGGCCGCATGCGGTCCCTTGCGAGCACGCGCGCCTCGCAGTTCTCCAGCCAGAGGTCGAGCGCCCGCGAGAGCGTCACCGTCTGGCTGTCCGGCACATGCTCGCCGCGCTGGATCTCGATCGCGACCTTGTTGCGATAGGCGTCGGCCTCCTTCTTCCTCTCGAACGTCTTCAGGCGGCGCTTGCCCAGCTGATCGGTATAGGAGACCACCCAGGCCTCCTTTCTGACGCCCTTGCTGTCCCATATGCGCTTACGAACGCTCGCCATGGTACGCCTCCTGTGCAGCCCTGTGCAGTTCGGCCAGCCATGCGTAAAGCAGGTCGACTTTGTTACCTCCGGTCATTGATCTATCCTTTCATCTTGAAAGGCCCGGCCGCGGGATTGCGCCCGGGCCGGGTGGCTAAATTTTCAGTCGGTCCGGCAATCGATCAATGTCTGCAAACGCCTTTTCACCATATCGTACTAGAACGGCTAGCAGCGATTGGATTTGCTCGGCGTCTTGCTCCAAGGCCTCCGCCTGCAGGTCACAGGCCATACCCTCAACCAGTTTTAACACGTTGATGATATGATACATTTGGGACTTGATCTCGGAGAGGCTGATCACTGATGGGGCACTCATAGTGCGCCGCATCCATATTCGCCGCCGGCCTCCAGGCCGAGCTGCCACAAGGCATCGGCATCGGCGATCCCGGCCTCAGCGGGATCCGCTTCGCAATCGCCTCCGTCCTCGTCGTCTTCGTACCGATCACCATGCGGCTCGTCATTGATGTCGCCGCCGTGCTCGTTCTCCTCCTCGCACTCGTCCGACTTGAATTGACGGTCACCTTGCGCCCAGTAATCTTGATTGTGGAAGGTCCACCGTTCCCCTTCCGGGTGCTGCTCAGGCACGCCGAGGGTCGGCTCCTGGTCCGCACTGTCCTGCTCCAGGTCGCCGCAGGAAACATGCGGATAGACTTCACTCAAGACATCAGGGCCGTGTTCGGTCCAGCCGAGGGCCGGCTCCTTGTCGCCGACGTCCTCATAATCAGGATCGGCTTCCATACTGTCGAGCAGGTCGATCAGCCTTTCGATCGTCGTCGCGATGCCGATACGGCTGTTCTCCCGGATGTAGAAGAACAGCACGCCGTCGTGCCTCGCCGGGACGGGAGGAACGAAAACGGAAAGAGGGGAATAATCATCGGGTAGTGGGCCTAAGCCCGGCATGAACATTGTCATGGGTTTTCTCACTGGTAGGAACCGGCTTGCTAAAGCCGGCGGCCATTGACCTTGCTAAGGGTCTCCAGCCCCGCCAGGTTCGGCCTGGCAGCCGGGGGTTAGCAACCTGCCAGTGAGACAGGCCGAACGATTTTAAGGTTTCCCTCTGGACATAGCGTCCGCCCCCGGCCATATTTATGGCCGAGTTGGGACGCCCGCCAAGGCGTCACCTTCGCGCGTAGAACCCGCCAAGGTTCGTTGCGCATCGCAGGCCACCGACGCCAATCGGATCGGCCTGCTATCACTGGTCCGGGTTGCTAAGCCCGCGGACATGATTATCTGATTTGCAGGATATGACAAGCGCACCCTCGCCGAGGGGTGTATGCTTGCGCGCGCGAGGACGGGCATGCAGATTTGTAGGCCCGTCCGGCGGCGTCAGACCGCCTGCCGCTTGCGGGCCTCGCGCTCCATCGCCCGGCGCTGCTGGCGGCTCAGCCCGACGGGCGGCGTGGCCTTGAAAGGGACGGGCTCGATGGGCGCGCCGACTTCGTCCGGCCACTCGTGGATGACGCGCTGGCTGACGCCGTCGCGCGTGACATCGGTCAGCAGGATGTGGCCGCCGACGATCGAGATAGGGTCCGCGATATCGCTGACCTCGATCCGCATACGCCGCTGCGCCTCCATAAACGGGATGCCGTGCCGAATGGGATCGAAATCCGCCACCGCAACGTCCACGTCGATTTCGCACTCGATCGAGTGAAGATTGTCGAGTTCCTCGTCGTTGATGAGCGGGCCACCGACAAAGCCGTCGACCATGCCGAAGACGTCGACCGTGCTATCGTAGTAGAAGCCGGCAGGGCCATTGATCCTATCGGACCAGCCGGCAACGACGACGTTGATATCTTGCATGCCGAGTGCCGCCAATTCCATCAGGTGCTGCTCGTGATATGTCCTCAGGTCGGCCTCGGCGTTTTCCGCCATGGCGTCGAACGACGGATAGGTGATGGATAGCTCCATCGCAAGCAACGCCGTCACCTTCTGCGCACCCCGGCACGCGATCACCGCGCGCTGGCGAGGCATTGCTACGGCCTTCTGGCCGAAGCCGACAATGACGCCCTGGGGGGTGTACATAGCCGCATCGGTCATCATGATGGCGCGATCGCGCCGGAGAAAAACGTTGATCGCTGTCATTTCGCGCTCCTTTTGTTGCGTTTTCCGAATGATCCACCGCACGGGCCGGCACCAGCGCCGATGAGCGCACCGAACGGATTGCCCGACAGCAAGCCCGTGAGTGCGCCGCCCAGGGCACCCGTGACGGGGCTCTGCGCCTGGTAGCCGATTCCGAAGCTCCCGAGACCTGTGGAGACGTTCCTCATAAAGCTGCCCGAGACTTTCATGCCGAGGAAATCGACGGCACCTTGCATGCCGTCGCGTGCGCCAACGAGGGCTCCCCTCTCGACCGCCTTGCCGACTTCGCGCAGGCCCGCCCAGCGGTCGTTGTCGTTCGCCGGGCCCAAGCCCTTGCCGGAAAGCAGCCCTTCGAGACCGGACTGGAGGTTGTTCGTCCCGATCTGAGCGAGACCGCCGGTGATCTTGTCCATGAAGGCGTCGAGATCCTTCATCGGCTGCGTGAAGAGATCGGAGAACGTGCTGGCGAGGGCCTTCGCCATCTCGTCGGACGCTTTCTCCGTCTCCTTCGCCAGCTCGCGCACGCCTCGGCGCGCCGCCTCGAACTGGTCGGCGATGCGAGCCTCGACGGCAAGGCGCTGGATGTCGGACAGCTTGTCGCCATAGGCTGCGAGCGAGGCCGTCAGCTCTTCGGCTTCCTTGCGGGCGTATTCGCCGGGAAACATCTTCTCCGCCAGCCGGTCGGCCATTCGGGTGAAAGCTTCATACTCGGCCCGCGCCTCGCGTGCGGCCCTACCGGCACCCTTCGTTGCCTTTGCCGCCTCCTCCAGCCGTGCGACGGCATTCTTGGCGGCCTGGCCGCCGATGGCCTTGATGGTCGCGCCCCAGTGATCCGTGCGGACAATCTCCGTAACCGTCTTCTGGTACTCGCCCGCGCGCTCCGCCATGCGCTTCATGGCAGCTTCGCCGCCCGCATCGATGCGCGGGAGCGTGATCGCCGGGATATCCGGGATGGTCAGGTCCCATCCGAGCTTCGTGCGCAACAGATCGCCACCATAGGCGTTCACGAAGTCGTTGAGGCCCTGGGTGATACTCGTGATGCCGGCGAGCGACTGGTTGACCATCCACTCGATGGCGCCGACGAAGCCGTTCGCTGCCGCCTGTCCGGCCATGATGAACGCATCTGGAAGGGAGGCCACCGAGAACACCAGTGTCTCGAACGCCCACCTCCCGGCGATCACCATCCCGTTGAACTGCTGGCCGGCAGCGTCGCGCAGGCCGCTCCATGCGCTTTCGGCTTCCGTGGATACGGCCCGCACGGCCGGGCGCAGCTCGCGCTCTATGGCGGCGGCCGCCACCTGCCAGATCGCCTTCGCCACGTCGCCGAACGTGACCTGCACCTTCGACGCCTCGTTGATCTCGTCCTGGATGCCCTTGATTGCCACGGCGGCAACGCCGGCGGCGACGGCGACCGGGCCGAACCGCGTCGCAAGACTGCCGAGCAGCGTAGCCGTGTCCTTCAGGGCCGCGTTCACTCCGCCGGGACCGGCATACAGCTGCGCAATCTGCGGGCCCTGTTGCCGGGCCGTGATGGCGGGGTTTTGCCCCAGTGCGAGCATCTGGGACACGTCGAAGAGCTGGTAGGTGAGGTTCTGGCGTCGCCATCGATTGTCATTCGCCGCCGTCAGATTCCGCGACGCGGCGGCAAGATGATTGGTTGCGATCGCTTCCCTCTCGATGGCCGCCGAAGCGAGCCCGTGACGCTGCGCCGCGAGCGCCAGGATCTCCATGCGGTTCTGCATGGTGATCAGTCCCTGCATCTGGGCTGCGAGTAGGGAGTTCTCGACCCTTTTCATCTCCATCTGCGCACGATACTGCTCGTCGTATTTCCGCCGGATGGACGCAAGCCGCCCTTCCATCGACTGCGTCGCCCGCTCGGCGCGCTGGCTGGATACCGCTACACTGTCGACCGCGTCGGATAACCCGCGTGTGGCCTGCTCCGCCTCCTTCACGCCTCGCGTCGACGCCTCGATGGTCAGGCGACGGATTGCTTCCTGTACGGTTGCCATGGTTGCTCCAACGATTTTTCAACGCTAGGCTTCCCCCAAGGGGATCGGGAGGGGTTGCCAATGCGTCTGTTGTTCGTTCTGTCGTCGATGGTAGTCGTGTCAGCATGCGCAACCGCAGGACCGACTACTGATAGCGTCCGAGTGGCAGTCGCCGACCAAGAAGTTGCTGCATGCTCGCATGTCGGCGATGTTCGAGGCGACCACAATTTGTATGGTGGCGCGATGGTTCAAATCGCTATCAACGACGCTACCGCCCAAATAAAAAATCAGACCGCGAAGCTTGGCGGAAACACGGTATTGATTACTAGTTCTGTAGCCCATTGGGCGGGGGCAAACATGTCTGGCAAGGCCTATCGCTGCTAATTCGGCGTCACAGTAATCGTCGGGAATCGGACGTTGCTGACGTTATGCGACCGGCCCGCCGCCACGAAGCGCCCGCGCCGGTCACGGGCCCGCCTCGACGCCACAGGCAGCTTCTCCGCATTGACCTGCGCCCCGCCGATGACGGCCCGATACGTCATCCTGATCTGGGCGACATTGCCAAACCGGGCGCGCGCGTCCTTGGCCGTCCGCTCGTAGATGCGGTTAGGCACCGAGACGAGGAAGTCGCGCCCCGATTTGGTCTTGCCGATCTCCAGTCGCCGGGTGTAGGGCACGGTATTCGTGAACGAATACTCTGCGACCGGCGGGATTTCGCCGTTGGCGGCGATCTCGCGACCATCGGCGAACAGTCTGTGACCGCGCACATAGTCCCCCGAACGGCGCGGCGATCGCTCGATCAGGGCGGCGAGCACCCATTGCAGCACGTCGTTGATCAGCTCGAATTCGAAGACGATCCGGCCGCGTTCCGGATTCACGCTTTCGAGCGCGGCGCCGGCACGGCCATCCACGAACTGCTCGAAAGGGGCCTCCGAGCCGAGCGACCTGCGGTTGGTCTCCTGGGCGTCCCGCAAGGCGCCGCGCGCGAAGTCGGCCACGGCCTGCGAGCGCGCCTCCGGTGAAAGCAGCTCGGAGACCGTGACGTCCAACCATTGACTAAGCGGCTCGACCTTTACCCGCACGCCCCTTGCTCCCATCTGGCGATGCCGCCCTCTCGCTCGCGATCCTTGCCTGCATACCGGAGAGACGCAGGATAAGCCTTGCCTCCCACGGCTCCGGACGCTCCTGCGTCAGGTCCGACCATGCCTGGACGTCGGACCAGGTGATCGTTGGCGACCCCATTCCCCCGCCGGAGGCGCCGCCGTAGATTTCGAGGAACCAGTCCCAGACATGGACCAATAACGGAGGACAGGGCGGCCCCGGCGGCGCCTCCTCGGCACGTCCGGGCTTCTTCCCCGGCAGGCCGGCACGGATCCGCGCCGCCGCTTCGTTGTGCTCGGCGACCGTGGCGCCGTCGCTCAGCTTGTAGGCGTTTCGAAGCTCGGCCTCGGCGAAGGCGAGGAAGTCGTCGAGCGCCGCCGCATGAAGTTTCCCGCATTCGCAGCTCCTGCAAAGACCTGATCGAACAGCCAGGCCATGCCCGCCTCGCAGTAGAGCTCGAGCGCATTCTCGGGCGTGCAGGGGACATCCAGCCCTTCGCGCGTTACGGGGTCGACGAGACGCCACCCCCTGGTCAGCTGCGCCAGCTTCCGGCGGTTCTCTTCGTCGGGGTCGATGTCGGGATGCCCGGTCCGGCTCTTGCGGGCCGAGCGGAAGGCGCGCTGCCGGGCATCGGCGTCGAACTTGCGGCCGGCCTCGCTGTCCATGGAGAGGACGTCGATATAGGCGGCGTTGCCGGCCTTGTCGCGCAGGACGTCGTCGGTGATCGGGTCGATCAGTTCGACGCGGAAGGTGTCGGAGACGTTGGCTGCGAGAGCCGCGAACTTGCTGGTCATGATGATTGTCCTTGTCGGTGGAAATTGCGGCCCGCCCCACCGACAGGGCGGGCCGCGTCACGTGACCTCGCCGAACGGCGAGTGCTGTCCGTCGTCGGTTACGGATGGGACGGCATCAGGCCGAGACCTGGGTATCGACGATCTGGATCGTCGTGTTCTCGACGCCGGGAATGCTTCCCTCCTGCTTCAGCGCCGTGAACGGGAGGGTGATCGACTGGCCGGCTTCCCCCTGCGTCTGGAGGTCCGCGCCGCCCAGCTTGATGCGAGGCAGATAGAACGTCATCGCGGCGCTGGCGGCGTCGTTCGTCGTCGTCAGGTAGGCCAGGAACTCGATCTCGGATTCGTTGATGAAGTCCTCGATCAGGTCCGGCGCGTCGAAGAACGCGGTCATCTGGCCCGTCACGCTCGCCCGCCCCAGGAAGATTTCCGGGACCAGGTTGGAGCCCACCACCGGATCGCCGCTCGGCGAGAGCTGCATCTGGATGTTGGCGCCGGTCACCACCGCGACCGTGTCGCCGCCGATGCGCAGCAAGCCGTTGACGGCGGCAAGCAGGCCGGTCGTCGTCTCGGCCGACGGCGACGTGAAGAACGGTGCGCTGCCGTCCTCGTAGAGCACCATGTTTCGGCCCATCAAATCGAAATCCACCGTCGACATGCCGCTTGCCGGAAGCTGCACGTTGAAGCCGCCCACGCGGCATTCCGTGAACAGCCGGGCGACGTCGACGTCCTCGTTCCAGATTTCGACCGCCATCTTGCGCGAGACGTGCCCCGAGGACGGCACGATCAGCTGGCGTCCGACCGACGTCACGTCGAATTCGCTGTCGGCCGTGTGCGCGACCGGAGCGGGATAGACGGTCATCTCGCGATTGTTCGCGCCGCCGAAGCTGAGGATGACGAAGTTCTTCCCGTTGTTGGCGGCCTCCGACAGGCCGGTGAAGCGAACGACCATGCCCGCGCGATACCCCTTGGCGACCGGGTCGCCGCCGCCGAACGTGAACTTGGACGTGGCGTTGTCGGCGGCGGCCGAGGTGAAGTCGCTCTCGTCGGCCGTCACCGCAACGTTCGACCAGTTGCCGCGGCAGGCGGCGGCGAAGAAGTCCTTGTAGGTCAGCGGCGAGAGTTCGCCGGAGACGTTGCCCTGCACCCGCTTCACACCATGCCGGAAATCGGCGATCTGCCGGTCGGACCGGATCTCGCCCGACTGATAGGTGTCCTTCGACAGCGTGAGGCTGGACGAGACGCGGCGCAGGATCTGCGCCGACGCCGCGCCGGGGTCGGATGCCGGCGACGGCTCGACGCCGGGCGTGATCTTGGGGTCCGTGTACAGCTTGTAGGCGATACGTGCGGCGACGCCTTCGGCGAGCGACATGGCGGTTCTCCATCGATGGTTCGAAAGCGCTTGCCCAGGGCGCGATAGGGCGCGGCGTCAGCCGGTCTGATCGAAAAATAGGGACACCTCGCAGGCGGCCCAGAAGTAGTTTCCGACCTCGGACCGCAGCCCGGGCGGCGTCAGCATCGCCCCGTCGCCCCCGGGGATGACCGTGGCGTCGAAGCAGGAGACGTGCTGGTCGCGATGCGAGCGCAGCAGGGTGGCGATCTGTTCGGCGATGCTCTCTGCCGCGTCAAGTCCCCAGCCCCGCGGCGCGAAGACGTAGGCCTCGACACGGGCCCGGTTGCGATGCGTGTTCGCGCCCCGGCCTCCGCCGTAGGCGACGATCGACGATCCCTCGTTCAGGAACTCGACGTAGACGAACGGGGCGGGATCGTCCGGGAGCGGCGCGCAGTCTTCGTTCTGCCAGCGCAGCGGGATGGGCACCCCGTCGAATGCGACGTTGCCGGCTTCGATCCGCGCGCGAACCGCCTGCCGTGCCTGCGTGACCGTGGTCATCTGCGCTTCCGGACAGGCTTGCGGGCAGGAACGATGCGCACCAGGGCCGCCGGCTCGTCAATCTCGATTGCGGGCGTAGCCTCGGCGCCGCCGTCGCTTTCCATGAGCACGGTTGCCTCATTCGGCAGGCGCTGCAGCTTTCCCTCGTCCGCGAAGCGGGCCGCATGGTCGTCGGGGAATTCGTACGATCGCCCCGCGCGCATCAGGCGAGGATGCACGCCGTCGGCCGCATACTGGAAGCTTTCGATCACCTTGCGTTTCATGTCAGCCTCGCACCTGGAGTTCGTAGGCGATCAGCACGCCTTGCACCCGTCGCGTATTGTCGTCGGCCGCCTCGACATTGAGTTCCCGGCCGCGAACGACGGCCTTGTCGCCCTTCCGCAGATCGAGCGGCACCTGCGCCTCGATCAGGTCCTCGGCGAGCACGATCAGCTTGCGGTCTCCCTGCGTGATCGATCCGGCAAGCTCGTGCGGCTCGTAGTCCACGACGCGCGCCATCACGTTGGCGTCGAACCGCGGCCGATCGTGCCCGGCGCCGGTATAGCGCCGGATCGCAATCGTCTCCCCGACCGCGTTCATCAGACGCCGATAGCTGGCCTTGACCTGGTCCGACGTCATCGCACGGCCGCCCTGACGCTGATCGACGTGTTGCCGCCATAGGAGCCGGTGCTGGTCACCCTGGCCCGCAGCCTGTCGCCGAGAATGCCGTCGAGCTTGCCCTCGGCCCCCAGAGCCGCGACCGCCATCGGCGCCGCGGCCACCGCGGCCGAGACGTTGGCGATCTTTTTCGCGCTGGCCTGGGCGAAGTCGAACCTGGCGACATCGATCCACGACTGTCCCTGGTCGAGCGATGTCTGCACGATGACGATGCATGCGGTCCCGCCGGAGCCGTAGACAAGGCTCGCCTGGAGCGAGACGGCGGACATACCCTCCAGCCGATCGATCAGCGCCTGCGGGGTCCCCGACGTCGATACACCCTCGGTGATGATCAGATCGGTGACCGCCTGGGCGATCGCGGCGTCGCCGAGATTGTAGATGCCGGTCATAGCCATCTCTCCACGTAGGGCGCGATCAGGTCCCTGATTTCCTGCGACATGAGCGGATTGTCCTTCTCGGAAACCCACCATTCCCGCTCGATCACGCCGGGAATGTCTTCCCTCTTCAGGCTTGGGTCGCGCTGGCGTTCCGCCCATAGGGAGGTCATCAGCTTGCTCGCCGCGAGCTTCATGGACGGCGGCGCGGCTGCAAAGCCGGCCTTGAAGACGATGGTGATCTCGTCTGCGCACCAGGTCCCGCGTCGCGGCCAGATCGCGCC
>Ga0206117_101385_pt1 | contig 12648 bp, 13 predicted proteins | sample 3A5Ametagenome_FD_177997 | JGI IMG/M metagenome (GOLD analysis project Ga0206117, IMG submission 177997) | Enriched microbial communities from leaf-cutter ant dump, University of Wisconsin, Madison, United States - 3A5A | ecosystem: Environmental > Terrestrial > Nest > Insects nest > Nest dump... | reverse complement strand
CAGGCCTTTGCCGCGCGGCCAGTAGATGCGGCGGTTGTTCAGCGTCGGCACCGGCTCCGTCTCGAAATTCCAGTTGAACCGGTCGTTGTGCATCATCCGGGCCATGCCCGCGGGGGTCCTTATCCAGAAACCGTCCGTTTCCCCGCCGGCTTCGACGAGCAGGACGGTGTGGTTCCTGTCGTCAGAAAGCCGTCGCGCCAGGATGCAGCCCGCCGATCCGGCGCCAACGATGATGTAGTCGTATCGTGTGTTCACAGCATGTCTCTCATTTCGTCCGTCCGTCGAAGAGCCAGGGGAGCGCCTGCCTGCGCTTCACCTCGAATGCCTCAATCTCGGCGGCATGGGACCGGGTCACCGAAATCTCGCCCTGTCCGGAAAGCGCGATGAACCGGACATAGTCGTCGAGCCTGAAAGCGATCGCCTTGCCGGCTTCCAGGCGAATCTCCTGCGCCTCGAGATCGACCTCCAGGATCGCGGCGGCATCATCCGCCATGAGACGAGCGACATCCGGCTTCGGCAATTCGATCGGGATCAGGCCGAACTTGAAGCAGACGGTCGGAAAGACGGGACCGAAGGATTCCGAGACAAGAACCCGGATGCCGAAATCGATATGGGAAAAGATCGCCCCTGCACGCGCAGAACCGCATGCGTAATTCGCTCCGGCGATGATGATCTGCGCTCCCCTGAAGGCGGCATCGTTCATCGGCGCACCGGCGATCGGCCGCCCAGCATCGTCGAAGCGCTGATCGTGGAAGAAGAACCGCGACAGGTCGTTCCTGCCGTCCACCCGATTCTGGAAGCGCGAGGGGAAGATCTGGTCGGTGTCGATATCGGGCGACGGGAGACGATAGGCCCGACTGCGGATGAGGGCGTTCTTGATCATGGCTCACCGGGAAATTCTCTGACGTCGATAAGACGGCCCGTCACCGCGGCCGCGGCGGCCATGGCGGGTGAAAGGACATGCGTGCGGGCATTCTTGCCCTGCCGGCCGATATGGTTCCGGTTTCCAGTCGACGCGCAGCGTTTCCCCTCGCCGACGACATCTCCGTTCATCGCATTGCACAGCGAACACCCGCTCTCCCCCCAGAGCGCACCTGCCGCGCGAAAGATATCGGCAAGGCCGCGCGCCTCGGCTTCGGCCTTGACCGCCCCGGAGCCGGGAATGACCAGCGTCGGCACCCGGACCTTGCGTCTCTCGAGAAGAGTCGCCGCTGTCTGCAAATCCTCTATATGCGCATTGCCGCACGAGCCGATGAAGACTTGGTCGACGGCGAGGCCACGGAGCGGCGTCCCGGGCGTCAGTCCCATATAGGCCAACGAGGTTTCCATCCTGCCGCGTCGCGCCACATCCGGCTCGCGTTGAGGATCGGGAATCCGGCCGCCGATCGGCAGGACATCGGCCGGGCTCGTCCCCCAGCTCACCATCGGCTCGGCCTCGGCCACGTCGAGCGACACGGAGGAGCTCCACGTGGCGTCGGCATCGCTGCGCAAGCTTGTAGCGGCAGCCTGGAACGTCTTCCACTCATCGCCTTCGGGCGCGAAGGAGGGCGATGCGACCGCGCCGAAGGTAATGTCATCCGGTGCGACGACCGCCGCACGGGCGCCCAGCTCGGTGGCCAGGTTGCAAAGCGTCATCCGCCCGCCCATGCCGAGCGCCTCGACATAGCTGCCGCAGAATTCCACCGCCTTGCCGGCGGCGCCCCGCGCACCGAGCCGCGCCAGCAGGGTCAGCATCACATCCTTGGCCGAGACTCCCCGGCCCGTGCGCCCGTGAAGCTCGATCCGCATCTGCTCCGGTGACTTGAGCCAGATCGTCTGCGTCGCCAGCGCATGGACCATGTCGGCGCTGATGCTCAGTGCCAGGGCTCCGACCGCCCCCTGGGTCAACGTATGCGAATCCGCCGCTGCGACCGTCAACCCCGGCAGGGCGAAACCTTGCTCGATCGACACGCTGTGCTGGATGCCGCGCCTCGCATCGCCCATCGGAAACATGCGCAATCCGGCATTCCGGCTGAAAGCCTCGGTGTCGGCGATGACCTGGCGAATATCGGGATCGGGAACGTCGTCGAGCCTGCGCCCCTTCGACGGAGTGAAGTGATCGGGAATATAGAGAACCTGCCGCGGACGATGCACCTTGTACCCGCCGGCTTCAAGCAGGTGGAAGATGGATCGCGACGTATCGGCCGTGACGATCCGGTCGAGATAGAGCAGACTGCGGCCTGCGAAGCGCCGGATCGTATGGGCATCGATGATCTTCTCGACAAGGGTTCGTGGATCGGTCATGACCTCCTCCCGGACGGTCTGCGTTTCAGCGGTCCGTTTCAGTGCGCTAGGATTGGATGTAGACGCATTTCGTGTAGAGGTAGGTGTCGAGATGGGCGAGGCCGCCTTTGGCGCCATAGCCGCTCATCTTGGTGCCGCCGAAGCCGACGAGCGGGTCGATCAACCCGTAGGCATTGACCCACATGACACCGGCATGGATGCGCTTGACGACGTTCAGGGCGGTCGCGATGTCGCGGCTCCAGACCGCGCCGGCCAGCCCGTAGACCGTCTGGTTGCCGATCCTCACCGCCTCGTCGACCGTGTCGAAGGGGATGATCGAGACGACCGGCCCGAAAATCTCCTCCCGGGCGATGGTCATCGCCATATCGACGTCGGCGAAGACGGTCGGCTGCATGAAATAGCCCGCGTCCAGCGCGCCTCCCGCCGGTTCGCCGCCGCAGACGAGCCTGGCCCCCTCTTTCACTCCCAGATCGACAAAGGACTGCACGCGTTCCAGTTGCTTGCGCGAGATAACCGGCCCGAGGTCGACATCCGGATCGAGGCTTCGCCCCACCCGCAGCGTCTCCACATAATCGCGCATCCTGGCCGTGAAGGTTTCCGCGATGCGTCTTTCGACGAGGATCCGCGTTCCGGCGAAACAGATCTGACCGGTATTGGCGAGGCAGCCCATCGCTGCGCCGGGCACGGCCCGATCGAGATCGGCGTCGGCAAACACGATGTCCGGAGACTTGCCACCCAGCTCTAGTTGTAGCCGCTTGATGTTGACGGTCGAAGCCTCGATGATCTTCTGCCCCGTCGCCGTCGAGCCGGTGAAGGCGAGGCGGTCGACGCCGGGATGGCGCGCCAGCGCATCGCCGGCCTCGACCCCGAGGCCGGTGACGACATTGATCACGCCGCGGGGCAGGCCGAGCTCGTAAAGCATCTCCACCGCCCGCAAGACGGTGAGCGAGGCGTCCTCGGCAGGCTTGATGACCGCCGTGCATCCCGTCGCCAGCGTCGCGCCGATGATCCACCACATGCTGACGATCGAGCCGTTCCAGGGAATGATACCGCCTATGACGCCAGCGGGCGCCTTGATCGTCATCGTGGTGACGTCGCCGGGAAGTCCGTTCGGCAGGGTCTCGCCTCGGATGCTCAGCGCCATGGTCGCGAAGAACTGGATCATCCGCATCGTGCCGGCCTTCGAGCCCCGCACCCGTGAGATCGGGGCGCCCATGTCCGTGGCTTCAATCTGCGCCAGCTCCTCGTAGTTCCGGTCGAAGAGGTCACGTGCGCGGAAAAGAAACTCCTGCCGCCGATACGGCGTCCAGCCGCTCCACTCGCCCTCGAAGGCGGCCCGGGCGGCGGCGACCGCCCGGTCGACATCGGCCGCGCCGCCGCCGGCGATCCACCCGAGAACCTCGCCGGTCGAAGGGTCGAAGGTCGGCATGGTCTCGCCGGAACGCGCCGCACAGACCTCGCCATCGATCAGCAGGCCGAATGTCCGGCGGGCCAGGAAGGCCTTCGCCCTGTTCGCGTCCATCTTGTTCATCCCGTCGCACTCGCTCGAATTCACGGTCCTGCCCATCAGTCGAAGACGAAGACGCCCTTGCCGATCTTTTGCTGGTCGAACAACCGATAGGCCTCGGCGGCCTCGTCCAGCCGGAATTCGTGGGTAAACAAGGAGTCCAGGTCGATACCGCGCTCGGCGACGAAAAGGGCGCAGTCCTCCTGCATGTTCTTGCTGAAGGTCACCGAGCCCACGACGTTCCTCTGGCGCAGGATGATCTCATTCGCGTCCAATTCGATTCGCCCGTCCACACCGACCAGACAGGTCGTGCCCCACGGCCGTACCGACTGGATCGCCTGGCGCCGCGCACCGGAGTTCGAACTGCATTCGATGGCCTTGTCCGCGCCCCAGCCGAAACGCGTCAGAGCGCGGATACCCTCGACCGGATCGTCCTTCAGCGGATTGATGACATGGTCGGCGCCGAACCGGCGCGCCATTTCCAGGCGCTCCTCGCCGATATCCAGGGCGATCACCCGCGCTCCCATCGCCTTGGCGAAGATGGTGCAGCTCAGGCCGACCGGCCCCTGGCCGAAGATCGCGACCGTCTCGTCCCCCGCCAGCTCGACACGCTTCAGCGCGCCATATGCGGTGCCGGTGCCGCAGGCCACTGCGGCACCGGCTTTGAAGGAGAGAGAAGCAGGCAGCTTGACCAGCGTATGGGCAGGCGCCTTCATGAATTCGGCATGGGCGCCATGACCGTTGACCCCGCCGAAAACCACGCGGTCGTTGGGGCAGAACTGGGTCCATCCGGACCGGCAGAAGTGACAGGTCCGGCAGCCGTCATAGTGATGGACCATGACGCGGTCGCCCACCTTGGCGACCGACCGGCCAACGGCCGAACCGACTTCGACGACGACGCCGCAGGGCTCGTGCCCGGCGATGAAGATTTGGTCGTCGGTTTTCGCCGGGCTGCGCATGTAATGCAGGTCGCTGCCGCACATGCCGGACGCGTTCATCCGCAGGATCACGTCCTCGGGGCCAGGCTTCGGATCCGGAAAATCACGGAGTTCTATTTCGTTGTTTCCGAGAAAAACCACCGCCTTCATTCTCTTCTCCCTTTCCTCCGCGGCTTCAGGTCGTCGTCCCGCGGGGACCTTGAAAATCCAGACCGCAAGCCCGCGCCTCCGCAATGCCGAGGAAGTCAGCCGAATGGCCGGTCCTGGAAGCAGCGGCATGGGATCGCAGATCGCTGAACAGCGCCGCCCGGCGCCTGCCATGGAGCAGTCGTCTCTCTGTTGCGGCGTTGGAGGAAGCCTATGGCTGCGCACCGGCGGGAACAAGATCGCCAGCAAGGAAGGAGCATCCCAGAAACTGGGAGACCGGCGCCCGGCTCCGGCAGTGCCGATCAGGCCTCGCGGAACAGTTCCACGAGGAAATCCACGAAGACGCGGACCTTGAGCGAGAGGCCCCGGCTGCTCGGATAGACGGCATAGAGTTCGGCGTGGCTCGCATGCGGGAAGACCTCGAAGCCATCGAGCACCGTCATCAGCTCGCCGCTTTCCAGATATTTGCGAACATTCCGTTTCGTCATGGCGATCATGCCGAGGCCGTTCAACGCGGAGGCGATCAGCACGAGCCCGCTGTCGGCCGTGACCCTGCCTCCGACGATGACTTCATAGGTCAAGCCTCCCTGCTTGAACATCCAGTTCGGCCCGTAGGTAGGCGCCCTGAAGAGGATACACTGGTGGTCGCGCAAATCCTCGGGATGCTCGGGTATGCCGTGCTTCTCGAAATAGGCTCTCGAACCGCAGATGACGCGCCGCGAAAGGCTGAGCCGGCGCGCGATGATATCGGAATCCGGCAGCTCGCCCAGCCAAAGCGCCACATCCAGCTTGTTGGAGACCAGTTCCCGCCGCTCGTTGGTCAGCACAACATCGATCTTCAGATCGGGATATTTCTCCAGGAGCCTCGGCAGCGCGGGCACCACGGTGTTCATGCCCTCCTCTGGACGCAGCGACACGCGCAGGGTGCCGCTTACGCTTTCCTGGGCGGACTTCAGCTCGGATATGGCATTGTCCAGTTCAGCTACGCTCGCCAAGGCCCGCTCATAGAACCGCTGGCCCGCTTCGGTTAACGAAAGCCCGCGACTGTTGCGGTTGAGAAGCCGGGCTCCGAACTCGTCTTCCAGCGTCTGGACATGCCGGGCGATCGAGCTCACCGAGGATTCCTCGCGTGCGGCGGCTGAAAAGCTTCCGGCCTGCACGACCTTGATGAAAGTGCGTATGCGCTTCAGTTCGTCCATCTTTCTTCCTCGATCGTCGCCGACCTTCCTCCGAAAAGCCGCTCCATCAAAGGAATTATTGCATATTTTCCCACAATATGGGATCCTTTATTGCGGAAGCCGGCATTGTGTTCCCGAGAGCTGACACATAGCGTGGCACCTGACGAGGACGGAACAGCTCGGTGTCGCGGACGCCTGGCTCCGGAGGATATCATATCCAGGAACGGCAGCGGCTCCGGGACCACGGGTCTCCGAGCCGGGAGGAGGAACGATGAGAGAACGCCAGGCCAAACTGCTTGCCGACGACTTTACCTTCCTCGAGGCGCCGAAATGGCGCGACGGGAAAATCTGGGTGTCCGATGTCCACGACAAGCGGGTCTACGCGATCACGCCGGACGGGCAGCGCGAGGAGATCTGCCAGATTCCGGGGATGCCGGCCGGCCTGGGTTTCATGCCCGATGGGCGGTTAATCATCGCATCGGTGCTGGAGCGCAAGCTGATGCAATGGAAGGACGGCAAGCTGTCGCTCTATGCCGACCTGACCGGAACCATCCCCTATCCGATCAACGATTTCGTCATCGACGCCAAGGGCCGCATCTATATCGGCAACCATGGATACGACTATTTCGCGGGAGAATCGCAGAAGCCGACGAACATGCACCGGGTGGATCCGGACGGAAGCGTGACGGAAGTGGCGACCGACCTGCATTTCCCGAATGCGGCGGTGATCATCAACGACGGGCGCACGCTCGTCGTCAACGAAACTTGGGTCGGCCACGTCACGGCCTTCGACATCGCGGAAGACGGCACGCTCGGCAATCGCCGGATCTTTGCCGATCTAACCGGCCGGGGACCTGACGGGATGTGCGCCGACGCAGCGGGGGCCGTCTGGATCGGCTGCTATAATTCGGGAGAAATCTTGCGGGTTCTGGATGGTGGCGAGATCACCGACTGTTTCAAGTTCGACGGCTGCGGCATTTCCTGCGATCTTGGTGGCGAGGACAATCATACACTGTTCCTGACCGCATTCATCGGCCCGGAGGAAGAGGTGCTGCAATTTACCCGCCGCAGCGCTATCCTTACCGCCAAGGTGAACGTGGGAGCACCCTTCAGTCAATGCACGGTAGACGGTACCGCCACTGGTAAGGAACATGTTCCATGACCACAATAACCGCATTGGCAGAGCTTCATCATTTGATGCGACGTATGAGCACTCCAGTACGCGTTTCGCCAAAACCGGTATCCGATCCAAGCAGGTCGATGCGGTCTTTCATGCGACTGTTCTTGTTCATAAGTAGCCTGCTTCAAGTACAAATTCGCTAGCGTGACCTCGCACGAAAGAAGATACTGTAGCATCTCAAACTAACATTGAGATAGAATTAGCAAAAAATATCATTTTCACGTTCCTTCTTTCTAAGAAAATAGCCAATTGAAAAGGAACATCTATGAAAATTCTCGTGCCAATGAAACGCGTTGTCGGCTACAACGTTAAGATCCGTGTGAAGTCCGACGATACGGGCGTCGAGCTTGCGAACGTGAAGATGTCGATGAACCCGTTTCGACGAGATTTCCGTCGAGGAGGCGCTTCGGCTGAAGGAAGCCGGCAAGGCCTCGGAAGTGGTGGTGGTGTCGATCGGCCCGGCCAAGGCCGAGGAGACGCTGCGCACCGCGCTCGTCATGGGCGCCGACCGCGCCGTGCTGGTCGAGACCTACGATCAGGTCGAGCCGCTCGCCGTTGCCAAGATCCTGAAGGGCGTCGCCGAAGCCGAACAGCCCGGCCTCGTCATCGTCGGCAAGCAGGCGATCGACGACGACTCGAACCAGGCCGGCCAGATGCTCTCGGCACTGCTCGGCTGGGCGCAGGCGACGTTTGCCTCCAAGGTCGAGATCGGCGACTTTAGAACGACATTAATACTGGCAGAGGTTCCGGCCCGAGGATAGAATTCAAGTTGTGATCAGCAGCATAGGGGTTGCGGAGATACGCAGCGAAGCATGCTTCCCGCCATGCGCAACAGCCTGGCCACCTTGGAGAGAAAACAAATCGCTGAACAAAAATTTGCGCAGCTTCAGCCCTCGCGATACCGCAAGGCATCAAGAACAACTTGGAAGGCCGGGGCGTGCTGGCGCCGGCTCGGGTAGTAGAGATAATAGCCGGAAAAGGGCGGCGACCAGTCGTCGAGAACGAGCCGCAGCCGACCGGCCGCGATGTGCGCCGCCACGATATCCTCCGGCACGTAGGCAATGCCGTAGCCGGCAATGGCAGCTTCGACCATCGGCAAGGTCGAGTTGAAGATGAGCTGGCCGTCGACACGCATGCGGATATCGCGCCCGTCTCTCTGAAATTCCCAGGCGTAGAGCCCGCCGGCCGTCGTGAGGCGCAGGCCGATGCAATTGTGGTGCACGAGGTCCTGCGGCGTTTGCGGAATGCCGCGCGCCGCGAAATAGGCCGGCGCACCGATGGCGACCAGCCGCCAGTCGGGGCCGATGCGCACCGCGACCATATCCTTCTCCACCGTCTCGCCGAGCCTGACGCCGCCATCGAACCCGTCCTCGACGATGTTGCGAAAACCGTTATCCCGGCTGAACTCGACCCTGATGTCCGGATACCCTGCGAGCACCGGCTGCAGCTTCGGCCAGACGAGGCAATCCAGCGCATGGTCCGACAGCGTGATCCGCACCGTGCCGGACGGCCTGTCGCGATAGACGGTGAGCGCGACGATGTCGGTTTCGATCTCCGCGATGCGCGGCGCGAGCGACTGGCGCAGGCGCTCCCCGGCTTCCGTCGTGGAGACGCTGCGGGTGGTGCGCGCGAGCAGCCGCAAACCCATCCGCGTCTCCAGCCGTTTGATCGTATGGCTCAGCGTCGACTGCGTGATGCCGATCTTGGCGGCCGCCCTGGTGAAACTGCGTTCTTCGGCCACCACCAGGAACCAAAGATAATCATTGAAGTTCTCGCGCACGTCCCGCCCTCCGTTAAGCCCCGCTCGATTATTTATGGCCTCAGTCGATAAGTTCAAACGAAACTCACCGGCTAATCACTTCAATTCCGTCCTGCTATCTGGAAGCCTGACAGGCCGCCATACCCCGTCAGGGAGCTGGCGATGACCGATGCGGGCAACGCCATCGCCGTTGGCGTCTCCGCGCAGGCTCATGAAAGGAACAGAGCATGACAGCCCGCTTCACCCGCCGGACCGCCATTCAGGCCGCCGTCCTGATGGCTGCCACCGCACCGCTCGGCATTGCGGCGAAGACAAAGGCACAAGGAGCAGCACCCATGAAGGTTCGCATCGCGTTCAATGACCGGCTGATGACGGCAACGCTGGAGGACAACCCGTCCGCACGCGACTTCATGTCGATGTTGCCGCTTCACGAGCTGACAATCGACGACTACGCGACCAACGAGAAAATCAGCTATCTGCCGCGCAAGCTCACCGAAGAGGGCAGCGGGCCGTTCGGCGGCGAACGTCCCGGCGATCTCTGCTACTATGCCCCTTGGGGCAACCTCGCCTTCTTCCACGCCGGATACCGCTGGTCGCGCGGGCTGATCCGGCTCGGCCGCATCGACGGCAGTTTCGATGCACTGCTGGCGAAAGGGATATTCCCGCTTCGCATCGAAAGCGTCACGTAGCGACAGGAGAACGACCATGGACATTCTGCGCGCGGGAACGCGCCCCTCGACGAAAGGCCCCGAGGCCTGGTTCACCGGGATCGTCCGCATCGACCCGCTCTTCAACCCCTTCGACGCCGAACGCGTGCAGGGGGCGCAGGTCACCTTCGAACCGGGTGCGCGCACCGCGTGGCACACCCACCCCCTCGGCCAGACGCTGATCGTCGTCTCCGGTCTCGGCCGGGTGCAACGCGAGAACGGCCCCGTCGAGGAAATCCGCCCCGGCGACGTTGTCTGGTTCGCGCCGGGTGAAAAGCACTGGCACGGTGCCTCGCCGGACGTCGCCATGACCCATATCGCGCTTCAGGAGGTCAAGGACGGCAAGGTCGTCGACTGGATGGAGCATGTCACCGACGCCGAGTACGGCGCCTGACGCAGACGGCAACACAGATATCGAAGGATAATCCCATGTTTGGAACAGTGCTTTACAGCCCCGGCGACATCCGTTGCGAGGAAGTTGCGGAACCCGAAATCCTTCACCCCACCGACGCTATCCTGAAACTGTCGGCCAGCTGCATCTGCGGCTCCGACCTCTGGCCCTATCGCGGGCTTCAGCCGCTTACCGAACCCATGCATATGGGCCACGAATATTGCGGTGTCGTGGTCGAGGTCGGCAGCGCGGTGACGACCGTCAAGCCCGGCCAGTTCGTCGTCGGCTCCTTTTGCTGCTCCGACAACACCTGCCCGCATTGCCGCTTCGGCTTCCCCTCCTCCTGCGAAAATCGCACGTTCATGACCCGGGCGCAGGCGCCGCTGCTGCGCGTGCCGCTCGCCGACGGCACGCTGGTCGCAACGCCGCGCATGCCGGACGATGACCTGATCCCGAGCCTGCTCGCCGTCTCCGACGTGCTCGGCACCGGCTGGTATGCCGCCGAGGCCGCGCGCGTCCAGCACGGCGGCACGGCCGTCGTGGTGGGCGACGGCGCGGTCGGGCTGATGGGCGTGCTCGCGGCAAGACAGATGGGCGCGGAGAAGATCATCGCCATGAGCCGCCACAAGAGCCGGCAGGATCTCGCGCTGGAATTCGGCGCAACGCATATCGTTTCGGAACGCGGCGGCGACGGCGTCGCCCGCATCAAGGATCTGACGGGCGGTGTCGGCGCGGATTCGGTACTGGAATGCGTCGGCACGCAGGAATCCATGCTGCAAGCGATCGAAAGCGCCCGTCCCGGCGGCTCGATCGGTTTCGTCGGCGTGCCGCATGGCGTCGAACTCGACGGGCAGATGCTGTTCTTCGCCCAGAAGAACCTGCTTGGCGGCCCCGCCCCGGTACGCCGCTTCCTGCCGCACCTGATGGAGCTTGTCCTGGAACGAAAGATCAACCCGGGAAAGGTCTTCGACCTCGAACTACCCTTGCAGGACGTCGCCGAAGGCTACCGCGCGATGGACGAGCGCAGGGCGATCAAGACGTTACTGCGGCTTTAGCCGTTCGCGACAAGAAGGTCGGCGTCGAGCCGACCTTCTTACATTCCTCCGCCATCTAGCCGGAGCTAACCGCAGGCGAGCTTATTGCTCTCGATAACACTCCAAAAGGGTCTGGAATGAGTTGAGCGGTCAAGCATGGCAAGGTAGCGCCCCTCTCTCTCACTAGGCTCGCCTATCCGAAGCCACTATACTGTGCCGTGTGCGGTCAGGGGGTCTGTAGATGAGAAACCGGGCTACAGCTTGTGAATGGAACCTCAAGTATCACTGCCAGTTTACGCCCCCCTTAACCGCGGCCTCCATCTGCAAACGCCGTTTTGCGAAGTAATGGGAAGAGAACGCGGGATATTTAACAACTACGTTTACAGAGATAGCAGTTGTTAGCCAAGCTGGATCATCGTGAGGATCGGAGACCAGAACGACCACCGATCCCTCTACTTCCTGCCATCATGAGCCTTTCCCTCCAGATGACGTTTGATGCGGAACGGCCGGACATCGAGCTCGTACTTCTCGGCCAGCGCGTCGAACACAGCCTCGCTCTCACGGGCATCGAAGCCCGGAGGCACCAGTTCGGCGGTGATCTCGCTGCCGAGCCTGTCGAGTACCTCGTCGCGTTTCCGCGTCTTCTTCGCCGTCACGATCATCTGCCACAATAACGTGCGGGCAATATCGTCCCGCGTCGGTCGTCTGTGCTCGTGGGTATCGTCCCTCACCTTCTGCTGACGAACTCGCTGCTCGGCATTCCTCTGTCGTATCGATTTCCTGGCCATACGCCTGTCTCCTCTGTTGGAGACCAAGCGTCGCCGCCGGCGATGCAAGCGACAAACGAGGTTTGCAAGATGCTGCCTCCTCGCCCGTAAACGATGTTTCCCGCAAACGCAGTTTACCTCCGAATCGCCGTTTCGGCATTCTGCAACGCAGATTCCGCATCGGAAATCGCGTCAGTGTAAATTGAGATGATATGTCCTAAATCGCCGGTAACCTGCATCGGATTGGCTTAAATCGACCTGACGCGGATCGACGTGTGGGCACGGCCTAATACCGTGTCCGCACGCTGATCTGGCTTGATGACAAGGTCTCGGCTCAGGCCGCTCCGCCCTTCGCGCTGTCGATCATGGCGCGCAGTTCGTCGCCCGCGATTATCCCGGTCGCGCTGAGGCGTGTCGCGATCTCGTGATGAAGATCGCGATGCTCCTCGATCAGCTTTCGGGCGATAGTCTCGGCGGCGATGAGCCGCGCGTTGACCCGTTCGGTAAGGTCACGATCGAGGGCAAGCTCGCTCATCGCTACGCCGGGCGGCCGGTAGAGCAGCGGCTGATGGCGGGAGAAACCAAGCCGCGTCTCCGCGGTCAGCGCCATGTCCGTCGCCCGCGCAAGATCGCTTTCATCCGCACCGCCGGCTCCCGCAAGCGTCTTGCCGAACAACAATTGCTCCGCTGTCCGCCCGGCGAGGATCGCGGCCATCACATTCATCAGCCAGGTCTCGTTCTGCGGCGGATGATCGTC
>Ga0206117_101382_pt1 | contig 12670 bp, 8 predicted proteins | sample 3A5Ametagenome_FD_177997 | JGI IMG/M metagenome (GOLD analysis project Ga0206117, IMG submission 177997) | Enriched microbial communities from leaf-cutter ant dump, University of Wisconsin, Madison, United States - 3A5A | ecosystem: Environmental > Terrestrial > Nest > Insects nest > Nest dump... | reverse complement strand
TCCCTGACCGCCGCTATGTGACCAACGAGAGCAAGGCCAAGGAACTGGGCGATGGGTTGGACAGAATCACCGATCCACACATCCGCATGAGCCTACGCCTGCAAGCGGCCTTTGGCCTGCGGCGGGAAGAGTCCATCAAGTTCCAACCCCGTTATGCCGACCGTGACGACCAAATCGCCATCAAAGGATCGTGGGCCAAAGGCGGACGCGAGCGGACGGTACCGATCACGACGCCGGAACAACGTGCGGTGCTGGACGATGCTCACCGCCTGGCTGGTTCGGGCTCGCTGATCCCGACGCACAAGACCTACATCCAGCAACGGCATGCCTACGACGGCCAGTGCAAGGCAGCGGGCCTGAGCAACATGCACGGACTGCGGCATCGGTACGCGCAGATGCGGTATGAGACGCTGACGGGATGGAAGGCGCCGGCAGCGGGTGGTTCTGGCAAAGCCCAGCTCAGTGGAAGCCATCGAACGAGCGACCAACACGCCCGGCAGCAGATCAGCCGCGAACTCGGACATGAAAGGCTGAAAGTAACCTCAATCTACCTGGGCGCCTGAAGCGCACCTTGACGTCACCTCAAGCTGCGCCATCATCTGCGACCTCCGTCAGGATTCGACTGAGACAACACCTTCCATTCGTCCTTTATGGAGAATTTCCAGCAGAACGAGACTCTGCTTCTCTGTTGGAATCTTGATTGGAATCTGCATGGCCACCTTCAGTACGCCAGCCTCCTTTGGCGTAAGTAGATTTCTTTCAAGCAGAGATCGGTGGATGCGGGTCCATTCCGCAGCAGGAACAGCCAGAACTTTTCGCTGTGCCTCGATGCCATTGTCGATTCGCTGCGTCTGCTTCGCGGAACGCACGGTCGCCGTCTGATTTTCGAGCGAAACAAGACGATCATGGAATTGGGACGGGAGAAGATCGGCAATGGCTTCGGTACGAGCCTGTATCCTCGTCCAGCACGCCTCCTTCTTGCACCACTCGGAAATGTTCGAGATACCGTGTGGTGGCCTGGTGATGTCATCGTTCACCACGCCCGACACGACAGCGATGGCATCCTCCAACATGGCATCAACCATCTGTGCATTCCAGACGCCCAGGAAATCGATGCTCTCCTTTCTTCGCTTCGTGATATCAGCCAATACCGCCAGCGTGTAGGCCACGATGTTTGCTCGATACCCACCGTTGTACCAAGGTTGCGCAGAAACGATGCGCTCGGTGGCACGGAAGATCAGCCCGCGTGCGACGGCTCTCTTGAAATAGAACTCGTTGAAGGCGTCGGACGATTTTTCCCACTCGCTGCCGATTCGTGCAGCGTAGCGCGCAAAGTTCTTCTGGGAGCCAAGATTGACCCATCTTGGATGGTCATCCCAGACATTCTCGAACTTCGCCAGATCCGTCTTGGTGAACATCTGCGGCTTGGGATGCTCGGCCTTGAAGCGGCGCTGCTCTGCCTGTGTCAGTTTTGACTGTGCATCGGCATACTGACCGCGTGCCCGCTCATAGAACCAGTGCGTCTCGCGGGGGGCTCCCTTCTGCGCCGGCGCCCAGATGCGCCGCGAAAACCCTTCCATCCGGACATGGAACGGATGATTCGAGAAGAAGTCGGCAGCATTCACCCGATTCTGGGTGTTCGCATACTCCGATATCTTTGGCACAACCATCTCGCTTTGCTGGCTGTCGATGACAGACAGCTTCATCTGAACGAATATCTGGGAAAGATCCGCCTTGTCCCGCTTCCGCGTATGGAACAGGGATGCGGTCGTCTGTCCGCCATTGACGATCTGAAGATCGACAATCCTTGTGATCGCCAGACCGGAATCCGTTACCTCGGTCTCGACGCTCTGCGCAGTGGCCGTGATCCCGTTGTTGTAGGCAAAGAACATTTCTGGCTCGTTCAGGATGGTTGCTCGTATGCCCTTGTTCACAGTGCCGCGAGCCTGCAGGAACGTTCGGACGTTCTGCTCCAGCAAGCGCGCCCCGTATTTTCCGTAAAGCGTTGCCAGCAAATCTGCGGGCATGACCATGAGGTAGGCCTGATAAGCATTGGCGGTCAAATGGGCCGGCAGGCTAGCGATACCCTTGCCAAACATCTGCGCGAAGTCGAGATCGAGTGGCTCCTTGTGACTGCGGGAGCTTCGCTGACGTTGAAGTCTCGAAACATCCCAGATGTGATAACTCGTGGGAACGCCAGCAACCTCTCCATCCGGGAGGTCCTGCACCGTCTCGCTGAGCGTTCGCTCGGAAAGAAGGACAAGGTTGAGTGAACTGATGGCGTTCCTGCGATCGGCGATCTGCTTTGCAAGGCCATACTCTGGCGAGGTGACTTCCAGATCGTCGGCCAAGTTTCTGTCGATGCTCGCTTCGAAGAAGTTGGCAACCCGCTTGAATGCAGCATCTACTCCATCCGTTCCCGTTCTGGTGAGCGATTCCAGCTCATTTCTGGAGTCGAAATCCGCGACGAACAGATCTAGGGCTCCTTCATCATTGAACCAGTAGCCGTCTACACGCATTCCACGTTGCGCCCGGAAATGACAGAGCTCGAAGCCTTCCGTGAAGCCTGTTTCGACAAGCTCTACAGCGATGGTTTCCATGAACTCGTCGAGCTGAAACCTGCCATTGGCTTCGGCTCCCGCCAGCAGTTCCTGCCGGAAGTCGTGGAAGAACTCTTCGCTGGTTTGCTCCATTACTCTCCTCCAAAGACAGCGGCCCCGTCGCACTCGTATTGAGCAATCGTTTCCAGTCTGATGTCATAGGCTACCTTGGCAATCCCTGTCGGCAATTGCGATCGCATGAGACGCGGAAAATCATTGGCGACCCGATAGCTGCGCACGCCGCTGACGACAAAACGCGGCTCATCGTAGTCAGGAAGCGGCGCGTAGCCGTGCGCAACCAGCTTCCGGTCAAAGGCCTCGACGGCCTCTGCCTTGCCGAGCCGCGCCTGGACGGCGGCGACAAGCTCGTTGAGCGAGCGGGCACCTGCCGTATCAGCCAGATTGCTCAGCCGGTACACGCGCAGGAACAGTGCATCGTTCAGGGATTCGAGCTGGTCTTCCGACGAAATGCGGATACTGCTCCGTTCGGCACCCGAGAGCGATTTGACCTCGACAGCCGTGTTCCCGAAGATGAAATCCTGATGTGACCGTTCCGGGCCAAGCCAGGCTTCGACGACGGCATCGCTCGGCATTTCCCGATCGATCAATTCCGTCAGAAAGACGATTTCGGCGAAGAGGCCTCGAACATCCTCGGCGGACAGATGTTGACTTCGGCCTGAGAGGAAAGTCTTCCAACGACGGATGTGTGCCAACGAGACTGCCAGAGAGCTGGCCGAATCGGTGGCGTGCTCCAGCGCGAATGCAAGGGTACGGCACAGTCCCTCGAAAAGATCGCGATCAACCTGTCTTTCAAGAGCGAGGACCAAGTGTTGCTGACCTTGATCTCCCGCACGAAGATCGACATCGACGCCGTTCACCGTGACTGCGTTTTTCCGGTACTGGGCAGTGTGGTCGCCATGAAGCTCCACAATGAACAGGCATGCACCACTGGCATCTCGTCCCCAGAAGCAGGGCACGGCCGTTTTCGCCGCAACCTGGCGGACATTGAAGTCCGTGCCAGGAACGGCGATTTCATCCCATGGCGAGGTTTCAGGCATCGTAGTCCTCCTCCTCGTCTGGATCGTCCACATAGCCCTGCATCTGCTGGAGCCAGACCTTGTTGACGACAACATTGATGGTCGTCGAGTAGTCCCCGTAAGGAAAGCTCATGCCAAAGGCAGCAATCGGCCCCGCCACGGAATCCCCCTTGGGTTCCAGACTGTGAATCATGAGGAGGGGTCTGTTCCTCACCATCCGGTAATGTGTGTCAGATACCGCCCCCGATCCATCCTCGCCAACGGCAACCTCCCGCGCCTCCTCACGCTGCGCGTCGCTGAGTCCGAGCCTTTCGTCGCCACGAGAGGCAACCCGATCCTTGTTCAGACGCCACGCAGTCCCATTCAGCCGATCGTTCCCGACAACGCGCAACTGATTCCTCAAGGTGAATGGGTGTTCGCCGCCCGAGCCACCCGACGGGGAAATCAGCAGGACATCGGCCAGTGGTCGCTTCGTTGCAATCCGTTCGAGATAGCTCACCACATCCGACTTCTGTCCAGCAAAGATTGAATGGCATTCGAATCGGGTGAGAAAACCATCGATCACCTCGACTGGCACGTCTCTGAAGATGACGCCCTTCTCGGTTGACTCCTCCGGTCGCCCGCCGAATCCACTTCGCCAATGCTCTGCGATCAGTGCAAAGTTCTTGGCATTCACATCGGAGTCTGTGGAGACAATGTAGCTTTCACGCAGTCGCCCACTGAAACTCTGTTCGACTGTGACTTCCTGGCCGGCCCGCATCTTGTTCGCAGCAGTGATCAGCAGGCTGTCCGGATGCGAGCGAACGTAAAGCCCAAAGTCCTTTGGGCTGAGGCGATCACGTCGCATGCGCTTGACCTGCTGCACAAGTTCTTCGGCGGCATCGGCGATGTGGGAATACCAGTTGATCGAATCGCGAGAGAGATGGACACGGCAGAGATCCTCGAAGCCCGGTCGGTAACCGAACCAGCGACCCATCTGCATGAGGGTGTCGTACATCTTCGTGTTGCGGTACATGTAGCTGACGGTCAGTCCCTCGATGGTCAAACCTCGCGACAGGCTCAGGCCACCAACAGCGACCGCCGTCAGCCCAATGCCTTCCTTCTCGTACCGGGTGTAGTCGAGCACCTCGTCACTCTTGCTGTTGATGACGTAGAGGTGAAGGTGCTCGAAGACACCGACAAGGGCTGCCTTCACCTCCTCCCACGTCACCCCGACATCGGCATACTCGGCGTCAAAGGCGTCCTTCAGACCCTGCATGTACATGTTCCTTGAAGAAACATCCTCCGGCATCGCATAGTTTGCGAGAACCGCTTCCCTGACCTTCTTTTCCCTGAGGCTGAGGAAATCGCGCACAGCCTTCTGCACCGGCACAAAGCGCGACACATTGACCATCATCGAGCAATGCTTGCTGGCCTGTCCACGCAGGTTTCGGATGGCGCGTGCAATGATGAATTCGTCGAGTGCGCGATAGAGGCTCGGAGGCAGCTCATGGACAGGATCGTCGCGCTTGTGCGAGTAGGGAATGAGATCCTCGCAATCGTCGATAGGGCTGACGATCGATTCGCTGGTCGCCTCATTGAGGAAGACCTTCTCCGCCCCGAAATAGGTTGTGGGCGCATCCAGGCAATAGATGAAGTCGCGAGGGAAAAGCTCTTCCCGCACGTCATCGCCATAGGCATCCGGATTGATGAAAATGTTGGCGAACGGGGTTGCCGTATATCCGACGTAACAGGACTTCGCGAACAACCCCAGGATGCGCCGAATCATTGCATTCGTCCGGGTCGGGTCCAGGTCTTCCTTGTTCGTGTTGATCGATGCGTTGTCGGCCTCGTCGTCGATCAGCAGCATCGGCACATCGGAGATGCGGCCTTCCCCTCCAGCGTTCAACGCCTTCAGCCATTTGTGCAATGCAGTGAGCGTCGTGACATTCTTCTTGATGATCAGGATGATCGGCTTGCTGAAGTCGTTGATCTTCCAGCCGCTCTTGGCCGCTGTGTTCTTGTTGAAGTCCTCGTTGATGTTGGTGAGCGTTGCCGGATGCGGATATCCGGGAGCGAGACCGACGCCGATGTTGCGGCGATCCTCCGGATCACTCGATCGGCCGATGAAGGCCTCGTCGATTCGCTGCTGTGTCTGCCTGCGCAGGTTGTTGTGAATGCCTGCAATGACGACGATGAACTTGTAGCCCGCATCGGCTGCACGTGCTATCAGACCCGTGTAGTTGGCCGTCTTCCCCGACTGCACATGACCGATGACCAAGCCACGGCGGTTCCAGCTCGTGCCTTCGCTCAGTGGATCCTGAAGGTGGCCAAGAATGCGGGTGGTCACATCGCTCAGCGACTGGACCATCTGTGGAGGCCAGCCCTCGTTGCGAAGAAATTCCTCGTATGCACCGGCATAGATCCAGGTGACGTCCTCGCGCTTGTGAACCCATTGATCGTCATGCTTCGCATTGACATCGACCAATGAAATGCCTGCTCCCATGCGGGTCACAACCGATTCCATGGCTTCGGTGACAATGTTGCGGAGGTCTCCCGCATAGCCGAAGATTGAAGCAATCTGCCTTGCCTTTTCCTCCACCTGATCGCGCGTCGGCGTTTCCGCCATGTTGGCAAGGCCCGAGATGAGCGCGTTGGCAATGTTTCGTTCTGCCGTGATGGCTGTAATACTCATGCAAAGGCCTCTCTGATGAATTTTTCGGCCAGCTCCATCTGGCCATCGAAAAGATGCGTGGAGCGCACGATCTGAAGAAAGGCTTTCGCATCGCCCGGCCCGTCGCCGTACAACACCTGGCGCAGGCTTCTCAGGCGATCCATGGTCTGGCTTTCATCCACCGATCGCTGATTGATCTCGCGCGGGTGGGTCGAGTAGTCAGAATAGATCATCTCGACCGGCAATGAGGCAGCAACCGAATCAAGCAGCGTGCGCATCAGGTCTGCATCCTCTCGCGAGAGCCTTTCTGCCAGTGAGGCGATGATCGGGTGCTGGTCGTTGATCGCGAACCGGATGCCATCATGATCGGCATAGCGCTCCCAGAACGGGGCCTGGGTTTCCTGAAACAGCTTCTGTCCGCGCCCCCGATGTACCGTCACGCTACGGTTGGTGATCTTGGCGATAATCTGGCGCAGGCGGTCACGCACCAGAGGTGGGGGTCGCGCGCGCGACTTCTTGATGTCGATTGTCCAGGCTTCGTCCAGACTGTTGGGGAAGTCGATCTGCACCCGTGCCAGCTTGGTGGCCTCGCCCTTTGGCACCAGCCGGAACCAGTCTCCCCAAGCCATCAGGCGCCCGTTCCGATAGACATAGCCTCCCTGGTTGGAGATGAAGTCACTGCGATCCTGGTAGTAGTCATACTCGGACGCGGAAAGACGGCTGTGGTGCGGCAACACATAGGGTTGCAGGCGCACTTCCGCATCACCGATGCGGACGATTTCCTCCGGGAGAACCTGAGTGGCCGGATTCTTTCTGCAAAAAGGATCGAATGCGGCAATGGAGTGACCGTTGATGGCAAGCGAGATTCTGGGATGCCCCTTGACCTCGCCCGAAAGGAAGCGATGGAAGACGAGAGCGAGATGTCGCCCCACCACCTCAAGCTTCTCGTTCACGATCTCCTGCCGCCGATCCCCGATTTCGTCTTCGAGCATGCGATCGAGCTCTCGCCAGAGGACTGCGGTGCCGTGCCTTCCGAGGCGATCGACATAGGGCAGCGCCTGGATGTCGGCCTCATCAAGGATGCTCAGGATCCAGTCGTCTGCTGCATCGATGCGATCCAGGTTCCACTCGGCACCACAGATGGAAGCATCACTTGTGCTGACCACTGTCAGGGAGCGGCACTGCGAGAACGACGCCGTCTTCAACCCAAGACCAAAACGCCCGAGATCCTTTGGCGAACGGTGCTGTCTTGGGTTGTCGGTTCCATGGCGCATTGCCGCCAGTAACTCTTCTTCCGTCATTCCCTTGCCGTTGTCGAGAATGACGACCAGAGGAAGCTCGCCGGAGACATCACAAATGATGTCTATCTTGTCCGCACCGGCAGAAATGCTGTTGTCGATCAGATCCGCGATGGCCGTTTCGAGTGAGTACCCAAGATCCCTCATCGACGCCGAGAGGCAGGCCGCGCTTGGTGGATGTCTATGTTCCCTTGCCATCAGGATGCCCCCTCGTGATCTCTCGTGAATCGACTTCTGCTAATCTTTCAGCGTCTGCATCCCCTCTGTCGGATTGACTGACAGCGGTGTGAAGCGACGGTTGCTGAAAATATCCAGGCTGGATGTCCCCAAGGTCATGCGCGTCCCGACCACCCCTCAGCGCAGCCGCATGATGTCGAGCATTCGCGGAAAGGATACTTGGCCGGAGCGAACCCTTCGATCGCTTCTTTTCGCCAGGGGATTTCGCTATCGACTTCATGTCAGAAAGCTGCCCGGCTCTCCGGACCTTGTGTTCCCAAAGCACAGGGCGGTGGTATTCGTCCACGGATGCTTCTGGCATCGGCACGAAGGCTGCCGCTATACCACTACCCCTCGAACCAACCAAGAGTTCTGGCAGCAGAAATTCCTGGGCAATGTTGATCGCGACAGGCGACACATGGAGGCACTCCGGACTCTTGGCTGGCGTGTGGCCACTGTCTGGGAGTGCGCGTTGAAACACTCGGTCGAGGACACAGCACGATTGGTTGAGGAGTGGCTGCATGGCAATGAGGACGCTCTGGTGATCGGTCAGTCGGTCTCGGCAAGCAACGGCGACTGAACCAGCTCGGGAACGCTGCGCCTTGGGCTTTCCATGGGTTTGTTGTTGATGCGGTCATTGACCTGTCTGCGCTTCTTCCTGTTCATTTCATTCAGCACGCTGCGCACGATCTTGGCCAACTTGTACGCGAGCAGTGGAGGTACGGCATTTCCGACCTGGGTGTATTGCTCGGTACGGTTACCCGCGAAGAAATAGTTGTCGGGAAATGTCTGCAGGCGTGCGGCCTCTCTGACAGTGAGGCTTCTGCATTGCGAAGGGTCGTAGTGGATGTAGTAATGACCATCCTTGGCAATGTGCGCCACAACTGTCGTGGCTGGCTCGTTTCTGCACTGCACGCGGAACCGATCCTTGAATGGAATGGCCTCGGCCTCACTCCAGAATTGCACGTTGAGGTGATCAGGCAACAGCTTGGGTGGGAATACATCCAGGCGAGGGGAATATCCCTGCGAATGCGCAAAGGTCGCCGAGAAAAGGTACCTGGCCAGATCGGAAGCCATGTGCGCGCGTGCCTCATGTTGGCATACGCCACCAAGGCTTCGATCATGCAGCCACTGCTGCAACTCTGTCGGTTTTTTGGGCCTTCTGTATTCCTTCGGGATGAAGGTTCCGCCGGTACTGGAGCTGGTGGCTGCAGCGGCAAAGGCGCGCATGGATTCGATCATGACGGACTCGTTTTCCGCCCGCCATCCCTTGACGTAGGTGGGTGCTGCCTGAACCGCCTTGCGCCACGCTTCCAGCGATTCTCCTCTGGACAGTCGGCTCCGGATCCTCGGCAAATCTTCGATGGTCTGCCTGACAGTCACAGGCCTTGATACGGGCTCCAGCAATTGATGCTGAGGCACGCCCTGTCCCTTGCGAACTCCCAGCAGGATCACTCGATGCCTGCTCTGAGGTATGCCATAGCGCTCGGAGTGAATGAGATAGTCGCCAGGCTCCAAAGAATCACTGTCGCCCCTCTTTGTGAAGGAGCGGATTTCATACTCCAACCCGTCCGCAGGTGACGATAGATCCGTAATGATCTTCTCGAACATCGGATTTCCGGAGTGCTTGGACGACAGCAATCCCTTGACGTTCTCCATCACAAAGATGGTCGGTTTGTGCACCTGGATGATCCGCAGATACTCCTTGTAGAGAAAATGCTTTTCGTCCTTATGAAATTCCTTGTCGTTGGCACGCCGTGACCGACCCGCAAGGGAATATGCTTGGCAGGGCGGGCCACCGATGAGTACCCACGTCTCCTGCCCATTCAGTGCAGAACGGATTTCAGCGTCGATGTCGGTTTCATCGGACTTGCCAAGTTCGAGGCATCTCGCTTCCCTCGCCGCGTGCTCGAAGGCACTGGCCACGGCAGGAATGCGGCGGAAGGCAGCCTCATCGATCTCGCCTCGTATGTAGCTGTAGTAGTGCCTGACATCCTTTGTACCGCGCAGGCGCCTGAATGCGGCTCGCAGCATCAGCGTGCGATGTGCAACCACCGTCTTTTCGATGGATAGCCCGATCTCGAAGAACGGCTGTCGCTTGTGGCCCTTGAGCGAAGCAAATCCCTCCCCGAGCCCTCCGGGGCCCGCAAAGAGGTCGATTATTGGAATCGGCATTTTTTGTTCGCCATTGGATTCGGATTGGCTTTGCTTGATTGTGTTTGGGCGTGGAGCCTGACCATCAACCCACTTTTTCTCGAAGGGCTGTATTGCGACATTGCATAGCCTTCCCTCAACCGCTCTGGTTGATATAAGTATTTGATTTCTATTGTGAAAAAAGCATATCGCCCAGCCTCTATCGCCCGGTCTTTGCTGATAGGACTGCCGTTGTCCGATAGCTTATTCATGGCATTGCCCAGTACCGCCGCCAACGGTTGTTCCCCTCGAAGCCCACATCGCCACGTTCGATCAGATCTTCCAGCGCCCGCTTGACTTGCTTCGGATGAATCTCCCCGCCAACGCGTTTATGTATGTCACTGATCGCAGACTTTGGATAGCGTTGCAAATCTTCAAGTACAAGTGCTGCCAAGCGGTGCGGCTCGATGCGCTTGAGCGTGGTGGAGGCAGAAAAGTCCAGGCTGCGCAACAGTTCCGGATCAATGAAGTAGCGCGTGGCCTGAGTGCGGCCGACACTGCGCACCAGTTGCCATTCCAGCGGCCGCTTGAGCCATGCGGACAGCGATTCGACCGATGGAAGCTCCAGCGCCTGGGTCAGTTCCCGAGCTGTCAAGGCATCATGTTGTGCCAGCAGCCCGAGGGCGATGCGTTCGCGCTGGGTCAACTGATAGGTCTGATCGGCCTTGGCAATGAAGTCGATGACTTCGGGTTTGATGATGCGACGGCGCACCGTCACCTGCACGCGATCATGCCGCTCGGTCAGTTCCGGCGCGGGCCGGCCCTGCGACAGCAACACTTCGAACATCTTGTCGAAGCCACTGCCTTCCCGCTCCATCAGCTTGAGGTCGTGGAACAGGCGCGCAAGGTGTTCGTTGCGGCGCACTGTCGTGTGCAGGACGTTTTGTGGCGTGACGCCCAAGGGAAGCAAGCCAGGATTGATGACTTCAAGCCGGTCGGGGTGCAGGTTAAGGAAGATGTCGCCTCGCTGCGTGTAGGGGCGATGCACAAGGGCGTTTACCAGCAGTTCGCGGACCACAATCTCATCGAATGCAGGCACGTTCTGGCGGTACAGGCCATCGGGCAGTTCATAACGTTCACGGAAATCCGGCACCTCCTGCCAGACGGCCTCGATCAGCTCCATCGGGTTCAACGTGTGGTCGTCCCAAGGCAGTTTGTTGACCTTTTGCTCATGCTCGTCGTACTTGATGAACTGGATAACCGGCGCGGTTGCCAGTTGTGCCCGGTGCTGCTGCTTGCCGATGCACAGGATGCCGAGGTGGGTCAGGTACTGGCCCTGTGCAAGCTGGTAGTGATCGAGCAGTTCTTCGTCATCCTTTTCCTTGACGGACGCTTTGACACGGTCGGATGCGCGCAGGCTGTCCAGCAGGCGGTGAAGCTTGACATCGTCGCGCTCTGCGCGGGGGATGTTCAGAGTGGTCTGAGTTTCCCAGGGCAGCGCACTGCGCTCGGTTGCCAAACGCATCACCTCGTCGCCGGTAACCGGCTTGCTCTGATCTGCGACGCGCAGGAAGTAACGACCGTCGGTGGTCGATGCGACAGCAGAGGCGCGCGGGACGGTCAGATCGATGTATTGGCCGCCATTGATGGCGGTCACGATGTTGGGGAGCGCCACCACATTGACCGTGCGCTCGGCCAGCTTGCGTCGCAATGTGTCCGGCAGGTCTATCGGTACTTGCTGGCCTGCAGGCGGCTGATCCTGGTCGTCCTCGATACCGATCAGGAGGTGGCCGCCCGTCGCATTGGCGAAAGCCACGCAGTCCTTGACCAGTTCGCCCCAGTCGGCTGTCTTGCCCAACACCGCGCGCAGCGACTTCCTGTCGAGCAGTTGCCCTTCCTGGCTCATCGGTAGACCCCCTTCATGTCCATCAATCCAGTACCACCAGGAATTCGGTCGCCAACGCGGTTGGCTGAACGTCCCGGACATTGCGTTGCAGGGAAACCAGCCCATAGTCCGCCATCATCCGCAGCGTGCGCGACAGGTTCGGCACCTTGCGCCCGCTGAGTTCGGCCAGTTCCGTCAGGGACTTGGGTTGCCTGTCGTGAATGAGGCGCAGCAGACGGCGGTTGTCATCGGAAAGCACAGCAGCCAGCGATGCCAGGGATGGAAACCAGATGCTTGGCATCTCGCTCCCTTTTTGGGGTGGTCTATCTGGCTGTCGGACGCCGACAATGCAACGCTTCATGATCGTGAGGCCCATGACATGTCTCTTTGATGATTATATCAGTGCGTGATAATCATCGTCGTTAAAGATGTCTCGGTTGCAGATGGCGGTGCCCTTTTGCAACCAAAGGGGGAAAAGGCAAGGGAATAGCGCTCAAGGGACAACGGCCCTACCCGGAAAAGGAAAAGGCCACCCTCAAGCCGAAGCAGCACTGATCACCAAGTTCCCCGACGGCGCCAGCCCGTCGATGTAGTCCGACCACGCTTGCAGCATCTCCCGCCGTTGTTCGGCGTACTCGGCCCGGTTGTAGACGCCACGCACGCCGCCGATGGTGTGGTTCAGCGCCTTCTCGACCACGTCTGACGGCCAGCCCTGTTCGTGCAGCAGGGTCGATGCGGTGCGCCGCAGATCGTGGATGGTGAAGGCGGGGATCTCCTGCCCCTGCAGTGACACCTTCAGTGCCTGGTTCAGCGCGTTGTTGGCAAAGGGCTTGGCCAGGGTGCCACGG
>Ga0206117_101381_pt1 | contig 12672 bp, 14 predicted proteins | sample 3A5Ametagenome_FD_177997 | JGI IMG/M metagenome (GOLD analysis project Ga0206117, IMG submission 177997) | Enriched microbial communities from leaf-cutter ant dump, University of Wisconsin, Madison, United States - 3A5A | ecosystem: Environmental > Terrestrial > Nest > Insects nest > Nest dump... | reverse complement strand
CAACGACTACGACGGCGCACGCGGTTGGGTTCTTTTAAGTCCTCTACCTGGTCAAAAAGGCCTGGGTGTCAGCCCGGCGGCTCCTGCCCAGGCTGGCCAGGTGGAGGGCACCTGCTTGATGCCTATCGGCCAAGGCGTTCTTTCTGGGGAACGTCAGGCATGAGCTGTTTGAAGTCAGTCCGAACTTTTTCAATGTCTGGGATGTTGGGATACCGGATTACTCGATATCCAGCGTCTTTGAGCATTGCATCCCGCTCTGCATCCTTCTCTTCTTTTCCTTTGTGGCTTGCATCGTCTAGCTCAATGAGTGCCACAACTTGGAAAGCTCGGTTGCAGATGACGAAATCTGCAATTTTTCGATCAAAGCGATTGCGTACAGGGCGTGCCCCTGCCCAAAGCAGAGCTCCAAAGCTCACTTGCGCCAGAACAACTGCATTTGGCAGTGCTTGTACTAGCCGGTTGTGCATCGCCTGCTCTCGTTCGGTGAGGAGCCTGCGCTTTTTTGGCTGTTCACCTGCCTTGGTACCGGCGTTTTTTTCTTCCTTTTTTGTATCCCCTCCAATGGATAGCAGCAAAGCTGCAATCAGCACGCCAAAAACTACCAAAAGCTCCATGGCTTTCTCCGTACAAAAAGTGGATGGTATCGGCTGTGTAGGTGCTTTTTCTGGTCAGCTAGCGCTTGAGTTCGTTCACATCGATACGCGGAATGCTTTTTGCCTTGCGCTCGGCCCGTTGCTTTTCCCGTTCCTCGGCCGGCAATCCCGTAAGCGTTTCCATGGCCTTATCCACTGCCCTGTTCACGTCACGCATGTAGGACTCGTGGTTTCTGCGCCGTGTGCCGCTGAGACTGTGCGCCCCGTCCGTGGGCAGGATGTCCACCTCTTTTGCCCCGGCGCAGGGCTCATCGCTGTAGGCGTTACCGCAACGGTAAATCGTTTGCGCCTGGATGCTCCAGGCCAGCAGCAGGGCCAGGGCCGTGATTGCTCTCTTCATGTGGACTCCTTTTCTTCTCTAGGGAGCAGTTTCGCATGAGCATGGAGCTACACATGTCCGCCTTCCCTCTTTCAGTCTCCCCCCCTCGCCGGAATCGCTTGCAACCGATGATGGCCTCTGATCGCCGCTGGATTGTCGAAGCCCCAGCAGGCTTCTTTGACCCCGCACGCCCCGCCAAGAAGTGGCTCGTTTTCCGCTGCCCAGCGGGCTTCAATGAGTACGTGGCCGCGCTGCGCTCCCATGGCCTCACCGTGACCTTTGACGGCCCGTTCAAGGCCGTCTACGTGCGTCCTGAGGACGTGCAAAAACGCCACGATGCTGCCCGGCTGGCAGGGGCTGTTTTTTTTCAGGCGGGCGTAGTAGCACCGCCTGAAAGTCTCATTCTTGAGACTCGGCCTGTTTCGGCGGGGGGCTGAATCTGTGGCTTACGACACCATCAAGATCAAGTCACCACCCATGCCCTTTGAGCTGGTCAAGCACATCGAGCAGCAGTGCATCTGCCGAAGCGGCGTAGACCTGGCCAGCGGCGCCATGCTGTACGAAATCTTCACCGGTGAGCTATCCGGCTCCTGGGATTCCCGCATTCGCGTAGTGCCCATGTTCCAGGACTGGCAGATCAATAAAAACGGCGTCTCCCAGCTCGCACCGTCACGGCCATACCTCTTTGTCGAAGCCTCGGTTCACAAAGCAATGATGGGGCACAACATCTACGGCGGCCCCACCGTCTTTGCCGATAGCTGCGCCTTCCTGGTCAATCTCGTCCAGCAGCTCCTAGAGGTCGAGCTGCCCGACGTCATGAAGTGGACGGTTCACCGTGTGGACGTCGCCCACGTCTACAACCTTCGGCCAGCGGCCATCAAAGAGTTTTTTGATTCCATTTCATTGCGCAATTTTCCCCGGCGTCAAAAGAAAGCTGCTAAATACGATATGGCCGTCCATTTCCCAGGAAAAACAACGACGGTCAAGTTTTATCACAAAGGTGCTGAATTCAAGGCAAATGATTTTTCGCGGGTAAGACATTTCATTAAAACCATTTTTAATTACAAAAACCTGCATGAAGGTGCAGACATAAATATCAAAGAAGCAACAGAAAAGAAAATGAAAGCTTTGCAGCGCCTGGCGGATAACCGCTTGCGCGTCGAAGTGGAAATTCTGGCGGATAAATTTCAATACGATTTTGGCAGAAACCCGAAAGTATCTGAAGTTACTGACGAATATTTATTAAAGATACATGATAAAGAAGTGGAACGTTTATTACGTGAAGGGAAACAGGCCATGGATACCGTTAGGACAACTCAGGCAGTAATGACGCGCCTGCAAAATATTTACGGTGATGCCAAAGGCCATCGTCTCTACGGCTTCTGGTGTGCGCTTTGTACCCTCAATGAAAACGTCATCCGCGAAAAATACGCCAAAGCGACTTATTTTCGCAATCGTAAAGCATTGGAAGAAGCGGGCGTGTCCTGGCGCTCCAGTGATATTCACGTAACAGCAAACGATTCTCTCATTCATGATTTTAGCCCGACCAGGCTAGATCGGCGGTTTTGTAATTTACCGGCGCGAAACCGTCCAGAGTTTGCATTCAGCCGGAATGATCTTTTAGCAGCATAAGGAATTCAAAATGTCTGAAGTTACAGCCCCCGTCAAACCTGCGCAAGCCCGTCAGATTATCCCTCTCCATGTTTTTATTACTGGTCGTGTCGACAAGGTTGATATTGTCAATGGCGTTCGATACACCGCCGTTATTTGTCCTGCTGCTGATCGCTATTCGAACCCTGAAATTATTCAAGTCCGCAGCAAACGCCCCATTGGCAGCAAGGGGGACGAAATTCAGCAATGGGGCCGCGTCGGTGGATTCCGTGGCCGCGCTTTTGATATGACCGATAAAGAAACCGGCGAAGTTCGCAAAACCCGCTCGGTTATTTTGACTATTGACGCAATCGAGGAGTAATGCCATGAATCAGCACGCCGCGCACGGATTAACGCATAAAGCCCATGCCGCAGCAGCGGGACGCGCCCCAGCGCGGCCCGCTGTAGGGGCACTGGGCCGGGGCGTTTGACGTGTTTTGCGTTGCTGTAAACGGCTCACATATAGAGCCGGTCAATTGCGAAACGCCTGGGGCATATCTCGTAATGACTCAGGCCGAATTTATGCAATCCAGCCCTTTTTATCTGGATATGGAATCTGCGGCGCAAATATCCGGGGCGCTGCTGATGGCGATGGGAGTTGGTTTTCTGCTCCGCACGCTTCGTAAATACCTGGAACAAGCTTAGAAGGAAAATTCTCCATGACTTTCGAAAATCTGAAACAAGGCGCCAAGCGCTTCACCGCTCCCGCTGTTGCTGGCGCAACGCTGATGGCTGGCAATGCCCAGGCCGCAGTTTCCATTGACGTGACCGAAGTTACTGACACGATTCTCAGCGGCTCCGCTACCGTGACCACGCTGGGGATTTCGGTTCTCTCGCTCGTCGTCGTCGTCAAACTGTTCAAGTGGGTTCGCGCCGCTCTCTAATTAAAAGGCGTTGACTTTGCAGCAAAGCGGGGGGCGACGGCTCCCCATTTTTTTAGGGGCATCAAATGGGATTTTGGTTGATTATTTCGGTGGTGCTGTCTGCAGCTATTATTTTCTGGCCGTGAGTTTATTATGACTAATCTTTACCGCCTGATTGCTGCTTTGTTTTTTTCTTTGCTTAGTTTGAATTGTTTTTCAGGTATACCTAAAGTTACTGGCTATAAAATTTCCACTGGCTCTTCTGGGATTATCTATCATTCTGTTCCTGAGCTTTGTAGTAGTTCTGAGGCTCAGAGCTACGCTAAAAACTATCCTAATAGTCGTGGGACATCTTCTAAAAGCACTCATTATGCTGAGTATGGGCCTGGAATTGGTACTCAATCAGTAAATTGTTATATCTGGGGTCTTAACAAGGTGGATGGTTCTCCTGTCTGGCTTGCTGGTCTTCCTTATTCTCCATCTGGTAAAGTTTGCCCTTCTAATTCATCTCCGTCCGGTGATGAGTGCGTTTGCAATGAGGGCTACGAAGAAAAAAACGGCAATTCCTGCGAAAAAGCAGAAGAACCTGACCCACCAGACCCCTGTGACGGCCTAGAAGCCTACTGCGCAGCAAAACAAAACGAAAAATATGATTGGGTTGTTAAAGGTAAATCTAAATATCGTGATTTTACTTGCCAACCTGCGCAGTCTTGGGTTTCTGGTATTGGGGATGGTGCTACTGGCTACGTCGATGACTTTCCAGGATGTAACCGGGGCTGTATGGGTGCAGCGTCCGGCTTCTCCACCTCTTACCAGGATGATGCAGGAGAATGGGCAACAACTGGGCAGGGTAAATATTCTGGCTCCATTTGTGACCCTTCTGTTATTGCTGATCTTAACGGCGAAAAAGTCGATGAAGAAAAACCGCCAGAGCTTGATAAAAATTCTGATAAAACCTGCTCTAATGGTTTTAAGGGTTCGGTAAATGGTGTAAGCGTTTGCGTTCCGCCCAAAGCCTCATCAGGCATAACAAAATTGGAAACAACTGATAACGGTGACGGCACAACAACAGAATCAAAAACTCAAGTCCATTGCGAAAACGACCGGTGTGCAGTAACCAAAACCACCACGACTACGAATAATGAAACCAATAATGTTGTTAGCAATTCCAGCACAACGACAACAGTAGAAAAGTCGTCTTACTGCGCTGAAAACAAAAATGCCAATGTTTGCAAGGAGCCTGGAGAAAGCAAAGGCGGTGGAACTGGAGAAGATCAAGAAGATGGCAAGGGCGATGGAAAAGGTGAGTTTGGCGGCTCTTGTGAATCGGGCTTCACGTGCGACGGTGATGCAATTCAATGTTCTATTGCCAAAAGCCAGCATGAAACTTCTTGCAAGCTTTTAGAACCTGCTCCTAAGGAAATGATTTTTGATGGTACGGAAGAGGGTAGCGCTCAGGACTTGCAAAACAATGCAACGGTTATCAACGTGCAAACCGATCTCGATTATTCCGGCCTGGGCTGGAATAGATCGTGTCCGGTTGATGAAGAATTTGATCTTGGTTTTGCAAATGGAAAAATGACGGTTCCATATAGCAAGCTCTGTGCTATTTTTTCTCCCATGTCAGATATTGCTTTGGCAATAACGGCATTGGGTTTATTGGCTTGGCTGGTCGCAGGTAAAAAGGAAGGATGATATGCCAATTATTATCGCTCAGTTACTTGGCGCTTTGGTTGCTGCCGCTGGCTCTCTAGTTGGCCGTGTATTGATTGCTCTTGGCTTTGGCTTTGCGTCATATGTCGGATATGACCTTTTAATCAGCACTATTAAAACCAAAATTATGAGTTTAACTGGCAGTTTTGGCGCTTCTGTTTTGGTTGAGTGGGCGGGGTTCTTGCAGATTGACCGGCATATATCCCTGATTCTTTCTGCAATTACCGTAAAGGTATTGTTGAATGGATTATCTGATGGCAAGAAGTTTATTGTTAGAAAATAATATGTAATATATATTCAATACAAAATAATGGATTATACAAATGGCAATTAATTTTATCACTGGATTACCTCGCCAGGGCAAAACGCTATTCACGATTTGCTATGTAAAAGAAAAAGCACAAAAAGAAAAACGTGATGTTTATTATTGCAATATTCCCGAAGTCACTATTGATGGCTGGACGGAAATTGATCATCCTGATAAATGGATGGAGCTTCCTAATAACAGCATCGTCCTGGTCGATGAATTGCAGGACTTCTGGGGCAATGCGCCAGTTGGCGCCAAAGTGCCAGAACCCATTCTTGAGCTTTCCAAGCACGGCAAGCGCGGCATCGAGTTTTATTTCATCACGCAAGATCCCAGCTTAGTGCATATCACGCTGCGTAAACTCTGCGAGTGGCATTATCACGTCGTGCGTGCATTTGGTACGCAAAACTGTACGGTTCATAAGTTCTACCGTATGCAGACTGACCCAGATAAAGTTAAGCGCAATTCTGGAAAACTCATTTGGCAAATAATATGTAATATATATTCAATACAAATAATGGATTATACAAATGGCAATTAATTTTATCACTGGATTACCTCGCCAGGGCAAAACGCTATTCACGATTTGCTATGTAAAAGAAAAAGCACAGAAAGAAAAGCGTGACGTCTATTACTGCAATATTCCTGAAGTCACTATTGATGGCTGGACGGAAATTGATCATCCTGATAAATGGATGGAGCTTCCTAATAACAGCATCGTCCTGGTCGATGAATTGCAGGACTTTTGGGGGAATGCGCCAATGGGTGCTAAAGTGCCCGAGCCCATTCTTGAGCTATCCAAGCACGGCAAACGCGGCATCGAGTTTTATTTCATCACGCAAGACCCCAGCTTAGTGCACATTACTCCGCGCAAGCTTTGTGAGTGGCATTACCACGTTGTCCGCGCTTTTGGTACAGAAAATTGCACAGTCCATAAGTTTTATCGTATGCAGACTGACCCGGATAAAGTCAAGCGCAATGCAGAAAAACTTATCTGGCACTATAAAAAAGAAGTTTTTGGCAAAAAAGATAAGGATGGTAATTGGATTAGAAAGCCTTGGTACAAGTCCGCCGACGTGCATAACGTCAAGCGTCAGATACCCTGGAAACTAATCGCTCTGCCGCTTTTTATCGTCCTGGCCGTGCTGATGCTCTATTTCACCTACGTTATGGCCATGAAAACTTTTGGGAGCGCGAAATCCGGTATTAGTGGGCGGGATGCGGCTGCGATTGCTTCACCGCCAGATGCTGGCGCCAGCTTTGCACCAGGTGCGCCTGGTGCGATCCCCGCTCCCGGCATCGCGCCCGGCCGGGTCCAGGTCGGCCAGGTTACTACCGCTGACTACATCCAAAGCTACCGTCCGCGCGTAAATGGCTTCTCGCACAGTGCTCCCCGTTACGATGCCGTCACTCAACCCGTGCAGGCACCATATCCAGCCGCCTGCATCCTCATGGCCGGGCGCTGCGACTGCTATAGCCAGCAAGGCACGCTCCTGGCCGGTACACCCGATGACATCTGCCGCCAGATCGTCAAGCATGGTTTCTTCGTGGACTGGCAAAAAGACGAAGCGCCGCCACCGGCGCCGCGCCCGATCGCGGGCTACAGTGAGCCGCCAGCCCTGGCCATCGCGGCAAGATAAATAAAAACAAATTGACAAAATAACGAACACTACATGTAGTGTTTTTTGATTTGTCAAGACGCTAGAAAATAGCCTTATAAATTAGTATTTTCTATGATTCCTCTGCCCTGCTTATCGCGTTGGAATTCCGAAAGCTTTCCAATTTTATTTATCTGGGGGTACAATTAAAATATGCTGACCGTTATTGAAACCCCTACATTTCAGCGCACAGCAAGCGCTTTTTGGAGCCAGGAAGAGATTTCTGAGTTCGTCAGCTTCATCGCTGAGAACCCTGATGCAGGGGACGAAATCACGGGAACCAAGTCCTTGCGCAAAGTGCGCTGGGCACGCAAGGGCATGGGCAAGCGCGGCGGGGCACGAGTGATTTTTTTCGTTCGCAACCGTCGCGGTGAAGTCGTATTGGTTACGGCCTATGCCAAAGGCAACACCGAGAACCTGCCCACGGCTTTCCTGAATCGTCTGAAGGAGCTTTACGATGTCTAAGACCGCAAAAAACACCGCAGTGATTGACGCTGAAACCGAGCAGCTCATGCGCGACCTGGAGCAGGGTTTGGTCGAAGCTCAGGCCGGGCAATACGCTCGCGTGACCACGCCTGAGCAGATCGCAGCTCGCAAGCGTGGCCGACCGCAGGGCAGCACCCAGGCCGTGACAAAAGAACCGGTGAAGCTGCGCCTCGATGCCGATGTACTTATGGCGCTACGCGCAACCGGTGAAGGCTGGCAGACGCGCATCAATGAAATGTTGCGTGCCAGCCTTCACCTAGCTGGCCGGGTGTAAGCGAGATCCAGGTTCTGGGGGGGGGCCGCAGAACGCTCCCGGCAAACAGGGGGGGCCAGGGGGTAGGGCGTAGCGAAGCGGCCCAGTTGCCCGGTCATCGCGCAAAGTGCCGGAGTTACGTGGCAAAGCGTGCCCAGCGCGTCCCAGCGGCCAGCATTAGGGCGCGGCTGCCGATTGCTTCACTGGACGATTCGCAGCGGTCAAAAGCGCAATTAGCCCACCGCGAAGCCCGGCCCCAGCACAGCACAGGCCGTCTTTCGCGCTTATTGGCGGCTGTTCGTTTTGCGACTAGCAAAACTCCAGCCTCCAAAATTCCATGCTTTCGGTGAGTGAGTGAAAGAGGGTGTTTGCTGGATCGGCCTTATGCCCCCAAAGCTCGGCGCGTTCGCTGCGTCTGCATAGTGTTGCCGCTCGATCTCAAGTAACCGAATCTGCTGCCTGATCGCGGCTACTTCTTTGCGCAATGCGCCGGCTTCATTGCGTGCATACATGGCCTGATTGAACAGATCGGCGTAAATCGTTCTTTCACCCCATGACGTTATCCAAAACAGCGCAAGCATCACCGGCCGGGGGGCTTGTTCCTTGCGTCGATAGCGGGCAATCGTTTGCACGGATAGCCCCAGGTGCTTTGCTATTTGACGATCATTTGCAGGTATGTCGTCCAGCATCGTCAGGAGCTGGGGCAGGTGGCGCGGCGTCTTATACATGGCTTTTCCTCTCCAACAAAAAACCCGCCATGTTTGGGCGGGTCGTTCGATGGTGATTGCGTGATCTGTAGGTGCATTTCCCGCATCTTCTTGATTTGACATAATGCACATTGTATTTTTAATACCAACCATTCCTGCCGCTCGCATATTTCCAATAGCCGCAGCTCTCGGGATGGTTAACCCCGGCATCTGATTGCCGCCCTAAAATCCCCCGCAGCCGCAAATTGCGGCTGTTGTCGTTGGCCTCGCGCCGTTTGCTTTGTTCCTGCGCCTTGCCTGGCGCCCTGTTCCTGCCTGCCATGCTTTTGCCCAAACTCACCCCTGGCCAACGCTTTGCCCACCCCCTGCCTGCCGCCAGTGCGGATGCGCTGTTTCTGGCCCAGCTTGCGCGGCGGGAGAAAGCGGCGGGGCAGGTCACGGCCATCGTTTGCGCCGATGCGGGCGATGCCCGCCGCCTGCAGGACGAGATCGCCTTCTTTCTGCCCGGCTTGCGCTGCGCTTTGTTTCCGGACTGGGAGACGCTGCCCTACGACCAGTTCTCCCCGCACCAGGACTTGATCAGCGAACGGCTGGCGACGCTGTGGGCCATCCGCCAGGGCGAAGTGGACGTGGTGCTGCTGCCAGCCAGCACGGCCCTGTATCGGCTGGCACCGCCGTCGTTCCTGGCGGCCTACACTTTTTCCTTTGCCAAGGGGCAGCAGTTGGATGAAGCCAAGCTCCGGGCGCAGCTGACCCTGGCGGGCTACCAGCACGTCAGCCAGGTGGTCGGGCATGGCGAATACGCGGTGCGCGGCAGTCTGATCGACCTGTTTCCGATGGGCAGCAGCAGCCCTTACCGGGTGGATCTGTTCGACGATGAGATCGACAGCATCCGCACCTTCGACCCCGACACCCAGCGCAGCCAGCATGAGGTGAAGTCCGTGCGCCTGCTGCCGGGGCGGGAGTTCCCGATGGACGAAGCGGCCCGCAGCCAGTTTCGCAACCGCTGGCGCGAGCTGCTGGAGGGCGACCCGACCAAGAGCCGCATCTACAAGGACATGGGCACCGGGCTGGCCACGGCGGGCATCGAGTACTACCTGCCGCTGTTCTTCGAGGACACGGCCACGGTATTCGACTACCTGGGCGAACACGCCACCCTGGTGCTGCATGGCGATCTGGAAGCGCCGCTGCAGCGCTTCTGGCAGGACACGCGCGAGCGCTACCGCCTGCTGCAAAGCGATCCGGAACACCCGGTCTTGCCCCCCGAGGCACTGTTCCTGAGCGCCGAGCAGTTCTACACCCTGTCCAAGCCCTACGCCCAACTGGCCCTGCGCCCAGGGGCCGGCAGCAACGGCACAGGCAGCGGCAGCCTGGAGGCGATGGCCGAAGTGGCCGCCCTGCCGCCCCTGACTGCCGAGCGCAGCAGCGAAGAACCCTTGCAGCGCCTGCAGGATCACATGCGCTTTAGCGGGCGGCGCACCCTGATCCTGGCCGAGAGCGCCGGGCGGCGCGAAAGCCTGCTGGATTTTCTGCGGGCCAGCGCCATCGCGCCCACGGCATTTGACAGCCTGCAAGCCTTCCAGCAGGGGCAGGCGGCGCTGGGCATGGCCGTCGGCCCCCTGGTGCGCGGCTTCGCCTGGATGGAAGCCGGGCTGGACTTGATTACCGAAACCGAGCTGTTCGCCGCCAGCAGCGGCGGCGTGCGCCGGCGCAGAAAGCAGGAGCAGGTCAGCGATGTGGACATGCTCATCCGCGACCTGTCGGAGCTGAAGATCGGCGACCCCGTCGTCCACAGCCAGCACGGCATTGGCCGCTACCTGGGCCTGATCCACATGGACATGGGCCAGACCGACCCCGACGGCAACCCGGCCCTGCAGGAGTTTTTGCACCTGGAATACGCCGACAAGGCTGCGCTGTACGTGCCGGTCAGCCAGTTGCAGCAAATCAGCCGCTACACCGGCGTCACGCCCGAATCGGCCCCGCTGCACAAGCTGGGCGGCACGCAGTGGGAAAAAGCCAAGCGCAAGGCGGCCGAACAGGTGCGCGATGCTGCTGCCGAGCTGCTCAACATCTACGCCCGCCGCGCCGCCCGCCAGGGCCACGCATTTCGCCTGAACGCACAGGATTACGAGCAGTTTGCCGAGGACTTCGGCTTCGAGGAAACCGCCGACCAACAGGCCGCGATCAACGCCGTGGTTCACGACCTGATCAGCCCGCAGCCCATGGACCGCCTGGTCTGCGGCGACGTGGGCTTTGGCAAGACCGAGGTGGCCCTGCGTGCCGCCTTCGTCGCGGCCATGGGCGGCAAACAGGTGGCCCTGCTGGCGCCGACCACCCTGTTGGCCGAGCAGCATTACCAGACGCTGGTCGATCGCTTCGCCAGATGGCCGGTACGCATTGCCGAGATGAGCCGCTTTCGCACCGCGAAAGAGATCAACGCCGCCCTGCGCGGCCTGGAGGAAGGCAGCATCGACATCGTGGTGGGCACGCACAAGCTGCTGAGCGCCAACACAAAATTCAAAGATCTGGGCCTGCTCATCATCGACGAGGAGCACCGCTTCGGTGTGCGCCACAAGGAGGCGATCAAGGCCCTGCGGGCCGAGGTGGACGTGCTCACGCTGACCGCCACCCCCATCCCCCGCACCATGGGCATGGCGCTGGAAGGATTGCGTGATTTATCGGTGATTGCGACCGCCCCACAAAGGCGACTAGCTATCAAAACCTTTGTGCGCAGCGAAAGCCAGGGCGTGATCCGCGAGGCCGTGCTGCGCGAGTTCAAGCGCGGCGGGCAGGTCTACTTTCTGCACAACGAGGTGGACACCATCGAAAACCGCCGCCAGAAGCTGCAGGAAATCCTGCCCGAGGCCCGCATCGCCGTGGCCCACGGCCAGATGCCCGAGCGCGAGCTGGAGCGCGTCATGCGCGACTTCATCGCCCAGCGCTTCAACCTGCTGCTGTGCTCCACCATCATCGAAACCGGCATCGACGTGCCCACGGCCAACACCATCATCATGGCGCGGGCCGACAAATTTGGCCTGGCCCAACTGCACCAGCTGCGCGGGCGCGTGGGCCGCAGCCACCACCAGGCCTATGCCTACCTGATGGTGCCGGACGTGCAAAGCCTGACCAAGCAAGCCCAGCAGCGCCTGGAAGCCATTCAAGAGATGGAGGAGCTGGGCAGCGGCTTCTACCTGGCCATGCACGACCTGGAAATCCGTGGCGCGGGCGAGGTGCTGGGCGACAACCAAAGCGGCAACATGACCGAAATCGGCTTTCAGCTCTACAACGAAATGCTGGCCGAAGCCGTGCGCAGCCTGAAAGCCGGGCACGAGCCGGATTTGCTCTCGCCCCTGCAGGCCGCCACCGACATCAACCTGCACGCCCCTGCCCTGCTGCCCAGCGACTACTGCGGCGACGTGCAGCTGCGCCTGTCGCTGTACAAAAAGCTGGCCTCGGCCAAAACCAGCGGCCAGATCGACGCGCTGCTGGAAGAAATCGTCGATCGCTTTGGCAAGCTGCCGCACCAGGCGCAAACCCTCATCGACACCCACCGCCTGCGTGTGCTGTGCGAGCCGTATGGCGTGCTGAAGGTCGATGCCGCGCCGGGCATGATCAACATCACCTTCAAGCCCAACCCGCCGATCGACCCGCTGCACATCATCCAGCTCATCCAGAAAAACAAACACATCAAGCTGGCGGGGAACGACAAGCTGCGCATCGAACGCGCCCTGCCCGACCCCGCCGCCCGCGCCCACCTGGTGCGCGATATTTTGAAAAACCTGGGCACGCCAGCCCCGGCCCCCGCCCCGCAACCGCGCGAGGCCGCCCATGCTTGAAAGCGCCTGCGCCCTCATCGCCCTGGCTGTGGCCCTGCTGCTGCGCCCCTGGCGGCAACTGGCCAGCCGCCGTCCGCTGGTCACGCAGGACAAAGGCGATATCAGCCCGCTGTGGACGCCGCTGCTGGCCACCCTGGTGGTGCTGCCCTGGATGTGGGCGCTGCCCACGCTGCACCGGATGCCGCTGCAACTGCAATGGTCGGGCGCCTGCCTGGTGCTGCTGATGC
>Ga0206117_101380_pt1 | contig 12674 bp, 7 predicted proteins | sample 3A5Ametagenome_FD_177997 | JGI IMG/M metagenome (GOLD analysis project Ga0206117, IMG submission 177997) | Enriched microbial communities from leaf-cutter ant dump, University of Wisconsin, Madison, United States - 3A5A | ecosystem: Environmental > Terrestrial > Nest > Insects nest > Nest dump... | reverse complement strand
GCGAAGGTGCCGAAGCCGACCAGACGGACCTCATCACCGTTCTTCAAGGATTCGGCAATGCTGTCGAACACGGCGTCGACGGCCTTCGTGGCGTCGGTCTTGGACAAACCGGACGCTTCGGCAACATGCGCCACGAGATCGTTCTTGTTCACGCAATCCCCCTTCGAAATTCAGCAAATACTGAAAGACAAAAGCCGCCCCAGGACTTTTCGTCCACGACTTTTTGGAAGCAAAGGATAAGCACAGCGCTTGCCGCCCGTCAATTCCCGACGGGCGGCAAAGCGGCTCTTGTCCCAAAAGTCACGCCCTCGGGCGGCGGTCACGATCCGATCGCAACCGCCGGTCCCCGATCAGTGACGCAGAGCCTCGCCGTCGGCACCCTTCTCCTGAGCCTTCGCCGTTGCCGGATCGACCTCCGGCTCGGTCCACTCAATGGGCTCCAGCGGACGGACCAGCGCGTTGCGCAACACCTCGTCCACCGTGCCGACGGGCATGATCTCCAGCCCGCGCTTCACGTTGTCCGGGATGTCGGCCAGATCCTTCTCGTTGTCCTTCGGGATCAGCACATGCTTGATGCCGCCGCGCAGGGCCGCCAGCAGCTTCTCCTTCAGGCCGCCGATCGGCAGCACACGGCCGCGCAGCGTGATCTCGCCGGTCATCGCCACGTCCTTGCGCACCGGAATTCCGGTCAGCACCGAGACGATGGAGGTTGCCATGGCGACACCGGCAGACGGGCCGTCCTTCGGCGTGGCGCCTTCGGGAACGTGGACGTGGATGTCCTTCTTCTCGAACAGCGTCGGCTTGATGCCGAAGGCGACTGCACGCGACTTGACGTAGCTCTCGGCCGCCTGGACCGATTCCTTCATCACGTCGCCCAGCTTGCCGGTGGTGGTGACACGGCCCTTGCCGGGCAGGCCCACGGCCTCGATCGACAGAAGCTCGCCGCCGACCTCGGTCCAGGCCAGACCGGTGGTGACGCCCACCAGATCCTCCAGCTCCGCCTCTCCGTAATGGAAGCGGCGGACGCCGGCATACTTGTCGAGGTTGCGGCGGGTGACCGCGACCTTGGCGTTGCCGCCCGACTTGAGCAGGATCTCCTTCACCGCCTTGCGGCAGAGGTTGGCGATCTCACGCTCCAGAGAACGGACGCCGGCTTCCCGCGTGTAGTAGCGGACCAGATCGCGCAGCGCGTCGTCGGAAATGGTGAATTCGCCCTTCTTCAGGCCGTTCGCCTCGATCTGCTTCTCGATCAGGTGGCGCTTGGAGATTTCGACCTTCTCGTCCTCGGTATAACCGGCGACGCGGATGATCTCCATGCGGTCCAGCAGCGGCTGCGGCATGCGCATCGTGTTGGCCGTGCAGACGAACATCACGTCGGACAGGTCGTAATCGACCTCCAGGTAATGGTCGTTGAAGGTGCCGTTCTGCTCCGGATCCAGAACCTCCAGCAGGGCCGACGACGGGTCACCGCGCCAATCGGCGCCGAGCTTGTCGATCTCGTCCAGCAGGAAGAGCGGGTTGGAGGACTTGGCCTTCTTCATGCCCTGGATGACCTTGCCGGGCATCGAGCCGATGTAGGTGCGGCGGTGACCGCGGACCTCGGCCTCGTCACGGACGCCGCCCAGCGACATGCGGACGAAGTTGCGGCCGGTCGACTTGGCGATGGACTTGCCGAGCGAGGTCTTGCCGACGCCGGGCGGGCCGACGAGGCAGAGGATCGGGCCCTTCACCTTGTTCATGCGGTTCTGGACGGCAAGATACTCGAGGATGCGCTCCTTGACCTTCTCCAGACCGTAATGGTCGGCGTCCAGCACCTTCTGGGCCAGCTTCAGGTCGCGCTTAACCTTGGTGCGCTTCTTCCACGGAATGGACAGCATCCAGTCCAGGTAGTTGCGGACCACAGTGGCTTCCGCCGACATCGGGCTCATCGACCGCAGCTTCTTCAGCTCGGCGAGCGCCTTCTCGCGGGCTTCCTTGGAGAAGCGGGTCTTGTTGATCTTCTCTTCCAGCTCCGCCGATTCGTCACGGCCGTCCTCGGTCTCGCCGAGTTCCTTCTGGATCGCCTTCAGCTGCTCGTTCAGATAGTACTCGCGCTGGGTCTTCTCCATCTGCCGCTTGACGCGGTTGCGGATGCGCTTTTCCACCTGCAGCACGCCGATCTCGCCCTCCATGAAGGCATAGACCCGCTCCAGCCGCTCCGACACGGTGGCGCATTCCAGCAGCTGCTGCTTTTCCGGAATCTTCAGCGCCAGATGCGAGGCGACGGTGTCGGCCAGCTTGCCGGCTTCCTCGATCTGATTGATCGAGACCAGCACCTCCGGCGGGATCTTCTTGTTCAGCTTGATGTACTGCTCGAACTGGGAGACGACGGCGCGGCTCAGCGCCTCCAGCTCCTGGTTCTCGCCGGTCTTTTCCTCGACCAGCTCGGCCTGGGCCTGGAAGAACTCCTCATTGTCGGCGAACTTGGTGATGGCGGCGCGCTGGCCGCCTTCCACCAGCACCTTGACGGTCCCGTCCGGCAGCTTGAGCAGCTGCAACACGGTGCCGACGGTGCCGACGCTGTAGATGTCGGCCGGAGTCGGATCGTCCTGCGCGGCGTTCTTCTGGGTGACGAGCAGGATCTGCTTGTCATCCTTCATCACGTCTTCCAATGCGCGCACGGACTTCTCGCGCCCGACGAACAGCGGCACGATCATGTGGGGGAAGACCACGATGTCGCGCAGCGGCAGGACCGGGTAGAGGGCACCACGGGAGAGTTCGATCATGGGCAGGGCCTCAATGAATGGATCGCCGCCAGCCCGGAATGGGCCTGACACAGTCCCCGCCTCGGGTTGAGCGCGAGGATCGCCTACGGCACCCGACTAACGTGGCACACGGCCCAGCGGCCTTCAAGGGGCTGACACCCGGCAAGGGCGGTTTCCAAGCCGCAACATGGCAGGAAACCGCCGCTTCCCTCCCCATTTTTGCCGGATCAGGCGGTTTTGAGGCGGTTCACATAGCCGTCGACGGTCGTACGCAGGGTTCCAGCCTCTTGAGACAGGCCGCGTGAGGCGGTCAACAGCTCCCCCGACGCGACGCGTGTGCTTTCAGCGGTGGAAGCGACCTGTCCGATGCTGCCGGACACCTCCACGGTGCCCTGGGCGGCAGCCTGGATGTTGCGGGCGATCTCGCGGGTGGCTGCATTCTGCTGCTCCACCGCCGCGGCGACAGCCGATGCAGCTTCGCTGATCGCGGCGACGGTGCGGCTGATGGCATCGATGGCGGTGACGGCGCTGCCGCTGACGTCACGGATTTCACCGACCCGAAGCTGGATGTCGTCGGTGGCCTTCGCAGTCTGCCCGGCCAGATTCTTCACCTCGCTGGCGACGACCGCGAAGCCCTTGCCCGCTTCACCGGCCCGGGCAGCCTCGATGGTGGCGTTCAGGGCAAGAAGGTTGGTCTGGGACGCGATGGAACTGATCATATCGACGACCGAGCCGATCCCGGCGGCACGGTCGGCCAGGGTCGCGACGATCCCGGCCGTGCTGCCGGCTTCCCGCACCGCGTCCTGGGCGATCCGCGAGGCGTCGTCGATCCGGCGGCTGATCTCCCCGATGGACGATTGCAGCTGCTCGGCTGCGGTCGCAACCGTCTGGATGTTGCCGTTGGTCAGCTCCGATGCCGATGCGACGGACGACGAGAGGGACGAAGCGCTTTCCGCGGCGGACGACAGGCGTTCGGAGTTGCTCCGCACGGAGTCCGCAGTGGCCGACAGATGTCCGACCACCGATTCGAGCTGGGCCACGAAATCCTGGGTCGCCCGTTCCATGGCGCGCCGGTTTTCCTCGCGCTGCTCCCGTTCGGCCCGCCGGCGGGCTTCGGCATCGTCGGCCTCGCGGGCGCTGGCTTGCAGCACATCGATTGCCGCGGCCATCTCACCGATCTCATCGGAGCGGTTCCGGTGGAGAACGTCCAGGTCACGCCGCCCGCCGGCGATGGCGCCGACGATCTGGGCCAACTCGACGATCGGGCGCGAGGCCCGGCGCGTGATCGCGACGGCCACACCAAGCAATGCGCCGAGGCCGGCGACGATGATTCCTGCCGCCAGCATCAGGTGACGCAGAGCGGAAGCATGATGGGTATCGGCCATTTCCCGCCCGGCGGAAAAGCCGGCGTCACGGATCGCCAAAAGATCCTGCAACAAGGGGGAGGCCGAGCGGCGCCATTCCGCGCCATCCAAATCATAGGCCCTGCCGGCCCGCGATGCGGTGAGAACGCGCCCCTTGAAGCTGCCGAAGCCCTGAATGTAGCCTTTCCGGGCGGTTTCAAGCGCGGTGCGCAGGGCTGGCTCCATCTCGCCGGCGACGATGTCATCCTCGACCGACTCCCAATTGGCCAGGATTCGCCCCTCCAGCGTCATCGCCTCCGCTTCGGCTTCCGGGGTCATCGGCTTGCCGCTTCCGAGCGCGCGGAGATAGAGAACCGATTGCTGGCCTGCCATCTCCCGCAATTGGGCGGCGCGGACCGCGATGTCGGCCCGGTCGCCGACAGTCGCATCGAGATCATTCAGCTGATGACCGAGACGGTTCATCGTCACGCCGACCTGGCTTGTGACCTTGACCATACCGGCGAAGAACTGCGCCGAAGCGTCCGCCGGGCGGCCGGACCGGTCCTTGACCAGCCAGCCGTCGACCTGTGTACGAACCGTCGCCAGATTGTTGCCCAATCCGGCGGTCTCGGCGATGGACTTTGGGTCGTCCAGCGCCTTGGCGGCGGCACTGTAGCGGGCGAGCGCGCCGTCGGATTGCGCACGGGCCTTCTTGAGGGCTTCCCGACCCGTATCGTCGATCGCCGTGCCTGCGGTCAACGGCAGATTGACGACACCGCGCTCGAGCGCCATCGCCTCGTTCACAGCAGTGGCGGCGCCGAGCACGTCCACGACGTTCCTGGCGGCAGATGCACGACCGGCCGAATTGATTTCCTGCACCGCAAGCCAAGTGGCCGGCACCGAAGAAACCACTCCGACGCACGCCAAGCAAACGTAAAGGAAACTGCGTATTTTCATTGCTCGCCCACCGAAATATTCGTACGCAAACAATGGATAGCGGAGTCGCCAAGCCAGGATTGCGGCAGCTCACCCACCCTACCCGATGTCTCTGCCCTAACTCTAAAGGCTTATCTTTTTATATTCGTTAAATTTATTTGATTAGTCCGCTTTTTGAGAGAGTTTCATTAATAGGATTCAGCACAGCGAAAGATTTTATTGGGCCGCCATGCGGCAATTGGAAAAAGAAAAAGGGACGCCGGAGCGTCCCTTTCATATTTTCCGCACTGAAAAGCCTGTCGGTCAAGCACCGGGCGCTTCGCTGCGCCGTTCCGCATGGACGTAGAGCGGCTTGGCACGCCCTTCGACCACTTCCTTGTTGACCAGGATGCTCTCGATGCCGGTCAGGCCCGGCAGATCGAACATCGGATCGAGCAGGATGGCTTCCATGATCGAGCGCAGACCGCGGGCGCCGGTCTTGCGGGCAATCGCCTTGTGGGCGATGGCGCGCATGGCATCCTCGGAGAACTCGAGATGGACGTCCTCCATCTCGAACAGGCGCTGGTACTGCTTGACCAGGGCGTTCTTCGGCTTGCTGAGGATCTCGACCAGCGCCGCCTCGTCCAGATCGGACAGGGTGGCGAGCACCGGCAGGCGGCCGATGAACTCGGGGATCAGGCCGAACTTCAGCAGATCCTCGGGCTCGACCTCATGCAGGATCTCACCCGTGGCGCGTTCGTCGGCGGAGCGCACATCGGCGCCGAAGCCGATGCTGGTGCCCTTGCCGCGCTGGGCGATGATCTTGTCCAGGCCGGCGAAGGCGCCACCGCAGATGAACAGGATGTTGCTGGTGTCGACCTGCAGGAATTCCTGCTGCGGATGCTTGCGCCCGCCCTGCGGAGGCACGGAGGCGACGGTGCCTTCCATGATCTTCAGCAGGGCCTGCTGCACGCCCTCGCCCGACACGTCGCGGGTGATCGACGGGTTGTCGGACTTGCGGCTGATCTTGTCGACCTCGTCGATGTAGACGATGCCGCGCTGCGCCCGCTCGACATTGTAGTCGGCGGCCTGGAGCAGCTTGAGAATGATGTTCTCGACGTCCTCGCCGACGTAACCGGCTTCGGTCAGCGTCGTCGCATCGGCCATGGTGAAGGGAACGTCGATGATGCGGGCCAGCGTCTGGGCCAGCAGCGTCTTGCCGCAGCCGGTCGGGCCGATCAGCAGGATGTTCGACTTCGCCAGTTCGACGTCGTTGTGCTTCGTCCCGTGGGCGAGGCGCTTGTAGTGGTTGTGGACCGCCACCGACAGCACGCGCTTGGCGTAGGACTGTCCGATGACGTAATCGTCGAGCACCGCATGAATGTCGCGCGGAGTCGGAACCCCGTCGCGGGACTTCACGAGGGTCGTCTTGTTCTCCTCGCGAATGATGTCCATGCACAGTTCGACGCATTCATCGCAGATGAACACCGTCGGACCGGCAATCAGCTTGCGGACCTCGTGCTGGCTCTTGCCGCAGAAGGAGCAGTAGAGCGTATTCTTCGAATCGCCGCTGCTGGACTTGCTCATCGGTACTCCGTCATCTCGCGGGAGGCGTGGCCCCTGGGGCCATGCCCGTTCGCGGCGCCCCCCGACGCCGGTCCTACTCAGGTTATCGCGGACGGCGTCCGCGACAAGGTCATGCGCCGTTTTGGCGACGCATCACGATCCGCATAGCCGGGTCCCTTGCGGGACTCTCCCCATTCGGGACCGGTTCCTTCCGGGACCGGTCCATGACCGGATCGTGTCACTGCCATTCAACAACAGCGTCACGACCCGATCAACCCTTTGTTGGGAGGGCCGAGGACCCGCTGCTCACGAATGGTGGTCGACGCCCGGGCGCTTCTCCACCACCTCGTCGATCAGACCGAAGGCCTTCGCCTCTTCCGGCGACATGAACTTGTCGCGCTCCATGGCGGACTCGATGGTGTCGAGGTCCTGCCCGGTGTGCTTGACGTAGATGTCGTTCAGACGCGAGCGCAGCTTCAGGATTTCCTGGGCCTGGATTTCGATGTCCGAGGCCTGGCCCTGGGCGCCGCCCGACGGCTGGTGGATCATGATGCGGCTGTTGGGCAGCGAGAAGCGCTTGCCCGGCGCACCGGCGGCCAGCAGAAGCGAGCCCATCGAGGCGGCCTGCCCCATGCACACCGTGGACACCTGCGGACGGATGTACTGCATGGTGTCGTAGATGGCGAGGCCGGCCGAGACGTAGCCGCCCGGCGAATTGATGTAGATCGCGATGTCCTTGTTCGGGTTCTCCGACTCAAGGAACAGCAGCTGCGAGCAGATCAGGCTGGCGACGGCGTCGTTCACTCCGCCGATCAGGAAGATGATCCGCTCCTTCAGCAGGCGCGAATAGATGTCGTACGCGCGCTCGCCCCGGTTGGTCTGTTCGATGACCATCGGGACCAGAGCATTCATCTTCGGCTCGAAGTCGTACATGTGTTCTTCCCTGCCCCCGCAGTTGGCTGAACCGGTGATCGTTGCCGGCACGGAACCACATATAGGAACCTTTGGGGGCGGATGGTAGTCCGCCCCCACTCCTTTTGGGGAGTTAGGCGGCCGCAGACTCGTTGCCGGCCTCGTCCTCGTCCTTCGTCAGCTCTTCGACGCTGACGGTCTTCTCGGTGACCTTGGCCTGATCCAGGATGTGATCGACGACCTTGTCCTCGAAGATCGGGGCGCGGAGGTTCTCGAGCGCCTGCTGGTTCTGCTTGAAGAACTCGAACACCTGACGCTCCTGACCGGGGAAGCGGCGGGCTTCGTTGATCAGGGCGCGGTTCACCTCGTCCTGGGTGACCTGGATGTTGTTGCGGCGGCCGACTTCCGACAGCAGCAGACCCAGGCGGACGCGGCGCTCGGCGATCGAGCGGTACTCGGCCTTCAGCTCGTCCTCGGACTTGTCGGCGTCCTCGCCGGCGGTGCCGTTCTTCAGCTCTTCCTGCAGGCGGGCCCAGATGCCCTCGAACTCGATGTCGACCATGCCGGCCGGCACCTCGAAGGAATGGGCCTCGGCCAGCTTGTCGAGCAGCTGGCGCTTCACGCGCAGGCGCGACAGGCCGTTATACTCGCCCTTGATGCGGTCGCGGATCGCTTCGCGCATCTTCTCCAGGCTCTCCATGCCGAACTCCTTGGCGAGCTCGTCATTGACCTCGGCCGGGACGTTCTTGCGCAGCTCCTTCACGTCGACCTCGAAGACGGTCGCAGCGCCCTTCAGGCGCTCGTGCGGGTAGTCTTCCGGGAAGGTGACGTTGACGGTGCGGTGCTCGCCGGCCTTGACGCCGACCAGCTGCTCCTCGAAGCCCGGAACGAAACGGCCGGCACCCAGCTCCAGCGGGTAGTCCTTGCCGTCCATGCCTTCCAGCGCCTCGCCGTCGACCGTGCCGGCGAAGTCGATCACGGCGATGTCGCCGGTCTCGGCAGCGCGGTCCTCGGTGACCGGGGCCTGGGTCGAGTGGGCGGACGCCAGACGGGTGACCGCCTCGTCGACCGCCTCTTCGCTCACCTCGGCGACCGGCTTCTCCAGCTCCAGGCCGGTGAAGTCGCCCGGCTCGACGTCGGGCAGCAGCTCGACCGCCATCTTGTAGGTGAGGTCGCCGCCGTCCTCGTACTTCTCGACCTCGATCTTCGGCTGCAGGGCGACGCGCAGGCCGCGCTCGCTCAGCGCCTGGCGCGAGCTGTCGGAGATGGCGTCCTCCAGCACCTCGGACAGCACGCCGCCGAAATAGCGCTGCTTGATGACGGTGACCGGCACCTTGCCCGGACGGAAGCCCGGCAGCTGGACCGTACGGCGCAGCTCTTCCAGCTTGCCGTTCACCTTCTCTTCGATGTCCTTGGCGGAGATGACGACCTGAAATTCGCGCTTGAGGCCGTCGGTGCTGGTCTCGGTGATGTTCATCGGAACGAAAGCCTATCTCGTTGTTCCGGCCCGGCGGCGCCCGTCCGGGCGGCCCGAATCCGTGTTGTCCATGCGGTCCAAGGTGTTGCCATGGTGCGGGCGAAGGGACTTGAACCCATACGACCGAAGTCACTGGAACCTAAATCCAGCGCGTCTACCAATTCCGCCACGCCCGCGTTCATGGCAAAGGCAGCCGCGACGGGTGCGCAAACACCCGCCGGACCGCCGGCGAAGTCCGGTCTATAGCACAGCGCGCCGGAAGCAAACAGGCAAATTGGACCCGCTCAAGAGAGTGAGGTCGCGTCTGTTCGCGTCAGCCGCCAGCCTTTCCCCCCGCCCTGTCCAGGGAGCGCACGGCAGACGAGGTGATGATGCGCCCTTCGCCGGTATAGGCCTCGTGGTTGGCGTCGATCTCGCCCAGCCGGTAGCGGTAGTTGATCATCATCCCAAGCGACTGTTTCAGCCCCTTGCCCGACCTGTCGGCCAGCCAGTTCAACCGCTCCATCCGCGCGCCGTTGGTCAGGTGGAAATGCGCCACCGGGTCCAGCGCACGGGCACGGCCATGGCCCTTCGCCTCCTGCACAGCGGTCAGGTAATGGACGCCCAGGCGCATCAGCGGGCCGCGCAGACGTTTTTGCAACTCCTCGTCCTCCGCCCAGCCGGAACGGGCGAGCGCCCTGGAGAGCAGCGGCGATTCGTCGGCCCCGACACCGCCTTCGGTGGATGCATCCGCATCGGCCTCCTGCTCCAGTTCTGTCAGCCGCTCGGCGATGCGCTCGGCCTCGGTGTTGGTCAGCAAGGCGTCGCCGTCCCGGTCAAGCACGCGGTCGAACCATCGGCGGAACCCGGGAATCGGCGACAGGGTGGCGTAGCACTTGATGTTCGGGAACTCGGTCGCCAGCCCGTCGACCACACGCTTGATCAGGAAATTGCCGAAGCTGATGCCGGCCAGCCCGACCTGGGCGTTCGAGATCGAATAGAAGATGGCGCTGTCGGCACTCTTGGGATCGCAGACCGGGGCCGTCGGGTCGAGCAGCGCCTGCACATTGTCCGACATGCCCTGGACCAGAGCCACCTCGACGAAAATCAGCGGCTCGTGCGGCATGCGCGGGTGGAAGAAGGCGAAACAGCGGCGGTCCGAATCGAGCCGGTCCTTCAGGTCCTGCCAGCCGCTGATCTCGTGTACCGCTTCGTACTTGATCAGCTTTTCCAGCAGCGAGGCCGGGCTGTCCCAGGTGATGCGGTGCATCTCCAGGAAGCCGACGTCGAACCAGGCGCGCAGCAGATTCTTCAGGTCGTCTTCCAGCGCCTGCAGCAACGGTTCGCCGCGCGCCATCTCCATCAGCTCGGCGCGCAGGTCGACCAGGAACTTCACCCCCTCCGGCAGGGCGTTGAACTGGGTCAGCAGCCGCAGGCGCGGCGGCTCCAGCGCACGGCGCAAGGCCCGCTCGGCATGGCCGCGGGCCACCGGGTCGGCCGCCGCCTGAAAGGTCGCCATCGCGTCCATCACCGCCTCGCGGTCGACGTCGAAGTCGCGCGCGAGCATAAGGAGGAAATTGCGCCGCCCCTGCGGATCGAGCGCCAGATAGGTGCGGCCGAGCTGGGCGGCGCGGGCGCGGGCGGACACCTCGCCGCCCCGCGATTCCAGGCAGGCCTCGATCTGCTCTTTCAGACGCTCGGCGTCCTCCTTGGGCAGATGGGTGCGCGGCGGCGCGCCGACGGCGCCGCGGGCCGAGGCCGCGATCTCGCGCCAACGGGTGCGCAGGTTGTCCAGCGCGCGGTCGAGGAAGTTGGGCTGCGCGGCCTGGGATGGCGGCACAGGCTCCAGGATGGTGGTATCGGGTGCGTCGCTCATGCTTCAGAGTCTGGCCCCGCCCGATCCCGGCCGCAAGGGGGCGCGCGGACGCCGTCGTCAGGGGTACCGCCAACGTCGCCCCAAGGTTGCCGCCGGGCCATCCTCGAAAGAACTTATCTCTGCGCTTTCAACGCCTTCAGCACGCCGGGCAGCGCGCCCGCCAGATCGTCGGAGATCAGGCCGGGACCGAGCGCGCGTCCGGCCTCGCCATGCAGCCAGACCGCGGTGCAGGCGGCCTCGAACCCGTCCATCCCCTGCGCAAGCAGACCCAGCACGATGCCGGCCAGCACGTCGCCGGTCCCCGCGGTGGCCAGATCGGGCGGCGCGTTGACGTTGACCACGGCACGTCCGTCCGGGGCGGCGACCACGGTGTCGGCCCCTTTCAGCACGACGACCGCGCCGGAGCGCGCGGCGGCGGCGCGGACCCGCGACAGCTTGTCGCCGTCCATGCCCACCGAATCGCCGAACAGCCGGGCGAATTCGCCCTCATGCGGGGTGAGGACACAGCGTTGGTCGAGCCGGTCGAACAGTTCTTCCGCCGACTCGGCAAAGCTGGTCAGCGCGTCGGCGTCCAGTACACAGGCGCGACGGGCGTCCAGCGCCGCCAGCACCGCGGTGCTGGTCTGCCCGCCCCTGCCGGCACCCGGCCCGACCAGCACCGCATTTCTGCGCGGGTCCTTCAGCAACCGGGCGAAGGCGTCGGCATCCTCCAGCGGATCGACGATCACGCTGGCGCAGCCGGTGGCATAGACGGGGAAGGCTTCCGGCGGGCAGGCGATGGTGACCAGCCCTGCTCCGGCACGGAGAGCGGCGACCGAGGCCAGCCGCGCAGCCCCCGTCATCCGCGCACCGCCCAGCACCACTGCGTGGCCGCGCGCATATTTGTGGCCGTCCAGCGCCGGCCAGGGGAAGCGGTGGCTCCACAGCGACGGTTCGTTGACCGCGGTCTGCGGTGCGATGCCGTCCAGCACCCGATCCGGAATGCCGATATCGGCGACCACCACCTCACCGCACAGGGTCCGACCGGGCAGCAGCACATGGCCGGGTTTGCGGCGGAAGAAGGTGACGGTCAGCGCCGCCTGGGGTGCGGCGCCCAGCACCCGGCCGCTGTCGCCATGCAAACCGCTCGGCACGTCGACGGCGACGACGGTGCGGCCCTCCATCGCCTCGACGATGTCGCGGGCGAGCCCGTCGAGCGGCCGCGTCAGGCCGGCGCCGAACAGCGCGTCGATGACCAGGGGATTGCCCTTCAGGATGTAAGGATCGGCCGCTTCGATCGGACCGGGCCAGCGCTCCGCGGCCACCGCGGCATCGCCGGTCAGGGCCGAGCGGGTGCCGAGCAGCGCCAGCCGCACCGGCCAGCCAGCCTCCAGCAGCAGCCGGGCGATGACGAAGCCGTCGCCGCCATTGTTGCCGGGGCCGCAAAGCACCGCGGTCGGATGCGGCGCCCAGCGCTCGCACACCGCGCGGACCACGGCGGCGCCGGCGGCCTCCATCAGGACCGGACCGGGCACCCCAGCGGCAATCGTCAGCTGGTCGGCCCGATACATCTCCGCGACGGACAGAAGCTCATCCATCCCCCACTCTCCCCGACCCTGGCTTGGCTTGCCGTTTCCCGGGCGGGCGAAGAGGCGCACGCCCGCTCTACCCGTAGGCGATGTCTTCATCCCGGCAAAGCAACGCAGACAAGCATAAACGTCCGCAAACGGCGGTTAAGCCGTGCGGACGTTTATAAAACAGAATTCTTCCAAGACGCGAAGAAGAAGATGGGGCGATGGATGGGACTCGAACCCACGACCGCTCGGACCACAACCGAGAGCTCTACCAACTGAGCTACCACCGCCGCCGTCAGCGTTTCCGCC
>Ga0206117_101379_pt1 | contig 12687 bp, 11 predicted proteins | sample 3A5Ametagenome_FD_177997 | JGI IMG/M metagenome (GOLD analysis project Ga0206117, IMG submission 177997) | Enriched microbial communities from leaf-cutter ant dump, University of Wisconsin, Madison, United States - 3A5A | ecosystem: Environmental > Terrestrial > Nest > Insects nest > Nest dump... | reverse complement strand
AGAGCCTGAAGGGTCTGATCGGCACCGGCCAGCTGACCGGCGCCAACGACGACGTCAAGACGGCGCTGACCACGTCCAAGGCGACCAAGGCCGAGGATCTGGCCACCGACCTGGGCTTCGCCGCCGGCTTCCGCCAGCAGCTCGACGTGATGAACGCGAGCCTGGATCCGACGAACAACCTGCTGAAGACCTTCACCGACAACGCCAAGGCCATCGGCGACCAGGTCAAGACCAACATCACCGATTGGCGCAGCAAGGCCAGCGAGCTGGGGCTGGCAACCGAGACCGAGCTGACCAGCGCCGCCCGCAAGGGCATCGAGGCGATGATGGGTCTCGGCCCGGCCACCAAGCCGCTGGTGGGCATGGCCGCGGCGACCAAACAGGCCGAGATCGAGTTCGAACAGTTCCGGCCGGCCCTGCTGTCGCTGGGCTACACCACCGGCGAGGTGGCCGAGCTGGCGGCGCGCTACACGAAGAAGCTACAGGACAGCTACGCCGACGCGGTGGCCTACGTGCAGCGGCAGGGTGCCGTCGCCATTGAGGCCCTGATCGCTCCCAACACCAAATCCAGCGCGCTGGACCGGCTGCAGGGGCTGGGCCTCGACCGCACCGATTCCGCCATCAGGGGACTGGCCGGCGTCATCGAGGGCGTGGAGCAGGCGGCAGCCGGCGGGACACTGACGATCGAGGCCGAGCGGACCGCCTTGGGCCGGCTGAACAGCGCACTCTATGACGGCACCATCACCGGTGACCAGTACACCACCATGGTGGGGTACCTGACCCAGGCCTGGCAGGACAGTGCCGACGCCGCCCAGACCGCGGCTGAAAAAGCCAAGGCGCTCGCCTCCTACCAGACCGACATCGCCAGCCGGATGTATGCGGCGCTCGGCGGCAGCCGCGGTGCCGGCTTGATCGCGCTGGACGCCCAGCAGGCGGCAGCCCTGGCTGAAGCCACCGCGGCCGGTTACGACACCACCCGGCTGCGCCTGGTGCAGGCGGCCGAGCGGGGCGCCCAGGCCTTCCAGCTCGCCCAGCAGGACCTGCTGGACGCCTACGACCGCGAGATCGCCGCCAGACAGGAGGTGGTCGACTCCATCCAGTCCGGCGCCATCGCCCTGCTGCAGGCCGCCCAGCAGTTCAAGGATGCCCGCGCCGCCCTGCGCGAAGGCGACGACTCGCCGCTGGCGCCGCGCCAGAAGATCCAGGAGGCGACCGACCGTTTCGACGCCGCCTATGCGGTGCTGCACAATGCCGGCTCCACCGATGCAGACAAGGATACCGCCCGGCAGACCCTGCTCCAGGTCGGTCCCACCCTGGTGGCGCTGGAGAAGGCGGCCAGCGGCGGCACCGCGTCGGTGCTGTTCGACAAGGTGGACAGGGTCTTCGCCGAGCTGGGCGACACCAGCGGGCCGAGCCTCGCCACCGCCACCCATGACCTGCAGGTGGCGCAGGACCAGCTGAAGGAGCTGCAACGCGCCCGGGCCGAGGCCGCCGCGATCGGGCAGCGCCAGCTGGGCAGCCTGTCCGGCCTGCGCGACGTCATGGACCAGAGCTATGCCGTCTGGCAGGCGGCGCTGACGCCGTTGTTGCAGCTGACCAATGGCAACGACAACCGGCCGCATTACAGCGCGCCGGCGGCGGTGCAGTCGGCATGGGACGGGCTGTCGGCCGAACAGCGGCACGGCATCGCCCGCGCCATGGGCTGGGGTGGACAGCTGGACGAGGCCTTCAATCTGTGGCTGGCCACCTCGACCCAGCGCGCCACCACCTTCGGCGCCGACGTCACCGCCATCGCCGGTGGGGGGCGCTACGGCGCTCCGGACGACATCGGCCGCGCCTGGGAGGCGCTGACCCAGGCGCAGCAGCTCGCCGCCGTTCGCGCCGCCGGCTACGACGGCGGGCTGGATGGCGGTCTGAACGCCTGGGTGAAGCTGGGGCACCAGGCCGCCTTCGAGGCGGCGGTGCGGTCGCAGGCCCACGGCGCCGGAGTCCCCGGCTTTGCCACCGGCGGCATTTCCTACGGCCCGCAGCTGGCGTGGGTCTCGGAGGGTGCCCACACAGCGGAGGCCCATGTGCCGCTGCCGGACGGCCGGCGCATCCCGGTGGCGCTCGACCTCCGTCTGCCCGACAGCGACCTGGAGCCGCCGGCACCGCTGGTCTCCTTTCACCGCCCCGACCTCGATGCCGGCGGCGCCGGCGTGGCCGAACTGCTGGAGGCGGTGGAGGGCCTGCGCGACGAGGTCCGCGCCATCGGCCGCGACGCCCTGACCCAACGGGCCCGCATCGGCGCCGATGCCGCCGCCCTGCTGGCCCGCGTCGAGGCGGCCACCGGCGACCTGCCCCGCAAACTCGCCAACACCCGGAGGGCCGCCTGATGAAGGTGCGTCTCGTCGACCTCACCCTGTTCCACCGCCCCAGCGGCCACCGTCACCGGCTGCCGCTGGCCACCTTTCCCGGCTACCAGTCCGGACCGGCCGACGATCCGCCCAACGTCACCTGGCTGCCGCTGGTGACCGCCAGCGCCGACGCGTCGGTGTCGATCGGCAGCCTGGGGGCGGCCGACGGGCAGGCCGAGCTGCGGATCGGCGATCTGGTGCTGCGCAACGAGGCCACCCGCAACCCGGCGCAGCGCTTCGCCACCCTGCAGAACCTCGACACCGGCGCCTGGCTGCGCGTCGCCCTCGATGACCGTCCGCTCAACCTGCTGCTGAGCGGCGACTATGTCATCCAGTCGGTGACCGAGCGGGAGATCAAGGACGGGGCGCCGCTGGCCGAGGCGGTGACCATCTGGACCGCCCGGGCCGGCCAGCCCAAGCCCAAGCGCACCGAGATCGCCCTGCCGATCTACGACTCCCGTCTCGACTACGACACGCCGATCCAGACCGAGCGCTACAAGGGCACCGGCGGCTATGAAGGGCCGGCCGAGCTGAAGGACACGCTGAAGGAGCTTCCGCTCGGGCACTGCCCGATGGCGCGGCCGACCTATCTCGGGATCATCGACGGCTTTCACCGCTGGTCCGTCGGCGGCGGCAAGCCGGTGCAGGATGTTCCCCGGGGCTGGTCCTCCGGTGTCGGGGTCGCGAAGCAGAGCGGCGCCACGCCGGCGGACAACGCGCACTTCACGGTCGACCTCGCCACCGGGATCATCACCACCACGGTGAAGTATGCCGACTTCCGCGTCGAGGTGCTGGGGCGGAAGTTCGCCGGCGTCTACCGCCGGTTCATCGGCGAGCTGATCGCCGCCCTCGCCACCGGTGCCGGGCTGGCGGGCACGGTGGACGTTGCCGGCATGGACGTCGTGCCGCGCACGGTGGGGCTGTTCCTCGCCGCCGGCGACGGCACGACCCACGCCGCCGCCTATGCCAAGTTCGTCGGCAGCGTGCCGCGGGGCGGATGGTATGTCGGCACCGCCGGCCAGCTGGTGGTGACCCGCGTTCCCCGTCCCACCGCCGCGGTGGCAGTCCGGAGCTACAGCACCGCCGCCGGCACCACCACCGGCCTGCAGTATGTCGAGGGGCAGCACAACCCGCCGGCCAAGCAGGTGGTGCTGCGTTGTGCCCACAACCCCAGCCCGTCCAGCAGCGCCGCCACCGACGCCACCGCGGCCGATGCCACCCGCTGGACCCAGGAGTGGGTCGAGGTGCCGTCGGCCACCGATGCGGCGATCGCCTCCGCCTGGGGCGGGGCGGCCAAGGTGGCCACCGTCGAAACCGCCCTGGCCTTCAGCGCCGACGCGGCGGCCGAACTGCCGGCCTGGGTGGCCGAGCTGTCGGCGCCGCCCACCCTCTACGAGCTGCCGGCGCTGGACGGGGCGCCCGGCGTCTGGATCGGCGACACCGTGACGGTGGAGGACGACATCGCCGGCTTTGCCGATGGGGCGCCGGTGGTGGTCTATGGCCGGACCATCGCCGACCGCACCGGCGGCGCCACTCTCTACGTGGCGCGGTGAGCCATGGCCACGGGACTGCTGGCCCACATCAACGAACTGTCGGAACAGGACTGCGACATCACCGGCCCTGCAGCCGATTGGAGCAACACGGCGCCGCTCGATGCGCTGAAGACGCTGCCGCTGGTGGACGCCGCGGTGTCCACCCGGATCGGCAGCCGCAACGCGCCGGTGGTGCTGGAATGGGAGTGGGAGCGGCCGGTCGACCTGACCTATGCCGGGCTCTACCGCACCAACCTGTGGAAGACCGGGCGCATCCGGCTGGAGGCCTTCAAGACCAGTGCGCGGACCTCGCTGGCCTTCACCACCCGATCCGCCGGCGGCATCGACCGCCTGGTGCTGCCCGGCCTCTACGATCCCAAGACCCTGCGCTTCGGTGGCGAGAACACCGTGCTGGGCCAGCTGGGCGCGCGGGAGTTCCTGCGCTATCCGACCAACATCCATGTGGTGATGCCGCTGTGCAGCGCGCAGGTGTTGCGCTGGACGATCTACGGCCCGGCCTACCGCGTGACCGGCAGTCGGCACAGCACCACAGAGCAGGCCTATCGCATCGGCTACGGCTGGGCTGGCGACAGCCTGGCGATCGACCGCCATGCCGGCGCGTCGGCGGACGGCTACCGCCGTGGCGGCAAGGTGACCGAGCTGGCCGGCGGCGGAGTCGCGGTGGAGCCCGGGCGCGGCCGGCGCACCACCACGCTGGACCGCACCGTCAACGAGGCGGGCGATCGCGACCGTCTGTTCGACTTGGTCAACTTCCTCGATGCCGACCGGCCGGCGGTGTGGCTGCCGGACATCGACAGCGCCTTCGACTGCTACCGCTACGGCGGGCTTTTCCAGGTCATCGACGACTTCAGCCAGAAGTACCTGAACGACCTGCACAGCGCCGCCACGATCTCCCTTGGTGAGGTGACGACATGACGACGCTGGCGAGCATGCTGGCGGCAGCCCAGCGGCTGCTGACCTACTACAACGGCGATGAGAAGACGGCGCAGAACCCGGGCGGCCTGACCGGTGTGGGGGGCATGGCCGACAATTGGGATCCCTGCATCCAGGACATCGGCACGGTGGCCACCGGCGTGGGCGATGCGCTGAGCGCCGTGAACGACGGGGCCGCCGCGGTTCATGCGGACCGCATCGTCGCCGACGCGTCGGCGGCCGCGTCGCTGGAGCACCGGCAAGCGGCTGCACAGTCGGCGCTGACGGCGGCCGGCATCGTCCAGCACGTCGATGTTACCGAGATTGCCGGCCTTGCGCCGTGCCTCGACATCCATGGCTCGGGAGCGATGGGCCTTCCGGCCGGTGTCGTCGCCGGCTCGTCCGGCAAATGGGTGATGTCGCCGGCCGGCGTGCTGACCCTTGTTCCGGCCGGAACGGCGCCCATCGACTACGATCCGGTGACCGGGGGTGTGCGTGGGTTGCTGGTGGAATCCTCGCGGACAAATCTCGTGGTGAACAGTGCGGCGCTCGCGACGCAAAGCCTCACGACCAGCGCGCAAACCTACACGCTGAGCTTCTACGGCACCGGATCGGTGACGTTGTCCGGCGCCTATGCGGCGACCGTCAACAGCGCTGGAGGCTATCCGACGCGGACGACGCTGACCTTTACCCCGTCGGCCGGCTCACTGACCCTGACGCCGTCCGGCACCGTCCAGTATGCCCAGCTGGAGGCCGGCTCGGCCGCGACCTCCTACACGCCGACGGCCGGGGGCGGTGTGATTCGCGCGGCCGACCTCAACGCGCTGTTGCTGTCGCGGGTGCCCGGCTGGAACGCTACCGAGGGTACCGTCTTTGTCGACTTCACCCCGGCGGCCAATAGTCCGGCGGGGCAGAACCGCACGGTGGTGAGCATCGACGACGGCACCGTGTCGGGTGCCAGTCTGCAATTGATGCGGTGGGAGGCTAATCAAGGGGTGCTCGCGCGCGTCCTGTCCGGTGGCGTCAACCAAGTGCTCGTCGGGTCCACTCCGGTCGCGAACCTGACCCGGCAAAAGGCCGCGTTCAGTTGGAAGGCCGGGAGCGGGTCATTCAGCCTCAACGGGGCGTCGGTGGCGGAAGCGGTCGCCGGCACCATTCCCACGACATTCACGACGCTGCGGCTCGGCCATTCCGTCGGCGCCGATTACCTCAACGGCTGGATACGCCGGCTGACGGTCTTCCCCCGCTGGCTTGCGCCCGGCACCCGAAACCTGATGACGGCGGCTTGAATGAAAACGATACCCCTGCGCGCGTCTGACGAGGCCGCGCTTGTCGCTGCGTTGCCGATGCTGCGCGGCGTCGATGCCGAAGGCTCGGCCTATTGGATCGAGGCCGGGCCGCTCTGCGACTGCGTCGTGTTCGGCGCGCTGGAGCTGGTGCCGCCGGTGGTCGATCCGGATAGCGGCGATGAGATCGAGGCGGGCGTCCTTGATGAGCGGTGCCACGCCAATTTGCGCGGACCGCGCGCCGGCGCCGACCCCGATGCCTGGGTGGCCGTGCTCGACGCCGCCGCTCCCTTCATCCTGACGGAAGTATTCACGATGCGCCGGAGGTTCGCGCGATGACCCTTTCTGTCGCTGACAAGATGAATGCCGGCCTGATGGGACCGGGGCACGTTGCCGCGCTCGAAGGTGCCATGCCGGCGGCCGGCGGCAAGTACGCCGGGCCGGTGCAAGGGAGTTTCGCCAACGTCACCGACGCCGCGGCGACGGTGATCGACTTCTCGAAAGCGCAGAACTTCGAATGGGCGATGGCCGGGAGCCGGACGCTCGGTCAGCCGATCGGCCTCACGGCCGGGCAGGCGGGCATCCTGTATGTGACGCTCGGCGCCGCGAACGCCGATATCACGGGGCTGCATGCGACCTACAAGCCGGGCCTGCTGGTGGCGTTCACCATCGCCGGTCCGCCCGGTGCCGTCTGGCGCATCCCCTACACGATCCGCAACAGCCAATGGGTGTCGCTCGGTGTGCCCATGCGGGAGGCATGACCATGATGGGCATGATGGACGATGCGGTGATCCGGGTGTCCTTCGACATCGTCGGCGCCGGCGGCGCGGCTGGGCGGGCCGACAACACGTCCGGCGCCGGCGGGCGTGGTGGCGACGGCGATATCGTGCAGTTCGACCTTCTGTTGCCGCTTGGGACGGTGCTCGGCCTCTATGTCGGCACCGGCGCGGTGACCGGATCGGTGGCTCGCGCCGACGGCTGCCCCGATATCGCGCGCGGTGGCATGGCCGGCGACAATGGCCGCAGTGGTGGCGGCGGGCAGCCGTCGGTCGTCCGGATGGGCGGACGGACGCTGGGCGGGTCCGGTGGTGGCGGCGGCGGCGCCGGTGGTGGCGGAACGCCGCCGGCCGATGGCGGGCCGGGCAACTCGTCGGCCGGGTTGCGCTGGGGAGGGTACGCCGACGGCGCCGACAGCAGCGACGGACTGCAGGGTGCCGGAGGCGGCGGTGTCGAGGTGGGGGGCGAGCACGGCCTGGTTCAGAACCAGGGCGGGGCGCGCGGCTCGTCGCTGGTGCCCCCCGGCGCGCTGCCCTTTTCCGGCATTGCCGACCATGCCGCCGGCAAGGGAAGCCCGCCGAACCCTGGATGGTCCGGCGAGCCTGGGAGGATCACGCTCACGGTCCGCGGCGTCGCGACCGTCTTCAACTTCACTGGCACCCCGCAGCAGTTCACCGTGCGGTGACATCCCGCGACAACACTCCAACCCGATCGGTCCGGCGCCACCCGCCGATGCCCCCCACCAAGCCGCCCGGCATGCGCCCGGCGGCATTTTTCATGCGTGAAGGAGTTTCGACCATGCGAGCAATCCCGCAAGCTGCCGTCGACCTGGTGAAGGACGCCGAGGGCCTGCGCCTCACCGCCTACCCGGATCCCGCCACCGGTGGCGCTCCCTGGACGATCGGCTATGGCCACACCGGTCCGGACGTCCAGCCGGGCCTGCGCATCACCGAGGCGCGGGCCGAGCAGCTGCTGCAGGCCGACCTCGATACCGCCGCGGCGGTGGTCGACCGCGCCATCACCGTCGAGCTGACAGACAACCAGCGCGGGGCGCTGGTGTCATTCGTCTTCAATGTAGGGGCCGGCCGGAGGGCCAAGGGCAAGGACGCCGGCAAGGACGGGTTCGTCACCCTGAAGAGCGGCCAGCCTTCCACCCTGCTGCGCAAGCTGAACGTTGGTGATGCTGCCGGCGCAGCGGCCGAGTTCGCCAAATGGACGCGCGGGGCCGGCAAGGTGATGCCCGGCCTGGTCAAGCGTCGCGCGGCCGAGGCGGCGCTGTTCCTGGCGGACGAGGCCCACCCGGTCAGCCGGGTCGCCGAGCTGGCGCCGGCGATGAAGCCGATGGCCAAGTCGGTCAGCGCTGTCAGCGGGGGCGGTGCGCTCGGCCTCGCCGGCGTTGCCGTCCTGCTGGACCAGGCGCGCGACGTCTCGACCGCCATCAAGGGGCTGCTGGAAACGTTGCCGTCGGGGGTAATGGGCTGGGCGGTGGCCACCCTCCTGGGGATGGCGGTGGCGGTGATGCTCTACCGGCGCTGGGATGACCAGCGCAAGGCGGCCTGATGCTGGCCTTTCTCGCCACGGGCTGGGGCCGAGCGGCTGCCGGATTGATCCTCGCCAGCGTGATGCTGGCAGGGATCGCCACCTTCGGCGCGCTTCAGCGCCAAGCTGGGCGGCAGGACGCCGTCCTCGAGTCGACCACGCAGGCACTCCGGAACGCAGAGGTGCGCCATGGGATTGAGGATGATCTGCGCCGGCATCCTGCTGGCGCTGCTGAGCGGCTGCGCGACCAGTGGAGTCGGGACTGAGGGCGGCTGTGCCGCTTTCCGGCCGATTTACACCAGCCGGGCCGACACGCTCACCGACGGCACGGCCGAGCAGCTGCTGGCGCACAATCTGACGGGTGCCCTTTTGTGCGGGTGGGTGCCAGCGCTCTAAAGGTTGCCAAAGTGTTTGCGCGTGAACATTTTGGTAACCTTTCAAATTGCTTCGGGAAGATGGCGGAAGCTCTTCTGTGATTAAATTCTTTATCATAGACAGAGGCAGTCTGATCCGCTTATTTGCTGAATCAAAATAAACCACTACGCATAATTAAAAATTCCAACATCTCGGTGCCTCTTTCATTTGATCGTTCTTTTATTTATCGGGGTTAATTGCGTCCTCTCTTTTTTTTGTCAAATTCCACCATGTGTTTTAATGCTGTTTCATAATCAAACGCGCCCATTTTGTATATTTCAACGTCGTTATTGCCAAAATTAACGACCATCCATCCAATTTTTTGACAAGCTTTGTAGGCTTCAAAAAATCTATTGATACTAGAATCATCTGTGGCTCCCTCTGGATAAGAGAATGAACTAATGCATAGATATGCTTGCTCCTTTTGAGTTGTTTTCGAAATCGGCCACAAAAGAGCGTCAACGTATTCGAATTCTCCAGAAATATATGGACCGTATTTCGAAATGACTGCACTCTTGAAAGTGTTGAGGAGAGGGGCCGCACTCGGAGGCGACATGTGATCGCGAGTAATGAAAACTACAGGATTAGATGAGACATAATTTGGGAAAAAGCTGTTATTGAATGGTTTTTCATCATATCGGTTCCATCTGTAAAAAGACTTTGCATGGTTAATCCTTGCTTCTTGATAATTTTCCCAATGAATTGGAGTAAGGATTTTTACCTCCTCTCTGCCAAGTCCATTGGAGCCGGTTTCGAATTCAAGGTAAGTTGCGTAGAACCATCCTGTCTGTGAAATCTCAGCCCTAATTGTATTAAGCTTGCCACCATTAGAAAGTATTTTATTTATTGCGCTCGCGTATGTATCGCCAATTACTACATCAAAAATATCAAATTTATCGTTTTTAGCTGAAGATTGCGATGAATTAAGGATATTAATCAATAGTATAATGAGTAACATTGCGGATTTTCTAAGGAAATAATTCATTTCATTTGTCCTGGATGGATCATCATGCTGTTCAGTCAGCTGGCTACATTAGCTACGAACCTGCATCTTGGCCAGCCGGCTTGAATTGGCTACGAAAGCCACATTTCCACACTCGGGATCTGCCGGCCTTGCTGGCCATGAGCTGGGGCCGGCAACCGCTGGGTATGGCATTCTCCATTTGCCTAGAGCGGCAAGATCGGCAGTACATTTGCTCCTTGACCATCCGACTTTGACGAGGTCAATCTTTCCCACCGACCCGATAAAGCATTGATATTGCTTAAAGCAAAATTCCGGGTAGAAGTGGGAAAAGCTTAAGGCTGCTAACAAAGTCAACGTTTTCGTAATCAGTAGGTCCGGGGTTCAAATCCCTGTTGCGGCACCAGTTTCTTCAAGGGCTCGGCAAGCAATTGCCGGGCCCTTGTTCATTTCAGGGGTGTTGCGCGGCTCTCCATTATGGCGCTGGTCAATCGAGTGCTTGGCGGTTGCCGTAAACAATTCGGGCGCCGTATCCCCCGATCCGGCGCCCGCCCCTCAACCCGACAATGACCGTCTACTTTACTCCGTCGGGTAAGGCGGCTTCGTGTAGCCCGCCGGAGACAGGGTGAAGATCTCCGCACCCTCCGCCGTCACGCCGATGGAATGCTCGAACTGGGCGGACAGCGACTTGTCCTTGGTCACGGCGGTCCAGCCGTCACCCAGGATTTTCACGTCGGGGCGGCCGGTGTTGATCATCGGCTCGATGGTGAAGATCATGCCTTCCCGCAGGACCAGCCCTTCGCCCGGCTTGCCGTAATGCAGGACCGACGGCGGCTCGTGGAAGACGCGGCCGACGCCGTGGCCGCAGAAATCGCGCACCACCGAGAAACGGTGGGATTCGGCGAAGGTCTGGATGGCGTGGCCGATGTCGCCCAGCGTGGCGCCCGGCTTCACCGCGGCGATGCCGATCATCAGCGCGTCATAGGTGACGTCGACCAGCTTGCGCGCCTTCACACCGACGTCGCCGCACAGATACATGCGGCTGCTGTCGCCATACCAGCCGTCGACGATCGGCGTGACGTCGATGTTCAGGATGTCGCCGTCGACCAGACGCTTGTCGCCGGGAATGCCATGGCAGACGACGTGGTTGACCGAAATGCAGTTGGCACGCGGAAAGCCGCGATAGCCCAGCGGGGCGGGAATGCCGCCATGGTCGCGGATGAACTGCTCCAGCAGGCGGTCGAGCTCGCCGGTGGTGACGCCGGGCTGCACATAGGGGACGATGTAGTCCAGTGCCAGCGCGGCCAGACGGCCGGCCTTGCGCATGCCTTCGAATCCCTCCGGACCATGAAGGCGGACGCGGTTGGATTCGACGTGATCCTGTTCCAAGACGAAAGCCCCTATGCCAGGTAACCAAAAGCCGGATGCCGAAGACCTGCTGCCGCGACCCTAAAGCCGGATCGGCAGCGGCCGGTCCAATTCAATCGATTCGGGCGTGATCGCGCAAGACCAACACAGCGCCTCCACACCCGAATCCAATGCGCGGCGCAACCCGTCATGATAGGCCGGATCAAGATCGGCCGCCGTGCGGAAATGGGAACAATCGCCGCGCTGGACAAGGTAGAGCATGACCGCGCGGCAGCCCTGCGCCACCATCGCCGTCATCTCCTCCAGATGCTTGGCGCCGCGGGCGGTGACGCAGTCCGGAAACTCGGCGGCGTCGCCATGCGGGCCGCCGGGGCGGCGCAGATGGACGTTTTTCACCTCGACATAGGCGGGAGGCCTCATGGAGAGATGATTGGCGCCGGGCTTGGCCGGGTCGTCCTCCAGCAGCACGTCGATGCGGCTGTTGCGGCCGTATTTCACCTCGCGCCGCAGCCGGTCGTAGCCGGCCAGCTCCGGGATGGTGCCGGCCGATATCGCGGCGGCGACCAGGGCGTTGGGATGGCCGGTGTTGACGCCGACCAGCCCCTCGCCCCAGGGGGCGGCAGCCTCCACCAGCTCCAGCGTGTAAGCCAGCTTGCGTTTGGGGTTGTCGGAGCGCGACAGCCAGACGGCGGAGCCGGGACGGTCCAGCCCGATCATGCTGCCGGAATTGGGGACATGCACCGTCACCTCCACCCCGTCCAGCAGGACGTCGGCGAGAAACCGCTTGTAGCGGCGGATCAGGCAGCCTTGAAGAAGGGGGGTGGGAAAGCGCATCTTGGCGGCGACGCTACCCTTGGCCTTCCCGCCCGACAAGTGCGTTCCGATGGAGATCCCTGACAGATGACGTCCGAGCCTGCTGCGAATCCAACCGCCGCAATCCCGACCGGGACCAACCCGACCGCCGCCGTGCTGGTGATCGGCAACGAAATCCTGTCGGGCCGCACCAAGGACGCCAACCTGGGGCATATCGCCGAGAAACTGACGGAGATCGGTGTGCGGCTGCGCGAGGCCCGCGTGGTGCCGGACGTGGAGGAGGAGGTCGTCGCCGCGGTCAACGCTCTGCGCGCTCGCTATACCTACGTCTTCACCACCGGCGGCATCGGTCCGACCCATGACGACATCACCGCCGCCTGTGTCGCCAAAGCCTTCGGCGTGGCGCTGGCGCGCAATCCGGAAGCGGTCGCCCGGCTTGAGCGCCATTATGCCGCCGGCCAGTTGAACGAGGCGCGGCTGCGCATGGCCAACGTCCCGGCCGGCGGCATCCTGATCGACAACCCGATCAGCCAGGCGCCGGGCTTCCAGATCGGCAATGTCTTCGTCATGGCCGGCGTGCCCAACATCATGCGGGCGATGCTGGACGGCATCCTGCCGCGGCTGGCCGGCGGGCCGGCCCTGCATGCCCGCACGGTGGCCTGCGAACT
>Ga0206117_101378_pt1 | contig 12689 bp, 10 predicted proteins | sample 3A5Ametagenome_FD_177997 | JGI IMG/M metagenome (GOLD analysis project Ga0206117, IMG submission 177997) | Enriched microbial communities from leaf-cutter ant dump, University of Wisconsin, Madison, United States - 3A5A | ecosystem: Environmental > Terrestrial > Nest > Insects nest > Nest dump... | reverse complement strand
CACTTTATCTACGGCTGAACGCAAAGAGTTTAATTTCTCAGCCGTCAGAACCGGACGAATACCTATTTCAGGAGATAATTCACCTCGGTTTTGCCTATCCAAGATATTAATCTCATCCACGATATTCGGATAATCGACTACGATTTTAAATAAGAAACGATCTAATTGAGCCTCGGGCAAACGATATGTCCCCTCCTGCTCTATCGGGTTTTGAGTAGCCATTACAAGAAATGGATAGCTCATTTTATATGTTGTTCCATCATTTGTAACCTGGCGTTCTTCCATCACCTCGAAAAGCGCAGCCTGAGTCTTTGCAGGAGATCGGTTTATTTCATCAATAAGCACGATATTTGAGAAGATAGGCCCTTTCTTAAATTCAAATTTGGCAGACCCCGGAAGAAAAATACTTGTACCCAAGACGTCCGAAGGCATAAGATCGGGCGTAAACTGTATACGACTGAAAGCAACATCGATAGTCTTTGCCAGAAGTTTTGCTGATAATGTTTTAGCAACACCGGGAACCCCTTCTACCAATACATGACCATTTGCCAAGATCGCAATTATCATCTGTTCTATCAGCTGATGCTGTCCAACAACAACACGCCCTATTTCGTTTTTTATCTCCTGAACACTTTGGCTCAATTCGGAAAAATCTATCCTTGATTGAAATTCTAAATCCGACATATATTTTATTTTATTTGTTTTTTACCTTTCTATAAAATTCTTCCAACAGACTATTATATTGCAAGAATATATCATTCGGAGCATAAGGCAATATAATTATATCGTTATATAAATTAAATAGATTACTCAATTTATCTCTTTCAACTCCTGATTTGGCACTCACTACATCCAAAAAGTCGTCATTAATTTTTTCTGTCGACATGTAGTAATTTTTCCTTATATAGTCAAGAAAGTACGCATGCCGCTTCTCGGCAATGGTTTTAAAATCTTTCTTGCGATAATACAAGTTGCTGATTGTACCTAGAAACTCTAATGAAGAGTTTATATGTGGTTTGATGACAGGTATAATCCGTTGAGTACGTTTCGCCCTGAAGATCACAAAGAGCAACAAACCGCCGATTATAAGATATAATGCAATACGTAACAAAGGATTAGACAGCATCGCCTTGAATATACTACTATTCGCATCAGTACCACCTTGCTTTTGATATTCGTCCCAAATAACTTTACTATTCTGTGGCAAAAAAGATAAGCACCTAAAAGCAAAATCATATTTGTTTAGTTGCAGTAGATTTACATTAGCAAAAGCTGAAGGAATTGTATGCAAATAGAAATGCCCTTTTCCATATTGTACTTCTAAGAACACTGTATCTTTTTTGTTATTAAAAGCCAATGGACGTGACACCAAGTTGCAACTATCAGTATTAAGCCTTGTTTCACCGGTTATACCTGCAAAATTATATTTCTGATGCGGAGAATCTATTAAATAATAAGTTGTATCTGCTTCAAAATATCTATGCTTTGTCTTTATTCCTAAAGTATCCATCAGGCTCGAAGAAAAGCTTTCTGCCGAGATGAATACATTATTCCCCAACCCAACAAAATCGAGTAAATATTGCATATCTACTTTATCCAGCGTGAATTTGGTATTGATAAATATATATGCTGTAGTATCTATTTCCGCATTAATACTTTTATACCATTCAGTAGGGTCAGAGCTCAGTACCTCAAGCCCTTGCTCAAGTACTGTATCTACTACAAGGTCGGTATTTACTTGAGTTGTATCAGACTCTTCAGCATAGTCATATTCATCATCAGAATCTTCATAATAGCCTGAACCATACGAATCATAAGATTTGTCATAGGTGAAGTATTCTTCCATACTCTCTTTCAGGTTATTATATATTGGAGTGCGTGTAGATCGTATATTCTTTTTGTAGAAGATATCCCCTAACAGTTGATATGCAATGTATGTTCCATATGGGGATGTCTTGGTATTTATAAATGTAGGTCTCCAATCTACAGGCTTAGGAGCTTTGGTTCGGGCATACGACAAACCAATCAATAAAAGGATAATCACCCCGATCAGAATTATTAGTTTCTTATCTTTCATGGTTTATCATTTTATTCAGGTCGCCCATACGAGAATCTACTTCAGTGAATTTATTCTCGTCCAACTCGAATTCACCATACCATACATAATCAAAGATTAATGTAGTTTCAAGAAATTTGGAGCGCAACAAACTATTCTGTATCTCGTACTGATAACTATAGTTGGTCTTATGGGCACTCCATTCTATAATGTCCTTATCAGACATTTGTTTCAGATTTTTCAGATATAGAAATCGGACAGCCAGACGATAATCTTTGTTTCTTAATGCATTAGATATTAATGCATCAAAATTCATTTCATGCACATTTTCTGTATAGATATCTATATCCGACTTATCTAGTTCTTTCTTACCCAATAATGTTCTATAGTCAACTCCGATAAGTTTTAAGACAATCAGACATATTACAACTACTATGATGAGTAGCACCACAATACTCAGCATTCCAGATTCTGCTACCGTGCCAAGTAAATTATTGATAAAATTATTGATTGCCAACAATATCCTATCCCACCACGACAGACCTCTTTCCTCTTTTTTATACTCAAATCGCGGATCTTTTCTATATTCCTCTATCTTACTTTTATCGGGTATGCGGATGTTTACCTTCTCTTGAATACATATGGGCTTTGTTGTTGTAGAGTCTACCTGACCAAAAAGATTTATGCACATACAAACCAAGAGCATTAATATAATGCTCTTGAATATGTGTATATTTTTATTTGTATTTACCACCCTAAGGGATATGTTAATATATTAGTATTAATATTGAGTCGGTTGGTCTTCTTCTTTATTTACACCGATCATATCTATTTCGTCTGTAACTTCAATACCATCTAATTGGCTTCTATAACTGAAGTACATGATACCCAATACTATTGTAACTATAGGACTTAACAAGAAATTAACTGCATAACTCAAAGAATATGTTATATATATATATATTTCGCTGGTAAGAAAATCTATTCCTAATAAATTACCGAGCATCGTGCCATATACCGGAAGTGTTAACACAAAATTAATAACCCAAACTATAATATAAAAGATAATTATCAATCCCAGAGATATCCACCAATGATGGCGAACAAGATCAATACTCCGCTGAAAAGTTTCTACCAGCCCCTTTCTTTCTATGATATATGTATAAAAATAAAGGGATAAGTATACCGAAATAATCAGCCCGGGAATCAAACACAATATCCAACCTGCAGAAATCAGAATCCCATAGATGATAGAATAACCGAACAAAGGAAGTGCAACTTGCTTCACTTTTGTCCAAACATCCTTACTATCTACCGTGCCATCTTTCGATTCGGCATATAATGCCATATAGCACACAGGATAAAGTGACATTAAATATCCTGCTACCATCATAATAAATCCACCAAGAAAAAATCGCCAATCAAATATAGATCGAAAAATTGCGAATGGATCGTCTTCATATTCGCCAATAGATGTCATACTCATACTGGAAAAAGACAGTAAATTCATAAGAAAATATGTAGCAATAAGTGTAATAGGTATAAATACCAATATACCCTTTAAGATTGCTCCATAATTTTGCTTAATGAATGCAATTGAAGTATCAAAAATACCGCTAAAGTCACGGCTTTGATATAACCTGATCTTTTGTTGTTGTTTCATTTGTTTTTTTATTGATGTAATAAGGATAATAGATAAAATACCATATAATAAATAAGGCAGACAAGCCAATTATTATCAGATTAAAGTAAACCGGCATTTCGGTCAAACGAGTCAGATAGCTCTCGATAAAAGCCGCTACAATAAAAACGGGGATCAGTGCAACAACTATTTTCACAGCATCTTTTGCACCTCTCTGTAATGACACTAAGCGTTTGTATGTACGGGGAAATAAAATACTATTCCCCAATATAAGCCCTGCACCTCCGGCTATTACGATTGCTGATATTTCTAATGTTCCATGCAACCAAATGGATATAGCCGAAGTAAACAACAAACCTTTCTTAAAGAAAAAGTATTGAAAAACGCCGAGCATTACACCATTAGGAAATAAAACATAAACAGTTCCGAGAGAAAACAGAATACCTCCGATAAATGCATAAAATGCTACTGCAATATTATTTGTGGCTATTCTGAAAAACATAGGTGCCTCATCCGAGCTTTTATATATAGCCATCGGATCACCGCTTTCTATATTTTCAAGTGTCTGATTCACATACTCAGGAGGTAATATTTGACTAGCAAAGGCAGAATCTTGTTCTAATGAAAATATCCCTAATAAAACACCTGCAAACATCGTCAAAAAAGAATAAAGCATGTGTCTGCGATATTTGTACATGATAAGAGGAATTTCTTCTTTCCAGAAACGGAAAAAGCGTCCTTTATCTTTTTTCTTATACTGGTATATATTGATAAAATAGCGCCCTGTAAGTTGATTCAGATATTTTACAGTTTGCGACCGCGGGTAAAACGTACGCGCATAAGATAAATCATCCGTGAGTTCAATGAAATTATCCGCTAAAATTTCAGCCGGAATATCTTTTTCCTTGGTCTGGATATCTATTTCTTGCCACTTATCTCTATTTTGCTTGACAAATGCGGCCTCTCTCATCAAAAACTACAAGTTTGTATTTATAATATATTGTTTAAGCACAAATATAGCTCTTTGGTTAAAAAGAATGAAAAATTTATACTATATAATCATACAAAAAACATAAATTTGTTCTTTATTTTTAGTGTTTATGATAATAGAAGTACAAACAACCCAAAACGTAACAATAGACTACGAAACAGCCGGTGTCGGATACAGACTTTTAGCTTATATTCTCGACTGGGTTGTAATTTTAATTTGGTATTTAGGTTGGATTGGAATTATATCTCTTTTCTCCCAAGCCGGATTATGGAGTGCGTTTGATGGAAACACTGCCATGATATTTATAATTATAATAATGGCTTCCCCTGTACTTTTCTATGACCTCTTATTCGAAACATTAAATAAAGGACAAAGCATTGGCAAAATGATCGTAAAAATACGAGTTGTGAATGTCGATGGTACTGTTCCATCCGGAAGTTCTTACCTGTTAAGATGGTTATTCCGCTTAGTTGATTTTACGTTTACAGAGGGCTTTCTGGCTATTATAATGATTGCTGTTACAAAAAAGTCGCAGCGGTTGGGTGATTATTTGGCAGGAACAACAGTCATAGACCTCAGATTGAATGCACGAAACAAAGAGTTAAAGCTTTCTGATCTTGATTTTCATGAAGACTATAAAGTTACCTATAAAGATGTGCTTGACAAGTTATCCGACAGAGACATTCAAACGATTACTTCTATCATAGATGACCAACGCATGCAATACAACGAATACTTTAACCAACGTTTGGCTGACAGAATAAAATCGATTACAGGCTATGAGTATGATGGCCCTGACAGAATTTTTCTTCGAAAAGTAGTCACCGACTACAATTATTTAGCGGTACAAGAAGTATAAATAATTATCAGGTAATATTAAGTTCAAGAGTCTCCCCTTCTTTTATACGCTTTAGGTGACAAAACAACAATTCTCCGTTTTCATCTCGTAAGTGCATACCGTTACCTTCACAATAACGAAAGTATTTACAGTCTTTACATTCGCCTTGCTTCATCCATCTACGATCTCTAAATGGCTGATAGCGATTCGACCATATATCCCAAAAGCTGTCTTTATATATATTTCCCTGAGTAAAATTTGATCGTAGATTAGGACACGCCGAGATAGAACCATCTACAAGTACCGATGCAATGTTGATACCGGCATGACAAAAATAGAAATGATCTCGGATCTCAGTTTCATAATTGCCAACAAAACCTTCGCAACCATAACTGAGGTTTATAAGACCTTCCTTACGAGTGTGTTTTATAAATTCAAATAATTGTTTAAACTGAATCGGGGATAATTGTAGTTCCTTATGAACGACAGCTCTTCCGATAGGGAACACAGTAAAAATACGCCATGATTTAACACCGGTATCGATGAGTAGCTTTTTCAAGTCATTGAGCTGAGAAAATGTATCTGCCGTAACACAAGTAACAACATCAAATACAATATCTTTAGTTTGCGCCAGCATCGAAATAGCATTAAATGCCATACGAAAGCTATTCTTATTTCCACGCATTATATTATGTTTCTCCTCAAGTCCATCGAGGCTTATTGTCACCGATCGCAAACCGGCATCAAGAAGGCTTTTCAATCTTTGTTCGGATAAAAACAACCCGTTTGACACCATCCCCCACGGATATTCCCTTTTGTACAACTCCCGTCCGCAGGCCTCAAGGTCGTTACGCATCAATGGCTCGCCACCTGTTATAACAATCATTGTATCATGGGGATTAACATGAGGGGTAACTTCATCTACCACTCGCAGAAAATCTTCCAAGGGCATATCCTTTTGCCTCATATCTTTGTGACAATCGCTGCCACAATGCTTGCATGCCAAATTGCATCGCAAGGTACATTCCCAAATGAGATAGTTTAATTTATGTAGAGATGTCTGATTCTTTTTATGCTGGCGAAACAGCTCTAAACCTAAACGCTTTCGGAAGGAAATGTCGTCTACACTCATTATTTTTCAGGATTAGATGAGTTAAGCTTTACAGTACCCAAATCCTTTGTCGTTTCGCCGACATACCAACCACCACTACCATTGGTAAAGCTCGGATTATCAAACCTCACAGTATCTATCACTGTTTCCAATAAGCCGTTTTTCTCCCCATCGATATCTTCGTATTTTATAACAAACTTCTGACTGGATGGAAAGTCTTGAATCGATACATTAAATAATCCTTTCACATCGGTTTTTACACTATCTACATAGCGTACTTTACCTGTATCATAACCATTGTTAATTACGCCTAGTGCAACTTTAAGCCCCGAAACTTCTTTATCGCCACTTTCCACCTTCCCTTTCACTATAAATTTAGCAGATGGAGTCCCATACTCAACTTTAGGATCAACGGTTGAGCATGAATGAAAACCTAGAAAAATGAGAACAAATGATAAAACCCTTGAATACGCAGAAAGAAGCCCAATTTTCATAATATATCTGTTTTATAAGTATAGATTTAGTTGTCTATATATTATGATGCATATAAGACACAGAAAGTTGCATGAATAATTATTTCTTTGCAGATGGCTTAGCTTTTCCCCTAGCACTTACCTTCGGCTTTGCTACAGGCTTCGGACTCTCAAGTTTAGTTTCAGTTTCAACCTTTGGGTTAGTTGCTACACTCTTAGGCTTCTCTGTTGCCTTGGGTTTTGCCGTTGTAGCTTTTGTTTTAGGCTTTAACTGAGTTTCCAGCTTTTCAATTTTGTCTTCCAGCTCTTCTATTTCATTTGCCTGATTGTGAATGGTGGTAAGCAACGCATTAAGTTCCTCATTATCAATAGAACTAGGAAATTCGGCTTCTACCCTTTCCTTGAAGTCACTCAACACATTCATATAGGTATTAAATGCTTCGTATGGAGATGAATATGGGCTAAATGGCAACGCATTTTTTGTTCCCATATAATAAAAATGATCACTCGATTGCAAGTATATCCAGTCTTGTAATATCCGTCGCGATTGGCTTAGGCGAACACGTTCTGCTATTTCATATAGCTTATTGAATGCCTCTTCCTGTAAAGTATTACCCAACCATGCCGAAACATCTTTTTCTTCACCTACCCATGATATAGGATGCATAGACGAAATAGAATCAACAGGCTTCATCGTCTTAAATATTTCTGATGGGGTAGCAAATCCGATATTATTCTCAGCAGCAAAACGAGGCAATACTCTCATAAATTCGAATATACCTGAGCTTTTCTTTTGAAAATTACCTAATGCTTCATAATTCATAAACAGATTGATAACCTGCTCTTCTTTTGGTGTATTAGCCACCCAGGAAATAAACTTATCGGCAGTAAGCGGATACTCATTCCAGCTATAATTCGAAAAACGAGTTGCAATATCGTCACTGAATTTTGGATTACGTAACAATAATTTCAGTTTTGGCTCTTCTGCTGCCTGATAAAGATAATTAGGACTTTTCCATCCCAGTGTTCGCTTAGCACCCTCGGTTAATATTCCTGTATAGCCCATTTCATAGACTAAGTGTCCAATTTCGTCAGAGTATATCAATTCTGTGTTGCGAAATACCTTTGGACGTTGTCCGAACAGGCTTTCTATTTTATTGCTATGTTCATTTACCTGCTTCTTGAACTCTTCAGGGTCTACCAAAGAAGCGAGAGAATGTCCTTGTGTTTCAGTCAAAAACTCAACACAACCTGTATCTGCCAACTCTTTGAATCCATCAATAACCTCAGGAGCATATATTTCCATCTGATCTAAAGCCACGCCCGAAATAGAGAATGCAACCTTAAATTTACCTTCGTATTCTTTTATCATTTCAAGCATCAACCTGTTGGCAGGTATAAAAGAAACCTCGGCCACCTGTTGCATAAAGTCTTCATTGGCAAAGTCATCATAGTAATAATGATCTCCGCCAATGTTGAAAAATCTATAGCGCTTTAGCCTGTGAGGCTGATGTATTTGGAAATAGAAACATATATTTTTCATAATGTATATTGTTTTTTATTATTGACATAGACTATTATAAATATCCCTAACCTTTTGTCCGGCATATTCCCATTTTATATTATCCACCTCTTCTTTCCCTTCTCTGCTCAGGAATTCAGACATGGCATCGTACGTACAAATAGAATATATAGCATCGGCCATACCCTCAACATCCCAATAGTCAACCTTCACCGCTTTATCTAAGATTTCGGCACAACCGGATTGTTTTGATATAATAGTAGGAATACTGCACTGCATAGCTTCTAGTGGCGAAATTCCAAATGGCTCCGAAACCGAAGGCATTACATATACATCGCTCCGTTTCAGCATTTCATATACTTGTTTTCCTTTAAGGAATCCAGTAAAATGAAATTTATCCGATATTCCTCTTTCGGCTGCAAGATAAATCATACGTTCCATCATATCGCCGCTACCGGCCATCACGAAACGAATGTGTTTAGCCTTTTCGAGTACACGAGCGGCAGCCTCCACAAAATATTCAGGACCTTTTTGCATCGTGATACGCCCCAAGAAAGTCACAACTTTATCTTTACCTTTTTGAGGCTCAATAGCGACAATCTCGGCACTTAATGGTTCTACAGCATTGTGTACAGTAGTCACTTTTGCCGGGTCTTGATGATATTTCTCAATCACTGTTCGCCGTGTAAGTTCACTTACACAGATAATATGGTCTGCGTAGTCCATGCCGTTTTTTTCCATTTGATAAACCTGCGGATTTACCTTGCCTCGGCTACGGTCAAAGTCTGTTGCATGCACATGTATAACTAAAGGTTTTCCCAAAACATTTTTGGCATGTATTCCTGCGGGATAAGTCAACCAATCATGTGAGTGTATTATATCATAACTATGAGTGCGTGCAATCACTCCGGCTACAATAGAATAATTATTTATCTCTTCGAGCAAATTGTCGGGATAACGTCCCGAGAACTCTATACAACCCAAGTCATTTGTATGCAGATAATTAAAATCGCCATAAATATGATCGCGTAGATTATAATATTCCTGAGGGTCCATATATTTCGACAGACGCTCACTCACATAGTCCCAGTATACCTCACGCCAGGCTACAGGGGTATTGCATGCTCCTATTATTTTCAGAAAACTCTGGTCTTCATCTCCCCAGGGTTTAGGTATAACAAATGTAATCTCCATATCAGGCTGCAAAGACATACCTTTTGTCAATCCATAACTGGCTGTGCCAAGCCCGCCTAATATGTGGGGAGGAAACTCCCATCCAAACATTAATGCTTTCATATATTTTAGTTCGAAACTATTCTGTAAATTAAAAAATCTAAATCATATTGCATAAAGAGGTATTCTTTATCATTCAATATTCATCTCCAAACATTTTCTGGACATTGAGAGCAGTTATTATTCCGGCAACATTTATGGCATAAGAAATCTGCCCATGTCCGAAATAAGGGATACTGCCATCATATACAGAAGATAAAGAACCTATGCCATCATTAGACATTTCATCCTCAACACCAATCAAAAGACGGTCGAGAAAAGACAATCCACTCTGCTGGAATATTTTAAGGTAAGCTTCCTGATATGCCCGCAGCAGCCACGGCCATGCAGCACCATTAAAAGCACTGTAGAGGCGATCATATATTGAGCCTTCACATCTCGGACGAAAGCCAATGCTCTTCGGACTAAGGGAACGAATGCCTTTAGGTGTAAGTAATTCTTTAGTTACTATATCAATTATACTTTTACTTTGTCGCTTACCCAGCAGTGGATAATCGACAGCTATAGCCAATAACATATTAGGTCTGACACTCCAATCTACGAAATTACCTACAACATAATCGTACAGATAGCCACCATCGTTAAGAAAGACTTCCAAAAATGATGTTTTGGTTATCTCAGCCGATAGAGCCATCTTTCTTTCCAGTTTCGGATTATCTTGATTGCGTGCTATTTCTTCATTAAACTTGAGTGCATTATACCAAAACGCATTAACCTCAACCAAGCACCCTGTACGAGGAGCCAAATAAAGTCCGTCCGAAATCTTATTATGCATCCAACTCGGATAACCAACTTTATTGTCTACAGTAAGTAACCCATTCGTTAATGGCTTCAAGTTCGGGTGATTGCCTTCTTGTATAAAGCTTACGATCTGGCTAACCAAACTTGCATATTTTAAATAAAAACGCTCAGAGTCATACACCTGAAACTTTTTAAGGGCGCGTATCACCCATAAGAGTACATCTGCATCACCTATATCCTTCATAAATCCGGCTATTGGCTTCCCCTCCATAAATTGCTGAATTGTAGGAATAGCAGTATCAACGATCTCTTCAAAAGCATCTTTCTTGCCAACACCTAGCGTAAGTCCTTCCAATGCCATAAATTGCTCTCGGGCCTTAACCTCACCCCAAGGATAACCATTCAGTAAATATAGTTCATCTTTAGTGGGACGATAATAAAACTGATGTGCTGAATTTTTCAAACAGTTATAGAAAGATGAACGAGGGGTACGCTCTTTTATACCTTTTTCAAACGAGAAAACCAGCTTACTCGTATCTACGTGAATATCACTTGCTGAGAATATTACCGACTCACCTTTCTGTATGGGTAATTCGAAATATCCGGGTACATACAAATCTTCTTTGTATGGTAATCCGTGATTCATATCCTGCATATATTCTACACCTTTATACCAGTTGGGCTCAAAGACAAAATTTACAGGCTTATTAAACTGCATAAACAAATCGGGATAGCCGGTATACATACACATACTGATGCCATTTTCCACTTCCTTATATCCAAGCTCTGCTATCGGATTCTCTTCCGTTAATTCGTTCACATCTCTAAATGCCAAGAAAGGCTTGAAACGCATCGTTGTAGGCGAATGAGCATCTATAAGTGTATATCTGATAAAGATTGAATTATCCTCTAAAGAAAACATCTTCTCTTTAGATAAAATCACCCCCCCTACTCTATATATCGTTCGCGGCAACGAGTCGCAATCAAATTCTCGTATATATTTATGCCCCATCGGGCTATAATTATTTCCATCATATTTGTGTATCCCCAGATTGAAATCCGCACCATGCTGTATTACTGTTTCATCTAAGGATGATAGCAATACATGATTTGTATCACCCAAACGGGGTACAGGAAGAACGAGTAGTCCGTGTTGCTTTCGTGTGTTACACTCTACTAATGTTGTACAGTGATATGCTCCCCTCCGGTTTGTTCTCAAAATCTCACGATAAAGCGAGTATTCGAGGTTAACCATCCGCGATTTATCAAATTTGAGGTAAGCATTGGTCTTTTTATAATTGTAATCCATAATGTTACTGATAGATTTTCGGTATTTAATATGTCAACAAACAAGCTATATAAATTCAAACTCGTTTATACAACAAGCTTTTTTGTTCTTAAAGATATGAAAAATGTAAACAAAAAGCGAAGCTTTAGGATATTTTATTAACATTCCCTTATATACACTAATATTCAAATGAATAGACGTCTCTCTATTTAGAATAATTATATATAATAAACTCTTCCTTCTAAAACACACAAATAATTATCAATAAATACTTTATACGCAAATATTAACAAAGAGTACTTTAACTTATCTCAATAAAGTATATCTATTGATAAGTATTTTATATATTTGTACTCCGAAAAAAGGTAAAGTAAAAATTTTGAAATAAAAACAAGTATATGCTTTCATTTATTACCTGGGATGTAAACCCTGATGCTTTTGCTATATTGGGACGAGAAATACGATGGTATGGAATACTTTGGGCTACCGGAGTACTGCTAACAACTATTGTTGTGCAAAAAATGTACAAAGCGGAAAAGCTGCCTGAAAAATGGTTCGATTCGTTATTCATCTATGTTCTCACGGGCCTCATTATCGGAGCACGATTGGGGCATTGTTTGTTTTACGACCCTGTATATTACCTCAGCAACCCGTTAAAGATGTTGATGGTATGGGAAGGTGGTTTGTCGAGCCACGGAGGAGCAATAGGCATGACTGTAGGTATATGGCTGTTT
>Ga0206117_101376_pt1 | contig 12702 bp, 10 predicted proteins | sample 3A5Ametagenome_FD_177997 | JGI IMG/M metagenome (GOLD analysis project Ga0206117, IMG submission 177997) | Enriched microbial communities from leaf-cutter ant dump, University of Wisconsin, Madison, United States - 3A5A | ecosystem: Environmental > Terrestrial > Nest > Insects nest > Nest dump... | reverse complement strand
GACTGGGACTGCCGGCGATTGTAATGGACGGTCTGGCCGCTTTCGTAACGGTCGGTCCGGTGCAGGTTGGCGCGCTGGGACGGGGTGTCCGGCGTCGACGGCGAATAGGTGTGCTTCATGGAATTCTCCATCAGGGTTTGGGGAGACCACCGCGTCAGACTGTTGCGCAGACGGGATGTCCGGTCGCGCAGCGCATCGACGGTGCCGCCGATGCGCGCGCGGCTGGCGCGGATGTCGCCCTCCAGGGCGTCGAGATCCTTCGATTGACGATCGTCGTCCGTCATTGGCCGGCCCCTCAGCGGGCAAGCTGGGATTTCGCCCAGCGCTTGTCCTCGTCCAGCGTGTTCATGGTGCGGCGGGGGCGGAGGTTGGCAGGGCTCAGCCGGTTCTTGCCGACGTAAGCCAGGATGCCGCCCACCGCCAGAACCACCACGCCGACGATCAGCGCGGACAGCCACGGAGCCAGGACGTTGGACAGGCCGAGAACCGCGGAGGCAAGCAGGACCAGGACGCCGGCGAAGGCGACCAGTCCGCCGACGGCGATGAAGGCCACGCCACCGGCGGCCTCGGAGGCCTTGTCGGTCAGCTCGGCCTTCGCCAACGCGATCTCGGATCGGGCAAGGTTGGCGGATTCGCGGGCGAGATCGGCGAACAGGCCGGCGAGCGGCCGGTCCTGCCGCGGATCCCGCGGCTCGTCATAGCGGTTCTCGGCGGCGCTCATGGACGCTGACCCTGCGGCTTGGAGGTGGCGGAGGTGGTCCCGGCAGGACCGCCGTGGCTACCGCCCTGGACGCCACCGATGCCGGTGGTGCCGGAGTTCACCGCGCTGCCGGCGGCACCCGAAATGCTGGCCGGCGTGCCGACGGTGCTGGTGCCGAGAGCGGTGGCCGCCGACGGCGAGGCGCCGTGGCCGGTGACCGAGGTCGGGGCGGTGGACAGGGGCATGCCGATGCGGCCGGCGGCCGGCTTCGGCTCACCCAGACGCTCCGACCCGCGTTCGGAGTCCATGCGGCCGGCGAGATGGCCGGTGTTCACGCTGGACGAGCCGGTCGTCGGGGTGTCGGCGCTGTGGGACGGGGTGCCGCGGCTGACGGACTCGCCGATGCCGCCGGCCATGCCGCGGCTCGGGGTGGAACCGCGGCTTATATCACGGTCACGGTCGCGGCCGGTGTCGTAGGAGGCGCCGCGGGCGGTACGCACGGTCTGCGAAGGATGCGCGTTGCCGCGTAGCGAAGTCGAGGCGCGGTGCATGCGGCGATCGCTGGAGCTTTTGAGGAAGCGCGCAGCGAGGAAGCCGACGGCGAAGGCGGCGCCGATGAACACCTCGGGCTGGCGGCGGGCAAAGCCTTCGACCTCACCGACGATGTCGTCGACGGAGGCGTCGCGCAGCATGTCGGCGACGCGCTCGACGCGGCTGGCCGCCTGCTCGGCGTAATCGGCGACCACGCCGCCATTTTCCTCGTTCAGCTGCTCGGCGGCCTTGTGCAGGGCGTTGGCGACGCCGCCCAGCTGGTCGGCGGCGCGGCCGGTCTGCTGCTCCAGCAGCGAGCGGATGCGGCCCTGGGCGTTGCCCAGCGTCTCGCGCCCGGTGGACATCACATCGTCGGCGGCGCGATTGACGGTCTTCTTCATCTCATCGACGCTGCCGCCGATGTTGGAGCTGCCGGCAGCGAAGTTCCCGGTCGGCGAGCTTCCAGCGGTTGAACTTCCGGTGGTGGAGCCGGTCGGGGTCGGTCCGCCGGTGCCGGTCGTGTCGCGGTTCGGCATCTTGTCTTTCCTCCTCGGGGATTCCGGTATTCCGTGGCTCCGCGCCTGCGGCTTCAAACCGCCCGTTGCGGAAGCGGGTGTCGGGAAGTGAAACACCGCCCAAGCCTTCGGGGTTCCACGCACGCCCCGCGCGAAATGGACAGTTTCTCCGATTGTGCTAAACTTTGCCGCGAACAAGTTGGTTCGGCCGGACCGGGGGGTGGCGGCATGAGCGTCTTCAGTGTGGTGGCCGACGGTCAGGCCGGACTTTTCCGCCTGCAGCAGGCGAAGAAGCCGTGGGAGAAGGAGCTTCAGTCCAAGGACGCCCACGGCCAGCTTGCCCAGAAGGCGGAGCGCGCCCAGGCGCTGACCCAGGCCGCGACCAAATGGCAGAGCGACCATGCCAGCGCCCAGGCGGCGCTGGAGGAGGCGAGGCGGGTCGGCGGGCCCAAGCAGGCTGCTGCCGCGCGGCTTGAGCAGGTCGAACGCAAGATCGAACAGTTGAAGCTGGCGATGCGCTTTGCCCAGGGCGATCCGCAGAAGCTGGCGACCCTGGCGCGGGAGGCGGCGCTGCTGGCGCGCGAGGCCGGGCGCGCCGCCAAGGAATATGGGGCCGGCATCAAGGCCGCGGCGGAGTTGGGGCTGCCGGGTGACAGCAGCGCCGCCACCGGCGGCGGTACGATGCTGTCGTCGGAGACGACGATCACCCGCACGACCACCAGCCTGACCCTGCAACAGACCGAGGTGACGCTGACCATCGGCATCTCGACGGGGGAGGGGGCGTCGGCCGCCGCCGGTTCCGCGGAAAGCGCCGCCGACCTGATGGCGGCCGATGCCGGCGCCGATGCGGATGCGCAGTCCGCGGGAGCGGCGGAGATGCGGGACGGCAGGCTGCCCGCCGACATCGCCCGCATGGTGGAGGATGTGCTGTCAGGCCTGGGCGATGGCGGGATGACCGGCGCCAGCCCGTCAGGCGCCGATCCGTCACAGGTCGATCCGTCCGCTGCCGGCCAGCCTGCCCCCAACCACTCCACTGCTCCGACCGCCGGCACCGGCGGGCGAAGCGCGATGATCCAGCAGCTGATGGCCGACAACGCCATGAAGATGTCGCGTTACCGCGAAGCCGACACCTTCGGCCAGCGGGTGGAGGGGGTGCTCGCCACCTCCAAGCGCATCATCGGCGAGGCGAAGGCCGCCAACATGCTGGACGAGTCGGAAAAGCGGCGGCGCGAGCGGCGGGAAGGCTTCAAGGCCGACGACAAGATGGTCGAAGCCGCCCAAAAGGAGGTCAACGCCCTGCGCGCCGCCGCACTCGGGTCGGCCAGGGAGATTGGGCAGGCGCTCGGGGCCAGCGGGGCGCCCGACAGTGCTGCCGATGGGGCAGATGGAGCGGCCCTGTCGACGGCCGCCGCTTCGGCCAACCAGCCGGCAGCGGTGCTTAATCTATTGGCGTGAGCGCGGCCGGTGCGGCGCCGGCCGCCTGCTACCATTTCTCCATACGCTGCGGTGCGACATTGTGTTGACCGGGTCAATCGGAAGACGCGATAACCGATGAACCAAGACTCCCGGAGAGGAGTCTGCGAACCGAGCGCAAGAGAATGGGACACGCAACGAGATGAGCAACTGGATCCGCCGTGGCGGCCTCGAAATCGCCCGCCCGCTGTACGACTTCATCAATGACGAGGCGCTGCCGGGGACCGGTGTCGACGCCGACCGCCTCTGGACCGGCCTCGACCAGCTGCTGCACGAGCTGGCGCCGCGCAACAAGGCTTTGCTGGACAAGCGCGACAGCCTGCAGACGCAGATCGACGGGTGGCATACCGCCCGCCGAGGCAAGCTCTTCGATCAAGCCGAGTACGAGTCCTTCCTGCGCGAGATCGGTTATCTGGTGCCGGAGGGCGGCGACTTCGTCGTCGGCACCGGCAACGTCGATCCGGAGATCGCCTATCTCGCCGGCCCGCAGCTGGTGGTGCCGATCACCAACGCCCGCTATGCCCTGAACGCCGCCAACGCGCGCTGGGGCAGCCTGTACGATGCGCTGTACGGCACCGACGCCATCCCCGGCACCCCGGCGGCCGGCGGCTATGACGCAGCCCGTGGCGCGCAGGTGATCGCCTGGGCCCGCAAGTTCCTTGACGACAGCGTTCCGCTGGCCGACACCAGCCATGTCGATGCCGCCGGCTATGCCGTCGAGGGTGACGCGCTGGCGGTGACCCTGAAGGACGGGCGCAAGACCGGCTTGAAGGACAAGGCCGCCTTCGTCGGCTGGCAGGGCGAGGCCTCGGCGCCGTCGGCGGTGCTGCTGGTGCAGAACGGCACCCACATCGAAATCCGCATCGACCGCAGCAGCGTGATCGGCAAGGACGATGCCGCCGGCGTCGCCGACGTCGTGCTGGAAGCGGCGCTGTCGACCATCCAGGACTGCGAGGATTCGGTCGCCGCCGTGGATGCGGAGGACAAGGTCGTCGCCTACCGCAACTGGCTGGGCCTGATGAAGGGCACGTTGGAGGCCAGCTTCCCCAAGGGCGACAAGACCGTCGTCCGCAAGCTGAACCCCGACCGCACCTACACCACCCCGACCGGCAGCGTCACCCTGCATGGCCGCAGCCTGCTGCTGGTCCGCAACGTCGGCCATTTGATGACCATCGACATGGTCAAGCTGTCCGACGGCAGCGAGGCGCCGGAAGGCATCCTCGACGGCGTCTTCACCTCGCTGATCGCGCTGCACGATCTGAAGGCCGAGGGTGGGTTGCGCAACAGCCGTGCCGGCTCGGTCTATATCGTGAAGCCGAAGATGCACGGGCCGGAAGAGGTCGCCTTTGCCGACGAGCTGTTCGGCCGTGTCGAGGATCTGCTGGGCATGGCCCGCAACACCCTCAAGGTCGGCATCATGGACGAGGAGCGCCGCACCAGCGTCAACCTCAAGGAATGCATCCGCGCCGCCAAGGACCGGGTGGTGTTCATCAACACCGGCTTCCTGGACCGCACCGGCGACGAGATCCACACCTCGATGGAGGCCGGCCCGGTCGTTCGCAAGGCGGCGATGAAGGCCACCAAGTGGATCTCCGCCTATGAGGACAACAATGTCGATGTCGGGCTGCGCGCCGGTTTGAAGGGCCGCGCCCAGATCGGCAAGGGCATGTGGGCGATGCCCGACCTGATGGCCGACATGCTGGTCGCCAAGATCGGCCATCCGAAGGCCGGCGCCAACACCGCCTGGGTGCCGTCACCGACCGCCGCCACCCTGCACGCCACCCACTATCACGCGGTGAACGTGGCCGAGGTGCAGGACCAGCTGGCCAAGCGGCAGGCCGCCGCCCTGTCCGACATCCTGACCATCCCGCTCGCCGACCGTCCCAACTGGTCGGAGGACGAGGTCCGGCAGGAGCTGGAGAACAACGCCCAGGGCATCCTCGGCTATGTGGTGCGCTGGATCGACCAGGGGGTCGGCTGCTCCAAGGTGCCGGACATCCATGACGTCGGGCTGATGGAAGACCGCGCCACCCTGCGCATCTCCAGCCAGCACATCGCCAACTGGCTGCACCATGGCATCTGCACCGAGGCCCAGGTGATGGAGGTCATGAAGCGCATGGCCGCCGTCGTCGACAAGCAGAATGCCGGCGACCCGCTGTACAAGCCGATGGCCGGCAACTTCGACGGCAGCATCGCCTTCCAGGCCGCCTGCGATCTGGTGTTCAAGGGCCGCATCCAGCCGAACGGCTACACCGAGCCGGTCCTGCATGCCCGCCGCCGTCAGGTGAAGGCGGCAGTCTGAGGTCAGTCGTCGCTGCGGGGGGCCTAGCTCCCCGCAGCATCTAACCTGCGTGCCCAATCTCCAGAACCCGCACAGCCACCTGCTTGGTGTAGGGGCTGACGGCGAAATACTCGTAACGGACCGCGTTTTCCGCGACGAACTCCTGGAACGCCCGGTACTCGTCATCGCGCCAGCTGCGGTTGCCGATATACTCGTCGAAGACGATGATCGTTCCCGGACGCACCCGGTCCGCCAGCGCGGTCAGCACGGTGCGGGCCGACGCGTAGATGTCGCTATCCACATTGACCAAGCGCACCGGTCCCGGATGGGTGGCGAGGAAGGGCGGCAGGCTGTCCTCGAACCACCCCACATGCAGGCGGGCGTTGTCGCGCACCGGCGGCAGCTGGCTGCCGGTGGTCAGCACGCCGCGGGGAGAGTTGACCCAGCCCTCCGGCAGGCCCTCGAACGAATCGAAGCCATGGACCTCCTGGCCAGCCGCGTCGGCGATGTGGTCGAGCGAGGTGCCGCGCCGCACCCCGAACTCCAGCACCAGACCGGGTGTGGTGGCGCATGCGACCGCGTGACGCAGCAGCCGGCCGCTGCTGCCGAACAGCCGGAAGTCGGCGGAGAGCTTCGGCAGCAGCGCCTTGACGCCGTCGGGCAGCGGGCGGCGCTTCGGGTTGTCGCCGACCTCCGCCTGTTCCACCGCGTCGGCCTCGGCATCCCGGCCGAGCAGGCGCAGTGTAGCGGCGAGATAGCCCCAGTATTTGCCGGCAGCACCGCCGCAGCGGGTGGCACGGCGCAGGCGGCGCAGCGCTTCGTCGGGGCCATGGTCGTGCAGGGCCTGGGCATGGCTGCCGAACCAACCGGCGGCATGCTCGGGATCGTCGGCCAGCAGCGCGTCGAAATGGGCCAGCGCCTCCCCGTCACGCCCGAGATAGGCAGCGGCGGTGGCGGCCTCGAAGCGGATGTCGGGGGAGAAGTCGCCGGCGGCCAATGCTTCGCGAGTCACGGCGATCGCGTCGCTGTAGCGGGCGTCTCTGCGCAAGGCTCCGGCCAGCGCCGCGGTCAGGTCCGGGCGTCCGGGGGCGACTCGCAGCGCTCGTTCCAGCAAGGCAACGGCGGGGAAGGGAGCATTGTCGGCCTGATGGGCCCTGGCGAGAAGCGCCAGCCGGTCGGCGTCTCCGGGGCTGTCGGCCAGCACCCGGCGCAGGCAGGCAACGGCGGCGGCCGGGCCGCGGTGGCCGAGATGGGCCAGCCCCAGCAGATGGAGCCGCTCGATCCCGGAGGACGTGGATGCGCTGCGGAGCAGGCGCAGGGCGGGGCGGTAACGGCGCGCGTCGATCAGGGCGCGCGCCTCGTCCAGTACGGTATCAGCGGTCAAAATGACTCGTCGTCAGGGCAGCCTGCGGAAGGTCCAGACCGACGCCGGGGGCAGGTTCCGGGCGATCCAGGCATGGCGCCGCGGCTTCAGCCGCAGCCGCCGGATCAGCTCCGGATTGACCGGGGCGAAGGGACCATAGGTGAATTGCACGAAAACCCCGTCGGGCGCCAGCACGGAAAAGGCGCCGCGCACGATCCGCGCCTGCACCGACAGTGGCATGGCGATCAGCGGCAGGCCGGAAACCACCGCGTCGCAGGTCTCCCAGCCATGGGCCTGGACGATGCGGTGGACCCGCGTCGCGTCGCCGCGCACCACCGTGGCGCTGGGGTGCAGCATCGACAGATGGTCGGCGAAGGCGGGGTCGAGTTCCACCATCAGCAGATTGTCGGGCGTGACGCCATGGGCCAGCAGTGCCGAGGTGACCGGTCCGGTGCCCGGCCCCAGCTCCACCACGCGCCGCGTGGGGCTGCACTGGGCGGCCTTCGCCATCGCCCGGCACAATTCAGGTCCACTTGGAGTTACCGACGCGACCTTCAGTGGTGAGCGAATCCAGCGCTCGACAAAAAGCTTGCGCTCAGCAAGTGACATCGACCGACCTCCCAACAGACGCCCGATCAAATCCTCGGCTCTGCATAACCCCTTTCTACTAAGTTACGTTTCATTGCGCCAGCCGAATGGATTTTGAACGATCGTTTAACAAAACGATTAAACTTGTGTGTCTGTTTGTTAACAGTTCGCCAATAGGATTGTATGTGTACGGCGCTATGACGGTTTACCCCTTCGGCCGGGAACCATTCCGGGAAAGGGGCCGGCCGCTTGTTGCGCCAGTGAAGCCGGGCCAACCGGCACCTTTGCCTGCACGGGAGGAGCACAACCTTGAATAGATTGCTTCTGCGTCACAAAATTCCGGGCGCGGTGGTCGGATCGGCGGTGCTGACGGCGGTGCTGCTCGGCAGTTTCGCCTATTCCGCGGCCACCGACCGTCTGCGCACCGCGGCACAGGACAAGCTGGTGGCGCTGGCGGATGCCCGTGCCGCCAGCGTCCAGTCCTATCTGGAAGGGTTGGAGGGCGACATCGTCCTCACCGCCAACACGCGGTCGATGCGGGACGCGGCAGTGGCGCTGGGCAATGGCTGGCGGATCGAGGGTGATCGTGGCGATCCCGGCACCCTCCTGCGCAAGCGCTATGTCGACGACAACCCAAACCCGCCGGCCGAGCGTTACAAGATGGAGAAGCCGGAAGGCAGCACCATGTACGACATGGCGCATCTGCGGCTCCATTCCTGGATGACCGACCTGATGCTGCGCCGCGGGCTGGCCGACGTCCTGCTGCTGTCGCAGGACGGAACAGTGCTCTACAGCGCCGCAAAGGGCGGTGACTTCGGCAAGCCGGCCGCCGACGGTCCGCTTGCCGCGCTGGCCGACTCGGTGAAGCGCGATCCCAAGCCGGACGAGGCGCGGGCCGCCGATTTCAGCGCCTATGCGCCGGCCGGCGGCGCTCCCTCAGCCTTCCTCGCAACGCCGGTGGCGCTGCGCCAGCCGGACGGCAGTGTGCAGATGCTGGCGACTCTGGTTTTCCGCATCGAGCCGAGCGGGCTCGACCGCATCATGCGCGCCACCGGCGGCATGGGGGACAGCGGTGACACCTTCCTGGTCGGCGAGGACGGCAAGCTGCGCAGCACGCCGCGGTTCGCAACGGGACCGGCGGTGCTTAAGCCCTATGAGGGCGGCGCCATGGGCGTCATCAAGAGCGATCCCGACCACACCGGCGTGGTCGAGGCGGCCAACATCTCCGGCGACCGTCCCGCCCTGACCGCCTATCGCCCGATGACGCACAACGGCATCCAGTGGCTGGTGCTGGCGGAGGCCGGCGTCGACGAGATCCTGGCGCCGGTCAAGTCGATGCGCGACAACATGATCGGCGCCGGGGCCGCTCTGCTGTTGGTCATCTGCCTGGGCGGCATTCTGTTCGCCCGCGGCATCACCCGCCCGCTGTCGTCGATGTGCGACGCCATGCAGCGTCTGGCCCAGGGCGAGCGCGCGCTGGCCGTGCCGGCACAGGAGCGCCATGACGAGATCGGCCGGATGGCCGGGGCCATGCAGGTCTTCAAGGAGGCGCTGATCAAGGCCGACGACCTTCATGCCGAACAGGAGCGGGTCCGCACGCTGCGCGAGGAACGCACCCGCCAGCTGGAACGGGTGACCGACGGCTTCGATGCGCGGGTCGGCGGTATCGTCCGCGCGGTGGCCAGTGCCGCCGGCGGGCTGGAGGTGACGGCGAGATCGATGAGCGACGGCGCCGACCGCACTCTGCACGAGGCGACCAGCGTCGCCGCTGCGGCCGACCAGACGGCGAGCAATGTCGGGACGGTGGCGTCGGCGGCCAACCAGCTGCGCGCCTCCATCGGCGACATCGGCCGCCACATCGAGGAGTCGGGCCGGATCACCCAGGCCGCCATCGGCGCCGCCGCGCAGGCCGGCGAAACCATGCGCGCCGTGGTGGAGACCGCCGGCCGCATCGGCACGGTCGTTCAGCTGATCCACGACATCGCGGCGCAGACCAACCTGCTGGCGCTCAACGCCACCATCGAAGCGGCACGGGCGGGAGAGGCGGGCAAGGGCTTCGCCGTCGTCGCCAACGAGGTCAAGCATCTGGCCGCGCAGACCGCCAAGGCCACCGACGAGATCGGCAGCCAGATCGGCACCATGCAGTCGGTGACGGACGGCGCCGCGGCCTCCATCGGCCAGATCGCGACGGTGATCGAGGACATGGGCCGCATCTCCAGCATCGTCGCCGGTGCCATCGAGGAACAGGGCACCGCGACGATGGACATCGCCGCCAACGCCGAACAGGCGGCCAAGGCGACGCAATCGGTCACCGCGATCATCGACGGGGTGGCCCGGTCCGCCGACACGACCAAGACGGTTGCCGGTGAGGTGCTGGTCTCGTCGCAGGATCTGACCCGGCAGGCCGGGCATCTCAGGGCGGAGATCGAGCGCTTCCTGGCCGACATCAAGGCCGCGTAAGGGGGAGGCCCTGCCGGCGTCAGCGAAGCCGGCAGGGCCTGTTCTCCTTTTCTTCTCACTGTGCCGTTGACAGAGCCGCAACGGCCGGGGCACCGTTGCAGGGCCGGAAGGACCGGGAACCAGGGGACCAGACCAGGACATGCCGACGCTCGCACCCGATCACTCGGATCTGTTCGACGATACGGGCAAGCCGCCCCGGCTGCTGGAACTCGACGTCGCCAGGATCATGCGCAACCCGAGCATGCCGCGCCGCCACTTCGACCCGCAGGAGATGCAGGGGCTGGCCGACTCGATTGCGCATTACGGGCTGAAGCAGCCGGTGCTGGTGCAGGAGGTCGTGGGCGGCCACCGTTTGGTTGCCGGCGAACGGCGGCTGCGGGCGCACGAGATGCTGGGATTGGCGACCATCTATGCGCTGGTCACCTCCGGCAATCCGGACGAGCTGACGCTGGTGGAGAACGTGCAGCGCGTCGATCTGGACGCGCTGGAACTGGCGGAGGCGCTGGCGCGGCTGATCGACCGCTTCGGCTACACCCAGGAACAGCTGGGCCGCATCATCGGCAAGAGCCAGAGCAACGTCAGCCATACCCTGCGGCTGAATAGCCTGCCGGAGACCATCAAGCAGGAATATGCCGCCGCCCACCATGACGTGTCCCGCTCCACCCTGATCGAGATCGCCTGGATCAAGGATCTGGACGAGCAGATCGCGCTGTGGGAGCAGGTGAAGGCGGGCGACGGGACGGTGCAGGCGGCGCGCAGCCGCAAGGACGCCGCCAAGGAGCCGTCGCTGCGCACCATGTCCGCGGTCGGCCGCTTCCTCGACGCTCTGCGCCGCGCCACCGCCCGGCTGGGCGACCCGCGCGAGCACCGCGCCTATGTCGACGACATGCAGCGCCGTGAGCTGATCAGCCTGCGCCGGCGCATCGACCTGCTGCTGGGCGACGAGCCGGCGGTGGACTGAGGAGATGGATTGACGGGAAGCCGCGCTCAGTCGTTCAGGAACGGGTTGTAGAGCCGTTCTTCCCCGAAGGTCGACATCGGGCCGTGGCCGGGGATGAAGGCGATGTCGTCGCCGTAGGGGAAGAGCTTGTCGCGGATCGAGGCGATCAGGTCGCCGTGGTTGCCCTTGGGGAAGTCGGTGCGGCCGACGGAGCCCTGGAACAGCACGTCGCCGACGATGGCGAGATTCGACGGGCGGTGGACGAAAACGACATGGCCGGGCGTGTGGCCGGGGCAGTGGCGGACTTCCAGCGTCTGGTTGCCGACGGTCACCGTGTCGCCCTCCTCCAGCCAGCGGCCGGGCGTGAAGGACCGCACCGGCGGAAAGCCGAACATCTGGCTTTGCATCGGCATGCCGTCGATCCAGAACTGGTCGTCGCGGTGCGGCCCCTCGATGGGCAACGACAGCTTGTCGGCCAGATCGGCGACCGCGCCGGCATGGTCGATGTGGCCGTGGGTGACGAGAATTTTTTCCAGCGTCACGCCCTTCGCCTTCACGGTGGCCAGGATGCGGTCCAGGTCGCCGCCGGGATCGATGGCGGCCCCCGTCATCGTCTCGGGGCACCAGAGCACCGTGCAGTTCTGCTGGAACGGGGTGACCGGAACGATGGCGTACTGCATGGCCTGACCTTCGGTTCTGCGTGAAAATGGCGGAATGAGTTTATGGGCTGGACCTTAACGCGCCCGCGACGGCTGTCGCAAACCATTCGCGCGTCAAATCGATTCCGATTTTTTGCGATCCGATCTAAGGTCCGCTGGTTCCGGCCGGACGTTGCGCCTTTGGGTGGAATAGCGGACCGGTACGAAATGTTAACCACCGAAGCTATAGATCGGGGCGGACCACCCTGCCGCCGCCGCAATAATACGGATTCCGCCGGAATGCTGTCGCAGAAAGCCAAATACGCGTTGCGTGCCCTGATCATGCTGGCGGAGAAGGACAATGGCGATCTGATCCTGATCGCCGACATCGCGGAGCGCGAGAACATCCCGCGCAAGTTCCTGGAAGCGATCCTGGTCGAGTTGCGCAAGGAAGGCATCCTGTTCGCCAAGCGCGGCAAGAGCGGCGGTTACCGGCTTGCCCGCCCGGCCGCGCAGATCACTTTCGGTGAGGTCATCCGGCTGATCGACGGGCATCTGGCGCCGATCCCCTGCGCCAGCAAGGCGTCCTTCCGGCCGTGCGAGGACTGCATCGATACCGAGACCTGTTCTGTGCGCTGGCTGATGGTCCAGGTCCGCGACGCCACCGCCGCCGTTCTCGACAACCAGACGCTGGCCGACGCCCTGCGCCATCGCCAGTCCACCGGCAACATCGCCGCCAACTTCGACATCTGACGCTTTCCGTTCCGCAGGTTCCGGTCCGCCTGAAATCGCATTTGAGGCGACGGCCGGCCGCCCTTATGGTTGGGCAACTGCAGGATTGGGAGGAATGAGCATGTCCGACGAAAAGGTTGCCGTCATCACCGCCGGCGGCAGCGGCATGGGTGCGGCCTCGGCGCGCCGGCTGGCGGCCGACGGGTTCAAGGTCGCGATCCTGTCCTCCTCCGGCAAGGGCGAGGCGCTGGCGGCGGAGTTGGGCGGCATCGGGGTGACCGGGTCGAACCAGTCGAACGACGATCTGAAGCGGCTGGTCGATGCCGCGATGGAACGCTGGGGCCGCATCGACGTGCTGGTCAACAGCGCCGGCCACGGTCCGCGCGGCGCCCTGCTGGAGATCAGCGACGAGGACTGGCACCGCGGCATCGAGGTCTATTTCCTCAACGTCGTGCGGGCCGTCCGGCTGGTGGCGCCGATC
>Ga0206117_101373_pt1 | contig 12726 bp, 7 predicted proteins | sample 3A5Ametagenome_FD_177997 | JGI IMG/M metagenome (GOLD analysis project Ga0206117, IMG submission 177997) | Enriched microbial communities from leaf-cutter ant dump, University of Wisconsin, Madison, United States - 3A5A | ecosystem: Environmental > Terrestrial > Nest > Insects nest > Nest dump... | reverse complement strand
CCGGCTGCCCCAGAAATATTCGAGGAAGGAGGCGTCCGGCAGGGCGGCCCTGCACATGCGCACCACCATCTGGAAGGCGTCCTCGGAATTCAGCAGCGCCCGCTTGCCGATCCGGCCGCGCCGGGGGGCCAGCAGCCGCAGCACCTCCGCCACCTCGGCCAGCCCTCCCCCCTGCTGCAGGCGGGCCAGCGGCTTTTCCAGCTCCTTCAGCAGCCGCCCGGTGCCGGGCTGCCAGCGCCAGCCGGCCGGCGGATCCTGGAGATAGACATGGGTCAGGCCGGTGACATTCGGCGGCAGCTCGTAGGCGAGCTTGCGGGCACCGCGGTCGGCGACCAGGGCCACGATGTGGAAGGTCAGGTCGGAATGGGACCGGATCAGGTCATGGGTCCAGGTCGACACGCCGCCCGCGACATAGGGATAGGATCCCTCCATCAGCAGGCAGACATCCGCCCTGGGGGCCAAGGGAGCTTCGGGCAGGGGTTTGGATGCGTTCATGCCGCCAGCTCCCGTCCGGCACGGTCTGTGGCCTCTGGCGCATCGTCACGCCACAGGGCGAAGACGTCGCGCAGCGTGTCGGGAAGCTCCGCCCCGTCGCCCAGCAGATCGGACCGCCGGGCCGGCAGCGCCCGCAGGTCGGCGAAGCGGCCGAGCCGGAACAGGCTCTCGGCATACCAGAACAGGATGCGGCGGTCGGGCGTGCGGTCGATCATCGGCTCCAGCCGTTCCGCCGCCTCCGCCGCCAGTCCGCAGCGCAGGAGCAGCCGTCCCAGGTCGTGGCGGATGCCGTCATCCTCGGGAGCGAGGTCCAGGCTGCGCCGGTAACCCTCCAGCGCCTTGTCGCGGATCTCCGCCTCGCGGTTGGAGTCCAGCAGGCCGCAGAAGGCATAGTCGTCGAGATGGCGGGCGAGCCCCGCGAGGCTGGCCGCATCGTCGGGGCGGCTGCGGGCGGCGTGGTCGAGCGCCAGCCAGCGCTCGTTGAACTCATGCTCCACCCGCGCGGTGGCGGTGGCGGCCTGGACGCGGACGGACGGGTCGGCATCGGCCAGCCCGGCCTTCAGGGCGGGGGTGAAGGCCGGGCGGAAATGGCGGGCGACCAGGGCGATCACCGCCTGCTTCTGCTGAGGCGAGCCGACCGACATCACGTCGGTGAAGGACTCGCCGGCCACCAGATGGGCGTTCTCGCGGCCGGTCACGATCAGCTCGTACAGCTCCTGCGCCGGGCCGGTCTCGCTGTCGGGAAAGAGCGAGAGGTACCAGTCCTGGAAGCCGGTGGCATAGCGGCTGAACAGCGCCAGCAGCGCCGCGGTCATCAGCGTGCAGGCGGCACCCAGCGGCCCCAGCGGAACGACGGTGACCAGCAGCAGACCGGCCAGCCGCAGGTCGCGCCCGCGCCGCGCCCGGCCGCGCACCCACAGGCCGACCAGGACGCAGAGGAACAGATGCAGCGCCGCAGCGAGCGGAACGGCGAAGGGAATTGCGGTCAGGCCGAACGCCAGCGCCGCGGCATCGAGCAGCCCGGCAGCCAGCGCCACCGCTGCCAGTTCGGCAGCACCGGCTGCCGGGCGCTCGCCCGCCAGCAGGCCGGGGGGATCGGAAGGTTCAGAATTTGGCTCGCTCATCCCGCCGCCTCCCCGACCTTTTGCCCGGCCGTATTCTGCCCGGCCATGGGGACCGGCGGATCGATGCGGCGGGTGACGAAGCCGATTGGAATGGTGGCGAGGCCGGCGGGCAGCGCCTGGCGCACCGCGCGCTCCAGCTTCGCCTCCACCTGCCTGGCGCCTTCCAGCGGCGTGCCGGCCAGGACCACGCCGAAGGACGTGCCCTGATGGCCGAAATCGCAGGCGAGGTCGGTGTCGCGCAGGCTGCCACGCACCGCCTCGCCGATGGCGGCGGCAAGGTCGGCGCGCTGGCCCACCGACAGCCGCGACAGGCCGGTCGGGCGGATGGTGATGGCGGTGGTCTCGAAGCCCATGCGGCGGCCGAGCAGGGCGAGGAATTCCGCCTGCCGGCCGATGTAACTGGAGGAATAAAGCGCCTCGTCGGTGAAGACCCGCTGTTCGTTGGCGGTGCGGTACTGGCGCGCCTTCGCCATCGCGGTGCCGATCCATTCGCACAGGATGCGGAAATTCTCCACCGTGTTGACGCTGAGGTCGGTGAAGCCCAGGCTTTCGATCTTCACCATGCCCAGCACCTCGCCGGTGTCGGCGCTGATCAGCGGACCGGCCATAACGCCTTCGCCGGCAAGCACGCGCTCGTCGTCGGCCCGGTTGACGCAAAGCTGGCGCTGGCGGGCGATCACGGTCTGGAACAGCGGCGTGCCGCTGTCGAACCAGCGGGCGTAGCTGTCGGTGTCGTCGTCCCAGCCCTCGTTCGTCACCGATTCCAGAACGTCGTTGTTCAGCAGGAACAGCGAGAATTTCTCCGGCTTCATGACGGTGCGGACGAGGTCGGCGATGCCCAGCATCACCTCGCCCTCGTCGAGATGGTCGATGGACTTGGCGGCCTGATAGAGGGTGAAGACGGTGCGCAGCTGGCCGGCGACGCGGGTCTCCAGGCTTTCCTTCACCGATTTCAGCGCACGGTAGGAGCGGGCGATGGCCTCCGCCTCCTGCCGGGCGGCGGCAAGGCCGGCGCGGAGATCCTCGCGCTCGCGCAGCTGGCGCATCCGCAGCTCGCCGAACAGCACGGCGGCGACCAGCCAGAGGATCGGCTCGCGCGTCAGGGTGAAGAGATGGTCGTAGAGGTCCTGGCCGATCCCGGCTTCGGGCATGTTGCCGAGCCGCAGCGCCGCCGACGCCGCCAGCGCCGCCAGCACCCCCTCGTTGGTGCCGTACTGGATCGCCAGCAGCAGGACCGGAATCCAGAAGGGATGCGGCTGCACCCCCTCGAAGCGCAGCCCGGCGCCGAGCCAGCCGTCCAGCCCCAGCGCCACGCCGAAGAACAGCAGCAGCTCCAGCAGGGCGACCGGCCGCAGGCCGAACCAGCGGCGGGGCGATGCCGGGGACGGCGCGGACGTGCTGGACTCGGGCATGCTCATTCGCGGTGCAGGTCGTTGGAATAATCGGCGGCCGGCGAGGACCCGGCCGGGGCGCCGCCGGAAGTGACGGTTGAATTGGAACCGGCAACGGGAGCGGCCACCACCGGCCGCAGGCTGTCGATCATGCGGGTCGCCACGCGCTGGGCGACATTGTTGACGCTGTCGCGGCTGAAATAGCCGCGGCCGGCCTCCGACTGGCTGGAGGTCCAGAGCACGGCGCCGTCCGACACCCGCACCAGACGGGCGTTCAGACCGACCACCGGCTCCTCGCGCAGGCCATGCTGGTAGCCGTATTCCGACACGCTGCCGGTCAGCACCGCATCGACACCCAGGGTCCGGCCGGCGGCCTGGGCGTCCAGCGGGGCGGCGTCGGGCTGCCCGTCGGTGGAAGCGGGAGCGGCTGTATCGGCAGCGGGCTTGCCGGCGGACAGGCGGCTGCGGACCCGGCCGACCTCCAGCGTTCGGAGACCCTCGACGCCATAGAGTTCGGTGGAGACGATGTCGGCGGCGATCTGGCCGGCATTGGGGTGGTTGGTCAGATTCTCGAAGGGCAGGACGGCGACGGTCGAGCCGGCCGGCAGCGCCCCGCCCGGCTGGGCGAAGTCGCGGCTGTTGATCCGGCCGAAACTGCACCCTGCCAGCAGCATCCCGGCCGCCAGCAGCGCCGCGCAGCCTCGCGCGCCTTTACCCATCATCCCCGCACCCGTTTGCCGCATCTCTCGTCCACCTTTTTTAACCATAAAGAGTTGACACACCGTCAATAGCGCCAGACCAAGGTGAGGCCGGCGCTGTTCACCGCGCTGGCCGTGCCGCGCGCGGTGGAGCGGGCGTGACTGGCCCGGAACCCCAGCTCCAGATTGTCCGCCGGCTCCCATCCCAGCGAGATGGCCCCCTGGGGTCCGCTGCGACCGCGCCGGTCGTAGGCGTAGCCGATCTGCGCCGCATAGCGGACATAGTCGGTCAGGTAATCCTCGACATTCAGCTGCAGCGCATGGACCTCGCGGGTCGCCGCCGGCAGCGGGGTGTAGGGCTGGCCATTCGCGTCCTGCCGCTCCTCGCGGTGCGACACATATTCGGCGTCCAGCACATAGGCAACGCTGGCCAGCGGGCCGACGGCGTTCAGCGCATAGCGCAGCGATCCCTCCAGCGTGGCGCTGCGCGCCAGATCGGCCTCGCCGGACAGCCCATAGCGGTTGTAGCCGGCGCCGAGCGACAGCGACCAGCGATCGGAAAGCCGGTTCTCGTGCTGGACGAACAGGCGGTCGCGCCGGCCGCCATCGACGATGCCCTCCAGGAAGGCGAAGCTCGGCTCGCTCCAGGCGAAGCCGGCGCGCGTTTCGGACTCGTCGCCGCGCCACAGATGGCTGTAGCCGGCGCCGAGCGTCTGCGGGGCGGCGTAAAGCGCCAGGGCGGAGCGCTCCAGCTCCGGCCAGTCATGGACCAGCGCCGCCTCCAGCCGGGAGCGGGCGCCATGGAAGGACTCCAGCCGGCCGTCGCCGCGGCGGGCGGAATCGACATCGACCTCACGCCGCTCCAGCGCCCAGGTCAGGCTGGTGGACCGGCCGAGTTCCTGGACGCCGCTGAAGCGGGCGATGCGCTGCATGTCGGCGTTGCGCACCTTCTGCCAGTCGAGGTCGAGGCGGCTGCGGTCGGAATTCTCATGCAGGAGCAGCGCCTTGCCCCGGACCAGCGACGGCTCGTCGGGCGTCAGCTCCAGTGCGGTGTCATAGGCCATGATGGCGTCGCGCCAGCGGCCGAGCCGCTCCTCCGCCTGGGCCAGCAGGGCGGTGGACTGGGCATCCTTCGGGTCCTGCGCCAGCAGGTCGCGCAGCAGGGTGCGCGCCGGGCGGAGGTCGCCGCCCTCCATCAGCGCCAGGGCGCGGAAATAGTCGAGGCGCCGCTGGGCGGCCCGGTCGGCGGCCTGGGCCTCTCGGCTTGGGGCGGCGGCGGGGGAGCGGGTGAAGGCAACGCTGAGGCCGGCGGGGTCGGTGGCGACCGCCGCCTCGACACCGGGGCCAAGCACCAGCACGACGCTGTCGTAGCCGTAGAGTATGTTGTCGACCCAGGACTCCAGCCGTTCCGGCACACGGTCGAGCGCGACGTCGCCCGAGATTTCGCCGAGCGGGCGGCTGAAGCGCAGGACGAGTTCGCGGCCGTCGCGCTGGATTTCCGTGGTGACGGTGCCGGGCCAGTGCAGAGCGAAGCGGGCGGTGCCGGCCTCGCGAGCCGCCTCGACCCTCGCCGGTTGGGCGGTGGCAGGGATGGCGAGGAGGAGGATCAGGATAAAAGCGAGCAATCCCCTCTCCCCCCCGGGGAGAGGGTCAGGGTGAGGGGGGCGCACCGCGTGACTTTCCGAGGATCCCCGCCGCGCATCCCCCTCACCCTCCCCGCGCCGCGGGCACGGGGTCCCTCCCTCTCCCCGGGGAGGAGAGGGGATGGAACGCAGGGAAATTGGGAGCCGATCACGGAAGGGCCAGGACACGGCGGGCCTCCGGCAGTCGTCCGTTTTCGATCAGCATCGATGCGTAGTCGGCCTTCAACTGGCGGTCGGCCGGGCGACGTTTGCGCAAGCCCTCGAACAGCGCCACGGCGTCATCGACCTTGCCCAGCCGGTTCAGCAGGTTCGCCTCCGTCTGGGTCGCCGCGTCGCCGCGCGTGGTGCGGGCGCGGAGCTGCGACAGGGCGGTGCGGTAGAAGGGGATCGCGGCGGTCGGGCGTTTCAATGCGGTCAGCGCCTCGCCCAGGAAATAATGCGCCTCGTAATCGTTGGGACCGGATGCGACGTAGCGGCGCAGCAGCCGTTCGGCGTCGGCGAGGCGGTTCTCGTCATAGGCCAGCATGCCCAGCTGACGCAGCGCGTCGGCATCGTCCGGCTTGCGCGCCAGCAGCGCGGTCCAGGCCTGCGAGGCGGCGGCGCGCTGGCCGGTCTGCTCGGCGAGGCGGGCATAGCGGCGCAGCCGGTCCGGAGATGCTTCCTCGGCCAAGGCGGCGCGCACGGCGTCGGCCAGCTCCTTGCCCTTGCCGGCTGCCGCCAGCGCCTCGATGTAGGGGGTTTTCAGGGCCGGCTGGGCCGGGGCGGCGCCTTGGGCGGCGAGCCCGGCGATGACGCGCCGGCCGCCGCCATACTCGGCGAGGCGGTCGTACCACGCGGCCTGCTCGGCCGGGGTGCCGGCGGCCTTGGCCCGCGCCTCGATCCAGTCCAGCCCGGATGCCGGCGGGCGTGGCCCCCAGAGATAGGCCAACTGCCTGAAATCCTCGCTCTGCGGCCCCTGCCCGGCGGCCAGCCGCTGCAGCGCCTGCTCGGCCCCCGCCTTGTCGCCGAGCGCCAGCAGAGCCGACGCCGGCTCGCGCCGCTTGTCGGCCGGCAGTCGGTCGTCGATGGCGCGGGCCAGCAGGTAACGGCGCAGATCGGCCTTGCGCCCCAGCTTGGTCAGCGTGTCGCGGTACAGCGAATCCTCCGCCTCGGCCAGCGGTGCCGCGGCGGTGCGGCCTTGCAGCAGGGCGGCGAGGTCGGGCAGCGCATTCGCCTTGGCCGCGGCGTCGGCATAGACGCTCAGCCAGTCCTCGCCAGATCGCGTCCCCCCTTGCCGCTCCGCCCAGACCCGCAGCAGCGGCAGCGCCGCGCGATAGGCCTTGTGGTCGAGCAGCATGGTGACGATGGCCTGCTGCTCCGCGTCCGAGAGGTTTCCACGCGCCAGCTTGGCGGTCAGATGGCGGGTCAGCTCCTCCGACCGGCCGGCACCGTCGAGCGCGGCGATGTAGGCGGCCTCCACCTCGGCACCGCCGCTGTCGAGCAGCGGGGCCAGCAACGGCAGCGCGTCGGCCGGCTTGCCGGTGGCGGTCAGCGCGCCGGCCAGCGCCAGACGGCTGCGCGGCGAAGGGTCGAGCGCGAAGGCACGTTGGGCGGCGGCCAGCGCCAGGGCGGCGGCAGGGCGATTGACGCGCGGGTCGGCGGCGGGATTCGCGGAAGCGCGTTCGGCGGCGCTGCCGGCGATGTCCTGCAACAGGGCGAGCGGCAGCTTGGGCTGACCGGCCAGCCAGTCGGCGACGGCGGCCGGATCGCCGGCCTTGGCGGCCAGACGCGCCCAGCCCTGGGCGGCGGCCGGAGACGGCGTGGCCTGCCGCCGCGCGGTGAACCAGGCAAGACCGGCCGGGGCACGGTCGAGGTCGATGAAAAGGGCGGCAAGCTCTTCCAACAGCTCGTCGGGCACCGTACCCGACAGCGGCAGCCGGTCGAAGGCGGCGACCGCGGCGGGGCGGCGGCCGGTGCGGTCGAGGATGCGGATGGCGCCAAGCCGGTCGCCCATCATCAGCCCCTTATCGGCAATTGCGCGTTCTGCCCACCCTGCTGCGGCGGCGGCGTCGCCGCGGCCGAGCGCGATGTTGGCCGCCAGGATCGGGTAATCGTCGAGGAACTCGTCGCCCAAGTCGCGGTAAAGGCGGTCGGGAAAGGCCCTGTCGCCGTCGCGCAGCGCGGTTTCCGCCAGCCCGGCCAGGACCCAGTCGGGCACCAGATGCAGATCGCGGCCTTTGGTCGCCTCCAGGGCCGCGCGCGGCATGCCGGCATTCACCTCCAGCGCCAGCAGCCGGCCGAACTGCGCATCCTCCACCGGGCCGGACAACGGCGACAGGCGGGTCCGCGCTTGTTCCCGCCGGTCGGTGGCGATCAGCAGGTCGATGTAGGTCAGCTCCAGCGCCAGCACCGGAGCGCGGCCCGCCACCTGCGGGCCTGTCACCTGTGGTTCGATCAGCCGCAGCCCGAGGTCGGGGCGCGCAGCCGCGGCAAGCTGGCTCGCCAGACCGATCATGTCGGCGACGGTCGGCTGCTCGCCCAGCCAGCGCCGGGCGCGCTCATAGGCCTCGTCCTCGCGGTCGAGGTCGATCAGCAGGCTCATCAGCAGTTCGCGGCTGTCGGGCTGGATGTTGCCCGTGGCGCGGTCGTCGGCGCGCAGCAGCCAGTCCACCGCGCCGGCAGGATCGCCGCGCGCGGCCAGCAGCGCCGCCAGCTCCTGCTGGGCGTCGACATCCTCCGGCCGCAGGGTGCAGTAGCGGACCAGCGCCTCGGCCTTCATCCCCATCCGGTTGCGGAAGCCGGCGGCATAGGCCAGCTCGCGGAACAGGTCGGCGCTGGCGCGCCTCTCCGCCAGCGCCTTCAGGTTCTCCAGCCGGTCGCCCGGCCGCTGCGCATCCTGGTAGAGGCGGTCGAGCAGTTCGCGGGCCTCGATGGAGGACGGCTCGGCGGCGAGGAATCCCTCGGTCAGCTCGATGGCGCGTTCGACGTCGCCCTGGGCCAGAGTCAGGCGGGTCAGCGGCATCACCGTGGCGCCGCTGCGGTCGCCGGCGGCATAGCGCTGCTCATAGGCGTCGCGGGCGCTGTCGTAATCGCGGTCACGGAATTTCTGCAGGGCAAGCTCGGCGCTGTGCGGGATCAGCAGCAGGCTGGCGCCGATGCCGGCCAGCAGGATCAGCAGGACGACGAGGATGTTCGCGCGCATGGCCGCCCTACCCCGCCGCACCGTCGGTGGCACGGAAGCGCAGCAGCAGCGGCGCTATAGCGGACACCGGCACGGTCAGCGCCAGCCGGCCGTCGGCATCCGCGTCGGCGCTGCCCGACCACAGCCGGGTGCCGTTGCGCTCCGCCGTGACGGTCCAGCGGCCGGGCCGCGGCACCTGCCAGACCATGCCGCCCGCACCGTACCCGGTGGCGGAGACGTGGAAACCCTGATCGTCCGGCGCGAAGGCCGAGAAGGCCCAGCGGCCCTGCACCAGATAGGGCATGGCGGCCGGCGGGTCGCGGTCGGCGCGGGACGCCTCCGCCAGCGCCACCACCGGCTCCGCCGCCGCAGGGTCGAGCGCCACATAAAGGCTGCCCTGGCTGTGGCGCTGGCCCAGCACGCCGCTGGAGCGGGCGAAATCGACCGCGTCGGCACTGGCATGGTCGAAGCGCAGCGTGTTCAGCGCCCCGCGGTCGCGCACGCGCCAGCGCCGCCCGCCTCCCTGGCCGTCCAGTGGCTCGAAACGGGTGGTGTAATAGCCTTCGGCGATGCGGGCGTAGCTGGAGGCGGCGACTGGCGCCAGCTCCTGCGCTTGCGCGGCGGTCAGCACCGAGACCAGCGCGTTGAGGCTGGCCGTCTTCTGGCCGGTGTACATGTGGTAATAGACGTTGAAGGGCTTCAGCCGCAGCGGGCTGCCGGCATGCCGCATGGTATTGACCAGATTGCGGTAGCCGTAGAAGCGGTTGGTCCACAGGTCGGTGTAGGTGTTCTCGTTGCTGCCGGCGGCATAGATCTGGCGTTCCGCTCCCACCGGCAGGCCGATGGGCGGCAGCCCGGTGATGGACGGGAAATCGGCGTCGAACCGCGCGTCGCCGCCGTTGATGTTGACCCCGCCGGCCTTGCGCACCGCTGCCAGTGCCGCCTCGAAGGGAGAGGTGTCGCCCGACCATTGCACCAGCACCGCCCGCTTGCCGGCGGGCGCCAGCCGGGTGAAATAGTCGAGAGCGCCGCCGATCTCCTGGTCCAGGTCGAAGGACTGCTGCAGATAGGCCCGCGGTACGGCGTAGCGGCCGATGTCCGACACCTCGCCCGCCTCCTCCGCCGCATGCTCGTCACCCTTTCCGGGCTTGCGGCTGCCCTCGCGCTCGAGGAAGGGCGCCTCGGCCTGCCGGCTGTAGTCCTTGAAGAAGGCCCATTGGAAGGGATGGGTCCAGGTGTGGCTGGACGGCTCGACCTGCGGCAGGGCGAACAGCGCCTTGGCCGCCGCCAGCGACTCCGGTGTGCCCTTCCAGGCCGGGTCGAGATCGCCGACGATGGGGGCGACGCTGACCGGCAGGTCGGGGAAGGCTTCGATGGCGGCGGTGCGCACCATGTCGGCGGACAGCACACGGCGGGCGGCATAGGGCGCCACCTCCGTCACGTTGCGCCAGCCGTCGCCGTCGATGTGGCTGAAATAGAGCCGCCGCCCGGACAATGTGGTGACGTCGGGCTTCGGCAGATCGTCGGTGGCGAAGCTGTCGCGGAAGAAGGCGAAGGGATCGACGATCCATTGGCGCCGGTTGTACTCGGCGTCGAAATAGCGGGCGTAGCCCTCGGTCACCAGACCGCCGGCCGGGCCGGTGACCACCAGATGGCTGTCGCTGGCCGGATCGTCGCCGCGCCGCATCACCAGATGGGAGGCGAAGCGCTCGTCGGTCTTGCGGAACAGGGGATAGCCGGGCAGCACGCCCGACAGCGGCCGTTCGAAGCCGATCATCGCGTCGGCCAGCGCCGGCTTGGACTTGTAGGTCAGGTCGGAATAGCCGTCATCGTCGCGCAGGCCAAAGCGGGCGAAAAAGCGGTTGGAGACTGCCAGCGGCACCGGCTTACCGCCGTGCTCCAGCCGTATCCCCGGCTGGCCCAGCACGGCGAAACGGACGCCGCGGTCCATGGCGCGGGCGGTCCATGACACATAGGCGGCGACATCGGTGAAGGGCTCCCCCGCAAACCAGCTGACGACGCCACGCAGGTCGGGATAGCGCGACAGGTCGGGCAGGCCGTCGGCGACGTTCCAGTAGACCACCGACAATCCCAGATGGTTCAGCGGCAGTTCCGCCATCGTGTGGATGCGGCTGAGACGGATCGTGCTTTCCTCGCGCAGGTCGACCAGCGCCAGGATGGTGCGCGGCACCGTCTGCTGTGCCGTTGCGGGAGCGGCCGTCGAGCCGGCGGCAAGCACAGGAAACGCAGCACCGGACAGAAGCATGGCGAGTGCCAGGGCTGCCGACCGGATGCCCGCTTGGAACAGGCCCCTCACCGCGGCGGCTCCGGGATCAGGCGGTCGAGTTCGACCGTCGCGACATAGGGGGAAAAGCCGTTGGCCCGTTGCAGGTCGTAGATCGCCCGCACCCCCGCCGCGTCGGACGGGGTCCAATAGTCCAGCGTGTGGAGGCCGAGCCGCGGGTTCAGCGCGCCGGCCGCCTTCAGCGCCTCCACCTGGAACCGGTAATCCTCGTCGCTCTGGCGGTGCGGACGCTTGGCGGCGAAATCCCAGCCGGCATAGACGCTCTCGCCCAGCGCATGGCTCAGCAGCGGGGCGGTCTGCGGCAGAATCTCATAGCCGCGGTTCTGCATCAGGCCGATGTCCGGCCAGTTGCGGCGGATGGCCCGCACCAGCGCCGCCGCCGCGTCGGTCATGCCGCTCCAGCGCTTCGGGTCGGTGCGTTCCAGATGCGGCGGGTTGTCGAGCGTGTCGAGGAAGACCCCATGGAAGCCCTCGCGCAGGATGGCGGGGACCAACTCCTCCACCACCAGCTTGACCCAGCGGCGGTCGCGCACATCGACATAGAAGCTGCCCGGCCAGTTGGGGTTTTCCTGGTCCAGGATGCCCCATCCCTTCACCCGGCCGAACCACGGGCGGTGGGTCTCCACCTCGCCGACGCTGAGATAGCCGAGCAGAGTCTTGGCCCGGTCGGCCAGCGGTTGCAGTGGCGGGTGGGTCCGGCTGTCCAGCACCAGCAGCCGGTAGGGCTGGAAGGCGGCCAGCGGTGCGGCATCGGCGTAATAGACCGCCCAGGGAGCAGCAGAGGCCGGAGCGGAAGCTTGGCCGGAATTTGCGGCCCGCAGGCTGCTGTTGGGCAGCGCCAGCAGCGCCGCGCCCGACAAAAGCCCGCCGGCGACAGCCCGCCGCCCGATCAAACCACCGATCACGCCACCCTGCCCCGATCAGTCAGCCGATTTCTTCAACCGGACCCGTCAGCCCAGCCACGCCAGCGTCTGGCGCAACCCGTCTTCCAGCGGCGTGTCGCAGCTCATGCCGAAGGCGGCGACCAGACGCGTGGGATCGCCGATGGACATCCGGATGTCGCCCGGCCGCGCCGGGCCGTAACGCCGGTCGAGCGGCCGGCCCGACAGGTCGGCCAGCACCTCCGCCAGCCGGTTGACCGAGGTCGGACGTCCGGTGCAGACATTGTAGACCGGTGCGCCCGGCTGCGGATGTCCCATCGCCGCGGTCAGGTATCGCACCAGATCCTTTACAAAGATGAAATCCCGCACCTGCTCCCCGTCCCCATTGACGGTGATCGGCTCGCCCCTGGCGATACGGCCGGCGAAGATGGAGATGACGCCGGAATAGGGCGATTTCGGATCCTGGCGCGGGCCATAGACGTTGAAGAAGCGGAAGCCGGCGGTCGGCACGCCATGCACCCCGTCCGCCACGCGCGCATGCAACTCGCAACCCAGCTTGTCGGCGCCATAGGCGGAGAGCGGGCGGGTCGCCGCATCCTCGGCCAGCGGCATGTTTGGGTTGTCGCCATAGACGGCGGCGGAGGAGGCGTAGATCACCGGAACCGGTCCGGCCGGATTGGCGCGGCGGGCGGCGTCGAACACGGCGATGGTGCCGGACAGGTTGGCGTGATGGGTCTCCAGCCATGCCTCGCGCGAGCGGTCGACCGAGGCGACGGCGGCCAGATGGAAACAGCCTTCCACCCCCCTGCCGTCTTCGCCGGCCATCGCCGCCCGCACCGCTTCGGCATCGGCCACGTCGCCGACCGTCACAAGCACGCCGGCCGGCAGATTCTCACGCTTGCCGGTGGACAGATCGTCCAGCACCCGGACCTCGTGCCCGGCCGCCAGCAGCCGCTCGATCAGGTGCGAGCCGATGAAGCCGCAACCGCCGGTAACCAGATAACGCGCCATCGCTGCGGCTCCCTCCGC
>Ga0206117_101371_pt1 | contig 12744 bp, 14 predicted proteins | sample 3A5Ametagenome_FD_177997 | JGI IMG/M metagenome (GOLD analysis project Ga0206117, IMG submission 177997) | Enriched microbial communities from leaf-cutter ant dump, University of Wisconsin, Madison, United States - 3A5A | ecosystem: Environmental > Terrestrial > Nest > Insects nest > Nest dump... | reverse complement strand
GGCGATGAAGATGGTCGCCGCGGCGAAGCTTCGGCGCGCCCAGGAAGCGGCCGAGGCCGCCCGGCCCTATTCGCAGCGCATGAGCGCCGTTCTCGCCAATATCGCCCAGGCCGTCGGCCAGGACGATTCCGCACCCCGCCTGATGACCGGCACGGGCAACGACCAGGTCCACCTGCTCGTCGTCTGCACCGCCGAGCGCGGCCTGTGCGGCGGCTTCAACTCGCAGATCGCCCGTCTCGCCCGCGACCATACGCGCAGGCTGCTCGCCTCCGGCAAGACGGTGAAGATCATCTGCGTCGGCAAGAAGGGCTTCGACATCCTGCGGCGCGACTTCGCCTCGCTGATCATCGACCGCGTCGACCTGCGCGAGGTCAAGAAGGTCGGCTTCGAGAACGCCGACCAGATCGGCCGCAAGGTCATCGGGCTCTTCGAGAAGGGCGAGTTCGACGTCTGCACGCTGTTCTATTCCGAGTTCAAGTCGGTCATCTCGCAGGTGCCGACGGCGCTCCAGCTCGTTCCTGCTTCCGCGCCGGTCGCCGTCGAGCAGGCTGGCGGCGCCAGCGCCATCTACGACTACGAGCCGGACGCGGCGGCGATCCTCGGCGACCTCATCCCGCGCAACATCTCCGTGCAGATCTTCCGGGCCCTGCTCGAGAACGTCGCCGGCGAGATGGGCGCGAAGATGAGCGCCATGGACAACGCGACCCGAAATGCAGGTGAGATGATCAACAAGTTGACGCTGAATTACAACCGCCAGCGTCAGGCTCAGATCACCAAGGAACTCATCGAAATCATCTCGGGCGCCGAAGCGCTCTGAGCCAGAACAAAGAGGTTAAGGAAAATGGCTGACGCAGCTCTTTCCATCGGCAAGGTAACCCAGGTCATCGGCGCCGTCGTCGACGTGGCCTTTGAAGGCGAACTGCCGCAGATCCTGAACGCGCTGGAAACCGAGAACAACGGCAACCGCCTCGTTCTCGAAGTCGCCCAGCACCTCGGCGAGAACACGGTCCGTACCATCGCCATGGACTCCTCCGAAGGTCTGGTTCGCGGCCAGCCGGTGCGCGACACGGGCGCGCCGATCTCGGTTCCGGTCGGCGACGAGACGCTCGGCCGCATCATGAACGTCATCGGCGAGCCGGTCGACGAAGCAGGCCCGCTCGTCACCGCCCACAAGCGCGCCATTCACCAGGACGCCCCGGCCTATGTCGAGCAGTCCACGGAAGCGCAGATCCTCGTCACCGGCATCAAGGTCGTCGACCTTCTCGCCCCCTACGCCAAGGGCGGCAAGATCGGCCTGTTCGGCGGCGCCGGCGTCGGCAAGACCGTTCTCATCATGGAACTGATCAACAACGTCGCCAAGGCGCACGGCGGTTACTCGGTGTTCGCCGGCGTGGGTGAGCGCACCCGCGAAGGCAACGACCTTTACCACGAAATGATCGAATCGGGCGTGAACAAGCTCGGCGGCGGCGAAGGCTCCAAGGCCGCCCTCGTCTACGGTCAGATGAACGAGCCGCCGGGTGCCCGCGCCCGCGTCGCGCTTACGGGCCTCACCGTCGCCGAGGACTTCCGCGACAAGGGCCAGGACGTTCTGTTCTTCGTCGACAACATCTTCCGCTTCACCCAGGCGGGCTCGGAAGTGTCGGCTCTGCTCGGCCGCATTCCCTCGGCCGTGGGCTACCAGCCGACGCTCGCCACCGACATGGGCGCGATGCAGGAACGCATCACCACCACCACCAAGGGCTCGATCACCTCGGTCCAGGCCATCTACGTTCCGGCCGACGACCTGACCGACCCGGCGCCGGCGACCTCGTTCGCCCACCTCGACGCGACGACGGTTCTCTCCCGCTCGATCGCCGAGAAGGGCATCTATCCGGCCGTCGACCCGCTCGACTCCACCTCGCGCATGCTCGACCCGATGGTCGTCGGCGAGGAGCACTACGAAGTCGCGCGCAAGGTGCAGGGCACGCTGCAGCGCTACAAGGCGCTCCAGGACATCATCGCCATCCTCGGCATGGACGAGCTGTCCGAAGAGGACAAGCTGGCCGTCGCCCGCGCCCGCAAGATCGAGCGCTTCCTGTCGCAGCCGTTCTTCGTGGCCGAAGTCTTCACCGGCTCGCCGGGCAAGCTCGTCGCGCTGGAAGACACGATCAAGGGCTTCAAGGGCCTCGTCAACGGCGACTACGACCACCTGCCGGAAGCCGCCTTCTACATGGTCGGCTCCATGGAGGAAGCCGTCGAGAAGGCCAAGAGGCTGGCTGCCGAAGCCGCCTGATGAACGACGGCGTCCGCTCCGGCGGACGCCTCTCCTCACCGCAGGAAACCAGAAGAAGTGAGTGGCCATGGCCGACAGTTTCAACTTTGAACTCGTTTCCCCCGAGCGCCTGCTGGTGTCCGGCCGCGTCAGCGAAGTCGTGATCCCGGCGAGCGAGGGCGAGATGACCGTCATGGCCAACCACGCGCCGACCATGACGACGATCAAGCCGGGCGTCGTCACCGTCAAGGCGGCGGACGGCAAGGTCGATCGCTACGTCGTCTTCGGCGGTTTCGCCGACATCCTGCCGACCGGCTGCACGCTGCTCGCCGAATCGGCAGTCCACGTCGACGACTTCAAGAGCGTCGACATCGCCAAGCGGATCGAGGCGGCCCGGGCCGAGCTGGAAAAGGCCTCCGGCGACGACCAGCGCTTCGGCCTGGAGAGCTATCTGGCCGAGCTGACCACGCTGCAGGGCATCGTCGTTCCCGTCTGATTCCCTCCGCCTCACGGCATGTGACACGGCCCGCTTCGGCGGGCCGTTCGCGTTTCGGCCCCGCCCGTATCGCTTGCTTAACCAAGCGCCGATATCTGCGGCCCGTGCCGGAGAAAAACGTTCCAATCCTGCACGTTTGTTGGTTCTATGCGCAAAAGCCGTAAGGGAAGGCAAGGATGAGCAGCAAGATCGTACCCGTCATCATGGCCGGCGGTAAGGGCACGCGGCTCTGGCCGCTGTCGCGCGCCGCCGCGCCCAAGCAGTTCCTGGAATTCCTCGGCGAGAAGACGCTGTTCCAGAAGACGCTGGAGCGGGTCTCGGACGCTGCGCTCTATGCGGCGCCGGTCGTCGTCACCAATGCCGATTTCCGCTTTCTCGTCGCCGAGCAGGCGCGTGCGGCGGGAATCGCGCTCGCCGCGATCCTGCTCGAGCCAGTCGCGCGCAACACCGCCCCGGCGCTGGCGGCGGCGGCGCTGACGGTCGAGCGGCTCCATGGCGCGGACGCCATCCTGCAGGTGCTCGCCTCCGACCACGAGATCGTGGCGGATGCCGTCTATTTCGATTGCATCGCCAAGGCAAGGGCCGCGGCCGGCACCGGCCGGCTCGTCACCTTCGGCATCACGCCGCGCGAGGCCGCGACCGGCTACGGCTATATCGAGACCGGCGAGGACATCGGCAACGGCGCCCATGCGGTTCGCCGCTTCGTGGAGAAGCCCGACCGCGACCGCGCGGAGGCGATGCTGGCGGCGGGTGGCTACCTGTGGAATTCGGGCATGTTCATGCTGCCCGTCGCCGTCTTCCTGCGGGAGCTGCGCCAATACGCGCCGGAGGTGATGGAGGCGGTCGAGGCGGCCGTCGACGGTGCCCGGCGCGACCTCGATTTCGAGCGCCTCGACGAGGAGGCCTTCGCGCGCGCGCCCGACATCTCGGTCGACTACGCGATCTTCGAGAAGACGCCGATCGCCGCCGTGGTTCCCTCGCCGATCGACTGGTCGGATCTCGGAAGCTGGGATTCCGTCTGGAAGACCGGCCGGCGCGATGCGGCCGGCAACGTGGCCGACGGCTCGACGACGCTGCTCGACACGCGCAACTCGCTCGTGCTGTCGCGCGACATCCATGTCGCCGTGCAGGGCCTGGAGGACGTCGCCGTCATCGCCAGCGAAGACGCCGTCTATGTCGGCCGCATGGAGGACAGCCAGAATGTCGGCCGGCTGGTGAAGCTGCTCGCGGCTGACGCGAAGACGGCGAAGCTCACCGAGACCCATCCGACCGCCTACCGGCCCTGGGGCGGCTATACCTCGGTGCTGAACGGCGAGCGCTTCCAGGTCAAGCGCCTGTTCGTGACGCCGGGCAAGCGCCTGTCGCTGCAGAAACATCACCACCGCTCGGAGCACTGGATCGTCGTGCGCGGCATTGCCGAGGTGACGATCGGCGAGCGGACGATCCCGCTGCGCGAGAACGAATCCGTCTATATCCCGCAGGGCGAATTGCACCGCCTCGCCAATCCCGGAAAGATCCTGCTGGAGCTGATCGAGGTGCAGACCGGCTCCTATCTCGGCGAGGACGATATCGTCCGCGTCGAGGACGAGTTCGGCAGGGGATAGGGCTTTCCCGGCAAGGCGAAACCGCTTCGCCCTTTCACCGGAATGCTCCAGCTTTTTGTTTTTGCCGCATTAAATGCTCTAGAGCAGGGCGGAGCCGTCGGGCGTGATGCGGATGGCCGTCAGGCGGCCGGTGGCGTAGCAGCCGGTGTCGATGCAGACCCGTCCCTTGCCGAAGACCGGCTCGTTGCCGGCGGTATGGCCATGAACGACGGTCAGCGGCAGGCGCGGCCCCTCGCTCAGGAAGGGCTCGCGAATCCAGAGCAGATCCTCGTCGTCCTGTTCCTCGAAGGCGATGCCCGGCCGGACGCCGGCATGCACGAAGAGGAGATCGCCGCAGACGAGTGCGACAGGCAGGTTCTCCAGCAGCCCGACATGATGCGCGGGCACCGTCTCGCGCAGGATGCGGCCGACGTCGCCGGGTTTGCGGCTGAGCATGGTCGCCGGGTCGAGGCCGTAGGAGTGCAGCGTCGCGTCGCCGCCGAAATCGAGCCAGCCCATGTTCTCGCGCGGGCTCGCGAGGAAGCGCAGGAACGTGTCGTCGTGATTGCCGCAGAGCGCGATGCGCTCGATGCGGTCGGCGTGGTCGCTTCTGGCCAGATGGTCGAGCACGGCGCGGGATTCCGGCCCGCGATCGACATAGTCGCCGAGATAGACGATCAGCGGGCGCGCGAGCGCCAGCCGGCGGGCGTCGGCGGCGATGCGCTCCTCCAGGGCCAGCAGGGCCGAAAGGCAGCCATGGACGTCGCCGATCGCATAGATCGGCCGGCCGGCCTCGACCTCCAGGCGCCGGCGGCGCGGCACGGGGGTCTGCGACAGGTCGGGCTGGCGGAGGATGCGGCGCAGGAGCGATCTCATCTTCGTCTCATAGCCGTTTCGCGGGCGCCTGTGAACATCTTCGTCAGCGGAGCGCCTGCCGCCGCCGTTCCGGCGGGCAGAGGCCCGTGGCGCGGCATTGCGTATCCGTCCAGATGCCGACGCCCCGCCGGATCGCGTCGTCCTGCTTCGCCTTGAGCGCGGCCGTCGCTGCCCGGGCCGCACCCTTCTCCACCAGCGTCCCGGCGATGTCCTTGTCCTGCAGGGCGCATGTGACGAAGGACAGCAGGCCCGTGCGGAAATCCTCCGTGCAGACGAGCGTGCGGCCGGCGATCAGCCGCTTGAGATAGAGCCGGGCCTGCAGGCCGCAGGCGGTGATGCGGCTCGTGCCGCGGCAGACCCGCTTCGGGTCGACGGCGACGGCGCCTGTCAGCACGTAGAGGCGTCCGCCCTCGCGAAACGAGCTGCTGTCGAAGACGGCGACCTGGGGCGTGACGCGGATGCGCAGGGGCGCGATGCGGCGCTCCACGCCGATGCGTTCGTAGGTCTGTGCCCTGCGGTCGATGCGGACCGGCCTGTCGGTCCAGATCGGCGTATCGTCGGCCAGGGCGGGGAAGGCGGCGAGCAGCACGACGAGCATTGCCGCCCCGACCGCATGCCGCCGTCCCGCACCGCTTTCCCGCCGTCCCGCCATCGCCTCTCCCGAACAAAGGGATGGAGCGCCTTTCGCGATTCCATCGCGGCGATCTTGACCGGCCTCGGCCGCGTCATCAAGTCAGAGCGTATCGGGAAGCGGCAGCCAGCGGCTGCGGTCGAAGTAATCGGGAATGCGCGAACCGCGCGCGCGGCCGCGGTCCGGCGTGATCAGGAAATTGTAGCGCGGCGTCTCGCTGAATTCCTTCTTGAGCTGGATGCGGTTGCCGAAGCGCAGGAGGTCGAATTCCCTGAGCGCGCGGATGTCGGCGAAGATTTCCGGCGCTTCCTCCCAGCGCACCTCGTCGAGGAAGACGTCGATGGCGGCGATCACCGCCTCCGTCACCGCCGCCTGCGTCGCGCGGTCCTCGATGTTGAGCTTGATGCGGAAGGAGGAGATCCGCGCCTCGGCATTGCCCTTGATCGACAGGAAGGCGGAGGAGGGCGGCCGAGGCCCCTCCCGCTCGCCCGGGAATTCGCGATAGGACATGCATTCCCAGCTCTCCGCGTCGAAGCTGCCGGCCCTCCAGCCGGAATTGACGAAGCCGCTCTTGCGCAGGGCCTCGCACAGCGCCTCGGGCGCCTTGCGGATCGTGCGCACGAAGCGGCCGCCGTTCGGCAGCGCCGCCGGCGCGATCAGCCGCTCCGAGACGAGACCTCTCGGCCGGGGAAGCCGCGGGCCGCGCAGCTCGTAGGGCCGCAGCTCGCGCCGCGCGGCCGCCGTCTCCAGCGGCGGATAGCCGAAGCGGACGAGGAGCCGGTTGAGGTTGCGATAGTCGTTGGCGAGAAGCGCGGTCGCGCCGATGGCGCCGGCAAGCAGGACGGCGAACAGCGAAAAGACAATCAAGCCCGATCTGCCGTCTCTCCGCTCCGTCATGCCGAACCGCGCCCGTGCGTGTGGCGATGCGGCCGCCTCCGGGACAGGCCGATCTCATGTTCCAGATAGGCCACAAGCGCTGCCCCCGCAAGCGGGTGCGGCGCGCGGCCCCCTTGACATCGGCGCCGCGGAGGCCGACTTCACGGGCACAACCGGATGCGAAGGAGACGAGCCATGAGCGAAGAAGCCCGCACGACCATCGACCAGGCCGAGGTCGACCGCTTCTCCGCCATGGCGGCGGAATGGTGGGATCCGACGGGCAAATTTCGCCCGCTGCACAAGTTCAACCCGGTCCGCCTCACCTATGTGCGCGACCTCGTGTCGGCGCATTTCGGCCGGGATCCGAAGGCTCACCGGCCGCTCGAAGGCCTTCGCGTGCTGGACATCGGCTGCGGCGGCGGCCTCCTGTCCGAGCCCGTCGCCCGCATGGGCGCGGACGTGCTGGGCGCGGACGCGTCGGAGAAGAACATCGGCATCGCCAGGACGCATGCGGCGGGAAGCGGGGTCGCGGTCGATTACCGGGCGGTGACGGCCGAGGCGCTGGCGGACGCCGGCGAGACCTTCGACGTCGTGCTCAACATGGAGGTGGTGGAGCATGTCGCCGACGTCGATTTCTTTCTTGCGACCTGCGCGTCGATGGTCCGCCCCGGCGGGATGATGTTCGTGGCGACGATCAACCGCACGCCGAAGGCGGCGGCGCTCGCGATCTTCGCGGCGGAGAACGTGCTGCGCTGGCTGCCGCGCGGCACGCACCAGTACGAGAAGCTGGTGCGCCCGGAGGAGATCGAGAAGCCGCTCCAGGCCGCGGGCCTGACGGTGACGGACCGCACCGGCGTCTTCTTCAACCCGCTGTCCAACCAGTGGAACCTGTCGAAGGACATGGACGTGAACTACATGCTGGTGGCGCGCCGCGCCGCGGCCTGATCAGGCTTTCAGCGTCTTCACGACGGCCAGCAGGTCTTCCTGCCCGGCGGCATTGCGGCCGGCCATGGCCTTCACGCTCTCCCGGTCGATGACGACGGCATTGCCGTCGGGGCAGAACGGCGTCTTGAAGGTGAAGGCGCGGGGTGTCGGCCCGTTGTCGTGCAGACATTCCAGACGCTCGGCGCCGTCGGCCCAGACGGGCCGCGTGCCCTCCCTGACCCACCAGAGCACGAGCGCCGGCCAGAGCTGGCGCCGGTTCCAGTTGCGGGCATGCTTCAGCGCGTCGGCGTGCACGCCGCCATAGGTGAAGGCCATCAGGGCTTCGAGACCGGTCCAGAGCGAGAGCGATGAGGGGGCGTCGTCGAAGCCGCTGCCGTGGATGAAGCGCGGATAGACCTTCCCGCCCCAGCTTGCAGGCCCCGGCTCGCCGTCATAGCCCGACCGGCCGACATAGCCCTCCGCCCGGCGCGCCGCCTCGAAATTCAGCGGCTCGCGCAGGCGAAAACCCTCGACGCGGGGGCTTTCGTAGTCGTCGACGTGGAGGCCGAAATTGTAGACGGCGAGGTGGTGGCCGCGCATCAGTTCGCGTCGTCGGGAAGGACGGGCAGCGGCGCGATCTCGACGCCCTCCTCCAGCAGCTCGCGCACCTCGTGCGGCGTCGCCCGGCCGATCAGGCCGCGCTCCTCGGCCTCGCCGTAGTGAATCTTGCGGGCCTCCTCCGGAAAGCGCTCGCCGACGTCCTCGGAATTGGCGCGGATCGCCGAGACGGCCTCGCGCAGCCGGCTCATCATCTCGCGCTGGCCGGCCTGCATCACCAGCTCCTGCCGGCGTTCCTTCCGACGCGCGGTCGCGACGGACGGCGCCATGAGCTGCTTGGCGACATGGGTCGAGCCGCAGGCGGGGCACGAGACCAGCGCCCTCTCGCACTGGCGGTCGAAATCGCCGGCCGAGGCGAACCAGCCCTCGAAGCCGTGGCCGTTGTCGCAGGAAAGCTCGTAGCGGATCACGCGGCGACACCTCCCTCCGCCGGCGCGCCCACCGCCTCCAGGGTGAACGGGCGGCCGTTCCTGAGATTCGGGATCCTGTCGCGCGCGGCCTTGACGGCGGCGGGATCGATCCCGGCGAGCACAACCGCCTCGCCCGTGCCGCCGGCGGCGGCGAGCACCCGGCCCCAGGGATCGACGATCATCGAGTGGCCGTAGGTCTCGCGGCCGTCCTCGTGCACGCCGGCCTGCGCGGCGGCGACGATATAGACGCCGTTCTCGATGGCGCGGGCGCGCAGCAGCGTCTCCCAGTGCGCCTCGCCCGTCTGGCGGGTAAAGGCGGCGGGAACGGAGATGATCTCCGCGCCGGCCTGCGCCTCAGCCTTGAAGAGCTCGGGAAAGCGCACGTCGTAGCAGATGGCGAAGCCGAGCCTGGCGAAGGGCAGGTGCGCCATCTTCGCCACCGACCCCGGCGAATAGGCCGCGCTCTCGCGCCAGCTCTCGCCGTTGTCGAGATCGACGTCGAACATGTGGATCTTGTCGTAGGTGCAGATCAGCGCGCCGTCCGGACCGAAGAGGAGGCCGCGGTTGGCGATCCGGCCGTCGGCAAGCGCGATCGCCGTCGAGCCGACATGCAGGTGGATGCCGAGCTCGCCGGCAAGGCCGGCGGCGGTGCGGACGATCAGGTCGTCGACCTCGGATCTCAGGATGGCGCGCAGGCCCTCGCGGTTCCGCTGGATCGCGCCGGTCATTTCCGGCGTCTGCACGTAGAGCGCGCCCTTGCCGGCCGCTTCCCGCACGAGCCGGTCCATCGTCTCGGCGTTGCGGACCGGATCGGTGCCGGAGCACATCTGCAGGGCGGCGATCGTGACCGTCATGGCCGTTCCTCCTCAGGCCGCGAGCAGCGGGTCGAGCTTGCCCGCGCGGTCGAGCGCGTGCAGGTCGTCGCAGCCGCCGACATGGCGGTCGTCGATGAATATCTGCGGGAAGGTGGTGCGGCCGGAGCGCTGCATCATCTCCGCGCGCACCTCCGGGGCGTTGGTGGCGTCATGCTCCTCGTAGGTGACGCCTTTCTCCTCCAGAAGCCGCTTGGCGGCGCTGCAATAGCCGCAGAACTGACGCGTGTAGATGACGACAGAAGCCATGAATATCGCTCCGGGACAGGGTGGACCATTGTCTGTCATATAGGTCCGGGCAGGGCCCTTGCAAAGGCCCATTGGGTGGACTTTTGGGCTTACCCCAGAGTACCCAATAGTGCGATATTATCTCGTTAATTCAATATCTTAAATACGCTAGCTTCCCCGGAATTTTTAAGGCATAGGTACGTTTATTAGATGGATATTTGAGCGTAGGGAGGCTATCTAATATGTCGCGAACCATTCGGGATGCTAATCTGGGTAGTCGGGAAGCCCGCCGCCGACTCCCCTGCGGGGAGAAACCTCACTGGCGTTTGGTCGAGGCAGGCCTACACCTCGGCTATCGCCGGACGAAGAAGGAAACTCCCGGCAGCTGGGTCGCGCGACTCTATCGCCTCGGCCCCGATGGTATGATGCGTTACCGCTCCGTTCCGCTCGGTCTGGCCGACGACTATTCCGATGCGGACGGCGAACATATCCTCTCCTTTACGGATGCGCAGCGGCTAGCCCTACAGGCTCGGATCGATCACATTGCCGCCACCAAGAGCCGGATCGTCACCGTCGAGGACGCGATGCGCAACTATATCCGCTACCTGTTGGCCGAGAAGAAGTGCGGTAGGCATTCGGAGAGCGTGGCGAACAAACTGATCCTTCCGTATCTCGGCCATATCCGCATTCGGGACCTCACCCGGCGCGATATAGAGAAGTGGCGGGACGATCGCGCCGCCGAAGGAGCCTTGTTGCGCTCGCCGAAGGCGAAGCAGAACCGCCGCCCGGCTCCGTCTACCGACGAGGAAATCCGCGCCCGCCGTGCTACGATCAATCGGAACCTCACCAGCTTAAAGGCCGCGCTGAACCGCGCCTATGCCGAGGACAACACCATCGCCAACCCGGAGGTCTGGCGGTCGGTCAAGCGGTTCGGTGGCGTACAAGCCGCCCGCCCCGGCTTCCTTACGGTCGAAGAGGCGCAGCGCCTGCTGAATGCCGCCGATAAGACCTCCGGCTTCCACGACCTTGTGCATGCCGCTCTATTGACCGGATGCCGCCATAGCGAATTGTGCGCCCTAAAGGTCGGAGACTTCCAACACGGTAAGCTCCATATCCGCACCAGCAAGAGCGGGAAGCCTCGGGTGGTCCGGCTAACCTGGGAAGGTGTCGAGTTCTTCGAGCAGCTTTGCATCGGCCGTAAGATGGACGAAACGATGCTCCTTAACTTTGGCAAGCCGTGGACGCCCTCCAGCCAGGGTAAGCCGATGGCGCGGGCCTGCAAGATCGCTGGGATTGTTCACTTTTCGTTCCATGGGCTCAGACATACTTGGGCATCGCTTTCCATCATGAACGGCATGCCCCTAATCGTCGTGGCAACCAATTTGGGACATAAGTGTACCAAAATGGTCGAGGCGCACTACGGGCATCTTACGACCGGATACCTAGATGAGGCCATTGAAAAGGCGGCACCGCGCTTCGGCTTTACGGAGCCGACGAATGTTGAGCCGTTAAGAGGGAGGGGTCGGTGAACGGACCACCGCCAGACCAGACGCCGGACTATGCCACGCAGTTTGTTGCCGATGATGTGGTCGCGAGCGTCAAGGAGGATCAGGATATTGTTATCCTGCCGAGCGAAGAGGACGACACGAAAACACGCGCTTGGCATCGAAGGATCGATGGCACCCGTCTCGTGCAGTATATCAAGCTGATCGAGGAAAACTTCGGTGTCTGCCAAATGCCCGACGATGATCCGTCGATGCAGCTTTCGGACGCAGACATTGCGGCCTTCGCCGCTGTAATGGCCCCCTTCTGGGAAGGCGGTGAGCCGCCGCACCTTGATAAAACGAATCTGCATCAGGTCTATGAGGCTGCGCTGGGGGATTATCGGCGGCTCAAGGCAGTTCGGACCGCAGGCAAGCAGCTATCCCGGAAACAGCGCATCATCCTCGTCGCTACGGTCTATGGGCTCCCCAGCAACACCGTGAAGCTGCTCACATGGGGTAGCCATGGAAACCATAATCGACTCAAGAGGCTAGATTCTAAGCCATAGGCGGGGGTTTTTGCCTCCGCGCCCAAGTAAGTTTAGGCATCCCCAAGAAAGCCAAGGGAGCGCCTATGACTACTCAACTCCGCAAGAATTTGGAAGAGATTGGCCTGAAAGGCCCCCTTCTGGATAAAGTCGTTCGAGAGATCGACAAGCATAGCGATGAACCTGAGCTTCTCAAGCTCGACAGGGCAGCACATCTTGCTGGCGTTTCGCATTCTTTTCTTCAGAAGCAGATTCGCCTCGGGCTCGGCCCGCATGTAACTCGGATCGGCAATACATCGCGCATTGCCCGGCAAGACCTTCTCGACTGGATAAACAGGTGGAGACACCCCACCGGCGAGGATGCCCAACGTGTGGCCGAGGCGGCTGCGCGGCTCTCCCGCCGTGCGCAACTGGCCGGCCAATCCCAAGGTTCCGGGCGGCCCCGCGTCGCCTGATGAAATATGCCCCACGGCTTCTTAGGGAGCCATGGGGCACAACTTACGTTTGCATTCGAGGTCTCTTCACAATGCCAAACTATACTACCTTACTGCCGGAGCCACGTAAACCCCGATATACTACAGGTCCAGAAGGATTGCGAGAATTTGAGTTTGATAATTTCTCCAGTTCTTACTCCCCTCCCTTTGTAAGCCTTATCCGAGATCATGAAAACACACTTGCCTACGACAACGGAAAGATAATCCAAATCTTTGCGGTTCCGGTGGACAAGTATGGCCGGATTTCCTCTTGGAAGGATTGGGAGGATGCGAAAGATCGTGGAGCCCTGTATTTCGATCCGCTCGACCTCGATACCTACAGTGGGCCGAGAAGAATGTACTCCCTGCCCGACCTGCGAGGCCGGGGATGGTGCCCCAAGAGAGGCAAAACTGTGCGGTATGCCCCCATGCGGGAGGTATTGGAGCCGAACGAGGCCTGCATTGTCATCGACCTTT
>Ga0206117_101370_pt1 | contig 12745 bp, 7 predicted proteins | sample 3A5Ametagenome_FD_177997 | JGI IMG/M metagenome (GOLD analysis project Ga0206117, IMG submission 177997) | Enriched microbial communities from leaf-cutter ant dump, University of Wisconsin, Madison, United States - 3A5A | ecosystem: Environmental > Terrestrial > Nest > Insects nest > Nest dump... | reverse complement strand
CATTCTTGGGAGAAGGCAACTTCAAAGGAGAAGTTTTTAAAGACGGTGTAAATGCCGATCGTGTTGCTAAAGACTACAAAAAAGAAATAATAGATATTCCTGCCGATCGGAAACTTCCAATATCAATGGCTCCGGGTGGAGGTTATGTTGTGAAAATAATAAAAAAATAAAAATAATTATTCTTCTATTATAAGATAAGAGGCTGTCTCAACTATTTTGTGAGACAGCCTCTTTTATAAAAAAAATAATCACGGCTTTATTTTATATGTTGCTCAGCGCCTGATCCAGATCAGCGATGATATCGTCAATGTTTTCGATACCCACAGACAAGCGTAGCAATCCCGGAATAGCACCTGCCAAAACTCTTTCTTCGTCCGAAAGTTGTTCGTGAGTTGTAGTTGCAGGATGGATTATGAGAGATTTGGCATCACCTACATTTGCTAAGTGGCTTATCAGTTGGAGTGAATTTATCACTTTATCGGCATTATCACCCGATCCTTTTACTTTGAAAGAAAGTACACCACCGGCTCCTTTTTTGAAGTATTTTTTAGCCAATGCGTGATATGGGCTGCTTTCTAGTCCCGGATAGTTTACATACTCTACTTTAGGGTGTTTCTCCAACCATTTAGCAACAGCCAATGTATTTTCCACATGACGTTCTACCCGAAGAGAAAGTGTTTCCAGTCCTTGCAAGAGAAGGAATGAGTTGAACGGGCTGATGGTACTACCCCAGTCTCTAAGTCCTTCTACGCGGGCACGTATCGTAAATGCGATATTACCGAATGGACCATTTGCTCCAAATACATCCCAGAATACAAGTCCGTGATAGCTGTCGGATGGCTCTGTAAATTCAGGGAACTTACCATTGCCCCAGTTGAACTTACCGCTATCTACGATCACCCCGCCAAGAGATGTTCCATGTCCGCCTATCCATTTGGTAGCACTTTCTACTACAATGGTAGCCCCGTGCTCTATCGGGCGGAAGAGTGCACCTCCTGCACCGAACGTATTATCTACAATTAGTGGTATTTCGTATTTGTCGGCTACAGCAGCGATAGCTTCAAAATCAGGGATATTCAGATCGGGATTTCCGATTGTCTCAAGATAAAGAGCTTTTGTTCTGTCATCAATAAGCCTTTCGAACGAAGCCGGCTCGTCATCCGGTGTAAAGCGTGCTTCTACTCCCAAACGTTTGAACTGTGACTTGAACTGATTGTGTGTACCACCATACAGATGTGAAGTAGTGACAAAGTTGTCTCCCTGCGACAATATGTTGTTAAGCGCCAAAAATTGAGCGGAGTGACCTGAAGCTGTTGCCAGTGCAGATGTTCCGCCTTCAAGAGCAGCTATACGTTTTTCAAATACATCTGTAGTCGGATTCATCAGACGAATGTATATATTCCCGAATTTACGGAGTCCAAACAAATCGGCTCCATGTTGTGCGTCATCAAAAGTGTATGACGTTGTTTGATAAATAGGTACAGCACGTGACCGTGTAACCGGATCTACCTCTTGTCCGGCATGTACTTGTAACGTTTCAAATTTATAGTTGCTCATATTTTTTTGTTTTTATAAAATGAGAGTAATTGATTTTAAAATCAATTACTCATAACTAAATAAAGATAACCTTTAAGATCGTATTATGTTGATTAAAGTGGATATTCTTCGAAAGCATACAATACTGTAGACAGATAACGCTCTCCTGTATCGGGAAGGATTACAACGATATTCTTACCTTTGTTTTCAGGCTTTTTCGCTAACAGTGTAGCTGCATACGCTGCTGCACCCGAAGATATACCTACCAATAGACCTTCTTCGCGAGCCAGTTCACGGCTTGTGCGGATGGCATCGTCATTACTTACCTGAATGATTTCATCTACAACAGAGTCATTGTATGTTTTTGGCACAAAGCCTGCTCCTATACCTTGTATTTTGTGTGGGCCGGGTTTGCCTCCTGATAATACAGGTGAGTCTGTTGGCTCTACAGCCACTATTTGTACGTTTGGATTATATTTTTTCAAAACTTCGCCTACACCGCTTACAGTTCCGCCTGTACCAACTCCCGCTACAAAGATGTCGACCTTACCATCGGTGTCACGCCAGATTTCTTCAGCAGTCGTTTTTTTATGTATTGCAGGGTTTGCAGGATTCGCAAATTGTTGAAGAAGAACACCCTTCGGGTTTTGTCTTTGTAGTTCTTCAGCTTTTGCTATCGCACCTTTCATGCCATCGGGGCCCGGAGTAAGAACAATATTTGCACCAAGTGCTTTAAGTAGATTCCTACGCTCTATACTCATGGTTTCAGGCATTGTCAATGTAAGCTTATAGCCTTTTGCCGCAGCTACGAAAGCAAGTCCTATCCCTGTGTTTCCACTTGTTGGTTCTATCAGTTCGCTGTCGGGGTGAAGTAGTCCCGATGCCTCTGCTTCTTCTATCATCGCATTGGCAATACGGTCTTTGACACTCGATGCCGGATTGAAATATTCTAATTTCGCAATTACATGAGCATCTACTCCATGTTTCTTATTATAATTCGATAACTCCAATAGCGGAGTGTTTCCGATAAGATCAGTTAATTTTTTTGCAATTTTTCCCATAACCGTTGATTTGTTTGTTTAATTATTGATACAAAGGTACATACTTTGAGGTACATATAAAATCGCTAAAGTAAGGTATTTTGATACCATGTTTATGGTATATTTTGCTGAGATATTTGATAAAGTAAAAAACGTTAAGAAGAATGTTTGATAGAAATTATTAACGTATATTCGTAGTGCTTTAAGCAAATCTTGTGGAACTTTACAAATCTAAAAAGTAATACATTAATAAACGTTTGAAAGGAAACAATAAATTTGTATAAACGCTATGGAGATATCAGATCTATATAATATATATAAGAAATACCCGGAAATTTCAACTGATACACGTAATAGTCCTAAAGATTCAATATTTTTTGCATTAAAAGGTGCAAATTTTAACGGGAATGAATACGCTGAAAAAGCAATTGATCAGGGCTGTGCCTATGCTGTTGTTGATGAAGAGAGATACGCAACCAGACCGAATATAATATTAGTAAAAGACAGTCTGGAAACACTACAAGAATTAGCCCGCCATCACCGGAAACAATTTATAAAAAAGCCAATTATTGCTATCACCGGAACAAACGGAAAAACAACTACAAAAGAGTTGATTTATTCTGTTTTGTCTCAGGAGTATAATGTGCTGGCAACTCAGGGAAATCTGAATAATCATATCGGAGTTCCGCTAACCTTACTGAGGATAAAAAAAGAACATGAGATTGTGATTGTGGAAATGGGAGCGAGCCATGTAGGTGAAATCCGTTTTCTTGCCGAGATGGCTTTACCGAACTATGGGCTGATTACCAATCTGGGACATGCACATATCGAGGGGTTTGGTTCATTCGAAAATGTAGTGAAGGCCAAAGGTGAGTTGTATGAATTTATCCGCAGCACCAAAGATGGGAAGATATTTATAGACTACAGCAATTTGCTCTTACGCGAAATGTCGGAAGGGATAACGTCTATATATTACGGACTGGAGGAAGATTTATTTATTTCAGGAAAAGTAACATCTATCAGTCCTTTCCTTGCATTGGAATGGAAATTTGGGAATAAACGCAATAAGGTGCAAACAAATATGATAGGAGAGTACAATCTCTCTAATGCATTGGCTGCAATAACTATTGGTAAGTATCTCGGAGTAAAAGCTTCTTTGATATGTAAGGCCATAGAGGAGTATGTGCCTACGAATAACCGTTCGCAACTAAAAAAGACAGAAAAAAACATGCTTATAATAGATGCATACAATGCCAATCCGACAAGTATGCATGCCGCTCTCGAAAACTTTGACCATATGGATGTAAATCATAAGGTTCTTATCCTTGGAGATATGAAGGAGCTGGGGCCTGATACAGACATGGAGCATCAGAAAATTGCAGATTATATAAGCGATCATAACTTTGACAGGGTTATGTTTATCGGAGATAATTTCAGCAGGGTAAAAACAAAGTATCCGAGATTTAAAAATCTTGACCACCTGAAAGAATATCTCGAAAAAGATCCGGTTGAAGATAGTTACATATTACTCAAAGGCTCGAGGGGAGTACAACTTGAGAAATGTATTGATATGCTATAAAAAGATAATATAATAGAAGAAGATCCTCATTTGGGGATCTTTTTCTATTTATATACTTGATTGATTCTTTTGAACAGAATAGAGTTTGAGTATCTTAAATCAAATCCTTATAAGGATGAGGATAGTCACTACCCATTGTTTTCTTATATTCTACCACAAATGCCTGATAGCGGATGCGAGCCTCTTCATTTAGCTTTAATCTTTGTAAAGCTTTGGTCTGGAAAACTAAGGCCTCGTCGTTCAACGGGTCTATATTGAATAATGCCTCTGTTAGATTTATAGCTGTCTGGTAGGCCTCCGTGGTAAAGCTTTTTTCGATTTCTATTAATAATACAGGTTCCAGTTTATGTTCCATCTCTATCTTGAATGTATCAAAAAGAGCCTGATCTGAAGATCTTAGGAATTTACCACGTGTTAGTATCTCTATTAATTCTTCTCTGTTTTCTTCTATACCGGTAGATATGATTTGAATGCATCTTACAAAGTCGCAATAACATTCGTCGGTTAATACTATTTTAAAATAGCCTTTATCATATACAAATTCAATTCCATCCAATTCACCTAGTGCTTTCCTTAAGTGATTGATAGTAACTCCTCTTGAATTTTTTACTTTATCTTCGGGTTTGTCGGGCCATATGAGGTTGCTAAGTCGTTGAGAGGTGATACCATCCTCGATACTATATTGCAGAACAAGAAAGAACATTTGCCTTAGCTTTGTACTGAACATATAGGTAATATCTTTATTGTTTCTATCGCGCACAGTAAACTCCCCGAATAGATAAATGGAATTAGACTTATCAATCCGTTCTTTATCGTTGTTCAGCATTCTTAATGTTTGGCTACTGTTTCTGCTGTTCTTGTTTTTCTGAACAAACCTCCGATATAGAAGATACCCTATAATAAAGATACATATACAAGTTAGGCCGATAATTATTAAAACAATAATACCTGATTCTTCTTTGGGATAATTGGTAAGATCGTCCGCTGTAATGGGTGGGAATGCTAACGAATAAACCTTAAGATCGGAAGATACATCATCGGCAAACTCCTGTACAATTGCATACAGGTTGTTTAGCTGATGGTCGTAATACAAATTAGCATTTGTTGTAATCTTATCCGAATATATCGGAATCGAGTCTCCTAGTATTTCATAACTCCCGTCTTTCAGCGAGAAGCGGTATAATTGTAGAAATGATTTCGAAAAATGTTCAGGATAGCACAATGTGTAAAAACAAGAATCATCAAGGATAACCATTCCCCGTACAGGCACTACATTGTTTTTATCCCATGGAATTTCCCAAAGCTTTGTAATATGTTTTGTATTTAAATCAACTTTATGCAGATCATAGAAATATTTTCGTCCTACCACCTGTTCGCCCGATTCGTTACCCATCCCTCCGAATACATATATGGAATTTGTTTTCTTCAGATATCCTACTGACGAAAAATAACGAGGAAGTATTGTATCTCCGCTAAATCCATCGAGTGTTGACCATTTTCTCTCGTTTAGGTCAAAACAGTAAAAGTTCTTACTATAGTACATATTACCGAATCCTCCAAAGATGGTGTATTTATCCGTTGAAGGATCATAGTAAGCCCCGTGATGATGTAGTTGTCTGGGAAGTCGCTCAGTACTTTCTGTTGTCCATTGATAGGTATCCAGATTCAAACTGGCAATCATGGGCTGTTCATCCGTTATATTGTGATACACCTCATATGCATATAATCTATTATTCTTCGTGTCTATGAAGTTTGTACCCAAAGCAAGGTTTACCGGACATTTTTCATCGAAGACTTTTGTTCTTGTTTCGCCCGATCTTACATTATATATAGATATCGCATCCCTGTTGAAATAATATATTTCTTTCTTTCTTACGTTGTAGTTGGCTCCGGCTACAGTTTCGGATTTGAATGAAGTCTTAAAGCTCCAGTGATAAGCATCATTTATCAGCCATTGTGGATTTAATACTTCTCCCAATGCCTTCCCTTTCGAATCGTGTACTATACTTCCCTCATTCTCTCTTAATGGAAATATATATTTCTCATTATTCCCAACCGAGAGTTCTTTGATTGCAAAAGAAGGAGTATCGATAATGTGGTCGCTTTTACCAAAGAGAATAATCGGATAGTATTTTTCCGGAAGTCCTGAGGCTACAGCACTAAATACCCTGTCATTTACCGTTAATCTTATCGAATCACTCTTTAGATCAAATGATATTATCATTCTGAGCCAATGCTTATCAAGCTGTTCTTCTTTATTTAGTTCGGCAGTGATCAAGCTGCTTCGTCCTTCTTCATTGAATTTGAATACAAAACTACTGCCTTGTCCGTCATAAAATAAATTATAGATTTTATCGGATTTCTCATTTTTTATACGAAGAATGTATCCAATTTCTTTTGCAGGATAAAGGGCTATCTTAAAATCAATATTGAAATAGTTGGAAAAGACAACGGATGAATTTTTGAAAACATCGTAAGAAGTTCTTTTATCTATAGATTGTTCCCCTCCACAAAATTTTAGACCTTGAGATAAGGCTGTTTGTGAATAAAAACAACTAAGTATGAAAAATATATATAGATACAGTTTCATGGGATAGAAAATACAATTTTCAAGTTAATAAGATTGTTTCCGGGTGACCTCTATTGTAATACTCTGTTTTGTGATAAATGGAGAAGGGGTAGAGGTGTCTTATCAAGATATAAAGATATTAAAATCTTTTTAATAGAAAGAGATTCCCTTTTAATACCGTTTTAACTGGTTTTTTAAGATTTCTTATAATGTGCACATAATAAGGTAAAAAGCATAAGATTAATGTTTTTTTTTACTTAATAACCCAAATTTAACCCAATAATTAACCTTCGAGCGCCAATCTTTGGTAAAAATGATAACGGCAATACGTATGTCGAGCCATATCATGAAAGAAAAATAATTTAATAACCAAAATCTATTAATCAACCAACCAAAAATCAGCCTATGTACATTGATGTTTCTAATTAATGTTAACTCTTAACTTTTATAACATGATTTTAATGAAGAAAATTTTGCGAACATTTCTGTTCGTAGCTATGCTTGGCGGCATAGTATCTATAGCAACCTCATGTAGTGATGATGAATCGGAACATGTCGATTATGGCACTGTTACGGGGATTGTATTAGATGAGATGGATGCTCCTATTAGTGGTGTTACTGTTACCATATCGGGTGTAGACGAAACAGTGACAACAGGAAGTGATGGCAAATATACTGCCCAGAACGTATCTATTGATTCCCATTCGGTAAAATTCTCAAAGAAGGGATTTCAAACAATTAGTGTAACTATTACTGCCGGTAAATTCGATGCCAACAAAGTAGCATCTACAAGTGTGAAAATGGTAAATGCGGATTCTAAAATAGTAGGTACGCTTACCGATGCAAAAAATGGTGGTGCACCTCTTGCCGGAGTTGTTGTTAGTATAAGTGCTGATGTTTCTGCAACATCGGGGAGTGATGGTAAGTTTGTTATCGAAGATTTGGTAAAAGGAACTTATACAGTAACATTTACCAAAACGGACTATGTAACAATAACCAAAACAGTAAACGAAAGTGATTTCGTTGATGGAGTGGCAACTGTAGACCTCAGAATGGGCGGTGTTGAATTACTGCGTGGTTTAACCGCTGAAGATTTGGCAACTGCCGACAAGTGGTATTACAATGAATACCGTGGTGGACGTAATGGAGATGCATATCCTCACTGGGATTGGTCTGGTGATTACATGTGTGCCCTTGACTTAAGAGGTGCTTGGGATGAGCAGAATGAGGGGACAACATTACAAATCCGTAATTCTGGTGATGAACGAAACAATCCGGCTAATCTTGATGTTTTTGACTCTTTTGTATACGGTAGTAAAAAAATAACAGAGGATAATAAAATTCTTTCTCTTAGAGTACGTACCCATGATGCTGATGAGGCTTCTCCAGCCTATTTTGGAGTACAGGTTATCGATCTTTCGGCAGCAGAACCTACTAATGTGAAAATAGGAGATACAAAGACTCATGGCTCTGGTAATTATGCTGACTATGATTTCGATCTGAGTGCGTATGTCGGTAAAGAAGTGATTGTGGCTGTTGGTATCTATAGACAAAAAACAGGTGATTATTGGAAACAATTAGTTCTTCGTGCTATCCGTTTTGCTGATAAAAAAGTAGAAAACTGGGATTGGTTACCCGGAACAGATGTCGTAGATGGATGGAAGCTTACTCAAGAAATGGTACGCTCTACGATGGTACATCCAAAGAAATCATTTAGTGGAATAAGTAAAGTAAGTGGTGGTAGAGATAACTATAAAGCTGCTTATCGTTCATGGCGCGAAAATTCTCATATAGCGTTTGAATGGGCTTTTGTTCCTCTTCATAAAGATCCTGAAGTATTCCCTTCCGAAGGTTACTTGATTAAGACCAGAGGTTCAGGTACTGCTGTTAATACCAAAGAGCCCGAAGCATACTTCTATTCTAAGTTTGCGATAGGAGCAGGTAATAATCAGCTGACATTGAAGACTCGTAACTTTGGAAGTAACTATACATTCTTTAAGCTGACTGCAATCAAAGAAGACGGAACAGTTGTGCATGTCGCTCCAAAATCTAATACCGCTCAAGAAGCTTCCGCTGCCGCAGATGGCTGTTGGAAATTCAAACACGGTGCGGGTGGGGCCGGTGAGCCTGAAGCTTATGCTTCATTTGTGTACGATCTGTCACAGTTCAACGGCAACAATGTAGTATTGGTGTTCGGTGTATACAAAGGCGAAAGTAACGGTGACGAAAGCAAGCTGGTATTCTATAGTATCAATCTAAATTAATAAAAATGTTGTGGTCTTAGTGAATCCTCTGCATAAGGGAGTACTATAAAAAGTATTGTCTATGCAGAGAGTACACTGAGATACAAGAAAAATAGAAAAAATGAAAAAAATAGTAACAACTATTCTTTGTTCTTTGTTGGTAATAACCGTTGCATGCAGCGATAATCCCGAAATAGACAATGGAGGAGGCAAAAAACCGGGAACTATTACTTCCGATAATCTTGCCGAGCAGAACATCCTTCGTGCTATGCAAATGGTAGATAGTGCAATGCTTTATCATTTCAAAGGCGAAGGAATGGCAATGTCGAGATTTTATAATCCTTATACTAAATCCAATGCGAATAGAGACGGCTCTGACGAAAAGGGTAGTGTATGGATGTACACCAGCTCTATCGAGGCTGTGAATGCAATATTACATGGGTTGAAAGCTCACAAGGAGAAAGGCAAAGCCGAACTTTATGATAAGAATTTCAACCGCTATACCGAATTGTTGAACAAGCTGTATACCAATGCCGCGTATTATAAAGGAACATTTAGTCTTACTTCATATACGCAGACTAAAGACTGGTCTGTATACGGTGTAGATAGAGGTAATGCCAAAGGAACGGCACTGGTAGAAGGTATACACAACGTATATGACGACCAGCAATGGCTGATACGTGAATTACTGGAAGCATATAAGCTTACCGGAAATAATACTTATCTCACAGAAGCCGAGTATCTGACAGAATACGTGCTCGATGGTTGGGACTGTGTTCTCGACAGCAATGGTAAAGAATATGGCGGTATCCCTTGGGGTCCCGGCTATGTAACAAAGCATTCGTGTAGCAACGGTCCTGTGGTTAGTCCGTTAGTTTGGCTGTCAGAGCTCTATAAAGGTAAGAATGATGAGATTACCTATAAGTATATTGCTACAGATAATAGCCGTAAATCGGCAACTGTGAAAAAGAGCGAATACTATCTGAAATTTGCTAAAGCAGTTTATGACTGGCAAAAAACAAACCTCTTGCGTGAAGATGGTGTATACCATGATATGATGGGTGGTTGCGACCCTAACTGTGATGTGGCATACGAAACCGTAAATGGGGTAAAATATCGCAAGCACACCAATCTGCGCGATCGTACAGGGACTCCTTATTCGTACAATTGCGGTTCGATGATTTCAGGCGCAGCCGATCTGTATCGTGCAACAGGGGAAAATGTATATCTGGAAGATGGAAAAAAACTATCGGATGCAAGTTTCAAATATTTTGCAAAACTTGGTCTTAATGTTCCGGGATACTATACCTACGATCTGATTGGTTTCAACAACTGGTTTAATGGCGTACTGATGCGTGGATATGTAGATGCATACTCATCTTACAAAAACGCATCGCAATATATCGATACCTTCCAGAAGAATTTGGATTACGGATACGATAACTTCTTCTATAGAGGATTACTTCCTGCAAATCTGCTGGTTGGTTGGAGTCGCGAAAATGTAAATAACAGACTGGAAGGGATGTTTACATTCGCTTTTGCTGCCGAATACGCAACCTTAGCACGATACGAATTGGAGAAAAATTAACTAACTTAAATTTATATTGTTATGATAAAAACACATCATGCCAGAAGGATGCAATTTTTGTGTTCCTGCATTTTAATGATGCTCTTTCTTGTCTTTGCGCCTTCGCTATGGGCTCAAAACAAGACCATATCGGGTATAGTTACAGATGAAAACAATGAGCCTGTAACCGGAGCGAGTGTAGCAATTAAGAATACGACTGTTGGTACAATCACAGATATAGATGGTAAATATACTATCGATGCTCCTGCAAATGCTACGTTGGTGTTTAAGTTCTTAGGATATGGAACGAAAGAAGAGAAGGTGAACGGACGTAGCCTCATCAATGTGGCAATGACCGTTGACGAAACCACTCTCGAAGATGTTGTGGTTGTGGGATATGGCGTACAGAAGAAGGTTACTTTAACCGGAGCTGTGGCAGGCATCAAAGGGAACGAGATGTTGAAAACCAAGAACGAAAACCCTCAGAATATGCTTACCGGTAAAATTGCCGGGGTGCGTGTATGGCAAAAGAGTGCTGAGCCGGGTACATTCAATAATAACTTTGACATTCGCGGACTAGGTGCACCATTGGTAGTTATCGATGGTATTCCGAGTACTACAGAAGAATTTCAACGTTTGAATGCAAATGATATTGACGATATCTCTGTTCTGAAAGATGCTTCGGCGGCTATATATGGGGTTCGTTCGGCAAATGGAGTTGTATTGGTAACTACCAAAAAAGGATCGAAGGACGGAAAAACATCAGTTTCTTATAACGGTACATATACTTTCCAAAAACCATCGGGTATGCCGGTTCTTGCCGACCCTTACCAGACTATGACATTGTACAACGAAAGGTCGATGAACAATATCAATGGAGGAAGCATCATCTATAAGGAGGAAGATTTTGAAGCTTTTCGCAACGGTACTCGCCGCACAACGAATTGGACAGACTTATTATTCTCTAATTATGCACCGCAAACGCAACATGACCTAAGCATCACCGGTGGTAACGACAAAACTCAGTTCTATGTAGGTATGGGTTACTTCTATCAGGAAGGGTTCTTTAAGTCGGGCGACCTTAATTATAATAAATATAATCTTCGCGCTAACGTTACTACTAAGATTCTTGACGGGTTAACTTTTGATATTAATTTAAGCGGTGTTGCCGATGAGCGCAACAATCCATATACAGATGCTGTAAATATCATTCGTACTTATTGGAGACAAGGTGTTTTGAATCCGGCGTATGCTGACCCTGAAAACACAATGCTAAATTATCAAGGGTTGGAAATGCAGGAAAATGCCGTAGCACAAATGACTTCCGATATATCGGGATATAGAAAATATCAACAAAAATATTTTCAATCTTCGGCATCGCTTAATTACGATTTAGGTGTTGTTGCTCCCGTATTGAAAGGATTATCGGCAAAAGCGTTAGTGAGCTTCAATTACCGTATGGATAACAATAAGGCATATCGTAAAGAATACTATCAGTATGCATACAATGAGGTTACCGGTTCTTATGATCAGGCATTGTTCAATGCCAGTTCGCCAAGCCGTCTTCGCCGCGAATCATATAATAAGCAACAGATATTGAGCCAGCTATTATTGAACTACAACCGTACTTTCGGTGAGCACACTTTTGGTGGAGTAGTTGGTATGGAAACACAAAAGCGTACCGGTGATAATTTCTATGCACAGCGTGAGCTTGCATTTTCTACAGATTATCTTTTTGCAGGTGTTGACGAAAACCAGTTGGGCGGTATGAATATTGGCAACAATGACCTTTATGAAGAAGCTAATGCTGCAATGATAGGTAGGATAAATTATGCTTATGGCAGCCGCTATATTCTCGAAGCCCAATTTCGTTACGATGGATCTTCTAAATTTGCAAAAGGACACCAATGGGGATTCTTCCCTTCTGTATCGGCAGGATGGCGTATCTCTGAAGAGCCTTTCTTCAAGTCAGTTTCTGCCTTGTCATTTATAAATCAGTTGAAACTGCGTGCTAGCTACGGGGTGTTAGGAGATGACTTGTCTAGTAATTGGAATTATGAGTGGGCAAATGGATATAACTATCCTGCTACAAACTCTAACTCAGCATCGGGATATTACAATCAGTATGCACCGGGATTCATCATCGGAGATAAATATATTTCTGCCGCATCTACCAAGCCACTTCCTAATGTAGGCATTTCTTGGTACGAG
>Ga0206117_101369_pt1 | contig 12750 bp, 10 predicted proteins | sample 3A5Ametagenome_FD_177997 | JGI IMG/M metagenome (GOLD analysis project Ga0206117, IMG submission 177997) | Enriched microbial communities from leaf-cutter ant dump, University of Wisconsin, Madison, United States - 3A5A | ecosystem: Environmental > Terrestrial > Nest > Insects nest > Nest dump... | reverse complement strand
CGCGGCGCTGGCCGAGGCCGACTGGCATCTGGATCCTGCCCGGGCGGCGACACTGGCCGCGCCGCTGACCAAGCTGTGCGCCCGCTACCTCGCCGAGGAGAAGTCGGGCGGCCGGGCCCTGGATCGCGTCGCCCATTTCCACCTGTCGAACGGTGCCCGCATCGAACAGATCAACTGGCTGGGCGACACCTCGCCCGCCGGGCTGAAGCAGGCCTACGGCCTGATGGTCAACTACCGCTACAAGCTGGACGAGATCGACGGCAACCACGAAGCCTATGTCGCCGACGGCACGGTGGCGGCCTCGTCGGCGGTGCGCAAGCTGCTGAAGGGTTAAAGCGCGCTGAACGACAGGCACATGCCGTAGGTCGACTGCCAGATGCGGTCGGCCTCGGCCTCGGTCAGCGTGTTTTTCCACCGGCCGACGCCGGCATCGGTCATCGGCGCACCCCACAGGTCGGACGCCACCGACAGGTGGTCGTAGGTCGTGATGTCGAACGACGTCCGCTGCCACAGCTGGCCGGGGTCGAGGTCGTCGACGCCGAGGAAGGCTGCCAGCCGGCCGAATTCCTTGCCCGCGACCAGTTCTTCGTAGTTGATGCCAAGCAGCCGCGAGCCCAAAGGGCCGGACGATTCGCGAATGACCGAGCCGTATAGCTGCCGCATGCGCAGGATGGCCGCGTCGACAAAACCGGCCGGGCGCTGGCCCAGCCGCTTTTCGGTCTCGCGTACCTGCGAGGCGATGGTGTCGCGCGGGTCGCGCAGGATGACGATGCAGCGCAGGTCGGGCATGTGGCGGGCCATCAGCCCCAGATAGGGCGTCAGGCTGCATTCCTTGACCGCCAGGATCTCGGGCCGGTCCAGCCTTTCCCAGGCGGCGGTCAGCGTGGCGCGGACCAGGTCAAAATGGTGACGGGTGCAATCCTCGATGTCGGCGAAGGGGGCGACGCCGATGTCGGGTGCCAGCCGCAGGGTGTGCAGATAGGCTTCGACCAGATAGTACAGCTGGTAGAACTCGGGGATGAAGCGGTTGACGCGGCCCGAGGTGCACACCAGCGAATGCAGCAGATGCGTGCCCGAACGCGGCGCCCCGGCGATCAGCACGGGGGTGAAGGGCAGGGACGGATCGGTGGCGGTCATCGCGGGCCTGACGCGTAAGATTGGCGAAATATTGCGCCCGGAAGTAGCGCAACCTGCTGGCCGCGAGCCTAGCCCCGCCCCGGCGGTTTGACCAGCCGCGGGCCGGCGCCCTTGCGCTCTTTCGTTTTCGATTAGCGGGTGCTATAAGCCCTCGCTTTCCGGGCCTAAGGCGGGCGTGGCGGAATTGGCAGACGCGCTGGATTTAGGTTCCAGTGGCCTTGGCCGTGGGGGTTCAAGTCCCTCCGCCCGCACCAGCAGCCCATCCGACAAGGCGCCCGGCCGGCTTTGCCGCGGCTGGCGCGCACCCCTTGACTGAGACAGAGAGACGATCGGATTCGACCATGCAGATCACCGAGACCAGCGCCGAGGGCCTGACCCGTCAGTACAAGGTCGTCATTCCCGCCGGCGAGCTTGCCGCTCTAGTCGACACCAAGCTGGCCGGTCTGGTGCCGCAGGTGCGCATGCCGGGCTTTCGTCCGGGCAAGGCGCCGGTCGCGCTGATCAAGAAGCAGTACGGCCGCGCCGTGCTGGGCGAAGTGCTGCAGGAGCAGGTCGGCGAGGCGTCGCGCCGCGTCGTGACCGAGAACAACCTGCGCCCCGCGCTGGAGCCCAAGATGGATGCCGAGCCGTTCGAGGACGGCAAGGACCTGGTCGTGACCTTCGACTACGAACTGCTGCCCGACGTCACCCCCGGTGACCTGAAGTCGATCGCGCTGGAAAAGGAAGTCGCCGAGATCGCCGATGACGAGGTGACCAAGGCGATCGAGCGTATCGCCGGCGAGCAGCGCAAGTTCGAGAAGATCGAGGAAGACCGCCCGGCGGCCAACGGCGACGTGTTGGTGTTCGACTTCCTGGGCAAGGTCGACGGCGTGGCCTTCGAGGGCGGCGCTGCCGAGGATTACGAACTCGAGCTCGGCTCGGGCCGCTTCATTCCCGGTTTCGAGGACCAGCTGGTCGGCACCAAGGCCGGCGAGGACAAGCTGGTCGAGGTGACCTTCCCCGCCGATTACGGCAATGCCGACCTGGCCGGCAAGGCCGCGACCTTCGAATGCAAGGTCAAGGAAATCAAGGCCGCCCAGCCGGTCGCGATCGATGACGAGCTGGCCAAGCAGCTCGGCCTCGACAACCTCGACGCGCTGAAGGATGCGGTCAAGAAGCAGCTGGCCGAGCAGTACGACCAGTTCAGCCGCGCCAAGCTGAAGCGCGTCCTGTTCGACAAGCTGAACGACCTGCACGCCTTCCCGCTGCCGCCGACCATGGTCCAGATGGAATTCGACCAGATCTGGAACGAACTGACCCAGGACCCCCAGCAGCTCGAGAACGAGAAGACGGAATCGGGCAAGGACGAGGACGCGCTGAAGGGCGACTATCGCACCATCGCCGAGCGTCGCGTGCGCCTGGGCCTGCTGCTGTCGGAAATCGGCCGCCTGAACAACGTCGAGGTCAAGGCCGAGGAAGTCACCCGCGCCATGATCGACCAGGCCCGCCGTTTCCCGGGCCAGGAGCGCAAGGTCATGGAGTTCTACCAGAAGAACCCCGAGGCCGCCGCCCGCCTGCGTGCGCCGATCTATGAGGATAAGGTCGTCGACTTCATTCTCGGCATGGTTGCGATGACCGAGAAGACCGTGCCGCTGGCCGAACTGATGAAGGTTGAGGAGGCGGCTTGAAAAAGCCGCTGATCCCGGTCATCTAAGCTGTCGTACAGAAGCTTAGGATCGAATCATCATGGACAAGCTGGTCAGTCAGGTTACCGATTTCCTCGTGCCGATGGTGGTCGAGCAGACCGCGCGCGGCGAGCGGGCCTACGATATCTATTCGCGCCTGCTCAAGGAGCGAATCGTCTTCGTGACCGGCCCCGTCCATGACGAGATGGCTTCGCTGGTGGTGGCTCAGCTTCTGTTCCTGGAAGCTGAGAACCCCTCGAAGGAAATCTCGATGTATATCAACAGCCCCGGTGGTGTCGTCACCTCGGGGTTGTCGATCTACGACACGATGCAATACATCAAGCCGAAGGTCGCGACGCTCTGCCTCGGCCAGGCGGCGTCGATGGGCTCGCTGCTGCTTGCCGCCGGCGAGCCCGGCATGCGCATGGCGCTGCCCAATTCGCGAATCATGATCCATCAGCCGTCGGGCGGCTTCCAGGGCCAGGCCACGGACATCGAGATTCATGCCCGCGAGATCCTGGCGCTGCGCGCCCGGTTGAATCAAATCTACGTGAAGCACACCGGCCAGCCGATCGACGCGATCGAAAAGGGCATGGAGCGCGACAACTTCCTGTCGCCCGAACAGGCCCAGGCGTTCGGTCTGATCGACCATGTCTACGAAAAGCGCGAAAGCGCCGAGGCGGATAAGGGCAAATAAGGACGCGGGCACCAGTGGAAGCCCCGCCCCAGGGACGACATATTCTTACGGTAGCCGGGTTCATCTGACATCGACGGACCCGGATTTCCGTCAAGGGTTGTCTCCGCCCGAAGCGGGTGCTTAGAATGATTCTGTAACAAGCCTCCTATGTGCCCCAGCCGGCCGGGCAGCCGGCAAGGGCAGGGAGGGAAAGGAAAATCGGTGTCCCTATGACCAAGTTGAGCAGCGGCGACTCCAAAAATACGCTCTATTGCTCGTTCTGCGGCAAGAGCCAGCACGAGGTCCGCAAGCTGATCGCCGGTCCGACCGTGTTCATCTGCGACGAGTGCGTCGAGCTCTGCATGGACATCATCCGTGAAGAGCACAAGTCGACCCTGGTCAAGACGCGCGACGGCGTCCCTTCGCCCAAGGATATCGCCCGGGTCCTCGACGATTACGTGATCGGCCAGGAGCATGCCAAGCGCGTGCTGTCGGTCGCGGTGCATAACCACTACAAGCGCATCAATCACGGCACCAAGCAGAACGACGTCGAGCTGGCCAAGTCCAATATCCTGCTGGTCGGTCCGACGGGCTGCGGCAAGACCCTGCTGGCCCAGACCCTGGCCCGCATTCTCGACGTGCCGTTCACCATGGCCGACGCCACGACCCTGACCGAGGCCGGTTACGTGGGCGAGGATGTCGAGAATATCATCCTGAAGCTGCTGCAGGCCGCCGACTACAATGTCGAGCGGGCGCAGCGCGGCATCGTCTATATCGACGAGGTCGACAAGATCAGCCGCAAGTCGGACAACCCCTCGATCACCCGCGACGTGTCGGGCGAGGGCGTCCAGCAGGCGCTGCTCAAGATCATGGAAGGCACGGTCGCCAGCGTCCCGCCCCAGGGTGGCCGCAAGCATCCGCAGCAGGAATTCCTGCAGGTCGACACGACCAACATCCTGTTCATCTGCGGCGGCGCCTTCGCCGGTCTGGAAAAGATCATCGCCCAGCGCGGCAAGGGTACCTCGATCGGCTTCGCCGCCGAGGTGCGCGGCCCCGACGAGCGGTCGACCGGGGCCATCCTGGCCGAATGCGAGCCCGAGGATCTGCTGAAGTTCGGCCTGATCCCCGAATTCATCGGCCGTCTGCCGGTCATCGCCACGTTGCACGACCTGGACGAAAGCGCGCTGATCGACATTCTGTCGAAGCCCAAGAACGCCCTGGTCAAGCAGTACCAGCGTCTGTTCGAGATGGAAGACGTGCGCCTGACCTTTGCCGACGACGCCCTGTCGGCGATCGCGCGCAAGGCGATCCAGCGCAAGACCGGTGCCCGCGGCCTGCGTTCGATCATGGAATCGATCCTGCTCGACTCGATGTTCGACCTGCCCTCGATGGTCGGTACCGACGAAGTCGTCATTTCGGCTGACGTCGTCGAAGGTCGCGCCAAGCCGCTTTCGGTCTTGTCCGAAAGGAAGAACGAAGGCGTTTCCACCGGCGCATGAAATCGTCGATGAGATGACTAGGCGCGGGGCGCAATCCGTCAGGGTTGCGCCCCGCAACTTTATGCGGCCCGCGAATCGCGTCGCCGCGTCTTCTCTGCATCACTATCAGGCGATTTCCTGTAAGCCCCTGTAACAAAGGTTGCACCAGCCTTGAATTGCTTTCGGCATGGGACCAAATTAATCCCTGACCGCGGCAGTTCGTGCGGTCCTTATCCCCCCGGCGGTCGCCGCTGCGATCAGGGACCGCCTTCTAGAAAGTGACAAGCGCATGTTCGACAAGCCCGGCGCCCAGCTTTATCCAGTCCTGCCCCTGCGCGACATCGTCGTTTTCCCGCACATGATCGTGCCGCTTTTCGTCGGCCGCGAAAAATCCGTGCGCGCGCTCGAGGACGTGATGAAGGATGACAAGCAGATCCTGCTGGTCACCCAGAAGAACGCCGCGCAGGACAACCCGACCGCCGACGACATCCATATGACCGGCACCGTCGCCTCGGTGCTGCAGCTGCTCAAGCTGCCGGATTCGACCGTCAAGGTTCTGGTCGAAGGCGGCCACCGCGCCCGCATCGTGCGTCACCTCGACAATCCCGATTTCTTCCAGGCCTATGCCGAGCCGCTGGGCGATCGTCCGATCGACCCGCGCGAGCTGGAGGCCCTGTCGCGTTCGGTGGTCTCGCAGTTCGAGCAGTATGTGAAGCTGAACCGCAAGATCCCGCCGGAGGTCCTGGTTTCGCTGAACCAGATCGACGACCCGTCGAAGCTTGCCGATACCGTCGCCTCGCACCTGACCGTCAAGATCCAGGACAAGCAGGAACTGCTTGAACTCGAATCGGTCGGCGAGCGGCTGGAGCGCGTCTACGCGCTGATGGAAGGCGAGATCGGCGTCCTGCAGGTCGAGAAGAAGATCCGCTCGCGCGTCAAGCGCCAGATGGAGAAGACCCAGCGCGAGTACTACCTGAACGAACAGCTCAAGGCGATCCAGAAGGAGCTGGGCGAGGGCGAGGAAGGCCGCGACGAACTGGCCGAGCTCGAGGACAAGATCCGCAAGACCAAGCTGTCCAAGGAAGCGCGCGAGAAGGCCGCCGCCGAGATCAAGAAGCTGCGTTCGATGTCGCCGATGTCGGCCGAGGCGACGGTCGTGCGCAACTACCTCGATTGGCTGCTGAACCTGCCCTGGGGCAAGAAGAGCAAGGTCAAGTCCGACATCAAGGCGTCCGAGAAGATCCTCGACCATGACCATTACGGTCTGGAGAAGGTCAAGGAACGCATTCTGGAGTACCTGGCGGTGCAGTCGCGCACCCGCAAGCTGAAGGGGCCGATCCTGTGCCTCGTCGGTCCTCCGGGCGTCGGCAAGACCTCGCTGGGCAAGTCGATCGCCAAGTCGACGGGTCGCAACTTCATCCGCATGTCGCTGGGCGGCGTGCGTGACGAAGCCGAGATTCGCGGCCATCGCCGGACCTATATCGGCTCGATGCCCGGCAAGATCATCCAGTCGATGAAGAAGGCGAAGACGCAGAACCCGCTGTTCCTGCTCGACGAAGTCGACAAGATGGGCCAGGACTTCCGCGGCGACCCGTCGTCGGCGCTGCTGGAAGTGCTCGACCCCGAGCAGAACGCGACCTTTGCCGACCATTACCTCGAGGTCGACTACGACCTGTCGGACGTGATGTTCATCTGCACGGCCAACACGCTGCGCATGCCGCAGCCGCTGCTGGACCGCATGGAGATCATCCGCCTGTCGGGCTACACCGAGGACGAGAAGGTCGAGATCGCCAAGCGCCACCTGATCGCCAAGCAGATCGAAGCCAACGGCCTCAAGAAGGGCGAGTGGTCGATCACCGACGAGGCGCTGCGTGACCTGATCCGCTATTACACCCGCGAGGCCGGCGTCCGCAGCCTCGAGCGTGAGATCGCGGGCCTGACGCGCAAGGCGGTCAAGGAGATCGTGACCACCAAGGGCAAGAAGGTCGTCGTCACCCCGAAGAACCTCGAGAAGTATGCGGGCGTCCGCAAGTTCCGCTTCGGCGAGGTCGAGGAGACCGATCAGGTCGGCGTCACCACCGGCCTGGCCTGGACCGAAGTCGGCGGCGAACTGTTGTCGATCGAGGCCGTGCGCCTGCCCGGCAAGGGCCGGATGCAGATCACCGGCAAGCTCGGCGAGGTGATGCAGGAATCGGTGCAGGCGGCGAAGTCCTATGTCCGCTCGCAGGCGGTCAAGTTCGGCGTCAAGCCGACCGTCTTCGACCGGCGTGACATCCATATCCACGTGCCCGAGGGGGCGACCCCGAAGGATGGCCCGTCGGCCGGCGTGGCGATGGTGACCTCGATCGTCTCGGTGCTGACCGACATTCCCGTCCGCAAGGACATCGCCATGACCGGCGAAGTCACGCTGCGCGGCCGCGTGCTGCCGATCGGCGGCCTGAAGGAGAAGCTCCTGGCCGCCCATCGCGGCGGTCTGAAGACGGTGCTGATCCCGAAGGACAACGAGAAGGACCTGACCGAGATCCCCGACAACGTGAAGAAGAGCCTGGAAATCATTCCGGTCTCGACCTGCGACGAGGTGATCCGCCACGCCCTGATCCGTCAGCCGGTGGCGATCGAGTGGTCCGAGGAGGAGGAGGAGGCCAAGGCCGCCGCCGCCGCCGCGGCCGCCGCCAAGACCGAAGGGACGGCTGTCGTCGCCCACTGACCTTTTCGGGAATTGTTTCCCGGACTGTACGACAGTACCTTTACGGGGCGCGCCGCAAGGCGCGCCCCGAACTGTTTCGGCGGCCGGCGAAATCCTGTGGATGGCCCGGAAATCCGCCGTTTTTGCTTTGACCCCCTGGGGCCTCGTGGCTAAAGTCCGCCGATCGCCGACCGAGCGATTCCGCGGCTTGCGGGCCGCGTTCAAGCCAATTCCAATCCCATGTTACGTCCGACCAAGGGGGCCTAGGGTGAACAAGAACGAACTGATCGCACAGGTGGCCGAAACTGCCGAACTGTCGAAGGTTGACGCTGCGCGCGCCGTCGATGCCGTGTTCGACAGCATTGCCGCCGTGCTCAAGGGTGGCGACGAAGTCCGTCTCGTCGGCTTCGGCACCTTCCTCGTCACCGAGCGTGCGGCCAGCGAAGGCCGCAACCCGCGCACGGGCGAGACCATCAAGATCCCGGCGTCCAAGCAGCCGAAGTTCAAGCCCGGCAAGGGCCTGAAGGACGCGGTGAACTAACGCACCCCGTCACGAGCGATCAGCCGGCCGCCCCATGGGCGGCCGGTTTCTTTTTGGCCGCATTTCCGCTACAAGCGGTTGCGCAGGGCGGTTAGCTCAGTTGGTAGAGCACCTCGTTTACACCGAGGTTGTCGGGGGTTCGAGCCCCTCACCGCCCACCAAATCCCTGTAATTGCCGTCGCCGGCATGCTCCAAGCCCGGCATGCTCCAAGCGGTGTCATGCCCTGATGTCGCGGATGAAGCCGTCGATCTCGCGGCGCAGATGGTCGGCTTCCTGCGACAGCGTGTCGGCCGAGTCGCGAACCTGATCGGCGGTCCGCCGGGTTTCGCCGGCGGCGCCGGTGACCGCGACGACGCTGGATGAGGCGGCCTGCGCGCCGCGGGCGGCGTCTTCGACCGACCTGGCGATCTCGCGCGTTGCCGCCCCCTGTTCCTCGATCGCGGCGGCCACCGCACTCGAAATCGCGCTGATTTCATCGATGACGTCGGCAATCTCCTTCAGCGCGACGACGGTTTCGCGCGTCGCCCCCTGTACCGCCTCGATCTGCTGGCCGATTTCGTCGGTGGCCTTCGACGTCTGCGTCGCCAGGCTCTTCACCTCGCTGGCCACGACGGCAAAACCCTTGCCGGCTTCGCCCGCACGCGCCGCCTCGATCGTCGCATTCAGGGCCAGCAGGTTGGTCTGGCCGGCGATCGAGGTGATCAGCTGGGCGACGGAACCGATCTTCTCGGTCGCCGCCGCCAGGGTCTGGACGATGCCGTCGGTGCGGCGCGCCTTGGTCACCGCCTGGGTGGCGACATCCGAGGCACGCGCCACCTGGCCCGCGATCTCGTTGATCGAGGCGGCAAGTTCCTCGGTCGCGGCCGCCACCGTATTGACGTTGGCGGCGGTATCTTCGGTGGCGCCTGCAGCCTGGCCGGCCTCGCGCTGGGCGATGTCGCAGGTCGTGGTCATCGCCCGGGCCGATTGACGCAGCGCACCCGCGGCCGAGGTGACGGTTTCAACCAGGCCGCCGATCGTGCGCTGGAAGGTGTCGGCCAGCCGTGTCATGTCGGCCTGCCGCGCCGTCTCGGCCGCACGGCGCTGCTCGGCCTCGGCCGCCGAGAGCGCCGCCGCCGCCTGGGCTTCGGCCCGGGCCGCCTCGTCGCGGCGTTGCTGGTCGGCGATCCGCGCCTCCTCGGCCCGGCGTCGCCCGGCCTCGGCCGCGTCGCGCTCGCGCGTTTCATTGGCCAGGGTTTCGGCTTCCTGCCGGGCGCGGGCGACGACCGCCTCGGCTTCCAGCCGATCATTGTCGACCGCCTGGCGCTGGAAGACCTCGAGCGCGCGCGCCATTACCCCGATCTCGTCCCGCCGGCCCGTGCCCGGGACGGCACTGGCCTTGTCGCCGCCGGCCAGGCTGGTCATCCTACCGGCCAGGGCCAGAATCGGCCGGGTTATCGACCTGGTCACCAGGGCGATGGCCAGGGCCACCAGGATGATCGACGCCGCGGCGGTCAGCAGCAGGGTCCGCTCGACCCGGGCCGAGGCGGCAAGCCCGGCCTGCTCGCTGGCCGCGGCATGTTCGGCCATCAGGTCCGAGACCGTTTCCTGGCGCTCTTCCAGATCCGAGAACTGCTTCATGAACGCGCCGAATCGCTGCTCGGCCTGGGCGGGGTCGCGGAAGGCCGCCTCGGTGACCGATTCGGCGGCGGCGACATAGGCTTCCAGGGCCGGGGCGAGGCCGGTTATGGCCCGCACGATGTCGGGCGGCAGGGGCAGGGCACGATTGGCGGCAAGGGCGTCGCGGAAGGCCGCGACATGCTCGGCCAGATCCTTTTTTGTCGCGTCGCGGTCTGCCGCGGCCGCGGCGGGCCCGAGTCTCAGCGCCGCCAGCACGTCGGCCCGCAACGCGTCGTGCATCATGTCGCTCTGCATGAAATTGCGAACCCCCGCCGTGACCGTGGTCGAGGCCGAGAGGGCATTGGAAAGACTGGTGATCGCGCTGTATCCGATGGCGGAGAGGAGAATAACGAACACGAGGACGAAACCGCCGAGGATGACAAAACGGCTTCGGATGCTCAGATGCTCCATTACGACCTCACCGCTCCCTGGGATTTTTCTGTCTTGGACGATAATATCATTTGGTCGCCGTCACCATCAACTTGTCGTGTCGCCTCAATGGCCTAGCCGGCAGGATTGCCATGGGAACAAATCGCGAGAGGGTCAAAAAAAGCCTTTGACAGGGTGGGGGGGCGAGGCTAAAAACCGCCCACCGAAGCGCGGGGGTGTAGCTCAGTTGGTTAGAGCGCCGGCCTGTCACGCCGGAGGTCGCGGGTTCGAGCCCCGTCACTCCCGCCATCGGTACTAAAGACAGCGACGGCGCCCTTCGGGGCGCCGTTGTCGTTTGTGCCCCAATCATCTCTTCATATCGGCCCTGCAAGCTGTTGGACCGGCGTGATTTTACGGCGTTTTGTGCGCTGCGAAATGCTGGAAACCGCCGTGGAAACGGGCTACAAGACGGCGAGGCCGGTGGGGGAACTCAGACCGGCCCCGGGGCTTGTGCCATCGTTCTGCATCCGCTTTCCGGGCCGCTGGTCGCGACCTTGGTTGCCGTCCGATCAAGGCGGAAGCCTTAGACTTGCAAGACCTTCGACGCTTAGGACAACCGACGCGAAACGGATCTGGCTCCATGGATGCCTTGCTGCGCGAATATCTGCCGATCATCATTTTCCTTGCCCTGGCCATCGGCCTCGCCGGTGTCATGATCGGCCTGCCGTTCATCGCCGCCAAGCTCAGGCCCGATACCGAGAAGCTGTCTGCCTATGAATGCGGCTTCGATCCGTTCTCCGACTCGCGCAAGCAGTTCGACGTGCGGTTCTATCTGGTCGCCATCCTCTTCATCATCTTCGACCTGGAAGTCGCCTTCCTGTTCCCCTGGGCGGTGACCCTGGGCGAGAACGGCGTCTATGGCTTCTGGTCGATGATGGTCTTCCTCGGCGTGCTCACCGTCGGGTTCATCTACGAGTGGAACAAGGGTGCCCTGGAGTGGGAGTGATCCCGCCCGCCCGCTTCGCCTAGACGACCCGATCGCTCCGAGCCAGTCGCAATTCAGGAGTTCGCGATGAGCCAGCTTCAGCCCGCATCCGGCAGCCCCGGCCAGTCCTCCGTCATTGGCCAGGGCCTGGCGCCGGTTTCCCAGGACGCCTATTTCAAGGATGTCTCGGACGAACTGGCCGACAAGGGCTTCGTCGTCTCGAACCTGGACAAGCTGGTCAACTGGGCGCGCACCGGCTCGATGTGGCCGATGACGTTCGGCCTGGCCTGCTGCGCGGTCGAAATGATCCACGCCTACATGGCGCGCTACGACCTCGACCGGTTCGGCACGATGCCGCGCGCCTCGCCGCGCCAGTCCGACGTGATGATCGTCGCGGGCACGCTGACCAACAAGATGGCGCCGGCGCTGCGCAAGGTCTACGACCAGATGGCCGAGCCGCGCTACGTCATCTCGATGGGGTCCTGCGCCAATGGCGGCGGGTACTACCATTATTCGTATTCGGTCGTGCGCGGTTGTGACCGTATCGTGCCGGTCGACGTCTACGTGCCGGGCTGCCCGCCCACCGCCGAGGCGCTGCTGTACGGCATCCTGCTGCTGCAGAAGAAGATCCGCCGCACCACGACGATCGCGCGCTGAATTTCCAGTCCCCGCGCGCCCGAGGAAGACCGATGGAAGAGATCGAGACCCAGGATCCGCTGGCCACGCTGGGCCAGCATATCGCCAAGGCGTTGGGCGGCGACGTCCTCGCGACCGTCGTCGCGCTGGGCGAACTGACGCTGACGGTCAAGCGCGAGGCGATCCTTCGCGTCCTGACCTTCCTGCGCGATGATGCCGGCTGCCGCTTCACCCAACTGGTCGACGTCTGCGGCACCGATTATCCGGAACGCCCGCTGCGGCTCGAGGTGGTCTACCATCTGCTGTCGATGACGGCGAACCGGCGCGTCCGCGTCAAGCTGTCGACCGACGAGATGACGCCGATCGATTCGGTGGCGACGCTGTTCCCGACCGCCAACTGGTTCGAGCGCGAAGCCTACGACATGATCGGCGTGATGTTCGACAACCATCCCGACCTGCGCCGCATCCTGACCGATTACGGGTTCGAGGGGCATCCGCTGCTGAAGGATTTCCCCCTGACCGGATTCGTCGAGCTGCGCTACGACGAGGTCGAGAAGCGCGTGGTCCAGGAGCCGGTCAAGCTGGCCCAGGAATTCCGCCGCTTCGACTTCCTGTCGCCTTGGGAAGGCGCGGTCGAGCACATCCTGCCCGGCGACGAGAAGGCCGGCACGGCCAAGAACTGAGGGACGGGACATGGCCGACATCCAGATCAACAACTACGCGCTGAACTTCGGGCCCCAGCATCCGGCGGCCCACGGCGTGCTGCGCCTGGTCATCGAGCTCGACGGCGAGGTGATCGAGCGCTGCGACCCGCATATCGGCCTGCTGCATCGCGGCACCGAGAAGCTGATCGAGTACAAGACCTATCTGCAGGCGCTGCCCTATTTCGACCGGCTCGATTATGTCGCGCCGATGAAC
>Ga0206117_101368_pt1 | contig 12761 bp, 11 predicted proteins | sample 3A5Ametagenome_FD_177997 | JGI IMG/M metagenome (GOLD analysis project Ga0206117, IMG submission 177997) | Enriched microbial communities from leaf-cutter ant dump, University of Wisconsin, Madison, United States - 3A5A | ecosystem: Environmental > Terrestrial > Nest > Insects nest > Nest dump... | reverse complement strand
CGACAACCTTGTCCATCCGGCTCTCGCCGCCGACCTCGAACAGGAGCGGGATGTCGAGCACGACGAGGTCCGTTCCCTTGCCGCGCTCGGCCGCGACGAAATCGATCTCGCGGCGGCGCACGAGCGGATGGATGATCGCCTCCAGCTCGGCGAAGCACTCCAGGTTCCTCGCCAGCGTCGCCGAGAGGGCGGCCCGGTCGATGACGCCGTCGACGAGCGCCTCGGGAAAGCGCGCCGCCACCGGTGCCACGGCCTCGGCGCGATAGAGATCGTGCACCGTCGCATCCGCGTCATGCACCGGCACGCCGAGCGCGCGGAACAGGCCGGCGGTGGTCGACTTGCCCATGCCGATCGATCCGGTGAGGCCGACGACCAGCATCAATGCGCCTCCATGTCCGCGAGGATCAGCCGGCGCAGCGCCTCGTCGACGACGGGACGGACGCCGAACCATTTTTCGAAGCCCGGCACCGCCTGGTGCAGCAGCATGCCGAGGCCGTCGACGGTCGCGAAACCCTGTTCGGCCGCCTGTTTCAGGATCGACGTCACCAGCGGCACGTAGACGATGTCGGTGACGACGGCGCCGGGGCCAAGCGGCGAGAAGTCGAAATCGGGCGCCGTCTTGCCGTCCATGCCGAGCGAGGTCGTGTTGACGAAGAGGCCGGCCCCCTTCGAGACCTCGGCGAGCGCTTCCATCGGATGGGCATGGATGCGCGGCCCGAAGCGGTCGGCAAGCTCCTGCGCCCGCGCCACGGTGCGGTTGACGACGTGGATCTCCCCCACGCCGCGGTCGCGGACGGCCTGGATGATGGCGCGGCTCGCCCCGCCGGCGCCGAGGATGACGGCGCTGCCGACGGTGTCCCAGCCGGGGGCGCCGGCGTCGAGATTGGCGAGGAAGCCGCGGCCGTCGGTGTTGGTGGCGTGGACGCACCCCTCCTCCCGCCAGAGCGTGTTGGCCGCGCCGAGCTCCTCGCTCAGCGCGTCGGGCCGGTCGGCCAGCCGGAAGGCCGCCTCCTTGTGCGGGATGGTGACGTTGCCGCCGCAGAAGCCGGATTCACCGCTCTTCAGCGCTTCCATGAAGCCGGCGAAATTTTCCGGTGCCACTTCCTCGCGCGTATAGCTGCCGGGGATTCGAAGCGTCTCCAGCCAATGACCATGGATCAGCGGCGAGCGCGAATGTTTTACCGGAAAGCCGGTGACGAAGGCGCGGCGGACGGATGTTTCACGTGAATCAGGCATCGATGGCGCCGAGCTCCCTCAGTTTGGCCAGAAGCGGCAGGAGCGGCAGGCCGAGAATGGTGAAATAGTCGCCGTCGATCGCCTCGAAGAGCTGCACGCCCTCCCCTTCGAGCTGATAGGCGCCGACGCTCGCCAGCACCTTGCTCCCCACCCGGGCGAGATGGCGGTCGATGAACGCTTCCGTCAGCGGCCGCATGGTGAGCCGGGCAATGGAAACGTGGCGCCAGAGGATGGCGCCGTCCCGCACCAGCGCGACGCCGCAGTTCAGCGCATGGGTGCGGCCGGACATCGCCGTCAGATGCGACTTCGCCTCCGCCATGTCGGCGGGCTTGTGGAACACGCGGCCGTCCAGCGACAGCGTCTGGTCCGAGCCGATGACGAGCGCGCCGGGGGCCGCCCGCGAGACGTCGAGCGCCTTGGCCGCCGCCAGTTCCCCTGCGAGCTCCGGCGGGCTGGGGCGGCGGGCGGCGATCTCGGCCTCCACCGCCCGTTCGTCGATGGACGCGGGGCGCGCCTCGAAGGCGAGGCCGGCATTCTCCATCAGCATGCGCCGGAACGGGCTTTGCGAGGCAAGGATCAGGGGGGATGTCATGCATGTCTCCGGATGTGCCTGCCCGCGTTAGCGGAGCCGGGGGCGAAGGGCAACGATGGCAGCGGCGGTTTCCTCGATCGAGCGGCGGGTGACGTCGATCAGCGGCCAGTTGTTGCGTGCGCAGATCGCGCGGGCATATTTCAGCTCCTCGGCGATCTGCGCGCGATCGGTATAGTCGTCGCCGCGGAATTCCTGGGTCTGGCCGAGGATGCGGTTTTCCCGCACCTGCGAGATCCGGTCGGTGGTGGCGATCAGCCCGACGATCAGCGGCCGGGTCGCCGCTGCCAGCCGCTCGGGCAGCGGCACGCCCAGCACGATCGGCACATTGGCCGTCTTGATGCCGCGATTGGCGAGATAGATGCTCGTCGGCGTCTTCGACGTGCGGCTGATGCCGACGAGGATGACGTCCGCCTCCTCGATATCGGCCGGCAACTGCCCGTCGTCATGGTCCATCGTGAAATTCAGCGCATCGATGCGGGCGAAATAGTCCGCGTCCATCACATGCTGCGCCCCGACCCGACGGCGCGACGGAGCACCCAGATAGGACTGGAAGAGATCGATGATCGGTTCCAGCACGGAGACGCAGGGAAGCCCCATCTCCCGGCAGCGCTGGTCGATGATGTCGGAGAGCTCCCGGTCGACGATCGTATAGAGCACGATGCCGGGCGCGCCGTCGATGGCATCGAGCACGGACATGAGCTGCTTGCGGTTGCGCACCAGCGGATAGACGTGCTCCAGCGCCTGCGAGGACTGGAACTGGGCCGCCGCCGCCCGGCCGGCGGCGATCAGCGTCTCGCCCGTCGAGTCCGAAATCAGATGGAGATGGAAGTAGTTTTTCATGCTCTCCACAATATCCTCCGCTGCCTGTTGATAGGCCGGGACGGACAAGAGCTAATGACGGCCATGGCCGGGAGGCAAGGGGATAAAAGCCGATTTATCCACAAAGGCGGGTGAGGCCGGGCCGATTGTCCCGTGGCTGTGGACAAGACTCGCAGAACGGCAAAGTGTCGCGCCGCCGCACAGCCTGTCCACAGGAAGCGCGATTTTGCGATGCGCGTAATCGACTGATTCAAAATAGGGAATCGGAGCAATCCGCGATCTCCCCGAAATGTCGCCGGAATCATTCCGTTAAATTGCAGGCACCCGCCCGTCCGGGGTTTTCTGTGGAACGGATTTAATCCTTGATAGTCACCGACTCTAAGAAATAGAAACCTTTTCAAAGAGTTTTTTTCATTGATTGGAGAGCGCCGCGATGTCTCGGAAAAGCCGGAAGATCGTCGACGTGCTAAACGGCGAGACGGTTTCTCCCCCTCCCTTGTGGCTGATGCGGCAGGCGGGGCGCTACCTGCCGGAATACCGGAAGACACGCCAGCAGGCGGGAAGTTTCCTCGATCTCTGTTATTCGCCGGAGTTTGCCACGGAAGTGACGCTGCAGCCGATCCGACGCTACGGCTTCGACGCGGCGATCCTCTTTTCCGATATCCTCGTCATCCCCGATGCCCTGAAGTGCAATGTGCGCTTCGAGGAGGGACATGGGCCGAGGCTCGACCCGATCGACGCCGACGGCATCCGCGCGCTGAAGCCGGATGCGGTTGCCGGTCATCTGCGGCCGGTGATCGAGACGGTCGGGCGCATCCGCACGGTGCTCCCGGAGGAGACGGCCCTTCTCGGTTTCTGCGGTGCGCCCTGGACGGTGGCGACCTACATGATCGCCGGCCACGGCACGCCGGACCAGGCGCCCGCCCGGCTCTTCGCCTATCGCGATCGGGCGACCTTCTCCTATCTCCTCGATTTCCTCGCCGACGTGTCGGCCGACTATCTCGTCGCCCAGCTCGATGCCGGGGCGGACGCCGTGCAGATCTTCGATTCGTGGGCCGGCGTTCTCGGCGAGCGGGAATTCGCCGATTTCGCCGCCCGCCCCGTCCGGCGCATGATCGATTCGGTGCGTGCGCGCCGTCCCGCCGCGAAGATTATCGCCTTTGCGAAGGGAGCCGGCCTGCTGCTCAGGACCTATCGGCAGGAAACGCAGGCCGACGCCATCGGCCTCGACTGGTCCGTGCCGCTGTCCTTCGCGGCCGAGCTGCAGAAGGACGGCCCCGTGCAGGGCAATCTCGATCCGATGCGTGTCGTCGCCGGCGGTGCCGCGCTCGACGAGGGCGTCGATGCCATCCTCCAGGCACTCGGCAACGGCCCGCTGATCTTCAATCTCGGCCACGGCATCACCCCGCAGGCCGACCCGGAGACCGTGACGCGGCTCGTCGAGCGCGTGCGCGGAGGCCGGCCGTGACGGAACGGCAGACGGGCGAGGCGCCGGGCCGGCGCGCGCGCATCCGCGCCGCGCTCGCCCTTGCCGTCTTCGCGCTCGTCGCCGGGCTCGTCATCCTCTTTCCGCCGGAAAATCCCTATCTGTGGCTGAAGGCGCTGCATCTCATTGCCGTCATTTCCTGGATGGCGGGGCTGCTCTATCTGCCGCGGCTCTTCGTCTATCACACCGACGCGCCGAAGGACTCGGCGCTCTCGGAAACGTTGAAGGTGATGGAGCACCGGCTCTACCGCGTCATCATGCAGCCGGCGATGGGCCTTGCCTGGCTGCTCGGGCTCTATCTCGCCTGGTCGGTCTACGGCTTCCAGGGCGGCTGGTTGCACCTGAAGCTCGTTCTCGTCGTGCTTCTGACGGGCGTTCACCATTTCTACGGCCGCGCCGTGGACGCCTTCGCCCGCGACGAGAACCGCCGCAGCGGCCGCGCCTGGCGCATCTGGAACGAGGCGCCGGCGGTCCTGATGATCCTCATCGTCGTCACCGTCGTCGTGAAGCCGTTCTAGGCGCCGTTGCGACGAGAAGGAGAAATTCCGCCGCCCCCTTGCGGCCCGTGGCCGGAACCGCTATTTTCCGCGCATCTCATCTTTCGTGGCATGTGTATTCGTTCAGTGGACTGCATCGGACCCCGCGCAGTTCGTCCTTGACCCGCACGCCTTCCCCCATCCCGAAGATTTCCAGCATGGACCATTCATGGCCGAAATGAAGCTACAAGACCTCAAGAACAAGACTCCGACCGATCTCCTCGCTTTCGCCGAATCGCTTGAGGTCGAGAACGCGAGCACGATGCGCAAGCAGGAACTGATGTTCGCCATCCTCAAGATGCTGGCCGCGCAGGATGTGGAGATCATCGGCGAAGGCGTCGTGGAAGTGCTGCAGGACGGATTCGGCTTCCTGCGTTCGGCCAATGCGAACTACCTGCCCGGCCCCGACGACATCTACATCTCGCCCTCGCAGATCCGCCGTTTCTCGCTGAAGACCGGTGACACCGTCGAGGGGCCGATTCGCGGCCCCAAGGAAGGCGAGCGCTATTTCGCGCTGCTCAAGGTCAACACGATCAATTTCGACGACCCGGAGAAGATCCGCCACAAGGTCCATTTCGACAACCTGACGCCGCTCTATCCGAACGAGCGCTTCAAGATGGAGCTCGACATTCCGACCTCGAAGGACCTGTCGCCGCGCGTCATCGATCTCGTCGCGCCGCTCGGCAAGGGCCAGCGCGGGCTGATCGTCGCGCCCCCGCGCACCGGCAAGACGGTGCTCCTGCAGAACATCGCCCATTCGATCACCGCCAATCATCCGGAATGTTACCTGATCGTGCTGCTCATCGACGAGCGGCCGGAGGAAGTGACCGACATGCAGCGCTCGGTGAAGGGCGAGGTCGTCTCCTCCACCTTCGATGAGCCGGCGACGCGCCACGTCCAGGTCGCCGAAATGGTCATCGAGAAGGCGAAGCGCCTGGTCGAGCACGGCCGTGACGTCGTCATCCTGCTCGATTCGATCACCCGTCTCGGCCGCGCCTACAACACGGTCGTCCCTTCCTCCGGCAAGGTGCTGACCGGCGGCGTCGACGCCAATGCCCTGCAGCGGCCGAAGCGCTTCTTCGGCGCCGCCCGCAACATCGAGGAAGGCGGTTCGCTGACCATCATCGCGACGGCCCTGATCGATACCGGCAGCCGCATGGACGAGGTCATCTTCGAGGAGTTCAAGGGCACCGGCAACTCGGAAATCGTCCTTGACCGCAAGGTCGCCGACAAGCGCATCTTCCCGGCGATGGACATCCTCAAGTCCGGCACCCGCAAGGAGGACCTGCTGGTTCCGCGCCAGGATCTGCAGAAGATCTTCGTGCTTCGCCGCATTCTCGCGCCGATGGGCACGACCGATGCCATCGAGTTCCTGATCGACAAGCTCAAGCAGACGAAGAACAACGGCGATTTCTTCGATTCGATGAACACCTGAGCTGTCCCGCATCAGGCCGTGATTCATGGTCTCGCCGGCAGGCGGGGCCATTTTTCGTTCATGACCGAATCGATTCCATTCCGAAACGAGGGTATCGATTCGTAACCGTAACCCTTTGGCGCCCGGAAAGCCGATGCACGACGAAACGATCTACGCCCTTTCGAGCGGCGGATTGCCCTCGGGCGTCGCCGTCCTGCGGATCAGCGGCCCGGACGCGCAACGTGCGTTGCGCGATCTGTGCGGCCGCGTGCCGCAGCCGCGTCAGGCCACGCTCCTTCCGATTCGTAACCGAAACGGGGACACGCTGGATCGCGGTCTCGTCCTGCATTTTCCCGGACCTGCGTCCTTCACGGGCGAGGACTGCGCCGAATTGCAGATTCACGGCGGCCGGGCGACGGTGAAGGCGGTTCTGTCCGCGCTAGGGGCGATCCCGGGTCTTCGGGCGGCGGAGGCGGGGGAGTTTTCCCGCCGCGCCTTTCTCAACGGCAAGATGGACCTCGTCGCCGTCGAAGGCCTTGCAGACCTCATCGCGGCGGAAACGGAGATGCAGCGGCGCCTTGCGGCCGAACACGCGTCGGGAGGACTTTCGAAACTCTACGAGGCCTGGACCCGGCGCCTGACCCATGCGCGGGCGATGATCGAAGCGGAACTGGATTTTGCCGATGAGGACGATGTTCCGGGGTCCGTTGCGGCGACGATATGGGAGGATATGCGTCTTCTGCGTCAGGAGATCGTTAACCATGTCGCCTCCGCCCGGACCGGCGAGATCGTCAGGGACGGCCTGCGGGTCGTGATCGCCGGTCCGCCGAATGCCGGAAAATCAAGTCTTATCAATTACTTGTCGAAACGCGACGTGGCGATCGTCACCGATGTACCGGGAACGACGCGCGACGTGCTGCATGTCGATCTCGATCTCGGCGGCTTTGCCGTCCGGCTCTATGATACCGCCGGTCTGCGGGAGACGGACGACATCGTCGAACGTGAGGGAATTCGCCGCACGCATCTTTCCGTTTCCCAGGCCCATCTGCTTCTGTCGCTGTCCGACAGCCTGGACAGCCCGTTCGTCGCTCTGGACGGTCTCCATGCCGGACCGGTCATACGCGTCGGTACGAAGGCGGATCGCCAGGATGCCTTCTGGCCGAAGGACGCGGTCGATGTTATGATTTCCGTCAAATCCGGTGCGGGCATCGGCGATTTGCTGTCGGCGATCGGCGCCCATCTGCCGGATCTCTCCGCTGCCGGTGCGCTTGCATTGCCCACCCGCCATCGGCATTTCGACAATCTCCGATTGGTGGAGGAGAATCTCGGACATGCGATCGATGCAGAAGGAGCGGGCCTCGATATTCGCGCGGAATATCTGCGGCTCGCCGGACATGCGCTTGGGCGTATCACCGGGCGCGTGGATGTTGAGAATTTGCTCGATGTGATCTTCTCCGAATTCTGTATCGGAAAATGATTCACGTGAAACAGGACAACGTGAGCGAGTCGATAAAGGCGTTTCACGTGAAACAGGTAGGATAAGCCATGACAGAACGGTTGCGCTACGACGTTGTCGTAATCGGCGGCGGCCATGCCGGAACGGAGGCTGCCGCCGCCGCAGCCCGCCTGGGCGCGCATACGGCGCTCGTCACACACAAGGCTGCGACCATCGGCGTCATGTCCTGCAATCCGGCTATCGGCGGCCTCGGCAAGGGACATCTCGTGCGAGAGGTCGACGCGCTCGACGGATTGATGGGGCGCGTCGCCGACAGGGCGGGCATCCAGTTCCGGCTGCTTAACCGTCGGAAGGGGCCGGCCGTGCGCGGCCCGCGCACGCAGGCCGATCGAAGACTTTATCGCGAGACGATGCAGGCCGAGATCGCGGCGATTGCCAATCTGGACATCATCGAGGGCGATGCCTTCGATGTCGCTCTGGAGGGAAGCCGCGTATCTGCCGTCCTGATGGCGGATGGGCGCCGTATCGATTGCGGATCGGTCGTGGTGACGACGGGAACGTTTCTGCGTGGCCTTATTCATATCGGAAACGAAAAGATTCCCGCCGGCCGCGTCGGCGAGGCTCCATCGAGCGGGCTTTCTGCCACGTTCGGGCGGCTCGGCCTGCGGCTGGGGCGCCTCAAGACCGGCACGCCGGCCCGTCTCGACGGACGAACCATCGACTGGAGCGCCGTCGGCCGCCAGGCGGCGGACGCGGACCCGGTGCCGTTCTCCTTCATGACGGATCGCATCACCACGCCGCAGATCGAGTGCGGGGTGACTCGCACGACGCCGGAAACGCACCGTATCATCGAGGAGAATATCGGCCGTTCGGCCATGTATTCCGGCCAGATCGAAGGCGTCGGCCCGCGCTATTGTCCGTCGATAGAGGACAAGATCGTGCGATTCGGAGAGCGGGACGGGCACCAGATCTTCCTCGAACCGGAAGGGCTTGACGACGACACGGTCTATCCGAACGGTATTTCGACCTCTCTGCCGACGGATGTACAGCAGGCATTCATTCGGACGATTCCCGGGCTGGAGAAGGCGGCGATCCTGCAGCCAGGCTATGCCATCGAATACGATCATATCGATCCGCGCGAGCTTACCGCCGCATTGGAGGTTCGCCCCGTCGCCGGCCTCTTCCTTGCGGGCCAGATCAACGGCACGACCGGCTACGAAGAGGCCGCGGCGCAAGGCCTCGTCGCGGGCCTGAACGCAGCCCGCCGCTCCGGCGGCGATGACGGTCACGTCTTCAGCCGGACGGAGAGCTATATCGGCGTGATGATCGACGATCTCACGTCTCGCGGCGTGACCGAACCCTATCGGATGTTCACCTCGCGCGCGGAATATCGGCTTTCGCTTCGTGCCGACAATGCCGATGCGCGTCTTTCGCCGCTTGGCCTGGAGCTCGGTCTTCTCGGTGGCGTGCGGCGTGAGCGTTTCCTACGCTGGTCGGACGATATGGACAGGGCTCGCGGGCGATTGAAGACCCTGTCGCTTTCGCCGAAGGAGGCTGAGAGGGCCGGGATCGAGGTGAACCAGGACGGGGTCCGTCGAAGCGCCTACGACCTGCTTGCCTATCCCGGCATCGATTACGCGCGACTTGTCGCCGTATGGCCGGATGACCTGGGCTCTGCTCCCCCGCGCCTGCGCGAGGCGCTGGAGATTGAGGCGAGCTATGCGGTCTATCTGCAGCGTCAGCAGGCGGATATCGCCGAGACCCGGCGGGAGGAAGAACGGCGCATTCCCGACGATTTCGATTTTTCCGCATTGCCGGGACTTTCCATCGAGTTACGGCAGAAATTGACGATCGCACGACCGGCCAATCTGGCACAGGCGGCGAAGGTCGACGGGATGACGCCCGCTGCTCTGACCTTGCTGCTGGCCCATCTCCGGCGCGGGCGGAACGAAGAGAGCCGGCAGGTGGTGCACTGATGGAGAGTCTGCCCGATGAATTGAACGGCTTGCGTGTTTCACGTGAAACCATCGACCGCCTCCATGTCTTCATCGCCCTCTTCCGCAAATGGGCGAAGGCGATCAATCTCGTGGCGCCCTCAACATTATCCGAGCTGTGGCGGCGTCATGTCGTCGACAGTGCACAGATCCATGCCCTGAACCCCGGCCCACGGCAATGGGTGGACCTCGGCAGCGGCGGCGGCTTTCCAGGCATCATCACCGGTATCCTTCTGGCGGAAAGCGGCGGCGGCTGGGTGCATCTCGTCGAAAGCAACAACAAGAAGGCGGCCTTCCTGCGCACCGCCATTCTCGAAACGGGCGCCCGCGCCTCGGTCCATCCGATCCGCATCGAGGATGCGCCCGGGGAGATCGAAACCTGTGACGCGATCTCCGCGCGGGCGCTGGCTGATCTCGACCAGCTGCTGGAATTCGGCCTTCCCTGGGCCGAGCGGAACCGGAGCCTGCGCTTTTTCCTGCACAAAGGCCGGGATTACCAGCGGGAAGTGGATAAAGCGGTTGGTCGCTGGAGTTTCGATCTGGTAAGACATGCAAGCATCGTCGAGCCGGATTCGTTCGTGCTTGAGATTGCAAACCTATCGCAAAGACCCTCGTGAATATTGGCGGACGTCCATGGCAGGCGAGAAGAACAGGATCATCACCATCGCGAACCAGAAGGGCGGCGTCGGCAAGACGACTACCGCCATCAATCTCGCGACGGCGCTTGCGGCGATCGGCGAGCGCGTGCTCATCGTCGATCTCGATCCGCAGGGCAATGCCAGTACCGGCCTCGGCATCGACCGCCGCAACCGTGAATTCTCCTCCTACGATCTGCTGATCGGCAGCCACGGGATTTCTGAGACCGCGGTGGAGACTGCCGTTCCGAACCTGTCGATCATCCCCTCGACCATGGACCTGCTCGGCATCGAGATGGAGATCGCCCAGCAGGGCGACCGCGTCTTCCGGCTGCGGCGGGCGCTGGCTTCGGCCGAGGCGCTCGCCTATTCCTATGTGCTGGTGGATTGCCCGCCGTCCTTCAACCTCCTGACGATGAATGCGATGGCGGCCGCCCATTCGGTGCTGGTGCCGCTGCAATGCGAGTTCTTCGCCCTCGAAGGCCTGAGCCAGCTTCTCGAAACGGTCGATCAGGTGCGCCGCACGGTCAATCCCTATCTCGATATCCAGGGGATCGTGCTCACCATGTTCGACTCCCGCAACAATCTGGCGCAGCAGGTCGTCAACGATGTCCGCACCCATCTTGGGGAAAAGGTCTATCACACGTTGATTCCCCGCAATGTGCGGGTCTCGGAAGCCCCTTCCTACGGAAAGCCGGCCATCCTCTACGATCTCAAATGCGCCGGAAGCCAAGCCTATCTTCAGCTTGCCTCCGAAGTCATCCAGCGCGAGCGGCAGCGCAAGGCCGCATGACGCCAGTACCGTGAGTAGAAGTCATGAATGAAGACAACTCAAAGCGGCGGCTTGGCCGCGGGCTCGCCGCCCTGATCGGCGAAATGGACCAGTTGCCGGCGGCGGAACTATCCGGCCGTGCGCCGGTCAATCCGGACCGGCTGGTGCCGATCGAGTTCGTCGGCCGCAATCCGCGCAATCCGCGCCGCCATTTCGACGAATCCGAGCTGCAGGACCTCGCCTCCTCGATCCGCCAGCACGGGATCGTCCAGCCGGTCGTCGTGCGCACGACCGCCGACAATCGCTACGAGATCATCGCCGGGGAGCGGCGCTGGCGGGCGGCACAGCTTGCCGGGTTGATCGAGATCCCGGTGATCATCCGCGATGTGGACGACCGCACGGCGCTGGAAATCGCCATCGTCGAGAACGTGCAGCGCTCGGATCTCAACCCGCTGGAAGAGGCGATGGGCTACGAACTGCTGATCGCCGATCACGGCTACACGCAGAACGATCTCGGTGAGATCATCGGCAAGAGCCGGAGCCACGTGGCGAACAGCCTGCGGCTCCTGAAGCTGCCGGAGCCGGTGCGCGAGATGCTGGCCTCGGGTACGCTGTCGGCCGGTCACGCGCGCGCGCTGATCCCGACCTCCGACCCGGTGGCGCTGGCGAAGGCCATCGTCGCCAAGGGCATGTCGGTCCGCGATGCCGAGCGGCTGGCGCAGAACGACATCCGCAGCCAGGGCGATCCGGAGCGCGCAGCTGGTATGCCGCGGGCGGAGAAGGATGCGGATACGCTGGCGCTGGAGCGCACGCTCTCCGACGTGCTCGGACTGGATGTGACCGTGAACCACAAGGGTAGTGGCGGCCACTTGCGGATCGCTTACAAGTCCCTGGAACAGCTTGAAGAAATCTGCCGGCTGCTGGAGCGGCGCTAAGTTCGTTAGCCGGATTCAGGCACTTTTTCGCCCCGATTGCAGGACGGTCGCCAGCATGGTCTGCATGGCGATCGTGTCTTCCAGCGCGGGTCGTTGCCGGCTTTGCAATATCGCGGCCTGAAGCCGTTGCATCTCGCGGCGCAGCGCCGGCCCGGTCCAGGTCTTCAGGGCATTCTCGACGACGGGCTTGCGGCGGAAATGCAGATGCCGGCCGAGCGTGGCCACCGCCTGTGCGGCGGGCATGCGCTTCTCATCCATCTCGGCGCGCATCAGCTCCAGGAGCTGGAACTGGCGCAGGCAGCCCTGCAGCACCAGGAAAACCGGTGTCTTGGACGAGACGATCTTCTGGATGGCGTGGAGGAAGCCGTCGCGGTCGCCCTTGAGGATCGCGTCCACGGCGTCGTCGGTGGAAATGGCGCTGGCATCGCCGACGATCTCCTCGACATCCGCCTCCTCGACCATCTCCTTGCCGCGGCAATAGAGCGCGAGCTTTTGCAGCTCGTTGCGCGAGGCCAGCCGGTCGCCGCCGATCGCCTCCGACAGCCGTGCGCGCGCCGCCGGCGAAATGCGCAGATCCGCGGCGGCGAGCTCCTGGTCGATGAGGCTCTGCAGCGCGCGGCCGTCATCGGCGTAGCAGGGGACCGCGACGGCCTGAGGCGCGGATTCGGCGATCTTGCGAAGCGTCGTTCCCTTCTTGAGGTCGCCGGCCTCGACGATCAGCGTGGAAGGACCGGGCGGCATGCCGGCGAGATGCTGGAGGGCGTCGCACAAGCCCTTCTCGTTGCCGGCGCCGCGCACCCAGACGAGCCGGTCGCCCCCGAACAGGCCGATGGCATTCATCTCGTCGATCAGCCGGCCGGCGTCCTGGGCAATGTCGCCCGCGTCG
>Ga0206117_101366_pt1 | contig 12766 bp, 16 predicted proteins | sample 3A5Ametagenome_FD_177997 | JGI IMG/M metagenome (GOLD analysis project Ga0206117, IMG submission 177997) | Enriched microbial communities from leaf-cutter ant dump, University of Wisconsin, Madison, United States - 3A5A | ecosystem: Environmental > Terrestrial > Nest > Insects nest > Nest dump... | reverse complement strand
GATGTTGGGCATGGGTGTGCTGGTCTCGTTGCAATAGGAAAGCGCCGCGCGCTCCGCAGACGGAGGCACGGGCAATCCTTGGGTTTGTTGTGATGATGGATGTGCTGGCCAGCCTACTCGTAGTCGGCAGCGATCAGGCGCCACTCTTCCGGAGGTCGGAGCGGTGTTCTGTCATTGATCCAGCCCTTGCGCTGGGCGTGCCAGAGAAGGCGATAAAGGGCAGCAAGCTTGCGCGTTATCGTCGAGTTCGCATTGCCGCGAGCCCGCATAATGGAGATGAGCTTCGTAACGTCAGCGGGCGTGAGATCGGCGCAAGGGCGCATCGGGCCAAGATGGTCGATGCATTCGCGGGCCATGTCGCGCATTGCGGCGCCTCTTCTCTTGGCCTTCCAGCCGCGCGCAGGGAAAGCAGGGAAGAACCACGCCTCCTTCAAGGCGTCGACTAGAGTTCCCTTTCCGACAGTGCCGGGCGCCGGCTCAATAGGGATCGGCGGCGGTGGCCAAGTTCCGTGCTGAAAGATTGAGGTACGGATTTGCGGCTCGAGCTTTTCCGCCTGTTCCCGCGTATTGCAGGTCTTGGACAGCGTGACGGTTTTTCCAGAGGGGTTGGCCGTAGCGCCTACTCGGACGGTGACCACATAGCGCCCCATGCCTTGCCGGTGGACCGCCATGGCTCAACCCTCGGAACCAGTGTCTTGGATTTTCGTATCGTCCCACCACCGGGCCGATCGAGGGATGACCACCCGCAGAAGGCCTATGGCTAGGCGGCCCGCCGACCAACGGCCAAACCGTAAAAGGTTCGCGGCTGGCCGAGCAGCGATGGCGAGAAGGCTGCACCCCACCGCCCCCAGGATAAGCAAGGGTGCCGCAACACAACACCAGAGGCGGACAGAGGCCGGTCTCGGAAGCCCGTGAGGTGAGGAAAGCACGATGCAGAGGCTGCGGCCGACCCCTATCCAGGCGCCGCTGAAATCGCCGTCGTGGTTGCGTGATCGCTCTATCCAGAAGGGCGGGATTTTCGGCCCACTAGCGACGAGCATTTCCTCAGTGGTTAGGTGGACTTCTCCAAGGAAATCGGAATGCAGAAGAAGTGAGACGTACGGCGGCTTAATTAAAGACATGTTTATCCTCCCGGCGAGCGCGTTAGCGCAGCCGATTATGTCGGACCGAATGGGTTTCCTGACGTGGCGCGCGTTTAATCGCAGCGCACCCACCGTTAAGTCAATAGTATTACTGCTAGAATTTGGATGAATTATACAGTCAACGATCTCATATCTGAATATGAGTACGATATATCTCTCTATGGGACTGTAATGTATTGGCTATTTGTTGCTATCTATCACATTCCGATATGAGTATGATCATGACATACGTGATCGTACCTACCCGTGCATCCCGCTGCACAGGCCGATGGAGATTTCACCGTCCCACACACCAACCCCGACAAGACGAAGGTCCCTAAAGGTCCACCTCGTCCAGTGCCTCAAACCTGTCGGAGTCTCCGATAAGAGCATCCCTGCTTTGAAGCGTAACCCACCGCTTGGGAAACCTCTTGGAGATCGAGCGGAAGGCCGGTGTTGCCTCTGTCAGGGACATCGCAGCCGCCTCTACGTGGTCAATCTCGGTTCGGTGCTCATCCCAAACCACAACCACGTAATTGAAATAGTGCATACGCCAACCGAAGTTGGTGAAGAACAGGTCATCCGGCCGGTTGCCGCAACGGTGGCATTTGAAGGCGCTCGCCAGCTCGTCAAGGGTTCGGCACCGCGTCTTGCGTTCGACCACGTCAATCATGATCGAAGTCACGCGGCGGCACCTCGGGCACCTAACCAATATGTGCGAACAGTCTGCCGCCCGTGCTTCTTCGAAGGTGTTGAGTGGCTTCATTTGGGCTTTTCAGGGTACCAAAGGCCGGGATTGGAGTTAGGTCCGGCCGGTGGGCCCTTCATTATGACGTACCCTGACCGCTCCAGGTGGCTCATCAAGTGTCTCGCCATCAGAGAAGCCATAGCGTCCTCAGCATAGCGGACCGGCTTCCTCCCATCGAAACGAAGGGCGAAGGATAGAGAGTACATCACCTCATCTTCGGTAGCGCGTCGTAGCGGTTTCTCATCAGGCATCGTAAGGCTCTCCATGTGAACATAAAGAGAACATACACGATCGAAACGGAGTCGCCTACTGACAGGTCGTGGCGGCAACGCGAGGAGGGGTGCGGTCTCGTCGAGCGCAATCCATCAGTTTGCGACGCGGGACTGAAGGATCACCGAGTAACCGGACATGAATGTGATCGTGAGGTTTTCGGCAGGTGGAAGCAGCGCTCACCTCACTCTGCGTTCGCTTCTCTCGCTTTCAGAGCGCTTACCGCAACAGCCGTCCATATCGTACTCAACATAAGAGTAACCTGTTCCTTGATGTTGGTCTGCCTGAACTCCTTTAGTCGTCCTGGATTTCCTAACTTCTCAGCCGCAGTCCTATAAGTTTGGTTCAAAACGCGCTTATCAAACTCGCCAAGAGAGGAGTACAGGTTGTCGGCATCAGCCTTCGTAAATGAGGACGAAATCTCGTGAGCGAAGCGGTTCCTGATTTTCTGAATTTGCTGTATTGGCCCCTCTAGGTCTTTATTCATCCCCAGTGAAATAGCGAGAATTTTCTTCTTATCAAAGTCGAATTTCTCAATTTTCTTAAGCTCTGTTTTCTTAGGCATCATCGTTGATATAATATCCATCAGCTCAGCCTCTACCATAATTGAAGCTCTGACGATAACGCCCAGATCGTCTTCTCCTAGAAGGATGCTATTGAGTTCTTCCTGCCTATGGCGAACTTTTTCAAGCCCCTCGTCGATCATCTCTTCCCCCGCTCACGTCCATCCCTAACAAATGGGGGGCGATGTGGGCCCTGTTCAACCCTCGCGCTTATTGCGGAGTGCATCTTCAAACACGGTCGCTGACGCCGATAGAGATAGCCCAGGTTCGCCAGGGACTGCTGAAGGCGGATCAGGTTGACGCCTCCGCGCTTCCGAGCGAATTCACCGAGCTTGCGCCTGGGCGTGTCACGGCTTCACCCACCTTGGAGGGAGGCAAGAGCTTCTGGCTACGCTGGTCGGCGCGGGCCAACTCCGCGATGCGCGGCTTGATGGCATCGTTGAGCTGTGTGGTCACTTCGAGCTGCACCTCGTTGATGGTGCGCGGCGCAGGATGTCCGGCATCTGTTCGGGCTGGTTAATCACGCTGCGTCAGCCTTCCGAATGCACAGAAGGGTGGCGATCTCGACGGTGCATTCAGGAATGCGCCCGATGCACATGACCAGCTTTCCTTCGAGGTAAAGGCGGGCCAGCAGCTTCTGCCCTGCATCGGTCGGGTAGATGACCGAAATGCCGGTTGTTGGATCGAAGCTCTCCCCGAACAGCTTTTCGTGCCGCCGATAGACGTGCCAGCACGAGTTTCCCTGTCGGTAGAGGTAGCCAAACTCCCCAAGCCGCCGCTGGAGTTGTGCGAGGTTCACCCCTGGGAGTTTCCTTGCGAACTCGCGCAGAGTCCTCTTGTGCCTGACGACAGCGGCACCCACGGCAGCGGCGGGAATAAGTGCCGTGACCTCGGCGTCAAGGCGGGCGTTCTGTTCCTCGGCGAACTTCCGCTTCTCGAACTCATCGGCCCAGGCGCGGGCGGCGATGGCCGGGTTGGAAAAGTCAGGCAGTGCCGGGACGGGATTTGTCCGCCTCTCCTCGATCTCTTTGAGACGCTCCAGAGCCTCGTTGAATGCCGCGATGTAGGCCAGCTTGAACTTCAGCGCCTTCGGTCCGGTGAAGCCCATGGCGAGCAGCGTGAAGCCGTCGCGGTCCATCTTGAAGGCGCGGTCGAAGCGCATCCCGAAGCCGACCTTGACCGGGATTTCAATGGGCTCAAAATTGAGCGCAATGGCCGCATCCGCAGAAATCAATGCTTCGATGTCGCGAAGGACGTTCCTGTGCTCCTTCTCGAAGAATGCCGCCACGTCCCTGCTTGTGGCGAACACTCCGTGGTTCTCGGTGTGGACGATCGGTGTGCGTTCGGCGAGCCATGAGCGCTGGCTTTCAGGCTGCACCACGGCCATACCGCTGTCGACTGGGTGGATGGGTTCAGTCCGCATAGCGACCAACTCCCGCTTGAGCGAGCGCATGGAAGACGGCGCGCGGCGGCAGCTTCAGAAGCGTCGCGTGGATTTCGTCGCGGAGCCTCACAAGCGCACGCGGACTGGTCCAGATCGCGATCTGATCCCCGGCGTTCGCCTTCTCGGCGGCGAGCTTTTCCTTCTCCTCGCGGAGCCGGGCGACCTTGCCTTGAAGGATTTCGAGGGCGCGAAGGACAAACTCGTCTTCGGACAGCTCGCCCTTGGCGACCTTCTCCTCGCCAGACACGTAGGCGCCATCCTTGCGGATCGCGGGAAGGACGTCATGGCGCACCCAGCGATCGAAGGCGCGGGCGGCGGGCTTGTCGCTCCGGCCGATGAGCTTGTACAGACCCGGCTCGGAGACGAGGGTTATTCCGTGCGGGCGACTGACGCCGTCCTTAAGACCCATCCGATGGGCCTTAGCGTAGGTCAATACGCACTTCTCGTCGGCGTCCAGTTTACGGACTGCGTTGTTGGTTCCAACGGAACCGTCATCCCGCACGTGGATCAAGAGCGCGCGACACACTTCGGACGCGACGAACCAAGGCTTACCGTCGATCTCCACGGCGCGGATGGCGTTTACGGCGCGCGGGAATACGCCAAGCTCAACGCGCTTGTGGAGCCTAAGTCAGACTTAGCCTCTTCACCGTCGGCCGCAGCTACTTTGCCCGAACGTACTCAACCTTTCCCACCTGCCCGCATCCCGGACAGCGCACCTTTCCCAAATCCCAGTCCGTCACTGTGCCCGAAAATCCCTCAAGGGAATGGTGGGTCCAATTGGAACTGTAGGGCTGGTCGTTTTCTGCTGTTTGTAGCGTCCCAGTATGGCCGCACGCGCATTGCAGCCGGTCCGTCGTCCTCATCGTCATTTTAGATGGCCTTCATGCTTCATCTCTCACTAGTCAGCCTATCAGCGCCATCGGCGCCCCTGGAAGAAGCGCAAAGTCGATCGAATCGACTTAGGCTTCTAGCCGGACGGAAGAGTGCGGCATGGGGACTTAGCGCACCGGGCGCGCTGGCTCGCGAGGCACGTCTGTACACTCCGGCTCTAAAGACGGGTGGGAGCCCTAAGCAGGATACAAATCAGTTGGCTATCAGCCTTCCAACGCCGCAAATTCAAGATACTGCCGCAGAGCCCGCTCTTCGCGAGCAATGAGCGCATCCCTGAACAGCCATTCCGCCTTGTTGATTTCGTCGTCGTCACCGCAGACCATCGCTGCGGTTTCCCGATAACCCGGCCTCTGCATCTTCAGAAGGGCAATAGAACGGCGCTTCCGCTTGATGGTTTCCTGAAGATGATCATCCACGGGCAAATCCATATCTAGCACTCCATCTTTGCCAGCACCGCCATATATAGCCGATATTGCTAGGTATGTGGAGAGGCGCAAGACCGACGACGAATAAACAGATGAGTCCACGAACACGCGCTGTTTTCAGCATGGAATGATCGTGGGTAATAATTACATCGCTTACGCTTTGCGGCCTTCGGCCTTGGAGACCATCAGATAGACCCGGCCATTATCTGGCTTTGAGTACTGCTGAAAGTGAAGGGGGATCACCCCCCTCCACCCATGACAAGACCTATAGGCAAGCCATTAGTTCACCGCACCGGTGGGACTATCAGTCTTCCGTCTTTGCTGCTCTGCCCGTGCCTGAATGACCTTAGAGACACGCGGCTGACGGACGCCGACAACGGCCCCGATCTGAGCGTGGTTGAGGTCCGGAAAGTGATCTCGCACCCACCAGATGCGGCCCGTCGTATCGAGTTGATGGGTAATCCGCCCCGCCTCGAAGCTGGCTAGGGTCTCGCTCGCTTTCGCCACCAGCCCGACCTTATCGAGTTCGCCATCATGGTCGGAGACCAGCATCTCCCAGTCTCGTTCCAACAAGGCAACCGCTCGCGGCGACAAGACATCGAATGGGCGGCCACTGGCTGGCTTATCGTGACGCTTGCCGAAACCTGCCGTGGCCATCTCATACGGAAGTCGAAAGCGCCCGTGCTGACCTTCAGGCCGGAGAAGACCGGCATGGTGGAGGATGTGTCTTACTCGCCTCCGTCCAACGCCCATGCGCTGTCCAAACTCGGTCACGGTGATCCAGTCGCCTAGATCGGTATCAACCAGCTCACCAGTCTCCCGGTCTAGTGTCGAAGCCTGATAGCGCATCAGGCCAGAGCCTCAATAACAGCTCCCCGCGTCGCCGCGTTGGCAAGACTGTCCGCCCGTTCGTTCCACTGGTGCCCGGCGTGGCCCTTCACCCAGCGCCATTCGAGCTTCGGGAAGCGGCTCGCCAGTGCGTCAAGGCGCTCCCAAAGCTCTCGGTTCTTGACCGGCTTTCGGTCGGCAGCACGCCAGCCATTGGCCTTCCAGTTCGGAAGCCACTTGGTCATGCCGCTCACCACGTAATGACTATCAGCATGGATCGTAATCGAGAGGTCGGCGCAGAGCGGCACTTCTGCAAACTCAGGACCTCGTAACGCTTCAAGCGCCCGTAAAGCTGCGGTCAGCTCAGCCACGTTGTTTGTAGTCGTGCCGAGATGACCAGCCCAGCCGGCTACCTCAACGCCGTCGAGAACGACAACGAAGGCGGAACCGGCCGGGCCGGGGTTAGACGGTTCGGCGGCGCCGTCCGTGTAGATGTCGATTGAAGCCCCTTTAGGCAGGGACATGAGGAGAAGCGAAGCGTGAGACAGAAGGGTGTCTTCAGACATTGTGCCAGTCTTTCAGAGGATTAAGGGGGATCGAGAATGGCCGCCCTACCGCTCTAGGCGGGCGTGTGGCCGCATCTCGGGGACGGCGCCGACTGCCTCACCACTGCTCATAAAGCCGCCCACAGCCCATCACAGCGAACAGGAACGCACGCGCGCACAGGTCACCCCAACCGGACCGGCACGAACGGTCGGGATGGTGATGGCACGTGGCATCGTCTGTTGCGATGAAGGGGATTTGGAGGCCCTACGAACGGGCGAAGTTGTCGGCGCCGCGCCGGAAAGGCGGAAGCGCTCCGGTTATTGATCAAGACCTCAGAGGCAGCCTAACCGCCTTCGGTGCGTCGTTCGAAAGTACCGAGGATACGGCCTAACGCCCTGCTGCCGATGCAGCGAGCACCTTCTGAACAGCCGACTTGCTGAAGCCTACCGCATCGGCAATCTTGCGCACGCTCTCACCGGCAGCGCTCAAACGGGCAATTTCAGCCTTTACTTCAGTCGTTAGCAGCGCGGGGCGGCCACCTGTGCGGCCTTCCTCCTTCGCTTTGGCAATGCCTTCAAGCTGGCGTTCTTTCCGCAACGCGGTCTCGAACTCGGCGATGCTGGCGAGAATGCCGAAGACCAGCTTTCCCGTTCGCGTCGTCGTGTCGAGTGAAGGATCGTCCAGCACCCGAAAGCCAACGCCCTTGCCGTCGAGTGCTTCGACGATCTGGTGAAGGTGCAAAGCGGAACGGGCCAGACGATCGAGCTTTGTGACCAACAGCACGTCGCCTTCACGAACGAACCGAAGGCATTCCTCCAGCTTGGGGCGCTTCCGATCGAGACCGGATTGCTTCTCGCTGTAAATCTTCTCTGCCCCTGCCGCCTCCAGCTTCTCGACCTGAAGCGCATGGTCTTGCCCAGTGGAGCTGACGCGAGCATATCCGACTATCATGTCTGTCCCCATACCTCTAAAGCAGATGTGGACATGTATTTAATGGACGCTAAATGGACAGTCAATAGTGATGTGTCCAGACAGTCTACTTTGTGGACAGCGGGGGCACCCGGTGGGGGTCGTGGTGAGCCATGCGTTAGAACCTAGGGTGGGGGGTAATTAGCTAGCCGGGCGTTGGTCATGGAGGCCCCGCGCCGCCCTGCGAAATCAATGACACCTAGGTGAGTGGGTAAATGCTCGGCCGCCTACCACGCGGCGCCATCGGAGAAGACCTAGGGTGAGGGGTAACCAGATCGCCGGACGCGATGCACTGACCAGCGTCACGCCGCCCCGGAGATCGAAAGGAACCTAGGGTGTGGGGTAAATAGACGGCAGCAATCCCCTTGGAAAAGTCAAAGAAGCCTAGGTGGGTGGGTAACCAACAGCAAGAGCCTTCCAGCTTGCCGCAGCACACGTTGCGTTCGGCATTGCGGCGCCCCCCCCGAGAGCGACTCGCCAAGCGCCCAACCACAGGCGCGCACCACGGGTTGCACGGGGGAATTTGCGCGCCCGCCATCTATCAGAGGGCTTCAAGAAAATAGGACCCATTTTTATCCGGGGGAATTGACTCCGAGATGCAAAGCACCCCAGCCTTAAGAAGACCTATGGAGGCACACATGGTCTTCACTACTATTTTTCTTGATGGCGCAGAGTTCTCACGGCTGTCTGTTTTCAGCGGAGTTGCTGAAGTCCTGCGATGCGGACGGGCCTACGCTGCATTAGGCCACGCCGTGCGAATTGAGCTGTTCCACTCGGGTCAAGGCCTTTATGAAAATGGAGAATGAGTACTCCGGGTCTTCGGCATCTCCACGCACGCCCGCATGATCTCGATTGGCTGAGCCGGGGGGCAGAGATAGCAGCACAGGTCCCTTTCTCTGGCCTCATGCGCGCGCGACCCTTCGCCAGTCGATTTCGAAGCCGGCCTCTTCCAACTCACGAGCAAGCGCATTGCGCCACCCGCCCCCATCGTCAAGATTTTGATAAACTACCCCATCAAAATCGGACGGCAGTTCAATCGTATTGCTCTTCAACGCACAGACCTTATCTCGCCCCAACTTGGCAATGAAATAGCCTAGCTCCATTATTACATTCTGTCGCGCGCGAGGCCTCGGTTCATCGCCATTCCGGGCCCCCGTATCATCCGGCGTGAGAAGTACCACGGCAAAACCTACGTCACCATGTGCCTCTATTTTCTCGATAATCGTCCGTCCTCGATTAGCCTGTTCATGAAGTATAATTACTTCAATCTGAATTTTCTCCAAGAATCTAGCCACCATTTCGAGATAAAATTTGTCGTGTCCATGAACAATAAACACTTTTCTTGAATTTAATGTTTTCCTATTATTTTTACTTGTTGCGTTCTCGTTCACATTCCCCGAATTTCCTGTATATAGATCCGCATTCAAGTAATTTACTTCACCTGACTCAGACACATCATTCATCGTTCCAGCAGAAATTGACGCTGATTTGAAGGCATTTCTTTCCTTTTCCCCAATGTTATTCATAGTACCACTACGGTATAGATCTCCGGCACGCGCAACAATGGCCGATTGAAGATATACACCATCCGGCGTCCTAAGTTCTGGGTTATTTATCGCAAATATCGCCAGTGATGTGGCCCGCCCCGCGAGCCCAGCCCCCAGCCCAGCATCTGTCTGTAGTAAATCATACTCTAGACGTAACGCATCAAAGCCCGAATGCCCTTCAGCTTTGAGCATATTTGCCGCCGCAATAACCAACCCTCTCGATGGATACGGCGGAAACTTCTTTACTTGGATCCCGTCCCCCATTCGCCTCTCCGCGGTTTGGACAGGGCTTTCCAGTATTGGAACAGGCTCTGCCGTTGGCCAGAAATCCTCGTAGCGCCAGTTCGCCCATCGTTCGACGAATCTTTTTGCGTCATCATCGGAAAGAGGATTTATGCACTCAAAGGCGCCATTCTCGTCGCCCACAACCTCGAAAAAGGCGCCATTCGATGTGCGAAACAGGGTCGACGACGCATCGGAAAGATCGTCGTCAACGCAGTGGTACGCGATTTCCTCCGCGCGGTCCGTGTCGTATACGACTCCTCCGATTACCCGCTTTACGCTAACCATTCCAGCAGCTCCGTTCATCACTGGCAAATAACATTGTCAGCAGCTGGTTAGGCAATCAACGGACTCCCCTCCTGTTTGATTCTTCTTCGGGGAAATTTAGCCCGGCGCCTTCGGTGGCGAAGTCGATCCAAGCATCCATTCGGGGAAGAGCAGGTCTCTCAACTGCCCAATTGGACTGGATCGCCCATAGGGCCTCTCCCCAGTTTCCTTCATACGGGCCTCGGCGCGCAGGAGCGCCGTCTGCATTGACGGTCTGGTCAATAGATCTGGCCGCCAGTGCCTAATCGCTTTCAGGACGAGCTCTCTGTACCTATGTCTTCCGCTGTAATCAAAGTGATTTACGAAAGCTACCAGATCCCTCGCTGATGATCCTATGATTTTACCCTGTTCAAGAGATACAAGAATACAAATTATATGGAATATATCCCTTTTTTGGCCTTCGCCAATTATGTGGTTTTTACCTATATGTATCAACGCCTCGTCTACCAATGGCCGGTAGTCTGGCGCCAGAATATCATCAATACCTATATTCTCGAAACCATTTACGATCCGCTGCTTGAAATCAGCGCGCCAACTACGAGGTTTTGCCTTCTCGATGACCTGAGAAAGACTCAACACCTCGTTAGTCCAGGCCTCCTCATCACCGACCCTCGTGTAGGTCCACACGCGCAGGTGAAAAGCACCCTCTTGCGAGCTACGCTCTATCACTTCACCGTCCGCCGACAGTACCATGCCTTTCTGGTCTGCGACGATGTCGCGCACAGATGCTCGCATGGGCGCGGTCGGATCGAAATTTCGCATGACCCAGAGAAGTGTCGCCCCCATTCGGTCGTAGTAATCTCGCCGCCCGTTAATGCCGTGTAACGCAATCGTTGCGAGCTGTGCTTCCAATACGACACGTTTTCCGGCATAATTAAAAGAAACGTCGGGGAACCGACCGTGTGGGAACTCAACCTTCATTTCCGGCGTGGGTGGTTCATACTTGTCAAACTGCAGACTTTCCTGATCTGTTTTTGGATCTGCTGCCGCCAGTCGCCCAAGAAGTGCTACAAGGTCCTTGTGCGCAGCGCCTTCCTGCCGCCCCTGAAATATCAGCGCATTGATTCTGCTTGGCGTGAGAGGTCGACCAAACGCGAGTGGACAATCGGCCGCGGTATTTTGCATGTGAGCCCAGTAGTGGCGACGGCCGCCGAGAACGTCTGGCGCGCGGGGATACACAGCCGCCCCACACTCTGGGCAGCGGAACCGGATCGCCCCTGGACCGTGCTTTCTGGTGGAGTCTAATCGTAGAGGCTCTCGGAGATCCGCCATTCTGTAAACAAGGTCACTAGCCCAAATTTTCTCGTGCGTGATCTCATTAATCGCAAAGGGGATGAGCAGGTCTCGCTGCATGATGGAGCCTTTCACTCGGGCGTTCTTACGAACACGGTCTCACAGACAATCGGCGATTCAACTCCGACCCTGAGAATAATATGCCTGGCGGCAATTTCCAGCATGTCACGCCACAGCAAATTGTCAGCCGATTAAGAGCCTGATGCGCTTCGAGGAGAGCAGCGCCGCGCCAAATAAAGGATGCATAGGCTGGCTCTACGCTTAAGTCCGAAGTCGGCAAGGCAATGCGCGCTTGACTCCCACACAAAACTCCCACACATTGACCATCGGGCGGCTTATTTTTTCTTTTAAGATCAATTGGATATTTGCTGGCGACCAGAATTCCAACCTCCCGCCCTCCCGTTGGGGGTCGCCGCGCGAGCGCCCCACCTAGGCGCATCTCTGCAACGCAGAAGCACGGCAGACTCACCCACGGCAGTGTTCCGCCGCCAATGGCTATCCTGTCGATAACCAAAGAGGCGGCCTAACCAACTCGGCACGACGCATCAACCGCTTGCCGGACGCTTGGCGTTGTGCCGTGCCTTGGGCTGGGCGGAACGCTTCGCCTCCGCTGACAAACAGAACGCGCGCTAGACGCACATGCACCCCGCCCCTGTGTGCGCGAACGCAGGGCGGCACCGGGGGAATTGCGCGCCCGCCTTCTATCAGAGGGCCTCAAGAATATGGGACCCATTTTTAGGCTGCTGTGCAACGATAAATAACGACAGTCAGGCTGATGCCGGCCCGGACCGTCTTCAGGTCAACAATCTCGGTTCCCATAGAATGTGGACTACGCCTTTGTGTGCGTGCAGCACCGTTTAGCAATTGATGTACCATTCGACCTCAGCAGAGCCTTCTAAAAGGGCGCCCACCGTACCGACCTAACAACACAACCAACTTAACAACCGGCATCACCTTTAAATAGACGGGACAAAATGGACATCAGCAAGAAAGATGCGGCTCTAGACGAAATATTACTATCTATAAATCTTATTTTTTCTGATTCACATCATCTTTCTGCACATCTTCTGGCTGCATCCGCCAGAGAAATACTAAACACCATTGGCGAGAAGACCGGCATCGAAACATTTCTCCGACTATATTCGGGGGTAGATAGTGAGAAATTCTCCGGGGCACTTAAGTCAGCTTCGTCGATGGTTAGCTACCTTAAGCACGCCGATCGGGATTATGATAAGGTGCTGGAGGGCTTTGACGAGGAATCCACCGACTACATTCTCTATTTTGCTTGCTATGACTACCGCGCGATATTTGACGAGTTACCGATTGAGGCTGAGGTCTATGAGGCGTGGTTTTGGGCCGTTCATGCCGACACATTCAGTAACGAGCTGCACACGCCTAGACCAACCGTCGTAGAGATCTCCGACCAAATTTTTCCCGGAATCCGAAACCTACCCCGCTCTGCCCAGAAACGGGCAGGTTTGAGCGAGCTGCGAACGCAGATCAAATGGCCGG
>Ga0206117_101365_pt1 | contig 12766 bp, 11 predicted proteins | sample 3A5Ametagenome_FD_177997 | JGI IMG/M metagenome (GOLD analysis project Ga0206117, IMG submission 177997) | Enriched microbial communities from leaf-cutter ant dump, University of Wisconsin, Madison, United States - 3A5A | ecosystem: Environmental > Terrestrial > Nest > Insects nest > Nest dump... | reverse complement strand
TCGACCGCCCTGCCGAAGGCCTCCAACTGGTCGCCGAGGTCGCTCAACCGCTTCAGCCGATCGTCAAAGTCGAAAAAGCCAGGCAGTCCCGCCATCGCCGAACCCTCCGCCATATGACGAAGGGAATTACAATGACGCTGATCTGGCGAGGTTTTTAGAACCGTCCAGTCTGCAATAAGCAGCAAACCTCAATCTGGCGTAAATAAGAACTCGCCTTGAACCCGCACTCTAGATGCGTCGTTGAACGTCTTACGCTATGCCCTGACTTGTCACATTCAGTTGAAAAACAATCCACCTTCACGCGCGGTCAACGGCACTGCGTCTCGTTTATGATTCTCTCATCTTTCGCAGCATTATCATAAGCTCGATCAACCGGAATCCATGTTTTACTTTAACAAAGTGCAGAAATACACTCAACCAGCCTCTCGTCAACAGTAATTGATACGCATTGTTCTTCGCGACGTCAGTAGAAAACCTTTCTCCAAGAACTATAAAATTCTTTCTTGCCGATTTTGACTGAAGATCAATCTTGCTACTTAATCTCCGCACGATCTGGATCGGCTGCAGAGAAGCACGCGCGACGTGACCGAGTATGCCCAACTTCGTACCAAGGCCGATGCTGTTACCGGAATGCTGGCGATATTTGACAAGAGGTCGCTCAATAAAGCCGAGACAACCCTTCAGAGCGGCAACCTGAATGAGCCACCAGTCATGAATGTCAACCGCAGGGAACGGAAGAGCGACGTTGAGCAAAGCCCGATTGAAGAACATCGCACAACCAGGCACGTGATTCCCCAAAAGAAAATCCTCGAAGTTGTGCGCCTGCGCTGACTTGTTAGTATGATGGAAGAATGAGGCATCAATTCGGTTGAGGGACTGATCAACTATTTCCAGATCAGAAAAAACCAACACTGGCCTGTTCTGCTCGAAGGCACTCTCAAGTTGCTTGGTTGCATCCAGCGTCAGAGCAAGTTTTTCCGGTGCCCAGACGTCATCCTGATCGCAAAGCGCGATGTAGTCAGATGAACAGCCGTTCAGAGCATTTTCGAAGTTGCGTAATATTCCCCTTTTTCTCCCGTCGGCGAGTATTTTGATGTCCATCCGCTCCATATAGCGGTGAATGATGGCGAGCGTATCATCGGAGGAGCCATCATCCGAAATGACCAACTCAAAACTCTGATGTGTTTGCGCGACAAGCGAGGCGAGAAGGGCGTCTATAAAGACTGCTCCATTGTAGGTCGCTAACGCTATGCTGATCTTATCGGAATGGGATTGCATAACCTACCTTGACTGACGTGCCTAAGTTAGCTTGCTTTCGAGAGCATGCCGTTGTTCCAGTATCGCTCTATAGGACAATTCGATCCCAAGGCCGATATCTATCTTGGGAGTCCAGTCGAATGCTCTGCTGGCCTTCGCGTTATCCAGAACGATCACCTTGGGGTCGAAGGGGCGATGCGGTAGATGCTCCTTCGGGATGTTGCGTCCTGTCACAGCTTCCACCAAGTCGATAATGTCCGAAATGGAATGGCCCTGCCCTGAACCAGCGTTGTAGACATCACTGGTTTCGCACGTGAGGACCTTCAGCAGCAGATCGCGCAGGTCGGTAATATAGATGAAATCGCGAATGACTGCGCCGCCGCCGAACACCTTGATCGGCTCGCCGAGCATCGCTTTCGTCAGAAACGTGCTGATCGCACCAAATTGCCCCGTGCCGCTTTGTCCCGGTCCATATGGGTTGGATGGCCTGATGATTGTCGACGTCAATCCATAGAAATCGGAATACATCGTGATGTATTTCTCTATCGCCATCTTGTTGATCCCATAGGATCCCAGCGGATTGAGAGGATGGGTTTCGCTGATCGGCACCTGTTGCGGATTGCCATAAACCGCCCCTCCGGACGAAAGATAGATAATCTTCTTTCCAGGAAATCTCTTCAATCGCTCCAGCAGTTCAACGGTTTCAACGAGATTGGTTGAAATATCCGCAACCGGATCGCTGTTGGCGGTCGCAGGCACTGTGCTGGATGCAAAATGACAAATCACATCGCTCCTGTGCATGAGATCTTCGTTCAATGCCAATTGCCGGATACCACCCGCGAGATACTCAAATCTCTGGCTTGGTGGCGCTACCATCGGTTTCCGACCGACTACAGTGACCTTATGGCCTAGATCAACCGCACCCTCGACAAAGTGCTGGCCGATGAAACCGTTACCGCCGATGACTGTTATGTGCATCCAGGGTCCATTCATAGGCAGACATGATGTCCTTGTAAAACACTTCATCGTTAAAAATATCGTCGGAATAGGCCTTTGCGGCGTCGCCCATTTTTTTGGCTTCTGCAGGGTCGCCATAAAGTCGACGAATGCAAGCGGCGAGTTCCGCCACATTATTCGGATCGAAGATCAATCCACGCACACCGTTGTCCACGAGTTCGGGAATGCCACCTCGATCGGAGCCGATCACTGGCTTACCGATGCTGAAGGCCTGATTGATCACATATGGAAAGTTCTCGTGCCAGATAGAGGGGACAACCACTGCGCGGGCTGAATCCAGGATCGGGAAAAGCTCGTTGCCCCATTTGGGACCCAGAAACTCTACATTGGTCAAACCCCTATCCCGAACCACCTGTTGCAGCGGTTGATAGTCGGGGCCGTCTCCTACGATCTTGAAGGGAATGTCCGGTAGTAATTCCGCAGCTTCGATCAATCTGTCGACGCCCTTCTCCTCAATGATGCGACCGAAATACAGGATGTAACCGTCATCCTGCATCGAACGCATGAAGGAGCGGGACTCGAACGGGTTTCGAAGCTTCGACCAGGATATCTCGCGGTTCGGCCAAAATTCCTGCGTCGTACTGGCGAGAAAGTCACTAGAGAATGTGAAGTGGTCAAACTTACCGTACACATCCATATATTGGTGAACATACGCCTCGGCAGCGCTGGCAACTGAAAGTCCCAAGCTATTCTTTGCGCACTTATTTAGAACAGTGTTGTAGAACTTGCCACCCTTGCATTGCTTGCAAAGCTGATTGTTCTGAAACAACTTGTAATTGGGACAGATATGTCGGTAGTCGTTGAATGTACCTACAAGCGGTATATTCTCATCACACGCGGCATCGATAACCGCCGGTGTCAAATGGACGTTCATGGAAAAAAGGTGAACAATATCTGGTTTGTACTCTTGGATGATTGCCTTGACCTGCGTCCGCTTCCGGAGATCATAAATCGACTTTGGAATATCCAAGATCTTGGTCAGCAGACTATCAGACTTGTAGTCCGGCGCCGTCAGTCGGGACAGGTTTTCCGGCTCATCGGCCGCCGGGGTTCCGGTCGCGATCAGCCAAGTATCATGTCCATTTGCCCGCAAAACACGCTCAGTCTCACGAAAAAACACTTCTGCGCCGCCAGTGTACTCGTAGAGTTTATGGATGAGCAATACTCGCATAGTTCCACTGAACCTTAAAAAGGCTTAACAACGTATATCGAACAGGTATGGCCCCTATTGCGAAATGGACTACCCGCCTCGGCAGCTTCAAGACATGTATTTCTCGACCATTTCCCGCGTATTGCGAATATTGGCCTTGCTGGAAGCTCCGAAGACAATGGACTTGATGTTCGGTTGTTCGCTGATCCACTGGATCGCCTCGTCGGAGCGCAGCGCACCGGAAGCAAAGACGGACATAGCGATGGCGCGGAACTTGCGTTCGCGCAGGGCCTTTTCATAGGCGTCCATGCCGCCGCTCATACGGAAGCCGATCTTGTTGATATTGGAACAGACGATCGGGTTTTCAATCCCGACGCGATCCAGCGTATCAAGCAACATTGGCATGTTCATGGTGATGAAGCCCGGTTCGGCATTGTAACGCTTGCGGACATGTTCAGCGAAAATTGTAAAGGCCTCATCGAAGTTCAGGCCAAGAAGCAGATCCACCACAACATTCTGCAGAAAAATAACCGGGGTGTTGAGACCACGAAACATTTTCATTTCCGCGTCGATCAACAGCGTAGTAATGCCCGCCACGTCTTTGCGGGCAAGGGACATGCCGCCACGAAGCACTGCATTCAGCAAGCCTTCATCCGGCAAGAACTTCTTCAGGGCGCCCATCATACCCTCTTCGGTCACCGCATTGGCATATTTGTGGGCATAGGGCATGCAGGGATAGAAGACATAGTCCGTGTATCGCTCCGGATTGGCGCGGACAATATCGGCTACTGCTTCGATACGGTCGTGGGTGGTGCACATGAATGTCTTGATGCCCTCATCATAGGCGACATCCAACACCTGCATGATCGCATCTATTTCCTGAAAGCGCATTGCCTGGGAGCGCGCCTTCTCCTCAGACATATGATTTACACCAAAGAATTGGTTGTCACCGAAAAGCAACTTATCCATACAAACTCTCCGTAATTACTTGCCAAATGAAAAGAGGCGGCGCTTGGCGGCTTTCTTGGTGACTGCTTTCAAAGGGTTGGAAGAGCCATCCGACTGATTGTCGGCCATCAGCATGTCAATCACAGCGTCAGTCTCGGCAGCTGACCTGAAGGAATTGATATTCGCCAACTCCTTTGCTTCTACATTATTAACAAAATAATCAAGCTGCGCCGAATATTCTTCGCCACGCAGGTAAAACCAGACCGGCTCTGTCAATTCTGTTGTATAACGTACATTCCAGCCTTTAACATATCCTTGAACCGCGTCCGCTGTATCACGCAGATACACCTGAATTTCCTGACGGTCGGCGTAGATACGGCCTTTTGTACCCCAGAGTGTCAGCTTTGTGGTCATCTTGCGCTGGGACTCGTCAGACCAGTTGACTGATAACTGGGCGCTGATCCCTTCGGGGAACATGATGGTTGAGAAAACTTCATCATCTGTTTCGGCCGAGAATATGCTGTTGAGGACAGTGCCTCCAACAGCTTCCGGAACACCGAAATACCAATTCAGCAGATTGATCGGATGGGCGGCATAATCGTAGAGGCACCCACCGCCCGAATTGCGCTGATTTCGCCATGACGATCCCTTCGGTTTCAGCACAACCGGACCATAGGCTTCCGCCAGCACATGGGTCACATCACCAATGGCGTTCGCGTCCAGCAACCGTTTGACTTCCTGAAAGGCACCGACAAAGCGGTAGTGGTAGCCAACCTGATTGACGACGTTCTTTGATTCTGCCAGCTCGGAAAGGACCAGAGATTCCTTATGATCAAGCGTGAAAGGTTTCTCGCAGAAAACCGAAATGCCCTTTTCGATGGCCTGGCGTACCATACCGGCATGAAATGTTGATGGGGTGGCGACGATCATGGCGTCCATTTCCACCTCATTCAGCATCTTGCCGAAATCGGTATAGGTTGACATTCTGGTATACTTCCCCAGAACATCGAGCATGTAACCGGCGGTATCGCAAACTGCGACCAGATTTACATCCGGATGGGCATTAATCATCGAGAGATGAGACAGGCCCATTTTGCCAAGCCCTACAACTGCAAGCTTGATCATATTATTTCCTTCAGTATAGAAAACAATCAGAGATATTTTAGCAAAACGCTCTCATATTGTCCCGCCACGTGATCCCATGTGAACTCTTCATTAAAGCGCTTCAGAGCATTTTCACTCAATTTCTCCCGAAGAGTACAGTTTTCAATCAAAGTTGCGAATAGATCTGAGATCTCAGATTCATCATTGAAATACACAGCCGCATCCTGAGCGACCCAGCGATTGTAGTTGTTGTTGTGTGCAATGACCGGATTGCCGGTGGCAAGTGCTTCGACCAGTGATGGATTTGTGCCGCCGACCGTGTGTCCGTGGACATAGGCCAGACTATAATAGCGAATAGGAACAATTCGTTCGCCGTAAATCGGACCAACAAATTCGACCTCGTCGCTGGCAGCATCCAGAACCGCTTGATGATAAGGATCACTGGCACCGTCATACTTGCCAAGGATAACCAGCTTGACCCCCCTTTTACCGGCCGAGAAGCCGCGGACGATTTCGAGAATGGAATTTTCAGGAATTGGCCGTGCGATCAGGGTCAAATACCTGTTCTGTTCAAGCCCGAGTTCTGTCAATATATCTTGCGACGGAGTCTCGCTGACAGGGTCTGCACCATATGTAATAGTTGTGATTTTCTTAGCGCTTGCCCGAGTCTGAAGATAGATATTGAGGTCTGGGTGATCAGCAATCAGCATATTGCCATAGGCGGCTGCAAAACGTTCATTGATGTAAAGGATTGCCTGTTTTGCAAAGCCCCAGCGCTTGCGCTGCCATTCTAGCCCGTCCATATTGATGATGTTGGGAATACCCTTCAGCCGCTGCCAGAAGTTGTACATACCTGTATTATAGCCGAATGTCAGGCACACATCGTCAAATTGGCAGGCATGCCGAATCGAAATCCAGTCAAACCTGGATGTGCCGCGCCACCCGGGCAGATCAACAGGGATGGTGACCCGTTCAACTCCTTCCCAAGTGTCTTCCACGACAGGACCAGTTCCTTTGGCCTGACAATAAACAATAACGCGCCATCCCCGACGCACAAGGAACTTGGCAATGTTTTCTGCGGCTGTTTCAAAGCCACCATAATTACCGGGAATACCATGGGTGCCCAACATACGAACCGTCTTGCTGCGCCTTTTAGTATTGCCTGGACGTGTTAAGTAGGCATTCGTCATACCATTATTCCTGTTTGACTATCTATGTTTTACTTCGAAAATATTGCGTGAAACATAATAAGAAAATACATCTCAGCATTCTATATTTGAACCCACCTTAATCGAAGTCGGATATAGCTATGTCTCAATATATCCGTCCCTAGATTTTTTCAGGAACACGTCCTAAAACGTATTCGTTCATTCTATTATTCTAAGGCGCCACTGCAACACGTTAAATTTCCGGTCACAATTTACCACATGCCTGCATGCCCAACTTAGAGTCATTTGGTTCTTAGAATATTCTTCAAATACTTGCCATAATCACTTTTGCCCAGCTTCACGGCCAGCTTTTCAAACTGGTCTTGCGAAATGAAGCCCTGGAGATAGGCGATTTCTTCTGGTGCGGAGATCTTGAAACCCTGGCGTTTTTCAAGTGTGCGAACGAACTCAGCCGCTTCCAGGAGGCTGTCGGGAGTTCCGGTATCAAGCCAGGCAAAGCCACGGCCCATGATCGAGACGTTGAGCTCGCCGCGTTCCAGATAAACGCGATTTACATCGGTGATTTCCAGCTCGCCCCGCGCCGATGGCTTCAGGTTTGCTGCAATGTCGACTACCTGATGATCGTAAAAATAAAGACCCGTCACCGCCCAGTTTGATTTCGGCTGAGCCGGTTTCTCCTCGATTGACAGGGCGCGCATGGATTTATCAAAATCAACCACACCGTAGCGTTCCGGATCTGAAACATGATAGGCGAAAACGGTTGCACCCTTGATGTTTTCTCGCGCGGCACGCAGGTTTTCCGGCAGCCCGTGGCCGAAGAAGATGTTGTCGCCGAGCACCAGGCAGGATGACTCGGAGCCGACGAAGTCGGCACCGATGATGTAGGCCTGGGCAAGGCCGTCAGGTGACGGCTGCTCGGCATAGCTGAGCGAGATGCCCCATTGAGACCCGTCGCCTAGCAGGCGTTGGAAGCTCGGCAGGTCGTGCGGCGTCGAGATGATCAGGATGTCGCGGATGCCAGCCAGCATCAGCGTCGACAAGGGATAGTAGATCATCGGCTTGTCGTAGACCGGCATCAGCTGCTTGGACGTCACCAGCGTCATCGGATGAAGCCGCGTGCCCGAGCCGCCGGCCAGAATGATACCCTTCATCAAACGAACTCCTTCAAAATACCTGTCTCAAATCCAGTGCTGCAACAACGCCGCGATCGTCAGCCGTTGATGAGCCGTCGAACGACCAGTTCCGTCGAGCCCTGCCAGTCCGGCAGGCGCACGCCATGCAGCCGCTCGAGCTTGCCGCAGTCGAGCCGCGAGTTGCCCGGCCGCTTCGCCGGTGTCGGATAGGCGCTGGTGGGGATCGGATCGACCGCGACGGGTTTGCCACCGAGCGCGGCCGACAGGCGGAAGATCTCTGCTGCGAAGCCCGCCCAGCTCGTCTCGCCCTTTCCTGTCATGTGGAAGGTGCCGCGCAACGCCGGGTCGCTTGAAGCGAGGAGATTGTCGGCCACCTTGAGCAGCCCATCGGCGATGTCGAGAGCGGAGGTGGGGGTGCCGACCTGGTCGGCGACGACGCCGAGGCTGTCGCGGCTCTCGCCCAGCCGCAGCATGGTCTTGACGAAGTTCTTGCCGAAGGGCGAGTAGACCCAAGCCGTCCGGAGAACGGCGTGGTTGGGCGTGGCGGCGGCCAGCGCCAGTTCTCCGGCCAGCTTGGTGCGGCCATAGGCGCTGAGCGGCCCCGTCGGATCCGTCTCGACGTAAGGAGACGGCTTGTCGCCAGCGAACACATAGTCGGTGGAAAGATGCACCACCGGCACGCCGAGACGTGCGGCGGCCTTGCCGATCTCGCCCACGGCCGTGCCGTTGACGGCAAGCGCCGTTGCTTCGTCGCCCTCGGCGGCGTCGACCGCCGTATAGGCGGCGACCGACAGGATGACCTCCGGCCTCAGCGCCTCGATCGCCGGCGCGATCTTGTCGGTTGCGGTAAGGTCGAGTTCGGGCAGGCCGATCAGCATGAGCTCGATGTCGTCGCGCCCGGCCGTCTTCTCGACGAGCGAGCCGACCACCTGCCCTTCGGTGCCGGTCACCAGAATGCGGCGGGTCATGCCTTCACCTCTTCCGGCTTCAGAAGACCAAGGCGGCTTCCGTCATAGCCCTTGCGGAGCGGCGCCCACCACCAATCGTTCGTCAGATACCACTCAACCGTCTTGTCGATGCCGCTCTCGAAGTTCTCCTCGGCCTTCCAGCCGAGCTCGGTCTCCAGCTTCGTGGCATCGATGGCGTAGCGGGCATCATGGCCGGGGCGATCGGCGACGTAGGTGATCAAGCGGTCATGCGGCGCGCCGGCCGGGTGGTACCTATCCATCAGCGCGCAGATCCGTTGGACGACGTCGAGGTTCTTGCGCTCGTTGCGGCCGCCGACGTTGTAGGTCTCGCCAGGACGGCCGCGCTCGGCGATCAGGTCGAGGGCGCGGGCATGATCCTCGACGTAGAGCCAGTCGCGGATGTTGGCGCCATTGCCGTAGACCGGTAGTGGCTTGCCCTCCAGCGCGTTGAGGATCATCAGCGGGATCAGCTTCTCGGGGAAGTGATAGGGGCCGTAGTTGTTGGAGCAGTTGGAGACCACCACCGGCAGGCCATAGGTGCGCTGCCAGGCCTTGGCAAGGTGATCGGACGACGCCTTCGAGGCCGAATAGGGCGAAGAGGGATCGTAGGGCGTCTCCTCGGTGAACAGCCCCTCCGCCCCGAGCGAACCATAGACCTCGTCAGTCGACACGTGCAGGAAGCGGAAGGCGGCCTTGTCCTCAGCCGACAAACCCGTCCAGTAATGCCGGGCTGCCTCCAGCATGGTGAAGGTACCGATGACGTTGGTCTCGACGAAGTCGTGGGCGCCGGTGATCGAGCGATCGACGTGGCTCTCGGCAGCAAGATGCATCACCCGGTCAGGCCGGAAGCTGTCATAGGCTTCAGTGATCGCTTGCCGGTCGCAGATATCAGCCTTGAGGAAACGGTGGTTCGGGTGGTTGTCGACGGCGCGCAGCGAGGTGAGCGTGCCGGCATAGGTGAGGTTGTCGACGGTGAGCACCTCGTAGCCCTTGACGAGCACGAGATGGCGGACGACGGCCGATCCGATGAAGCCGGCGCCGCCGGTGACGAGAACGCGCATGAAACCACCTTGCGTCGGAGAATGACAAAAAGGAATTGGCCGGAGGAAGGCTCAAACGGCGTAGATGAAATCGGCGTCGAGTTCGGAAAGAAGCGGCTGCACCCGGTCCTTGGCCGATAGGATTGCCTTGTCCTCGGCCACCGGCCAGTCGATGGCGAGCGCCGGATCGCTCCAGCGCAGGCCGCGATCATGCTCGGGGCTGTAATAGTCGGTCACCTTGTAGGCGATGACGGTATTGGGCTCGAGCGTGCAGAACCCGTGCGCAAAGCCCGGCGGCACCCAGAGCTGCTGGCCGTTATCGGCGGAGAGCTCCACCTTCACATGCTGGCCGTAGGTCGGCGAGCCCCGGCGGATGTCGACGGCCACATCCAGGATCGCGCCGGCGAGGCAACGGACGAGCTTGCCCTGCGCCCGCGGGTTCAGCTGGAAGTGCAGGCCGCGCACCGTGCCGACCTCGGCCGACATCGACTGGTTGTCCTGAACGAAATGAACAGGACCAACAGCGGCCGAGAACAGGTCCTCGCGAAACGTCTCGACGAAGTAGCCGCGACTGTCACCGTGGCGACGAGGGGAAAAAATAATTACTCCCCTTACACTATATTCAATAAATTGCATTTTCCGTGCTCTTTATGGGTTACTACTGAACGTCAATAGAAGATAAATGGCGAAAATCGGATAAAAACGTCGTCGTCTACATATGAATCCTATCAACATCAGGCATCTCAACTTGGTACAAGCCGCTCAGATTGCTAGCGCAGGCTCTATTATAAGTTATTGATTATAGCGACCGAATTCTCGCGTTCGAGAACTAATTCAATCAGCAGCTATGGCGCAACGTTTTGGCACGTTTAGCTGCCGCGGCGTGCCGATGGCGATGAGTACTAGGCGCGACCTGTCCGCGATCCAATCGAGCGCACCAGCTAACCACCATTGCACTACTCACCCCAAAGCATTGATTTTGGTTGATTGACTGAAATGTCGCCGCGCCTCGGCATTTCAAACCGCGGTCTTCAACTTCAAACGTTCGATAAAACCACTTACCGGACACAAAACATCCGGGCAAAAGCTACCGCACTCCGGGTGAAACCACTTCACCTGGACCCAAATCATTGCCGCACACGAACAGTCGCAGGATCGATCTCCCACGCCTCGATCGGAGGCTATCAACGCATCAACAAAACAACGATCAGGCCACTTTCAGGACCATGTCGCGAGACACACCCGTCCGAACCTGACCACCCATCAAACTCATCAACAGGACCAACCGACCACGCCCATCGAGGCGCTCGATCACTCCAAGCTGCTCGGCAAACGGCCCCGCCCTGAGGCGCACTATCATTCCTGGCTGCAACGGATCGATGAACTCAAGAATACCGTCGGCATTGGTCGAGGCGACCAGGGTTTCGATAATGCCCGGCTTGATTGCCAGAGGCGCATCGCCGTTGGCCACCAAGGACCGAACACCTAGCGTTCCGTTGATGGACCGCCAGCGCGCCCGCAGCGGATCCATTCGCACGAAAACATAGCCGCGAAAAACTGGAGCCGTCGTCGCAACCGTCTTGCGCGCGTGGCGGCGCACCACTTTTTCAAGGGGGGAGAATGTATGAAAGCCCTGGCGACGAAGGTTATCGACTGCGACACCCTCTCGCTGCGGCTGGGTCATGGCTGCGAACCAACGCTCGCTCTCCACGGGCTGATCAAAAGCAGCCCCAGATACGTCTGCAGCCCCTTGGGACAACGAACTTTCCATAAGGCCCCTTTTCGCGATCACTGCGCGCCGTTTGATCCCAAATGACCCTAGGGAGGGCCATTACGACCACTACAGAAAATTGAAGCAATTATCGCGCCATCTTTTCGCGAGGATAATTTCCGAAATCGGGAGCAGAAACCAGACCAAAAACGAACAAAAAAGCAGATCTTGTAGCGACGTCAATTTCAATTTGAAAATACTGCAACAAATCCCCCAATTTATTGCCTCAATACATAAACCCAAATAACAGAGTTCAAACAAAAGCGGCCTAGCTCGACCTCTCTACGACTAATAGCTAATGGTACTTTCAATTACGGCACAGTGTCAACTGCAACCGATCAATCTATCCATGATGCAGCAAACCGGTCACGGTTCAGCGGCGGGGCAGGTGCCCAAGGTTCAGCAGGTACCTTCCGTATCCGCTTTTTCCGAGCTTCTTTCCGAGCGTTTCCAGTTGGTTGCGATTGATGAAGCCGTTGCGGAAGGCGATCTCCTCGGGGCAGGCGATCTTGATGCCCTGGCGGCGTTGCAGGGTGCCGACGAAGTCGCCGGCTTCGAGCAGGCTGTCGGGTGTGCCGGTGTCAAGCCAGGCGTAGCCGCGGCCCATCAGCTCGACATTGAGCTTGCCACGCTCGAGATAAGCCTTGTTGACGTCGGTGATCTCGAGTTCGCCGCGTGGCGACGGCTTCAGGTTGGCGGCGATCTCGACGACGTCCTTGTCGTAGAAGTAGAGGCCCGTGACCGCCCACTGAGACTTCGGCTTGGACGGCTTCTCCTCGATCGAAAGCGCCTTCATGGTACCGTCGAACTCGACCACGCCATAGCGTTCGGGATCGGTGACATGATAGGCGAACACCGTCGCGCCCTCCGGGCGTGAGGCGGCGCTGGCGAACAGGTCGGTGAGGCCGTGGCCGTAGAAGATGTTGTCGCCAAGGATCAGGCAGGATGGCTCGGAGCCGACGAAGTCGGCACCGATGATGTAGGCTTGGGCAAGGCCATCCGGTGACGGCTGCTCGGCGTAGTTGAGCGAGATGCCCCATTGCGATCCGTTACCCAGAAGGCGCTGGAAGCTCGGCAGGTCATGCGGCGTCGAGATGATCAGGATGTCGCGGATGCCAGCCAGCATCAGCGTCGACAAGGGATAGTAGATCATCGGCTTGTCGTAGACCGGCATCAGCTGCTTGGACGTCACCAGCGTCATCGGATGAA
>Ga0206117_101363_pt1 | contig 12782 bp, 11 predicted proteins | sample 3A5Ametagenome_FD_177997 | JGI IMG/M metagenome (GOLD analysis project Ga0206117, IMG submission 177997) | Enriched microbial communities from leaf-cutter ant dump, University of Wisconsin, Madison, United States - 3A5A | ecosystem: Environmental > Terrestrial > Nest > Insects nest > Nest dump... | reverse complement strand
GACACCCGCATGGTCGGGATGATCGGGGCGCTGGCCATCGTCTGGATCGGCTTCGACATCCTGACCGGCGGCGCCTTCCTGACCCCGCGCAACCTGTGGAACCTGTCGGTGCAGACCGCGTCCGTCGGCGTGATGGCGACGGGCATGGTGCTGGTCATCGTCACCCGCAACATCGACCTGTCGGTGGGCTCCATCCTGGGCTTCACCGGCATGGTGGTCGGCGTGCTCCAGGCCCGGTTCCTGCCGGAGATCTGGGGCTTCGACAATCCGCTGACCTGGGTGGTGGCGGTGCTGGCGGCCATCGCCGTCGGCGGGGCGGTCGGGGCGGTGCAGGGCGCCGTCATCGCCTATCTCGGCGTGTCGTCCTTCATCGTCACGCTGGGCGGTCTGCTGGTCTGGCGCGGGGCGGCGTGGTGGGTCACCACCGGCCAGACGGTGGCGCCGATGGACGGCCTGTTCAAGCGGCTGGGCGGCGGCTTCGAGGGCGCCATCGGCGCCGGGCCGAGCTGGGCGGTCGGCATCGCCGCCGTCCTGCTCTCGGTCGCCGCCATCCTGGTGACGCGGCGGCGCCGGGCCGGCTTCGGCTTTCCGGTCCGGCCCTTGTGGGCGGAGGGGGTGGTGATCCTGCTGGCCGCCGCCGCCATCGTCGGCGCGGTGCTGGTGGTCAACAGCTACCCGCTTCCCGTCCCGGTGGTCCGCCGGATGATGGAGGCGCAGGGGCTGTCGACCGACGGCGGGCTTCCCTTCGTCGCCCACGGCTTCGCCATCCCGGTGCTGATCGCGCTGGCGGTGGGGGTGGGAATGACCTTCCTGTCGCGGCGCACCCGCTTCGGCCGCTACGTCTTCGCCATCGGCGGCAACCCCGAGGCGGCGGAGCTGTCGGGCATCAACACCCGCCGGGTGATGGTGATGGTGTTCGGGCTGATGGGCGCGCTGTGCGGCCTGTCCGCCTGCATCGCCACCGCCCGGCTGAACGCCGCCACCAACGCCAACGGCACGCTGGACGAGCTGTACGTCATCGCCGCGGCCATCATCGGCGGCACCTCGATGGCCGGCGGCGTCGGCACCATCCTCGGCGCGATGCTGGGCGCCATGGTGATGCAGTCACTGCAATCCGGCATGGTGCTGCTGGGGGTGGACGCGCCGATGCAGAACATCGTCGTCGGCCTCGTGCTGGTCGCGGCAGTCTATGTCGACACGCTCTATCGCAGGGGGTTGAAATGAGCGGGCTTGCGATGGCGGTCCCGGCGGCAGCCCCGCTGGTGGAGATGCGCGACGTTTCCATCGCCTTCGGCGGCATCAAGGCGGTGGACGGCGTCAGCATCGACCTCTACCCCGGCGAGGTGGTCGGGCTGCTCGGCCACAACGGCGCCGGCAAATCGACGCTGATCAAGATCCTGTCCGGCGCCTATGCCGCCGACCATGGCGAGATCCGGGTGAACGGCGAGCCGGTCCAGATATCCAGCCCGCGCGACGCCAAGCGCTGCGGCATCGAGACGATCTACCAGACGCTGGCTCTGGCAGACAATGTCGATGCCGCCGCCAACATCTTCCTCGGCCGCGAGAAGCTGACCGCCTGGGGCACGCTGGACGACCACGCGATGGAGGCGGAGGCGCGCAAGGTGATGGGCCGCCTCAACCCGCATTTCCGCCGCTTCAAGGAGCCGGTGAAGGCGCTGTCCGGCGGCCAGCGCCAGTCGGTCGCCATCGCCCGCGCCATCCATTTCGACGCCCGCGTCCTGATCATGGACGAACCGACAGCAGCACTCGGCCCGGCAGAGACCCGTCAGGTCGGCGAGCTGGTGAAGCAGCTGAAGCAGGAGGGGATCGGCATCTTCCTGATCTCCCACGACATCCACGACGTGTTCGATCTGGCCGACCGCATCCATGTGATGAAGAACGGCAAGCTGGTCGGCACCGCCCGCGTCGCCGACGTGACCCAGGACGAGGTGCTGGGCATGATCATCCTCGGCAAATGCCCGCCCGGCGCCGTTCCCGGACCGGGAGCGGCGGGCTGACGGCGGGGGGCGCCCGCCATTGCGGCGCCCCTATTGCGGTGACCGCGCCTGCCACAGCAGGAACTGCTCGAACAGCTTCTCCGCCTGCTGGGGCGGCACCCCGCGCTGCTCGACGAAGCTGCGGAACTCCTCCTTCCTGGCGGCGGCGGTCTGCGGCTCCTTCGCCGCCGACGCCTGACGCAGCCACTGCTCGGCCGGCTCGAACCGGGTCCAGCCGGGCACGTCGGCGGCCAGATTGACCTCCTTCCATTTCGGATGGCGCGGCGGCTTCAGGAACTCGTCGAACCTGCTGAAGAAGGCATCGACGAAGCGGGCGACCTTGCGGTGCCGTTCCAGGTCGCGCTCCCAGCCATAGACCGCCATCACCGCCCCCACCGCCACGGTGTCGACCTGCTCGCCGGGCGCGATCAGACCGTCATAGTCGGCGCTGGTCAGGCGCGAGGGCAGATAGGTGTCGAGCAGCGCGGCGCTCATCGGGATCGACAGGAAATGCAGCCCGTCCCCCGCCTTCAGGTCGCGGAACAGCCGGGTCGGCTTGCCGGCGACATAGGCCATCGCCGCGATCTCCCCCTTGCGCAGCTTTTCCAGCGCCAGCGCCTGGTCGTTCGCCTGCGGCTCCACCCTGATGCCCAGCATGTCGAAGACCAGCGAGGCGGTCATCGAGGTGCCGCTTCCCTGCACATCGACATTGACCTTGCGGCCGGCCAGATCCTCGATCCGCATCACGTCCGGCCCAGCGAGGATGTGCAGTTCCTCGTTGTAGAGCTTGGCAATGTATTTGATGCGGCGGTCAAGGTTGGGCAGGAGCCGTTCGCGCTTGGCATAGGCCAGCACGTCGGACTGCACGATGCCGACATCGATCCCCTTCAGCAGCACCACGTCCTTCAGGTTCTGGACCGAGCCCTTGCCCAGCATGGGAAGGACGCGCAGCGTGTCGCCGTCGTCCAGCACAGACGCCAGATCGGCGGCGATGCGCACATAGGTCCCCTCGACCCCGCCCGACACGATGCCGACGGTGCCGCTGTTGGCAGTGACTCCGCGCGCGTCGGCGGCCGACGCCGTGCCGGCGAGGCCGAACACTCCGCCGGCGATGCAGGCTCCCACCGCAAGCATGCGGCCAAGCGCAAGCAAGCGGACCAACGATGCCTTCATGATGCTTTCCCCCCTCGATGGCTGCACCCGGTTATCTCGATTTTCCGGCGAGCCAGTCGGTCAGTTTCTTCAGTTGCTGTTCGGCATCCCCGCTGCCGGCGGCGACCGCCCGCCGGTACCATGCGGCGGCCTGCTCCGGATCGGGGGCCAAGCCGCGGACATGCAGCCGCTCATGCACCACCGGGTCGTGGGTGCGGCCGAGCGCGAGGGCCGCCTTCGCGTTGCCGGTTTCGGCGACCATCTCGTAATAGAGCCGCGCGCCCGCAAGATCGCCCTGGGCGAACAGGTCGTCGCCCCGCTTCATCAGCGTCGCTTCCGGAACGCCCGACGGCAGCCTGGCCGGTTTGTGCACCACTTCCTCCCGCTTCTCCGCCCGCGGCGGCTCCGGCGGAGGAGCGGCCACCGCCGGGACGGCGGCGAGGGCGACGGTGGCCGGCGCGGGGACCGCCACCGGAGCGGTTGCGGGGACCGCTGGCGGCTCTGGCGGCGGGGGAGGGGCGGCAACCGTCTGAACAGCTGCCGGGGCCTCGGCCGGCGGTGGAGCGGCCGATGCTTCGGCGGCTTCGGCGACAGTCTGCTCGCTTTGCGGCGGCTCCTGCTTTTCCGGCTCCGGTGGCGCAGGCGGGGAGGAGCTTCCGGACACCGCCGCTTCCATATCCGGCTTGGCCGCCTCCATGACCTGCGCCGGGCCTCCCTGCGACGCCCCGCCCTGCGCCGGCACGGGAGGGTCAATCGCCGGCTCGGCGACCGCAACGGCTTGCGTGACCGGCACCGCCAGCGTCACCGCCTGCTTGGCGACCACGCCGCCGCCGTGATCGGTCACCGCCGTGATGTGCAGCGTCAGCGAGGCGGCGGTTTCGGCCGGCACGGTCAGGGTGAGGTCGGACAGTTCCTCCTGCGGCACCTTCCAGGCCCCGTCGCTGCTCCACGCGCCCCGCGACAGGCTGGCACCGTCGGGAAGATCGTCGATCACGACATAGGTGACCGCCTCATACTGCGGGTTCGGCTGGCCGTAGGGGGAAGTGACGACGATGGACAGCGGGATCGGCTGTCCCGGCAGGCCGCCCGAGGTCTGGGCGGCGACGAAGGGCATCAGCCGCCAGTCGGTCGTTGCCTCGCCGGACTTCGGCAGCACCGTCGTATGGGTGGCGACGGTGTCGACCTGCCGGCTGCCGGCATGCGGCTTCTCGCGAACGACCAGCCAGGAATCCAGCGTGCTGTCGGCCCCGCCATCCTCGCCTGAAACCTCGCCGGCCACCAGCAGGCAACAGCCGCTCCCCGGCCCGGAGCCTGCGACATCGGTCTTTCCGTCGAGCCGCCCGGTCACCCCGTCAAGTTGCATCGGCAACGCAAGAACCGTCAGCACTGCAAAGCAGGGGCGGACGCTGCTCGAGCCGGGGAGCAAGGACTGGCCGCCTTCCCGTCTGCGGCGACGATGCAGAAAATCGGCATGGGATAGGAAACGGCGCAGAAAACGGGGCTGCGTCTCGCGCATGCGGCATCCTCCCGGACAAAATCCCTCAAAACCCGCCCCAAAGGCGGATCGAATTCGGGACTTTTGAAAGACATGCGGCGATGTTTTACGCCGTCGATTGTTTCGAATTATTTGTTATCTTGCCGATCTCTCGGGGTCGTTTTATTTTAAGAGACAAACCGAGAAAAACAACCATCCCGTAGAGGGCGTTTCCCGTTTTACGGCAAAGGGAGGATTACTTCTTAATCTTCGGAACCGCATCGGGTGGGGAGGGCCCAAATCCTGCCGCGGCGTCCGCAGCCGGAACGGGGTGCCACCACCGGTCGTGGCCGCACCCCGTCTTGTGAAAAAGCGAAACGCGGATCAGCGCACCCTGGCCGGGTTCCCCATCACGGTGGCACCGGCCGGCACGTCGCGCGTCACCACGCTTCCGGCACCGACGATGGCGTCGTCGCCGATGGTGACGCCGGGCAGGATCAGCGCACCGCCGCCGATCCAGACATTGCGGCCGATGCGGATGGGCCGCCCGAACTCCAGCCCGGCCTCGCGGGCGGCGAAGTCGCGCGGGTGGTCGGCGGTCAGGATCTGGACGCCCGGCCCGATCTGCGTCTTGTCGCCGATGGTCACCGCGACGACGTCCAGAATGACGCAGTTGAAGTTGAGGAACACCCCGGCGCCGAGGCTGATGTTGTAACCATAGTCGCAATGGAAGGGCGGGCGGATCACCGCCCCGTCGCCCACCGCGGCGAACCGCTCCAGCAGCAGCTTGCGCCTGTCGCCGGGCGGCAGGGCGAGTGCCGCGTTGTAGCGGACCATCCACTCCTTGGCGGCGGCCTGATCCGCCTGGATTTCCGGGGCCGAGGCGTCATAGAGATCCCCGGCCAGCATCTTTTCCTTTTCGCTGCGTCCATCGGACGTCTGCATCGCTCATCTCCCACTTCGCATGCCCACCGGCGGTTGTCCGCCGGGGACCAAGCGATTAGAGCAGATGTCGGCCGGCGCTGCGCCGACGCTTGCGGGTGGGTCAGCCTTCGCCCTGGCCGCTGCGCGCGCCCAGCAGGGTGCCGCGGCGGCGGCGGACCTCGACGCTCTGGCCAGGGGTGATCGGCAGGAACTCCTTCGGGCGCTCGTCGCCGCCGGCGATGGCGCGATAGGTGGCGGCGTTCGCCTCCCGCACGTCGTTGCCCCGGCGCACCTGATCGAGGAACTTCTTGCTCGGCATCATGATGTATTCGATGTCGTTGATGCGGCGGCCATCCTTCGACACCGTCTTCTCGACATGGTCGAGGATTCCCTCCTCCACCAGCGAATCCACGGCCAGGGTCACGGTGCGCAGCGTGTCGCGCCGCCGGCTCCATTCGTTCATGCCGCTGTTGTTGATGATGTCGTCGGCCGACAGGGTCATCGGTGGCACGCCGTCCGGCAGGCCGGTCAGGTCGAGGTCGCCATACTCGATGGACAGCCGGTTGTAGAGCCAGCGCGCCACCGGGCTCTTCAGCCGCATGATCCACTGGTAGGAGATCGGCTTGAATTCCAGGTTGCGGATGGCCGAGGCGACCAGTGCGTTGAACTCCAAATAGGTGTCGTTCTCGTCCTCCTCGCCGCCCTCGCCGGTGCGCGGGCGGATGTAGAGGGTGGGGAAGACCGAGGATTCCAGCACCGGCCGCGCCGATTTGCGGCCGTTTTCCGGCATCTTGCTGATGATCATCCGGGTACGGGCGAGGATTTCCAGCGCCTCGCGGATCTCGGCCGTGTCCATGGTGCGGTTGACCGCGCGCAGTTCCCGCCGGATTTCGTAGAGCGAGAAATGCACGCGCACGCGGTCCTGCTTGTCGCCCATCAGCGACAGGCGCGAGCGGTCCATGGCGAGGCGGCGCACCACCTGCTCGACGATCTGCTCGCGCTCCGACGGGAACACCTCATACTCGACCATGCGCTTTTCCGCCGGATCCTCGCCGGGGCCGGGCTTGGCCGGGCGGTAGATGCGGGCGGGCTGCAAGGTCAGCGAGAACAGGGCGTCCTTGAAGGGAAACTCCTTGTGGACCGACTGGACGAACGCGTTGGCGGCCGGCAGATCCGGCTCGGTCCCCCGGCCCTTCGACACGAACACGAATCGCGGTGCCGTGTCGTAAAGCGCGATCATATGGGACTGACTGCGGTCCTCCATCTCGAACAGAGTCAGCTGGACCGCGTTCGCCTTGCTCATGCCTCATCCCTCCTCGCCACAGGCCACGATAGGAGCTCGTGTCGGACGGAGGCAACCGGCGGGGAGGACTGAAGCCCAAGGCCTGTGTCCCATTTGGCCGCGCGTGTGTAGGAATTGGCCGCGCTTGTGTCCCGAATGCCCGCGGTTGGACCGGATCCCCCCTTGCCAACATCGCCGGATTGGTCAGGCTCGCCGCGAATCGCGGGCGGAACGACGAAGCGCGGGCATTCGGGACACAGACTCGGAGCGCCGATTCCGCCACGCCATGGCCATGAAGCGCGGGCAAATGGGACAGCCCAGGCACGCCAGCCTGCAAACGCGAGCATTCGGGACACAAGCTGGACCGCCGGGTGCGCGATGAATCCGTCCAACCGCGGGCAAATGGGACCGATGCTGCGCCGAATCAGCCTTGCCGCAGGGCAGGGGCGCTGTCGGCCGGGACAGTCCGTCCAGCGAACCGCGGGAAACCGCGCCAAACGCGAGCAAGTGGGACAACATGCGGGGTGGGACCGGCGGCGGGACTCCGGCGAAGCGCGGGCAAACGGGATCGGATCCGATTCGCAGCGCTGGCGCGACCAAAGCCGACCGAACCGCGAGCAAAGGCGACAGGGTCGCGGGCCGATGGGACAGAATCGCGGGCCAACGGGACACAGACGACTCTGTCCCATTTGCCCGCGATTCGACGGAAGGCACGCGCGGCGGAATCCTTGCCCGCAAGTTCACCGGCAGTCCGGCAGCCTCACCCGCTTGCCGACGGCCGGTTCCCATGCTCTGCGGAGTTCCCGATGCCGTCCAAATCTCCATCCACATCGCCCCCATCCGACGGGCACCCACTCGACAATCGCAGATGGGGCCGGATTCCCGCCTGGTGGCTGGACCATCCCGGCCTGGAGGCCGACGGTTTCGCCGTTCTGGCAGCACTCGCCACCTTCGCCGACGACAGCGGCCAGTGCTGGCCGTCGCAATCGACTCTGGCCGCCAAGCTCAAGCGGTCGCGCCCGACCGTCAACCGCATCATCCAGGGATTGAGCGACCTCGGGCTGGTCGTCATCGAACATCGCCGCGGCCGCGACGGTGCCCGTCTGTCCTGCCTCTACCGCCTGCGCTTCATCCCCCTGGGCACCGACGGGCAGGAAGCGGACCGGCGGGATACGACCGTCAAGGATCGCCCTGTTCCGACGGCCGACAGGGATGACTCCGCCACGCACATCCCCTGTCCGCCAGCGAGTCAGGAACAGGTTCAATTCAAACAGATTCCGGACTCGCACGCTTCGGGCGGGCCCACGGAGACGCAGGCAGGCACGGAAGCGGGCGTCCAGACACGACCGCAGGACGTCGCGGAAGGCTGGATGCCGACCGCCGACGATCTCGCCTGGGCCAGGGCACGCCATGCCGAGATCGACCTCGGCCGTCATGTCGAGGGCTTCATCCTCCGCTGCCGGGCCCATGGCTACCGCTACCGCGACATCTCCTCCGCCTGGAGGGCTTGGCTGTCGCAGGACGCCGCCGTCGGCAAGGCCCCCACCCTCTCCGGCAACAGCCAGGCCTTTGCCGCACCCGCCCGCAAGTCCACCCATACGTCAGCCTCGACCGAACAGCGCCTCGGTGCCTGGAGTGCTGCCGCCGACGAACTGCGCCGGCGCTCCGCCACCACTCCCGCTTGGCGATGAAGGGACGACCGATGACCGCAAGATCCAGAAGCGCCGCTGTCGGAAAGGCGACCGTCACCGCTTTGTCGCGGCCCCATGCTCCACCCTCTCCCGCCGACGCCTTCGATCCGAGCCTGCCGGCCCCCCAGCGCCGGATCCGGCTGACCGCAGCGCTGCCGCCGCCGCTTCAGGAGCTGCTGGCCCAGGGCCGCACCGACCGGCGCCCGCGCTTCGGCGAGGACGGCTTCGACGGCATGATCGAGCAGTGGTTTCCCCCGGCCGCCGTCACCGCCGAGCAGGCGTCGCTGGCCCGCCAGACCCTGGAGGATCTGTCCGAGACCGTGCTGGCCCCGGCCGACAGCGACCATCTGCTCGGCCGTGTGCTGACCCTGCTCAGCCATTTTCCGGCCAAGGGGCTGTCGCCCGAGGTCGAGCGGATGATGGCGCTCGATTGGGCCGAGGATCTGGGCGAATACCCGGCCTGGGTGATCGACGCCGCCGCCCGCCACTGGCGCCGCAGCCGGAAATGGCGCCCCTCCATCGCCGAGATGCGGGCGCTGTGCGAGGAACTCTGCGCCCCGGAACGCGCCCTGGCGGACCAGTTGCAAGCCCTTGCCGACGCGTCTCCGGATCTGCCGGCTGCGGGGCGGGGAACGATGGAGCCACTGGCTATCGCGACGGGAGCGCTGCGCCGCATGGGATGAACCCCCCGCAGTCGGCTTGCGGTGGAAGCGCCGGATCCGCGGTCCATATCAAGTGGCCCGTCCGCTTCATCATGCTGACCGATGCCCGACACCTCCTCTCCGATGCCGCCGTCCGCCGCCCGTTTCGGCTGGTGCTGCCAGTATGTCCCGCCCGATGGCGACGCCGGACTTGCCAAGCGCATGAATCCGGGCACCGTCACCATCGCGACGTTGAGCAGGCTGAGCCCCGCCCGTGCCGAGGAAAAGCTGACGGAGGTCCTGCGCCGCAACCTCCAGGCCCTGCACCTGCAGCTGGACGAGGTCGCGCGGCATCCGGCCTACCGCCGCCTGCTGCGCGTCAACAGCGGGCTGCTGCCGGCCTACACGCACGAGGTCGGACGGCCGCTCTACCGCCAGCCCGCTGTCCAGGCGCTGGTGCGGAGCGGGCTGGAGCATGCCGGCCGCAAGGCGATGACGGCGGACATCCGCATCGGGCTGCACCCGGACCAGTATTGCGTGCTGAACAGCGCCAACCCCTCCACCCTCGACAATGCGGTGGCGGAGCTGGAGTACCATGCCGACATCCTGCGGATGATGGGGCTGACCGGCGGCTGGCACCCGCGGGGCGCCCACGTCAACATCCATGGCGGCGGGCGCGGGGAGGGGATCGCCGGCTTCCGCCGCGGTTATGCCCTGCTGTCGGAGGAGGCACGCAACTTGCTGACGGTCGAGAACGACGAGATGTCATTCGGCCTGGACGACCTGCTGCCGCTGGCCGACATCGTGCCCATCGTGCTCGACCTCCACCACCATTGGGTCCGCACGCAGGGCGAGTACCTGCGCCCCGACGATCCGCGCATCGCCGTGGTCGCCGGCTCCTGGCGCGGGGTGCGCCCGGTCGCCCACATCAGCGTGTCGCGCGAGGATCTGCTGGCGGACTGGCCGGCCGACAGCCTGCCGGACTATACCGCCCTGGCGGCGCGCGGGCTGACGACCAGGGATCTGCGCGCCCACTCCCAGCGCATGTGGAACCACGCCGTCAACCGGCTGGTGGCGGAGCATCTCTCCTGGGCCGATTTCGAGGTGGAGGCCAAAGCCAAGAACCTCGCCGTCGACGACCTGGAGCGGGACGCGCTCGGCAGCGGCGCTGTTTCCGCTGTCGCCGTGCCCTGATCGCCGGCCTTGACCCACGGTTGTACTCAACTACTCTGTTGGCGACGAAGGACGAGAGGTCGAGGGTTGGGACGTGGCCGACGATAACAGGGACCGGAACCTGGGCGCTCTGTCGCAGTTGCAGGCGATGCTTGACACCGTGCCCGACGGGGTCGTCATCATCGACGACCGCGGCCGGATCACCTCGTTCAACCCCGCCTGCGAACGGCTGTTCGGCTGGACCGCGGCCGAGGTGGTCGGCCGCAACGTCAACATCCTGATGCCCGCCCCATACCGCGAGGAACATGACGGGTATCTGGAGCGCTACCACCGTACCGGGGAGCGCCGGATCATCGGCATCGGCCGCGAGGTGACCGGCCTGCGCAAGGACGGCTCCTGCTTCCCCATGGATCTGTCGGTGGGGGAGGCGGGCCAGGACGGCCCGCCGGTCTATATCGGCATCATCCGCGACCTGACGGCCTCCCGGCAGGCCGAGACCGCGCTGCGCGAGCGCGAGGCGCGGCTGGCCTCCATCCTCCAGACGGTGCCGGAAGCGATCATCGTCATCGACGAGAAAGGGCTGATCGAATCCTTCAGCCCGGCGGCCGAACGGCTGTTCGGCTATGCGGCTGAGGAGGTGGCCGGCCGCAACATCAGCATGCTGATGCCGTCCCCCTACCGCGAGCAGCATGACGGCTATCTGGAGCGCTACGGCCGGACGGGGGAGCGCCGCATCATCGGCATCGGACGCATCGTGTCGGGCCAGCGGCGCGACGGCTCGGTCTTCCCGATGGAGCTGGCGGTGGGGGAGGTGCTGCTCGCCGGCCGTCGCTGCTTCACCGGCTTCGTCCGCGACCTGACCGAACGGCAGGCCACCGAGCGGCGTCTGCAGGAACTGCAGTCGGAGCTTCTGCATGTCAGCCGGGTCAGCGCCATGGGGCAGATGGCCTCGACGCTGGCCCACGAGCTGAACCAGCCGCTGACCGCCGTCATCAACTACGCCAAGGCGGCCAAACGCCTGATGGAACGCCCGGAAACGGTGTCCAAGGCGATGGACATGGTCGACAAGGCGAGCGCCCAGGCCACCCGCGCCGGCCAGATCATCCGCCACCTGCGCAGCTTCATCGAGAAGGGCAAGACCCACCGCTCCGTCGAATCCCTCAACAAGGTGGTGGAGGAGGCGGGCGCGCTGGCCCTCGTCGGCGCCAAGGAGCGCGGCCTGCATGTGCGTTTCGACTTCGAGCCGGCCGACCCGCAGGTGCTGATCGACAAGGTGCAGGTCCAGCAGGTGATCCTCAACCTCGTCCGCAACGCCATCGAGGCGATGGGCGGCGCCGAGGGCGGGCCGCGGGTGCTGACCGTCCGCACCGGTCCGGAACCGGGGGACGAGGCTTTCCGCCGCGTCTCCGTCACCGACAGCGGTCCCGGCGTGCCGGAGACGGTGCGCGCCCAGCTGTTCCAGCCCTTCGTCACCACCAAGAGCAGCGGCATGGGGCTGGGCCTGTCGATCTGCCGCTCGATCATCGAAGCCCATGGCGGCCGCCTGTGGCTGGAGCCGGCGGCCGGATCGCCCGCCGGATCGCCCACCGAACCGCCGGCGACCGGCGCCAGCTTCGCCTTCACCGTTCCGCTGTCCGCCTCCCTGTCCGCATCGGATGCCGACGATGCCTGCTGATGCCGTGCCCGACATGACCGCTGACCTCACCGTCTTCATCGTCGACGACGACGATGCCATCCGGGACTCTCTCCAGGTCCTGTTGGAATGTGCCGGCTTCCGGGCGGAGAGCTTCGCCACCCCGCTCGCCTTCCTGGAGTCCGACGCGCCGTCGCGGCCGGGCTGCTTGCTGGTCGACGTCCGCATGCCGCAGATGAGCGGCCTCGACGTTCAGGAAAGGCTGGCCCGCGACGGCCACGCCATCCCGGTGGTGGTGATGACCGGCCACGGCGACGTGCCGCTCGCCGTCCGCGCCATGAAGGCCGGCGCGGTCGATTTCGTCGAGAAGCCCTTCGAGGAGGAGGCGCTGCTCGCCGCCGTCCGCTCCGCCCTGGCCCGCGCGGCGGACAGCCGAACGGCGCAAGCCACTCCCCCGGCCCCGGCCCCGGCCCCGGACCAGCCGGCTCCCCCGCCCGCCGTCTCCGCCCCGCCGGAGGTGCTGGCCCGCCTGTCGGCACTGACGCCGCGCGAGCTCGACGTGCTGCGCTGGCTGGTGGCCGGAAAATCGAACAAGGTCATCGCGTTCGAACTGTCGATCAGCCCGCGCACCGTGGAGATCCACCGCGCGCGGGTGATGGAGAAGATGCAGGCCGACAGCCTGCCGACGCTGGTCCGCATGGCGATTGCCGCCGGTGTCGTTCCCGGCGGGGGCTGATCTGCATCAAAAGCGCGCCGCATACGCATTGCTCCTTATATCGGCGCCCCCGGCCTCATTTTATCTTCCATGACGCGCC
>Ga0206117_101362_pt1 | contig 12791 bp, 8 predicted proteins | sample 3A5Ametagenome_FD_177997 | JGI IMG/M metagenome (GOLD analysis project Ga0206117, IMG submission 177997) | Enriched microbial communities from leaf-cutter ant dump, University of Wisconsin, Madison, United States - 3A5A | ecosystem: Environmental > Terrestrial > Nest > Insects nest > Nest dump... | reverse complement strand
CGGCGTCACCTGCCGCATGTGCGAGCGGCATAATTGCAGCGCCCGGGCCTTTCCGCCGATGACCCGGCCGTTGACCATCGATGCCGAACGCAAGGGATTCTCTGCGTTCGAGTTCAGATAGGGGCCTGTGCCGGATAAGGTGCGAAGCGTGAGCGGTTCTCGTCGATCGCCAGGGCGCGGCCGATCGGGGGAAAGGCCCGTTGCGGACAGGCCGGCCGTTCGCAAACCTTGCAGCCCGCGCCGATCGGCGTAGCAGTGCTGAGATCGGCCAGATCCAGACCTTGCGAATAGACCAGCCGTCCGGCATGGCGTAAGTCGCAGCCCAGCCCGATCGAGAAAGTCTTGCCCGGCTGGCCATAGGCACCGGGCCCGCGCGCCACGGTGCGCGCGATCCACAGATAGCTGCGCCCGTCCGGCATCTGGGCCAGCTGTGTCAGGATGCGGCCGGGCTGAGCGAAGGCTTCGTAGACGTTCCACAGCGGGCATGACCCGCCGACCCGCGAAAAATGGAAGTCGGTGGCCGACTGGCGCTTGGAGATATTGCCGGCACGGTCGACTCGCACGAAGAAGAACGGCACGCCGCGCGCCTCGGGGCGTTGCAGCGTCGACAGGCGGTGGCAGGCGGTTTCGTACCCCACGCCGAACTGGCGGCCCAGCCATTCGATGTCGTAGCGCTGCGCCTCGGCCGCCTTGAGGAAAGTGCCGTAAGGCAGGATCAATGCGCCGGCAAAGTAGTTGGCCAGGCCGATGCGGGCGAGACTCCGCGCCTCGTCGCTGGACAGGGCCGCGGTGTCGACCAGGTGGCGCAGGATGTCGCCAGCCTCGAGGAAGGCCAGCTGTGTCGCCATCTGGAAGGCCTGCTGGCCGGGCCGCAGATGCGGCGACAGATGCAGGATGCGGGCGCCGGGATCGAAGCGGCGCTGGCCGCCGTCGCCGGCCGGGGCTTGCGGCACCACCCGCACGCCATGCCGCCGTGCCAGATAGGCGGCCAGCCCGTCATGCACGGTGCCGATATTCAGGTCGGCGCTGCGATGCAGGCCTTCGGCCAGCATGTCCAGTTCGGCGATGTGGTTGTGGCGGGCGTAGAAGAAGTCGCGCACTTCCTCGAACGGCATCGGCGGCAGGCTGCCGGCTTGCCAGTCGTCGCCCAGCCGCGCGGCCATCGCCTCGCTCTGTTCGGCGGCGGCGCGCTGGCGGCGGTACAGCGTGACCAGGGCGCGGCCGACGGCGGGCATGTTGGCGGCCAGTTCGCGGATTTCCGACAGCGCCACGGCCTCGCCGGTCTGGGCGGCCGAGAGCGCGTCGCGCAGGTCGGCCACCAGCCGCGTCTCGTCATCGTCCGAAAACAGCTGCACGTCGACGCCGAACACCGCATTGATCCGCAGCAGCACCGGCACGGTCAGCGGCCTCTGGTTCTTTTCCATCTGGCTCAGATAGGTGGTCGACAGGTCCAGCGCCGCGGCCAGCGCCGCCTGGGTCAGGCCGCGCTCCTCGCGCAGGCGGCGCAGCCGCACGCCCATGAATGCCTTGCGCATGCTGCTTCTTGTCATATCCGCAAAATCCGCAAATTCCGTTGCCTCCGTCCGCAAAAATCCGCCTTTACAAGCATGTTCTGCCCGGTTTCTGCTGCGGATATTGCGGATGTCGCCACCCGTTTGCAAGGCAGCCCGACATGACCGATGCGACGACGCGTTTCGTCGAGATGGTGTTCCCCGAACAGTCCAACCACTACGGCACGTTGTTCGGCGGCACCGCGCTGAGCCTGATGGGCAAGGCCGCCTTCGTCGCCGCCAGCCGCCACGCGCGGACCGCCGTGGTGATGGCGGCATCCGACAAGGTCGAATTCGCCGACCCCGTCGCGGTCGGCCAGATCGTCGAGCTGGCGGCGCGGGTGATCCGCGTCGGCCGCACGTCGATGACTGTCGCCGTCGAGGTCGAGGCCGAGGTGCTGCTGACGGGTGAGCGCCGCCCGGTCATGCGCGGCCGGTTCGAGATGGTCGCGGTCGACGCCTCGGGCCGGCCGACCGTCATTCCCCAGGATGTTGTTCCTGTTTCGTAGAAGCAAAGGAAGCCGTTCCGTGAAGCTCCATTCCGTCCGCACCTACAAGTCCGCCGAACCTTTGGCCCGTGAAGACCAGCTGGCCTGGAAGATCGCGGCTGTTGCCGCCGATCCCGTGCCGGTCGCGGCCGACGTGATCGAGATGATCGGCAACCGCATCATCGACAATGCCGCCGTCGCCGTGGCGTCGCTGAACCGCCGGCCGGTGGCGACCGCGCGGGCCCAGGCGCTGGCCCATCCGTGCAAGCCCGGCGCCACGGTGTTCGGCCTGTCCAGCGCGCCCTATCGCCGGATTTCGCCGGAATGGGCGGCCTGGGCCAACGGCGTGGCGGTGCGCGAACTGGATTATCACGACACTTTCCTGGCGGCCGACTATTCCCATCCCGGCGACAACATTCCGCCGGTCCTGGCCGTGGCCCAGCATTGCGGCTGCAGCGGTGCCGATCTGGTGCGCGGCCTGGCCGCCGCCTATGAAATCCAGGTCAACCTGGTCAAGGGCATCTGCCTGCATGCCCACAAGATCGATCATATCGCCCATCTTGGGCCGTCGGCGGCCGCCGGCATCGGCGCCCTGCTGAACCTGCCGGTCGAGACCATCTACCAGGCGGTGCAGCAGGCCCTGCACGTCACCACCACCACCCGCCAGTCGCGCAAGGGCGAGATTTCCAGCTGGAAGGCCTATGCCCCGGCCTTTGCGGGCAAGATGGCGGTCGAGGCGGTCGACCGCGTGATGCGCGGCGAGGGCGCGCCGTCGCCGGCCTATGAGGGCGAGGACGGTTTCATCGCCTGGCTGCTGGACGGCCCCAAGGGCCTGTACCACGTGCCGCTGCCCGAGCCGGGCGAGGCCAAGCGCGCCATCCTCGACACCTACACCAAGGAACATTCCGCGGAATATCAGAGCCAGGCGCTGATCGACCTGGCCCGGCGCATGGGCCCCAAGGTCGGCGATACCGCCCGCGTGCGCGATATCCTGATCCGCACCAGCCATCACACCCACTACGTGATCGGCACTGGCGCCAACGATCCGCAGAAGATGGATCCCCAGGCCAGCCGTGAAACCCTAGACCATTCGATCATGTACATCTTCGCCGTGGCCCTGCAGGACGGCGGCTGGCATCACGAACGGTCCTACGCGCCGGAACGCGCGAACCGCCCCGACACCGTCGCGCTGTGGCACAAGATCAGCACCGTCGAGGACCAAGCCTGGACCGAGCGTTACCACGCGACCGATCCCGCGGTGAAGGCGTTCGGCGGGCGGGTGATCATCACCCTGGATGACGGCACCGTGATCGAGGACGAACTGGCTGTGGCCGATGCCCATCCGCTGGGGGCCACGCCGTGGCGCCGTCCGGATTACGTAGGCAAATTCCGCATGCTGGCCGAAGGCATCGTGTCGATGCCCGAGCAGGATCGTTTCCTGGCGGTCGTCGACCGCCTGCCCGAGCTGTCGGCCGAGGAACTGGCCGGCCTCAACGTGTCGGTCGATGCCGACGATCTTGCCGCCCCGGCCTTGCCGGGCATCTTCAACCCGTGATGCCGCAGGAGTTGATCATGACCGACGCACCCAAGCCCGCCCCGAAGAAGTCCGTCGCCCTGTCTGGCGTCGCCGCCGGCAACACTGCCTTGTGCACCGTCGGGCGCAGCGGCAACGACCTGCATTATCGCGGCTATGACATCCTCGATATCGCCGAGCGCTGCATTTTCGAGGAAATCGCCCATCTGCTGGTGCACGGCACCCTGCCGACGCAAGCGCAACTCGTCGCCTACAAGGACAAGCTGCGCGCGCTGCGCGGCCTGCCCGCGGCGGTCAAGCGCACGCTGGAGGCGATCCCCGCTGCCGCCCATCCGATGGATGTGCTGCGCTCGGGCGTGTCGGCGCTGGGCTGCGTCCTGCCCGAGGCGCATGACCACAATCATGCCGGCGCGCGCGACATCGCCGACCGGCTGATGGCGTCGCTCGGCTCGATGCTGCTGTACTGGTACCACTACGCCCATAACGGCCGGGTGGTCGAGGTCGAGACCGACGACGACGGCATCGGCGCCCATTTCCTGCACGTGCTGCACGGGCGCAAGCCGTCGGCGTCGCATGTGCGGGCGATGGATACCTCGCTGATCCTCTATGCCGAGCATGAGTTCAATGCCTCGACCTTCACCGCGCGGGCGATCGCGGGCACCGGCGCCGACATGTATTCGGCGGTCACCGGTGCCATCGGCGCATTGCGCGGCCCCAAGCATGGCGGCGCCAACGAGGTCGCCTTCGAGATCCAGAAGCGCTACGCCGATGCCGATCAGGCCGAGGCCGATATCCGCCGCCGTGTCGAGGCCAAGGAAGTCGTCATCGGTTTCGGCCATCCGGTCTATACCATTGCCGATCCGCGCAATCAGGTGATCAAGGCCGTCGCGCGGCAGTTGAGCGAGGAACGCGGCGCGCTGGCGATGTTCGACATTGCCGACCGCATCGAGGCCGTGATGGCCGAAACCAAGAAGATGTTTGCCAATCTCGATTGGTTCAGCGCGGTTTCGTACCACATGATGGATGTGCCGACGGCGATGTTCACGCCCTTGTTTGTGATCGCGCGCAGCGCCGGCTGGTGTGCCCACGTGATAGAACAGCGTGTCGACAACAAGATCATCCGCCCGTCGGCGAACTATGTCGGGCCCGAAAACCAGGTGTTCGTGCCGCTGGCCGAGCGGGGTGCGATCATCAGGCCCCATGTCGCGGCCTGAAGGAGAGTAGAGATGCCCTATCTTGTCGGCGCCGATCTGGCGGCCGAACCGGCCGGGATGCGCCTGCGCCGGCTGCTGGAGCGGCCCGGCATCCTGCCGATGCCGGGCGCCCATAACGGCATGGCTGCGCTGCAGGCCCGCGATGCCGGGTTCGAGGCGTTGTACTTGTCCGGCGCGGCGATGACCGCGTCGATGGGCTTGCCCGACCTCGGCATGATTACGGTGGACGAGGTTGCGTTCTTCATCCGCCAGGTCGCGCGCGCCTCGGGCCTGCCGGTGCTGGCCGATGGCGATACCGGTTACGGCGAAGCCCTGAACGTCATGCACATGGTGCGGACGTTCGAGGATGCCGGCGCGGCGGCAGTGCATATCGAAGACCAGCTGCTGCCCAAGAAATGCGGCCATCTGAACGACAAGAAGCTGGCCGACGCCCATGACATGGCGGCCAAGGTCGCGGCGGCGGCCAAGGCACGCCGGCATCTCTACCTGATCGCCCGGACCGACGCGGCGGCATCCGAGGGGATCGAGGGCGCGGTGGCACGCGCCAAACTCTACATGGCCGCCGGGGCCGATGCGATCTTCCCCGAGGCGTTGACCACGCCCGAGATGTTTCGCGACTTCGCCCGTGCCATGCCCGGCGTGCCGCTGCTGGCCAACATGACCGAATTCGGCCGCACGCCGTTCTTCACCGCGGCCGAATTCGAGGAAATGGGTTACCGCATGGTGATCTGGCCGGTGTCGTCCTTGCGGGTCGCCAACAAGGCGCAGGCCGAGCTTTACGCCACGCTCAAGCGCGACGGCAGCACTAAGGCGATGCTCGATCGCATGCAGACCCGCGCCGAACTTTACGCCACCATCGACCTCGCCGCCTACGAGGCATTGGATGCCTCGATCGTCGCCACCGTCGTGCCACCGATCGCATAAGGATTTCTTTATATTTGCTTGACGGACGAGAGCCGATAGGATCTAATTCAGATGCCGAGGTTCCCGTCATCGCCTTATCAGGTGGCGGGCTAAGAGGGAAGCCGGTCCAATGCCGGTGCTGCCCCCGCAACTGTAGGCGGCGAGTTGCTGTCGCGACGTGTCACTGATGTCCTCGAACATCGGGAAGGCCAGACAGCAACGACGACCCGCAAGCCAGGAGACCTGCCCCGGCCATTGAACGTCCTCGGGCGGGGTGTCCCGGTGGGTCGCTTGCGACAGTCGGCCGAGCCACGAATGATGGCTGACGCCGCCTGTGTTTCTGCATGCGTCCGCTCGGCCCATGCCCCCTGTCATGCTGAAGGGGTATGCCGATGTTTTCTTCCCAATGGCTTCCGATCGACCGATGTCGGCCTGAACCGCCGTAGTCGCGCGCGTTTGCGCATTCTTCCAAGAGCCAATCGTCATTCCGGGCGAAGCGAAGCGTAGATCCGGAATCCATGGAAAGCGGGGTGCGGATTGCGGCGCCCTTGCCCTGGACCCCGGGTCAAGCCCGGGGTGACGATGGCTTTTATGGGCTGCATCGGAGTTCAAGGTTCACGCCTGTGGGGCAAAGCCCGGGCGCGCACAGGAAAGGTTTGTCCATGGCCATCACAGTCTCCACCCTGGGGTTTCCCCGTATCGGTCCGCGCCGCGAACTCAAAGCTGCGCTGGAAAGTTATTGGGCGGGCAGGATCGACGCCGCGACCCTGCAAGCCCGCGCTGCCGAACTGCGCGCCGCCAACTGGCAGGTCCAGCACGCGGCGGGCATCACCGCGGTGCCGTCGAACGACTTCTCGTTCTATGACCATGTTCTCGATACCTCGGTCATGGTCGGCGCCATCCCGAAACTCTATGCGGACGCCACCGATCTGACGCTGCTGGATCGGTATTTCGCGATGGCGCGCGGCACGCGCGGCCGCAAGCTCGGCGATCTGCCGGCGCTGGAAATGACCAAGTGGTTCGACACCAACTATCACTACATGGTGCCGCTGTTCTCGGCCGGCCAGCAATTCGCGTTGGGCTCGACCAAGGCGGTCGACGAATTCCTCGAGGCGAAGGGGCAGGGCGTCGTCACCCGCCCGGTCCTGCTGGGGCCGGTCAGCTATCTGCTGCTCGGCAAGGCCGAAGGCGAGACGTTCGATCCGCTGACCCTGCTGCCCAACCTGCTGCCGGTTTACGGCGAGGTCTTGCAGCGTCTGGCCACGGCCGGTGCCGGCTGGGTGCAGTTTGACGAACCCTGCCTGGCCCTCGACCTGAACGATGCGGCGCACGCGGCGCTGAAATATGCCTATGCCGCGCTGGCCAAGGCGGCGCCCGGCCTGCGCCTGCTGGTCGCCAGCTATTTCGGGTCGTTGGGCGACAACCTGGGCACGGCGGTGCGCCTGCCGGTTGCCGGGCTGCATATCGACCTGGTGCGCGGTGCAGGCCAGCTCGACGCCGTGCTGAACCAGGCGCCGCCCAACCTTGCCTTGTCGCTGGGCGTGATCGACGGCCGCAATGTCTGGCGCGCCGATCTCGAAGCCGCACTTGATCGTATCCAGCCGGTGACCGCCACGCGCGGCGTCGACAAGGTGATGATCTCGTCATCCTGCTCGCTGATCCATGTGCCGATCGACTTGGAACTGGAAACCGCTCTCGACGCCGAGCTGAAATCATGGCTGGCCTTTGCCCGCCAGAAGGTCGACGAACTGACGACCCTGGGTGCCGCGATCGACCGTGGCCGCGACGCGGTGCGCGACCGGCTGGCGGCGTCGGCCGCTGCGGCGGCGACCCGGCGAACCTCGACCCGTATCCACGATCCGTCGGTCCAGGCACGGCTGGGCCGCACAGCGATGACGCCGGGCATCGCCACCCGCGGCGCGCCCTTCGGCCAGCGCCGGTTGCGCCAGCAGGACCGTTTCGGGCTGCCGGCCTTCCCCACCACCACGATCGGGTCGTTCCCGCAGACCGAGGAAGTACGCCGAGCGCGTGCCTCTTTCGCCAAGGGGGATATCGACCAGGCGGCCTATGACGGTTTCCTGCGCCAGGCGACCGAGACGGCGGTGCGCTGGCAGGAAGAGGTCGGCATCGACGTGCTGGTCCATGGCGAATTCGAACGCAACGACATGGTGCAGTATTTCGGCGAACAGCTGGCCGGCTACGCCTTCACCAAGGCGGGGTGGGTACAAAGCTACGGATCGCGTTACGTCCGCCCGCCGATCATCTTCGGCGACGTATCGCGGCCCCGGGCGATGACGGTCGACTGGACCAGCTATGCCCAGTCGCTGACCAAACGCCCGATGAAGGGTATGCTGACCGGCCCGGTGACGATGCTGCAATGGTCGTTCGTGCGCGACGACCAGCCGCGCGAGCGCACCTGCCGCCAGATCGCCCTGGCGCTGCGTGACGAGGTCGCCGATCTGGAAGCGGCCGGCATCGGCATCATCCAGATCGACGAGCCGGCGATTCGCGAGGGCCTGCCGCTGCGCCGGGCGGAATGGCCGGCCTATCTGGCCTGGGCGGTCGAATGCTTTCGGCTGTCGTCATCTGGCGTGGCCGACGATACCCAGATCCACACCCATATGTGTTATTCCGAGTTCAACGACATCATCGATTCCATCGGGGCGATGGATGCCGACGTCATCTCGATCGAGACGTCGCGATCGCGCATGGAACTGCTGGATGCCTTCGTCACCTATCGTTATCCCAACGAGATCGGTCCCGGTGTCTACGACATCCACGCCCCGCGCGTGCCGCCGGTGGAGGAAATGGTCGCCCTGCTGGCCAGGGCCCGCGACCGGCTGAACCCCGACCAGATCTGGGTCAATCCCGATTGCGGCTTGAAGACCCGCGGTTGGGACGAGGTGCGCCCGGCCCTGGTCAACATGGTCGAGGCGGCAAGGCGGATGCGCGACCAGGGCTGATCATCCCGCGGATTGTATTGACCGGCGGTGCGGGCTTTGGCTAAATGCCGGCACCGTCGGTTCCCGAAAGGGAATAAAGGGAACGTGGAGCGCCGAGTCAGTCGGCGAAGCCACGGCTGCCCCCGCAACTGTGAGCGGCGAGTGTCGGTCCAATTCCAGCCACTGGGATGAAAGTCCTGGGAAGGCCGGGCCGATGCGATGACCCGCAAGCCAGGAAACCTGCCGCCGGTATGCGTCACGTATCCGTCAAGCGGGGAGCTTGGTGGAACGGGTCTCCGTATGCGGTGACGCGCGCCGTGCGTGGGTGCTGCATACCGGGGCCGAAGGACGCCTGAAAACCGTTCATTCCCCGCCGGGTTTGTTTTGTCGAGCTTGCCTCGCGATCCGTCATGTCGCGATCGCAGCCCCCATGCCGGTTCGCCCGGCCATCTGCCCTGACCGGCAGGCGGCCGACCTGAAGCCGTGCGTTGACCTCCGGGGGGTCGAATGAAGACCGAACGTGTTGCCCTTGCCTGCCTGTTCATGCTGCCGCTGCCTGGCCTAGCCCAGCCGGTCGCACCCACGACCCTTCCTGAACTGGTCGTCACGGCGACCGGCGTGGAAACGCCGGAAGACCAGCTTGCCGCCTCAGTGACCGTGATCACCAAGGACGATATCGCCCGCAACCAGTACCAGACCATGGTCGACGTGCTGAAGGCGGTGCCGGGCATGAACATCGTGCAGTCGGGCGGGCCGGGCAAGCAGACCTCGGTCTTCATGCGCGGCACCAATTCGAACCACGTGCTGGTGCTGATCGACGGCATGAACGCCTCCGACCCGTCCACGCCGAACGGGTCGTTCAATTTCGCCCATCTGCTGGCCTCGGCCATCGACCGGGTCGAAGTGGTGCGCGGGCCCTTGTCCAGCCTGTACGGATCGGACGCCATCGGCGGCGTCATCAACGTCATCACCAGGAAGGGGGCGGGGCCTGCCAGCGGCTCGGCCTCGATCCAGGCCGGCACCTTCCGCACCGATGCCGAAACCGCCAACATCCAGGGGGGCCAGGGCAAGATCAACTACAACTTCACCATCGATCGGTTCTACACCCAGTCGATCTCGGTGACGCCGACCTGGCTGCGTGGTAACCGCCCGTACGAGCGCGACGGCTACACCAACTACGGCTACAACGCGCGGGTGGGTTTTGATCCGACCGAGAATTTCGGCCTGTCGCTGTTCAGCCGCTACATCAACAGCTACGCCGCCTACGATACCGTGGCCGAGGATCCGAACAGCCGCGAGAAGACCAACCAGTGGTACAATCGGCTGCAGGGCGATCTGGTCCTGCTGGACGGCCGCTGGACCAACACGGTCGGCGCGTCCTACGTCAAGATCGACCGCACCGACCTGGACGACCGCAGCGCCTATGTCGCTTCGCCCTCGCGCAACAACAACCTGGGCGAACGCGTGCGCTTCGACTGGCAGTCGAAATTCCAGGTCCTGCCTAACCTGAACATCACCGGCGGCGCCGATACCACCCAGGACCGTTTCCGGTCGCAGACCCAGCTCAGCCCCGGTCCGTTCGCCAGCATCTCGGCTGACGACCGCATCTCGGGCGCCTATCTGAACGCCAATGCGTCCTTCATGGACCGCATCTTCCTGACGCTCGGCGGCCGGTATGACGATCAAAGCCGCTTCGGCAGCCACGGCACCTGGCGCGGCTCGGCCTTGTATCGCCATCCGGAGACGAATACCGAAGTCCACGCCGCCTACGGCACGGCCTTCAAGTCGCCGACGCTGTATCAGCTGTTCGGCCGCTCGGCCTATTTCGTCGGCAACCCGGATCTCAAACCCGAGGAAAGCAAGGGGTGGGAAGCCGGGGTCAAGCAGGACCTGTTCGGCGACAAGCTGTCGGTCGGGGCGACCTATTTCAAGAACGACATCAGCAACCTGATCCAGTCGAACGCGACCTTCACCAGCTACGTCAATATCGGCAAGGCGAAGACGCAGGGTGTCGAGGCATTCATCGCCGTCGCGATCCTGCCCAACCTCGGGGCCCGCCTGGACTACACCTATACCGACGCGCATGACGACGTTGCCAATCTGTGGCTGCTGCGCCGGCCGTGGAACAAGGTGTCGGTCGCGGTGGACTGGAAGCCGATCCAGACCGTCGATCTGGGGGTGCAGGTCGTCTATGACGGTGCGCGCGCCGACATCGACGCGCAGAATTACGGCCGGATCACCCCCGGCGGCTACACCCTGGTCAACGTGACCGGCGCGTGGGCCGTGACGCCGACCTGGCAGGTGTTCGGCCGCATGCAGAATGCCTTCGCCAAGAATTACCAGAACCCGAACGGCTTCCAGCAGCCGGGCTTCGGCGCCTTCGGCGGCGTCAAGGCGACGTTCTGACCGGATGCGGCCGGCGCGTAGTCTCTCCCAGGGATGTGTGGTCCTGCTCTGGTTGGTCCCGGCGCTGCTGGCCGCGCCACCCGCCGCGGCGGCGCCGCGGCGGGTGGTCTCGCTCAATCTATGCACCGACCAGCTGGCCCTGGCCCTGGCCGCGCCCGGCCAGCTGGCCTCGGTCACCTGGCTGGCGCGCGATCCCGCGGTATCGGCCGAATGGCGCCGCGCCGCCGAAATTCCGATCAACCACGGCCTGGCCGAGGAAGTCGTGGCGCAAAGGCCCGACCTGGCGCTGGCCGGGCGCCACAGCGCGCGCATGGCGGTCGACCTGCTGCGCCGGCTGGGCGTCGCCGTCGTCGAATTCGCGCCCCCCGGCAGCCTGGACGAGGTCCGCGCCCAGATCCGCCAAGCGGCGGCCGCGCTGGACCGCCGCGAGGCCGGCGAGGCGGCGGTGGCCGAATTCGATCGCTTCCTGCCGCCGGAACCGACCGCGCCGCGCCCCCTTGCCGTGGTCTATCAGCCCAACGGCGCCACGGTGGGGGCCGGATCGCTGGTCGACAGCGTGCTGTCCGCGGCGGGTTTCGACAACCTGGCGACGCGGCTGGCCCTCGACACCTACGGCCGCCTGCCGCTCGACGTACTGGTCGCCGGCCGGCCCGATGTCTTGATCGTCAACGAGATGCGCGGCGGGCCGTCGCTGGCCGAGGCGATGACACGCCATGCCGCGCTGGACCGGTATTGGCGCAACGGCGCGGCCATCGAGATGCCCCAGGCCCTGTGGATCTGCGGCGGGCCGTTCACTACCCGCGCCGTCGCCCGCCTGGCCGACTGGCGGGCATCGCGGTGACGGTGCGCAATCCGGTTCTCTGTGTCGGCCTTGCCGCGCTGATCCTGGTGCTGGGGGCCGCCTCGATCCTGGTGGGCCGGGTCGGCGTGCTGTCGGTTCCCGATGTCTGGGCCGCACTGACGGCACCCGGCTCTCCCTACGCGGTGATCATCGGCGAACTGCGCGTGCCGCGTGCCCTGCTGGCGATCATGCTGGGCTTCGCGCTGGGCTGCGGCGGGGCGGCGCTGCAGGGGCTGACGCGCAACCCGCTTGCCGAACCCGGCCTGATCGGGGTGTCGGGCGGCGCCGCGCTGGGGGCGGTGCTGACCTTCTATTCGGGCGTGTCGGCCAGTTGGGGCATGGCGCTGCCCTGGGGCGGCATCGCCGGGGCGGCCGTCTGTGTCTTGGCGCTGCTGGCCTTGGCGGGCCGCAGCGGCGACATCCTGTCGCTGATCGTGGCCGGCGTCACCCTGAACATCCTGACCGGTGCCTTGACCGCGCTGGCGCTGAACTTCGCGCCCAATCCGTTCGCGGCCTACGAACTGATGTTCTGGCTGATGGGATCGCTGGCCGACAGGTCGCTGGACCATGTCGCGATGGCCGCGCCCTTCGTCGTCGCCGGCATCGTCCTGTTGCTGACCACCGGCCGCGGCCTGGACGCGCTGGCGATCGGCGAGGATGCGGCGCGCAGCCTGGGCCTGAGCCTCGGCTGGCTGCAACTGCGCCTGGTCGGCGGCTGCGCCTTGTGCGTGGGGGCCGCCGTCGCGGTCTGCGGGTCGGTCGGGTTCGTCGGGCTGATCGCGCCGCATCTGGTGCGGGCCCTGATCGGCCATCGCCCCGGCCGGCTGCTGCTGCCCAGCGGCCTGGCCGGGGCGGTGCTGGTGCTGGTGGCCGATATCGGCATCCGCCTGCTGCCGTCCGGTCCCGAACTGCG
>Ga0206117_101360_pt1 | contig 12806 bp, 13 predicted proteins | sample 3A5Ametagenome_FD_177997 | JGI IMG/M metagenome (GOLD analysis project Ga0206117, IMG submission 177997) | Enriched microbial communities from leaf-cutter ant dump, University of Wisconsin, Madison, United States - 3A5A | ecosystem: Environmental > Terrestrial > Nest > Insects nest > Nest dump... | reverse complement strand
GTTTATCGGTGCGGATAATGGCGACGACCGTCACCGATGGGGTGACGGCCACGGCGCGCGGCGTCGATGCAGAACAGCTTCGATGTTCTGCATCGACGCAAGGATGTTGCGGCGGTCGGAACTGCCGATGTCGGACTGGATCAGAGCGCGCCAAAGCGCATCGTATAAGGTCAGTAAATCCGCGTCGGACATTCCTTCCAGAATGATAATGGAGATGATTGGGTGCATGGTAATTCCTTTCGGTTTCCGACCCGAACCATTTCGGGCCTTGACCAATCGGAAGGATGCAAACGGACCACATGGCACCCTTTGGGCGTCACGCAGTAAAGCAGGTCATGCAGCATAACCTTGCCCGTTAGGCAGTCTGTTTTGCGTCAATGCTGATCGTTGGCCTGAATTGGATCGCGGTTACGCGAAAGGCTGCACATCATCCAATTCGGCCATCAGACTTTGGAGCCAATGTCCTCCGTCTGGATCGTCTGGTCGTGCGGTGCGCAAGGCGCAATCTTATTCCTTGTGGGGATGGCACGGCGGCAAATGCGCGCCGTAGGGTAAGAGGGCTGACGCCGAAAGATGCCGCGACATCCTTCTTGGCCTTCCCGCTGGCAATCATTTTCTGCGCGGCGGAGATTTCGGCACGGCCAAGTTTGGCAGGACGGCCCAACTGAACGCCGCGCCGTTTTGCGGCCTGCATTCCGGCCTTTGTCCGGTCCCGTATCATTTCGCGCTCGAACTCGGCCAGTGCGGCTAGAGAATGTGCATATAGAACCGCCCGCCCGCTGGTGGTGTCTATGTTCTTTTGGAGTGACTGAAATCCGACTTCCCTATCTCGCAAGGCGGTAATCGTTTCGATCAGATGGGGGAGGGATCGGCCAAGCCGATCCAGTTTCCACACCACCAGAACATCAGCGGGCTTCAGGGCGTGAAGGGCTTTTTTCAGACCCTTGCGCTCCGTCGCCGCTCCCGAAATCCCCTGATCTTCAAACATGCGTTCGCACCCTGCCGCTTCAAGGGCTTGGCGTTGCATATCAAGATGTTGTTCATCGGTGGAAACGCTCATGTAGCCTATTTCATGCGCTATTTTGTACCACCTTTTTGAACCCTCGTCAGCCGCGCGGTTGCGATAAGTTTACGTTCAAAAAGGGTCTATAGACCTTTACCCACAGACCGCGCCGCCGTCACACCAAGCGTCTGCTATTCGCTTACGCGGATCACGATATTATCGCCGTACAGGCTAATTTGCTCGATACCGGGCTGTGTGGCAGTGAACAGGATGGCGCGCGCCGGGATGCGGCCGCCGCATTGCCGACTGACCCGCGTGCCGACACCACCATCCGTCAGTGTCCCGGTCACAAGCTCCGGCAGCAGGAGCTTCGCACTCTCCCATGACGGTGCAGGCCCGCACTCATTGCCGCGCGCCCCGTGGATAATGGCTGACTCTCCGACCTTCACCGACACGTTGCGTACATACTCGGCAACGATTCCCTCATAGCTGGCGACCGGATCGGCAGGTTCCTCCCGTCCGTAGGACAGCACAATGGCGGCGGCTCCCACCATAGCGACCAATACCCCGCCGCTGACAAGGAGCGGCAATCGAGATTTCCGCGACGGCTTCACGGGATTAACGGGGCCGTCCGCTTCCGAAACATTGTCATCGGCAGGCTTCACTTTGGCCTGACCGTACAGGCGGTTCCAATATTCCCGCAGGCCGTCATGCTCATCGACCTTGAGGATTGTCCCAAGCAGCAGGAAATTCCGCCGTTGCGGGATATGGACGCCATGCCGCCAGTTCCGCAGGTTCTTCACCGCCGTATCGAACGCCGCTTGTGAACGATTGCCGCTCGCCGCGCATAGCGCATCGGCCAGAACCATATTGTCGAGGTGGCCTTGCTCCGCACACAGCGCGTCCAGCAGTTCATGCCAATGCCGGAAAGCCGTCCAGTCCTTTGTCGCCAATATCCTGCCCCCTAAATCTGAACCCGCAGGCACCATAACGTCATGTGCTTGATATATCGAGGCAATCCCAAAAGTTTTTCCGATCCTTCGGTTTCTTCCATGATTTTGCGCTGACCATTCCCGCGAAGCGGGCTATGGGATTCGCATTCCGATCCGGCCGGGACAGGATAAGGGCGGGGGCACCGGCCTTTCATAAAATTTACGCCAAAAGGTTCAAAAAGGTGCTTTTTGGATCGTCGATTTTGCTTGCCTGCCCGGATGGGGGAGCCGTTGCAAACCAAGGATTTGCGGGGTCCGTGTCCGTGTAAATCCGTATATATGGAAATGTATAATAAGTCTAAGGGTTTGTATTGTTTTTGAAATGAAGAAAGAGGCAGTCAAGGTGATGGGGTTCCATAGAAAAAATGTAGACATATTGCGTTTATCGACGGTATTGCTTGTAATGGCATCTCCTGCCTTCGCGCAGGCATCGGGAGGTTTCTTCCCGTTTGTTAATCTGGTTTCCTATGTCCTGCTTTTCGCCTTTGTTGTTCTGGCATTTCTTTGGTGGCGCAAAGGCAGAAAACCCGCCGTCATTGGCGCACATATGATTGCCGCAGTTGATGACGGTTTTTCAATCACGCCAAGCGCGGACGGAAAAATCAACCCGCTTTGCAATCAGCGGTTCGGGCATCGGAATTGGGGCTTGGTTCGGCTTCATCCTCGGCGGCTTGTTTTTCGGAACGATCTTTTAGCCTCATTCCCCCCACAAGGGATTGTCGCCAGTGAAGAAGAATTGCGGCAGGCGGCGGATCGCGCCGAGAAAATTCTCGACCTCGACAACCAGCCGCGCGACATTGTCTTTCACGAGAAGAACGGCAGACGCCATCCCAGCGCCGAAGTACGGCGGTCGTCCGCGCACTACGGACGTGCGCGATGTCATCGATGGATTACTCTATCTCGTGCGAACGGGATGCCAGTGGCGCATGTTGCCCGCGAACTATCCGCCGCATCAAACGGTCTATACCTACTTCCGCAAATGGAAGAAGGACGGCACGTTTCGCCGTATCTATCGCTACCTTTATCTGAGCGAACGGCAGCGAAGCGGCCGTGCGCCGACGCCCAGTATTATCTGCATCGATTCACAATCCGTCAAAACCAGTAGGGCTGGTGGCGAGTGGGGTATTGATGGAGGCAAGCGCGTAAAGGGTAGAAAGCGTCATCTTGCCGTCGATAGCCAAGGTGTAATGCTCGATGCAGCGATCATGCCTGCAAACGTACACGATACGAAAGGTGGCAAACGGGTTCTTTCACGTATTGCCCGGTGGCTGAAGGCTCCCGTTGCGAAGGTATATGCTGATGGCACATACAACGGGAAGCCGTTCCGTAGTTGGGTGCAGAAGATACTCGGAGCAACCGTCGAAATCGAGAAGAATCTCGCACCGAAACTCAAGAGATTCGTACCGGCGAAGAAAAGGTGGGTAGTGGAACGCGCCTTCGCTTGGTTCTTCGATTATCGCCGTCTCACAATCGATTACGAACGCCTCAGATCTTCGTCTCTGGCGATGATTAGGATCGCCATGTCAGCCTCGCTGCTGAGGCGATTGTGCTAGTTGATGCTAATTCTTCTCCGTAAAGTCATTATGTAACAACATACGGAGAAGGAAAATGAACAAACTTTCAATTCCTATCGAGTGGCGGGTGCGTATTTTGCACTGGATAGCTATACTATTAGGCGTTAAATTCAAAATAAATGGATGGCCATACGGCTCAGAAAAAAGAACTACAGCTGTTCCTTTCTATCGGAAAGCCAATAGAAGCAAGAGGAAGAACTAGAAGATACGGGAGATACAAGTTCGCTAACAATAACTCTTGGTGAATCGCTTTTAAATCTAGTAAGTAATTCAGAAAGAATTTGTTTTGGGCTTTCATCAGTTATAATTATATATAAATTTTCTTGCGCGACGCAATGCTCAAAACCCTCCAAATAACCAATAACGCCCTGATCTTTTTGACTCTCTATTTCGAGTGAAACAAATAACATAGCCATCAATGCCTCCATGCGTTTAATTGAAGGATTGAAGCACGTTACGGGCGAGTGCGCTAGCCCCTAACGACGATCAACGGCGGGCCGAAAACCCGCCGTTTTTCACAAGGGACTTTTCAGACAGTCTCTAAGCGAGAATAGGAATTGCTTGCAGCGTGTAGCCGTGGAAAGCGCGTGTCATTCTGACCCGCAACATCAGCGTATTGTTTTTCCCGATATACCCACTGGCACTATTCAGCTAAATTAGTGAATTCCGACAATTCACGCCGCGTTTGTAGGTCATGAGTCTTAAAAAACAGGCCAAAACCAAGGCGCACCCCGCAACCAAATCGCATCAAACAAGCCCGTCGGTTTTCCGACAGGGCTTCTTGGCGTCTGCGGGGCAGACTATCAGCGCGCCTGCGTCGGCACGATATGGCGGCGGTTGATGGTTGCCGGCCGGCCGGTGAGGGACAAGGTCGTATCGCGCTTCTCGCGTTCGGCCACGACCTTGCCCTTCGCGATGACGCAGAGCCGCTCGGCGCGCAGGCGGACGGCCTCGATGGGGTCGCCGGCATCGAGCACGACGAGGCTTGCCGTCTTGCCGACCGCAAGGCCGAGACGGTCGAGCCCCATGATCTCGGCATTGACCCTGGTGACCATGTCGAAGCAGGTGCGCATGTCCGCGGGCGAGGACATCTGGGCGACGTGCAGCCCCATGAAGGCGACGTCGAGCATGTCGGCCGTGCCGAGGGAATACCAGGGATCGAGCACGCAGTCCTGCCCCCAGCCGGTGCGGATGCCGGCCTTCAGCAACTCGGGCACCCGCGTCAGCCCGCGACGCTTGGGGTAGGTGTCGTGCCGGCCCTGCAGCATGATGTTGATGAGCGGATTGGGGATCGCCGAGACGCCGGCTTCCGCGATCAGCGGCAGCAGCTTCGAGACGTAGTAGTTGTCCATCGAATGCATCGAGGTGAGGTGCGAGCCGGCCACCCGGCCCTGCAGGCCGAGCCTCCGGGTCTCGTAGGCGAGCTGCTCGATATGGCGCGACAGCGGGTCGTCGGTCTCGTCGCAATGCAGGTCGACCATCAGGCCGCGCTCGGCCGCGATCTCGCAAAGCTCGGTGACGGACCGCCTGCCGTCCGCCATGGTCCGCTCGAAATGCGGGATACCGCCGACGATGTCGACGCCCAGGTCGAGGGCGCGGATGGTGTTCTCGCGCGCATTCGGTGCGCGGTAGAGCCCGTCCTGCGGGAAGGCGACGAGCTGGAGGTCGATATAGGGCGCGATCTCCTTCTTCACCTCCAGCAGCGCTTCTACCGCGAGCAGGCGGTCGTCGCAGGTGTCGACATGGGTGCGGATGGCGAGAAGGCCCATCGAGACCGCCCAGTCGCAATAGGCGAGCGCCCGTTCCTTGACGGCCTCGTGGGTCAGGAGCGGCTTGAGTTCGCCCCACAGCGCGATGCCTTCGAGCAGCGTGCCCGAGGCATTGATGCGGGGCAGGCCGTAGGACAGCGTGGCGTCCATGTGGAAATGCGGATCGACGAAGGGCTGGCTGACGAGATTGCCCGAGGCATCGACGATGCGGCCGGCGTCGGCCTCGATACGCGGCTCGATCGCGGCGATCCTGTCGTCCTCGATGCCGATGTCGGCGACGGTTCCATCGGGCAGCGTGCCGCCCTTCACGATCAGATCGAAACTCATCTTTCGCCTTTCTGGTACGGGATCATCAAAGCCTTGGGGTAGGTGGCGCGGCGCGCGACCAGGATCAGCGCCAGGATCGACAGCGCGTAGGGCATCATCAGGAACACCTGATAGGGCACGATGCCGCCCGATATCTGCTGCAGGCGCACCTGATAGGCATCGAAGGCGGCGAACAGGATGGCGCCGATCAGCGCCTTGCCCGGCCGCCACGAGCCGAAGACGACCAGCGCGATGCAGATCCAGCCGCGCCCGTTGATCATCTGGAAGAAGAACGAGTTGAAGGCGGAGGTGGTGAGAAAGGCGCCGCCGACCGCCATCAGCGCGCTGCCGACCATGACGGCGCCCGTGCGGATGCCGGTGACGGAGATGCCCTGCGCCTCGACCGCCGAGGGGTTTTCGCCGACGGCGCGCACGGCAAGCCCGACGGGCGTGCGATAGAGGACCCAGGCGACGGCCGCGACCGTCAGGAAGGCGAGATAGGTGAGCGGCGTCTGGGTGAACAACGCTTCGCCGAGCACGGGAATGCTGGACAGGCCCGGGATCGGCAGGGGCTGGAACGGCTCGATCTTCGGCGGCGACGTCACCTCGGGCAGCGCGAGGCGATAGGTGAAATAGGTGAGGCTCGTGGCAAGCAGCGTGATGCCGATGCCGACGACATGCTGCGACAGGCCGAGCGGCACGGTGAGCGTGGCGTGCAGCAGGCCGAACAGGGCGCCGACGAGGGCGGCGACCGCGAGGCCGGCCCAGAGATCGCCGCCGGAATAGACGGTGAACCAGCCGGCGAAGGCGCCCGCCGTCATGATCCCCTCGATGCCGAGGTTGAGGACGCCGGCGCGCTCGCAGATCAGCTCGCCCATGGTCGCGAAGATCAGCGGCGAGGCGATGCGGATGGTGGCGACCCAGAAGGAGGCGGTGAAGAGGATTTCGAGCGCGTCCATGTCACCTCCACCTGATCCTGAAACGTGTGAGAAGGATCGCGACCACCATCGTCAGCAGCGCGGTGGCGACCATGACGTCGGCGATGTAGCTCGGCACCCTGGCCGCGCGGCTCATGGCGTCGGCGCCGACGAAAATGCCGGCGACGAAGATGGCCGATGCGATGACGCCGAGCGGGTTGAGCATGGCCAGCATGGCGACGACGATGCCGGTGTAGCCGTAGCCGGGCGACAGGTCGAGCGTCAGGTTGCCCTTCAGCCCCGACACCTCGGAAAAGCCCGCGAGCGCAGCCAGGCCGCCCGAGAGCAGCGCCGTCTTCATCAGCGTCCGGTTGACCGGAATGCCGACGAAGCGCGCGCCCTCGGGATTGTGGCCGACGGCGCGCATCTCGTAGCCGAGCACCGTCTTCTTCATGACGACCCAGACGACGACGGCGGCGGCGAGCGCGATGACGAAGCCGTAGTGCAGGCGCTTGCCCTGGATGAGGCGCGGCAGTTGCGCTTCCGCGACGACCTTCTGCGATTGCGGCCAGCCGAGCCCCATCGGGTCCTTGAGCACGCCTTCGAGCAGCATCGACACGAACAGCAGGACGATGAAGTTGATGAGCAGCGTGGTGACCACCTCGTCGACGCCGAAGCGGGTCTTCAGCACGGCCGGGCCGAGCAGCAGGAGCGCGCCCGCGGCCATGACGGCGGCCATGATCACCGGGATCAGAACGATGGAAGGCAGCGGCAATGCCGCGGTTCCCAGCACCACGGTGACGACGCCGCCGATATAGAGCTGGGCTTCCGCGCCGATGTTCCAGAGCCTCGCCCGGAAGGCGACGGCGATCGAAAGGCCGGTGAAGATCAGCGGCGTCGCGCGGGTCAGGGTCTCCAGCAGCGCGAACTGCGAGCCGGCCGCGCCCTTGGCCACCAGATGGAAGACGGACAGCGGCGAAGCGCCGGCGGCGAGAACTAGGATCGACGTCAAGGCCAGCGTGGCGGCGATGGCCGCCAGCGGAAACAGCAGGGTGATCGCCAGGGACGGCGCGGGCTTCGGCTCAAGCCGCATGGTCGCTGCGCTCCCCATCGTGGCCGGCCATCAGTTCCCCCAGTTCCCGGATGCTGCGTTCGCCGCGCAAGGACGGCGTCGAAAGGCGCCCCTTGGACATGACGACGATGCGGTCGGACATTGCCAGGATCTCCTCGAGGTCTTCCGAAATCAGCAATATCGCCGCGCCCCTGTCTCTCGCTTCGAGGAGCATGCGGTGCACATAGGCGACGGCGCCGACGTCGAGGCCGCGGGTCGGCTGGCTGGCCAGGATGACCGCCGGGTCCGGATCGAGGGCCCGGCCGAGGATGAGCTTCTGCATGTTGCCGCCCGACAGAAGACGTATGCGGGCCTCGGGCGAGGGACATTTGACGTCGTAGTCGGCGATGAGCTTCTCGGCGAAGCGGCGGGCGGCCTTCCAGTTCAGGAAGCCCATGCGGCTGAACCGTGCGCTGCGGTAGCGCTCGGCGATGACGTTCTCCGTCACGCTCATGTCGCCGATGCTGCCGACGGCGTGGCGGTCTTCCGGAATGCGGGCGACGCCATGGGCGAGTGCCGCGCGCGGCGACCAGTCGGCCATGTCCTGCCCGGCGATGGAGATGGTGCCATCGGTGGGACGCCGGATGCCGGCGATGAGGGCGGCAAGGGCGGCCTGGCCGTTGCCGGAAACCCCGGCAAGGCCGGTTATCTCCCCGGCCGCGAGCGTGAGCGACACGGCGTCTAGGCCGGCTCCGTTATAGGGCAGGGTCGAGACGCGTTCGAGCGTCAGCAGCGGTGCGCCCGGTTTCGCCGGGCTGGCCTCCGCCGGCCTGACCTCCTGGCCCACCATGAGCGCCGCCAGTTCCCTGCGGTCGGTCGCGCCCGTCTCGCGCTCGCCGACGAGCCGGCCGGAGCGCAGGACCAGCACGCGGTCGCTGACGGCCATCACCTCGTGCAGCTTGTGGGAGATGAAGATGATCGACAGGCCTTTGGCGACGAGCAGCTTCAGCGTCCGGAACAGTGCGTCGGTCTCGGCCGGGGTCAGGACGGCCGTCGGCTCGTCCAGGATCAGGATTCGGGCCTCGCGATAGAGCGCCTTGAGGATCTCGACGCGCTGGCGTTCGCCGACCGAGAGGGTGGAGACGGTGGCCGTGGGATCGACAGCGAGGCCGAAATCGGCGGACAGTTGCGCGATGCGCCGCCGCGCCGCGGTGCGGTCGAGCCGCAGGCGCCAGAGGCGCTCGGTGCCGAGCGCGATGTTCTCCTGCACCGTCATGTTGTCGGCAAGCGTGAAGTGCTGATGGACCATGCCGATGCCGGCATCGAGTGCGGCGCGCGGATCCCCCGGCGCAAGCGGCCTGCCGAAGGCCTCGACGGTTCCCTCGTCGGCGACGTAGTGGCCGAAGAGGATGTTCATCAGCGTCGTCTTGCCGGCACCGTTCTCCCCCAGCAGCGCGACGACCTCGCCGCGTTTCAGGTCGAAGGAAATCGCGTCGTTGGCCCTGAGCGGACCGAAGCGCTTGCTGATGCGGGAAAGGCGAAGGACGGGATCGCTGGACACGTCGAAGACCGGGGCTGGCGTTGCGGGCGGGGCTTTCGTTCCCGTGCATGGCGGGGATGGCCGCTGCCGGCGGGAAGAATCCCGTCCGGCAGCACGCACCATCTTTCCCATGGACGGGTGGAAGGAAAGGCTAGCTCGACTTCGGCTCGTCGTCGTTGATCTCGACGGTGAACGAGCCGTCCCTGATCATCTTTTCCTTCTCCGCGACCTTGGCCATGATGTCGTCCGGTATCTTGCCCTCGAAGGTACCGAGAGGGGCCAGCGAACAGCCGCCGTTCTTCATGAAGGAGTAGACGCCGTAGTCGTCGGCCTTGAAGGTGCCGGCCTTTACCTCGGCGATCGCCTTGTCGAGCGTCGATTCGAAATGCCACAGCGCCGAGGCGACCACGGTATCCGGATAGTCCGCCTGGGTGTCGATGACATTGCCGATGGCCAGGACCTTCTTCTCCTTGGCGGCATCGGACACGCCGAAGCGCTCGGCATAGAGAAGGTCGGCACCGCCGTCGATCTGGGCGAATGCGGTCTCCTTGGCCTTGGGCGGATCGAACCACGAGCCGATGAAGGCGACCTGGAACCGGGCGTCGGGCGCCACTTCCTTCACGCCGGCCATGAAGGCGTTCATCAGCCGGTTGACCTCGGGGATCGGATAGCCTCCCACCATGCCGATGTTCTTCGACTGGGTCATCGCGCCGGCGACGATGCCGGAGAGATAGGACGCGTCCTGGATATAATTGTCGAAAACCGAGAAGTTCGGCACGGTGGCATCGGGCTTGAAGCTCGAGCCCATCAGGAAGGCGACGTCCGGATAGTCCCGCGCGACGGCGCGGGCGGCATCCTCGACGCCGAAGACCTCGCCGAGGATCAGCTTGTTGCCGGCCTCGCAATATTCGCGCATGACGCGCTCATAATCGTTGTTCGCGGTGTTTTCCGAATAGACGTATTCGATGTCGCCGCGCTCCCTGGCGGCATTGGCCGCCTTGTGGATGCGGCTGACCCACTGCTGCTCGACCGGGACGGTGTAGACGGCCGCCACCTTTATCGGATCGGCGGCGAACAGGCGGCCCGGCAGCCCTGCCGCGGCCACCGCGGCGGAGGCGCCGGCAGCCTTGATCAGGGTTCGTCTGGAAATGCCGAAATTGAAGGAATCGCTTCGCATTACAGTCCCCTCTGTTTGTTTGCGCGTTTTTGCAACGCGTCTTTTTTACCACTTGGTCAATGTAGGTGAAGTTCGGGGACGCAGCAATCGGGTACGGCGGAAAGTTCGCCGCCGCGTTGCCGGACGCCAGCGACCGCCTCATATATGATCGAGTTCAACGATTTCCGGAGCCCGTCGTGAAAAATCCCTATGAGGTTCTCGGCGTGCCGTCCACCGCGACGGCGGCCGAGATACAGAGTGCCTACCGCAAGCTCGCCAAGAAGCTGCACCCAGACCTCAATCCGGGCGACAAGGCGGCGGAGGAGAAGTTCAAGGAGGTCGCGGCCGCCCACGACCTTCTCGGCGATGCCGACAGGCGCAGGCGCTTCGACGCCGGCGAGATCGACGCCTCGGGCGCCGAGCGCCCGCCGCGGCAGAACTACTACCGCGACTATGCCGGCGCGCAGGCCGAGCATCCCTATGCGGATGCGTCCGGCTATGCCGACTTCATGGACAGCGACGACATCTTCGCCGACCTCCTGCGCCGCAGCCAGAGGGCGCGGGCGAACCATCGCGGCGAGGACATGCACTACCGTCTGGAGATCGCCTTCGCCGACTCCATCGCCGGCGCGACGCGGCGCATCACCCTGCCGGACGGCGGCACGCTCGACGTGAAGATCCCGCCGGGCCTCGTCAGCGGCCAGACGATCCGCCTCAAGGGCAAGGGTGCGCCCGGCTTCGGCACCGGCGGGCCGGGCGATGCGCTGATCGAGGTGGATGTCCTGCCCGACCCGCGCTTTGCCCGCGAGGGCGACGACATCACCATCGAGCTGCCCGTCTCGCTGAGCGAGGCGGTGCTCGGCGGGCGCGTGCGCGTTCCGACCGCGACCGGCGCCGTCACCATGGCCGTGCCGAAGGGTTCCAACACCGGGACGGTGCTGCGGCTGAAGGGCAAGGGGGCGCCCAGGCGCGGCGGCGGCTTCGGCGACCAGTTCGTCCGGCTGAAGGTCGTCCTGCCGAGCCCTGCCGATCCCGAGCTCGAAGCCTTCGTTTCCGGCTGGGAAAAGGGCAGATCGTTCAATCCGCGTGAGGAGGGCTGACCATGGCCATGACCAGAGAGGAATTCCTGAGATCCTCCGGCCTCAAGGTGCAGGTGCTGGACGTGTGGATCGAGCAGGAATGGCTGGTGCCGGAGGAGACGCCGTCGGGCTCGCGCTTCCGCGAGATCGACGTCGCCCGGGCGCGGCTGATCGGCGAGCTGCAGTCCGGCATCGGCGCGAACGAGGCCGGCATCGACGTGATCCTGCATCTGATGGATCAGCTGCACGGCATGCGCCGGGCGCTCGCCGCGCTGCGCCGGCAGATGGGCGAGCCGGAAGGCTGACGAAACGGAAGGTACGGAGCAGGAAAGGAGATCGGAATGAGCAAGCGCTTTGCAGTCGGCGACCATGTCGCCTGGAATTCGGAGGCCGGGCGGGTGTCGGGCACCGTCATCGCCGTCCATACCCGCGACTTCGACTACAAGGGCCATACCCATCGCGCCTCGCAGGACGAGCCGCAATACGAGATCAGGAGCGACAAGACCGACCACGTCGCCGCGCACAAGGGCAGCGCCCTCGACCACGCGTGACCAGCCCGGAGAGCCGCTTCCGGTTTCGCCGGGATCCGGAAGTTTCCGCCCCCGGAGGAACCAGATGCCGCCAGTTTCGTTCCGGTCCTGTCGTGGAACGGAGACGCTGAACATCATGGCCAGAGAGAACGAAGAACGCAAACCGCAGGAGCAGAGGGACGAGACCGATCACGGCGTGATCGTGGCCGGTGCCGACGCCCATGAGCGCGAGCAGTCCGGCAAGGCGCCCGCGGACGCGCGCGCCCGGGACGAAGCGTCGAAGCGCGGGAAGGACCGGGCCTGACGCCGTGAGGCCTTCCCCCGGGTTGGGGGAAGGCTTTGGCGATTGTCCGAGGACGCTCAGGCGGCGAGATCGAAGCGGTCGGCGTTCATGACCTTCGTCCAGGCGAGGACGAAGTCCTGCACGAACTTCTCCCTGCTGTCGTCCTGGGCATAGACTTCCGCATAGGCGCGCAGGATGGAGTTCGAGCCGAAGACGAGGTCGACGCGGGTCGCCGTGTACTTCGCCGCGCCGGTCTTGCGGTCGCGGATCTCGTACAGGTTGTTGCTGGTCGGAACCCAGGAATAGCCCATATCCGTCAGCGTGGCGAAGAAGTCGGTCGTCAGGGCGCCGGGGCGATCGGTGAAGACGCCGTGCGCCGTGCCGCCGTGGTTCGTGCCGATGACGCGCAGGCCGCCCATCAGCACCGTCATTTCCGGAGCCGTCAGGCGCATGAGCTGGGCGCGGTCGAGCAGAAGCTCTTCCGGGCTCACCACATAGTCCGTCTTCTGCCAGTTGCGGAAGCCGTCGGCGAGCGGTTCGAGCGGCGCGAAGCTGTCCGCGTCGGTCTCATCGGCGGTGGCGTCGCCGCGGCCGGGTGCGAAGGGC
>Ga0206117_101355_pt1 | contig 12860 bp, 9 predicted proteins | sample 3A5Ametagenome_FD_177997 | JGI IMG/M metagenome (GOLD analysis project Ga0206117, IMG submission 177997) | Enriched microbial communities from leaf-cutter ant dump, University of Wisconsin, Madison, United States - 3A5A | ecosystem: Environmental > Terrestrial > Nest > Insects nest > Nest dump... | reverse complement strand
CTGCCCTGCCAGGTTACCGTCTGCGAGGGCCTGCCAAGGCCATCAAAATACTGGATGGTACGGTTGACCTGTCCCACGGGAAGTCCCGCCAGTGAAGGGGACGTGGTTTTACCGGGAACCTTTACCGTGGTTTCCATTACGTAGTTCTGGCTGCTGCTGGGGTTTTGGGCAAACACAGAAATACCTGTTGTCAAGAGTGTTAGTATAGATAATATTCTTTTCATAAAGCGTTAGGGTTTATAGTGGTAGTCATAGGTTTTAACAATGTTGCCGTTGTGGTCTTTAATTAACATTAATCGATTGAAATTATCATATTCATAGTAATTCGTCAAACCTTTCGGGTCGGTCACACTGGTCACACCACCTAAAGAATCATAGGTATAGCTGGTGATTTCAGCATCTTTAGGATAAATTCTCACCCCGTCAATTAATCCCATCAAGGTTTGTCCAGTATATGGTAGTTCACCTGAATATATCCAATTACTTCCATTATAAGACCAATAACTCAACATATACTCTCTACTATTTGGCACTGTAAAAGCTGGAGTAAAGCTCCCATTAAATCCTTTTGCGCCACTTTGGGCAGTGGCTACATTGCCGTTCTGTTCAAAATCTTCCACATAAATTTCTGTTTGGTTGGCATTACGAGCCGAAGCTTTTAAGTAAATCCCATTAGTACACCAAACAAACGCACTTTTCACCCATAATTTATGGAGCATATATACTGGAGCGCCTTTGTCATTATATTTTTCAAAGGATGATAGCGCTTCATAACTTCCAAGTGGCGTTAACACTTCACTAGCGTTGAAATTGGTAGCTGCTCCACTTAATGGTGCACTGGTCAATAAAATATAGTCTGCTGCAGGTCGAATATATGCATCTTTCCAATCATATAATGTAGCACTTCCTCCAATCAAAAAATCCACGCCACCTTTGCTCTTCCAACTCTCCCTTTTTACCTCTTTCCCTATTCTGTTTTGATTAACCATTTGTTGATATACTGGGATATTACCATAGTGATAAGGATAAAACACTTTTGTAATAATTTCATCACTACTTGTCGTTAATTTAGTTTCTATCAACTGATTGTATTGGTTATCGTATTTATATGTTGTTAAAGTTTCTATAAAATTTGAGCCTGTATAGCTCCGCTCCTTTTGTTGTGTTTTCTGTGTGATGCCAACAATTGGATAATTTGCGGTAGCCACGTAACGTTGCCTATCTATCGTTTTACAGTTGTCGTCGAAAATTAGCCCAAACTTAAGTGAGCGATGCTGATCAGCAGTCAATTTATCACGCTGGATAATATAGGTATTTTCTAAAGAATGTAGCAACTGGCCCGAAGCATTATAAGTTTCTTCTTTTAGTGGTAATCCCGCCCCCCACGAGATATACTCACCATTGCGGTAAGGATAAGTATCGTAAGAATCAAAATATTCTAGCGGGGTAAATTCATAAACTTTTTTTCCGTTAGCTATTCCATTGTCCATCTCTCTTACCGTTACCGTACTGTAACCAATTGGGCTTCCCTGAACTGCCCCCAAAGGTTGGGTAGATTCACTTCCTCTATTTATCCTGCCAATAAACTCATATGAACTTGTCCAATTACAATCTGCAAATGTGAGTGTATTGGTTCTATAATAGGTGTAGTTGGGCACTGTTGCCAATTTTCCTGAAGATTGGCCATTTGCAAGTTTGTATTCATATTCTTTTACCATTTGCGGGCCATTGCCAGACTGAATAGTCATTTTTTTTATTCGAATGCCGCCCGCTATCTTCGCTTGCGGACTTACTGTATAGATGATTTCGGTAGTTACATTAAACCTCACACGGTCTAGATCATCAAACACAAACTTTAATTTATAAGTACCGCTTTGGGGAAAAGTAAAATTAATGGGAGTTAGAAGAGATTTTAAATTGCCATAGGTGCCATTGTAAATACTGGTGCTCCATAATTGGTTGGCATTATACAAAACCAAGGACACCGGAGCTTGATCTATCGCTTCTTCGGGGTAATCAATAGGAAAATTAGGATCCCAAGGACCACGACCAGTTTCGGTTATGGTGCATTTTAACGAAGCTTGGCTACCCGAAGCCTCGTTTAGATCAAAATTATAATATTGGTTGGCACCTGTTTGGTTAAAAAAGGCATATTTACTTTTTTCAATGGTAGAAAAATAGCTTTCAAAACCTTCGTTGCTTTCCATTTCAAAAGTAGTGGTACCACCGGTAGGATACTGGATAGACTGTAGCGATCCAGCAACCGCGTAAACTGAATCAGGGCTCTTATCTGCACCGTCTAAAAAAGCACTTAAAGTAGAATTATCAGTATTTGGTGCTATTTTGCTAATACGGGTATCGATGTTACGCAAGCTAGAAATAGGATAGCCCCAATGATCTAGGTATACAGAGTTTCGATCAGGTAGCATATACCCATTATAAAAAAACTGATAAGGCGGTTTTTGCTCTAGTCCCCCAAATTCGGTGACTTTATCTAAACGGAGTCTTTTTTTCATGTATGGATTACCAATTGCACTATTATTAAAATAGTCATGTTGTAATACCACGCCAAAAGATTTACCAGCGTTTGCTACCGTAATTTGCTCCAAGGCCCTATCTCCATTTAAATCTAACCTAATGGTTTGTGCATAGGTAAAATCTACACTGGTAAGATCTGGAAATTCAATCTTCTGGATACGCTTACCTTGGACATCATTAAAAGTTGAGGAATGGCTTCTGATATTTGTGGTTGGCGATGGAGCCCCTATCGAATTGTACTGCATGCTAAGGGATTCGGAAAAACCATTGTTATAATCCTGGTTATAATCCAAATATGTAAAGTTAATCTGCTGTAGCCTATCAGCCGATTTAATGGCCGAGAGATACCAAGAAGAGATGTAAGAGTAAGAAGGTGCTAAAGGATCGCCCTCTTCAATTCGTGACGTAGTAGTGGTCATTTCCCTCGCATCAAACACATATTGTATTCCACTCTCATCTATAATCTCGAAAGAATACAATTTATTATTGTTATAGGTGATGGCCGAAATTTTAAGATTGTCCTTAGTTTGGAGCAATATAGATCCGTCCTTTCCGATGTAGAAACGTCCGCTCCTCCCATTAAAATTATAATAAAAAATGTCTTGCTGGGCATCTACGTCATTTTTGGCCAAAGAAAGGATGGTGGAAAACTGTGTGGTATTATTTTTTTCAATAACATAGCTTGGGTTATACTGCATGTTATTCGAAAATACATCGGGATAAATAAACTGTCCGTCATATGCAGCCGTTGCTATATTGGGCAATACTGGGGTGTTTAAAAACCCTGCAGGGTTTTCATCAGGTAGTCCCCGCATGGTCCGGGTAACAACTCCGCCTGCATTCAGCGCCCAACCTAAACCTATATTAGAAGCAATTTCTTCGACCTTTACCCCGCCTGCGTGATAGTTTAAAGAAATATTCAAGTTTAAACCAGAATTTTTATCATTCCAACTATATACGGGGACACTCACCTGTGGCAGCCCGGTGTGGATATTTGCGGGCATATCAGCAAATTTTCCTAGTGCGGCCGCATTTGGAGAAGGCGGTACGTAATTGTTTGTAGGATTTTGTTGACCATATAGAGCAGCTGAAAAGAATGAAAGAACCACTGCCGTATAAAACAGTTTATTCATTTTTGATAAGCGTACAATTTTCATGGGTGTATTTCTAATTTGAAATCTTATATGATTAAAGTTCTGTAACCAATACCCTAGGCATACAGTAGAATGAGGCAAATCTATTGATCAATCGTTTTTATAGAGTTATAGGAAAAAACAGTTGCATAACTATTATTTATCCCAACAACGGATATAGAATACAATATGGATTTTAGGAAACTTCCTTCAAAAAAAACTAGAAAGTAGTTAATTGGTAAATGGCAATGAGAAGCGAGATTTAGCATAGATGTATCAATTCATTATCATCAAAACTAACTAATGACAAAAGAAAATACAAGTAATATTAAAAATAGCTATCCACACCTTGGTACACCTATCGCTCATGGCTATTCCCATTACCAAATCAGCTACTCCGTTTACCCAAAGCACTTTAGGGACCACCATTTCCTTGGCGTACGCGTGCCACGTGTGACTATTCAAAATTAATCATGTGCTCAACAGCTCTCTACCCAACCCATTACTTCCCTTACTTCTCCATGCCCAATCTCATAAGGCCCTTCATAAAATCTAAATTTCGTTCCAATATCAATTTCTCCCAAAAGCTCATTGGATACAAATTTGATATCTACAACTCCTTCTTCGCCTGGTTTTAAATCTTTACCGTTTAATAAAAGTATGGAACCAGAAGTTTGCATTATATTTCCAAATTTAAATCCTGGTCTGTAACCTGTTTGTATAGGCCAAGTTCTACGGCCATCTTTATTGAACTTAATTAATGCTTTTATTTTAAATAACCTGCTCATTTTATTGATTTGTAGGCAGCTCAATCCCAAGGTTCATTAAACACTGGGTAATCATTGGCATACCTCACCAAGATAGTGTCACCAATATCAAATTTTGGATCAAGGCAGTCGCCAATATAACTTTTGCCATTCACTTCAAATTTGTAGGAGTAGGAATATTGATGAGAAACTGGGCTATTCCCCATATAATTACGATGATTAATAACTACCGCTTTAATCAATTTCGAATTATTCTTTAAAAGGTGACTCTTCACTTGTCTAGTTGTAAAAATCCAAGTCCAATAGCTAATTGAAGCAATAATTAAAAGAGCACCAACATAAATCCTGAACTCCTTCATAAACTTTCTACAAATAACTAGGCAAAATAATAAAACTCGATGATTAGCTTACCTTTATTTTTCCATCTAATCCACCCATAACTCCAATGATTTTCAGACCCCCATTTTACTCTTAACCACTTGCCCTTTATCTGATCGGGATAATAATATTCATCTCTATCAAAATGAAGTTTATTTCCTTGCGAGTTAGCTTTCGTCATTAATGGGTTACTTTCTTCATTAAATTTAACGCTGAACAAACTTAAGATGTGGTCTTCCCATGTCTGAAATTTTATATGTTTTGAATAACGAGAAATCAGTCCTTTTTTACCATTGTCCAAGATGACCTGATAAAATGAACTCGTTTGCTCAATGCATTTTAAGGCAATTACCTGATACTCTTCTTCTTTTTTTAAAACCGTCAGCAGTGTTCCATTGGATTGATAAACACTAATGGTATCTCCAAACCTATAATCATCACTCAATGTAACTATTCCGATGGCACCCTCTATCTTTTCACTTGGATTTCCTCTAGAAAGACCATCGTTAGTTTTAAACGAAGAATTATTCTTATTGAGCTTGCTTTCTCTTATGGCTTGTTTCTTTACTTCGTTAGATTGTCCATCACAACTAAAAATAAGCGTTAAAAATAATAGCAGTATTACTTTCATTAATAGTGATATTTTAAATAAACATAGTCATATTCCAAGAATCGACAAAGAACAAAACGACAAAGAACCAATTATTAAAATATTCAATAAAACAATAGTTAACGAGTTAAACAAATTACCAACTAACAAATCTCTTAAAGATCCTTCGTTGCACTCTGGATGACAAGTGTGTCTACCACCCCCCTAGTATTATCTAATCCCTAATGAACTATCTTTGCCCCTCATTGGAGCACACGTGTCACTTGTGACTGTTTTCATTATCAAATCAGCTACTCCGTTTTACCCAAGCCACTTTAGGTACCACAACCTTTTCCTCCGGCAAAATATCCTTTTTCTCATATTTAGCCACTATCCCTTCCCTTACAGCAATCACCTCTACCATATTGGCTCCATAATAACGCTTATCATGCGAAGCAAAGCTACCCCTGCCTCTGCTATCTATCAAATGTAATTGATAGGCGCCTAATAATAACAAGCATCCATTTACCAAAGAGGTAAAAGTAAAGCTAGCTTCCAAAGCATCTAGTTTACCTCCTACAGGAACAACCAACTCATCAATCATCACCAAAGAAGAGGTAACATCTTCCTCATTCAAAAAAATCAGATAAAAACGCATGGCCGCTGCACAAGCCCGAGTGGGCAAGCTATCCTTCTCCAGCATAAAATCATTCAAAGTCAAAACCACTTCTCCATATTTAGGATTAACGCTTAGCGAAGGCTTAAAATGCAAATACTCGTTCCATTGCCTATAGTTATTCACTCGCCATTTTTTTAGTTTGTCAATATCTGTCCCACACAATTTTCTACTACCTACTGCATGGATATCATTAGTGGCACAAAGTTCCAATAAAAGCTTTTTTAAACGCCTAAAAACGACATCATTACACAGCCAGCTTTCATTTTGCTTTAATGGTGCGTAAATTTTGGAAGCCCATCCCATGGCCCGTGAAAAATCGAGGCCAGATAATTTAGAATTAGTAGAGAGTACATAGTCCTCCCCCTTTTTGGTTGATTTGTTTTTCATAAGGTAAATGATGTTTATATTTAATCAAGCATATCTCCATGCACATTCCAACCCTAATTTACTAAAACTCCGTAAAAGTGCGTACAAGTCCATAGAAGTCCGTACAAGTCCGTAGTTTTGGTATTCTGCTTTTATAATGACGGCATATTGCTTCGCTACACTGCCCATGCTCATTGCACAATATTTTAAGATAAAGACTATTCTGATTTTACAGATTGGCTTTTTAGTAAAAATCAAATAGGATAAGGTATCATTTTAATTTATAAGGTGGTAATGACTAATGAATCAATCTGAGGGAAATCAACGTAATTTACTGGAAACAATTAATCAGTTGAACAATCAATGATTATAAAATCCTTTGCTACCAACGTGTAGGTACAGGTTACGCTCTAGATGACAAACGGACCTACTAACCACTAACCACTAATTACTAGCCACTAACAACTAGTTCCTAATTCCTAACTACTAATTCCTAGTTCCTAATGAACTAATTAACCAATGAACTATCTTTGCAACATGAACCCACAATCCATACTGATTATTGATGATGAAAAAAAGCTGTGCGACCTATTGGCACGCATCCTCGAATTAGAAGGATATACAGTTCATAAAGCTTATACGGGTAAAGAAGGTTTGGCCCTACTGCAGCAGCAGGACATTGGCGTTGTATTATGTGATGTTAAACTACCCGATTATAGTGGTATTGACCTTGTAGCTCTTATTAAACAACAAAAACCCTACGTACAAGTCATTAACCTTACCGCTTATGGTACCATTGCCGATAGTGTAAAGGCCATGAAAAACGGTGCTTACGACTACATTACCAAAGGCGACGACAATGATAAAATTATTCCATTGGTAGCCAAGGCATTTGAAGCGGTTGCTAAAGCGAATATTGTTCAAGCACAACCCCACCCCCCCAGTAAAGGTTTTGAAAACATCATCGGACAATCGCAGGCTATTGGGCAATCCATTACCATGGCTAAAAAAGTAGCGACCACCGACGCCAATGTATTGCTACTGGGCGAAACGGGTACAGGAAAAGAAGTATTTGCCAAAGCCATTCACCAAAGCAGTAAACGCAACCAAAACGAATTGGTAGCTATTAACTGTAGTGCCATTAGCGCCGATTTGTTGGAAAGCGAGCTCTTTGGTTATAAAAAAGGTGCCTTTACAGGTGCATTGCAAGACAAAAAAGGCTTATTGGAACAAGCTGATGGCGGCACCCTGTTTTTAGATGAAATTGGGGATATGCCACTTCACATGCAGGCCAAAGTATTGCGGGTATTGGAAGACGGTACTTTTATTAAATTGGGCGACCTACAGACCCAAAAAGTAAACATTAGGCTTATTGCCGCTACCCATAAAAACCTTAGCGAAGAAATAGAGAAAGGTAATTTCAGGGAAGATTTATACTACCGACTATCTGTTTTTACGCTCAACCTGCCTCAACTGAACCAAAGAGGTGATGATATTTTACTGCTGGCGCAACATTTCATCAACCATTTTGCCAAGCTAAATGGGACCCCAGCAGCGCAGATGAGCAAAGCTTTTAAAAGCTTATTGTTACAACATCAATGGAAAGGGAATATTCGCGAGCTAAAGAACACCATTGAACGTACTTTAATTTTAAGCGAGGGAAACACCTTAGATGAAACATTACTTCCTTTCAACTTTAACCAACAAGGCAGTACCGCAACAAGTATGGATATGGCCAGTGTAGAAGAGCAGCATATCAAAAAAGTGTTGCAATACACGGCAGGCAATAAAACCGAAACCGCCCGCTTATTAGGCATTGGTTTAGCTACGTTGTACCGCAAAATGGAGCAGTACCATATTCCAAAGTTTTAAGTGATCAAATAAACCACATAGCCACATTTGGAACCCATCCCATTATTTCGAAGCACGAGGAAACCTTTAATTATTTAATTGTTAAAGCTTAATCAGTATCTGACATCGAATACTCCATTGTCAATTACAATAGAATCCTTTAGGTCTTTAACATTATACAAAACGCCATTTAGCTTTCCGCCAACAAAGGGAATCATACTGCCTTTTACTTTTTCATATCTAGTGATAGAAATATTGAATGGAGGTTTCTTCTCATTAGTAGTATACAGCTTAGAGTCTTGCATACCTAAGTTAGTCACCAAATAAATGTGACTCGAAAAATCCTTTTGGTAAGAATCATCATTTGATAATTGGTACACACCTTTTTTGATATCAAAAAGCTGGAATTGAAGTTTGCTCTGAATCGAGGTATTTAATAACGTATTAGGAACTGCAACATTCACGGTATACATTTCCTTAAATGTGCCATCTCCAAATCCAATTTCAGTGTAGCTTCCTCTAAATAGATCTCTGTTCTCATCTATCGAGCTCTTGAGGTCCAGTGTCTGTCCTGCAATATCGGCCTTGAAATACTGAATATATTTTTCATTTTTTGGAACCTCTACCGCCTGTTTCTTACAAGCAAAAAGAGAAACTAAAAAGATGGTGTAAAACAGATAATTGACATTTTTTTTCATAAGATTATTTTTCATGGTCTTCAAATATAAAGAATTTACAAAACTAAGCAACTGTATCCTTATGTGTCTATGTGGTTATATTTTCATTTAAGAATAAAATTGTATAAATGAACCACATAGACACATAGTAAACTCAATCGCATCGCTAAAGTGTTTATTATCGCAATAACGAAACCACTCCACTCAAAATGATAAACCAGCTTCTCAAAATGAGAAGCTTTTTTTAATACCCCCAATTCAACAAACCACCTCAAAACACTTAAAAACAAACACTTAACCAATCACCTTCATTTTTGGCACATCCCTAGCAAAGCAGGGTAAAAACATAAAAATGATGATGACACTACTTCTCTTATTGGCCCTGCTGGTGTGCATGTGGCTTTTCTTTAAAACAGTTGATTGGTTCGAAAAAATTTAACCCATGCTTATTCTATTCATTATTTCCGTAGCGGTATTCGCATACATGTTATACGTACTGCTCTATCCCGAAAAATTCTAAATCATGCAAACCGAAATCTTAGGCATCATAGCCACCTTTGCCCTTACGCTCCTCATTGGCATCCCTTTGGGCAGTTACATTGCAAAGGTATTTGCGGGCCAACGCGTATGGACAAACGTGCTGGCGCCTCTTGAAAAATTCATTTATAAACTCTCAGGCATCAATCCAGCCGAACAAATGGATTGGAAGCAGCATCTTAAAGCCATGCTTACCATTAATGCACTTTGGTTAGTTTATGGCTTTTTTGTCTTGATCAATCAAGATAAACTCCCGCTTAACCCTGATGGCAACCCTGCCATGTCACCACACTTAGCTTTCAATACCATTATCAGCTTTGTAGTGAACTGTAACTTACAGCACTATAGCGGCGAAAGTGGCGTGAGCTATTTGGTGCAGCACTTTATCCTCATGTTTCTGCATTTTGTTTCCGCAGCAACAGGTATGGCCATTGCCATTTCCTTCTTTAAAGCCTTTAAGGAAAAAACCACCACTAAACTGGGCAACTTTTGGCAACACTTTACGCTATCCATTACCCGAATATTATTACCAATAGCGGTAGTGGTTGCCCTTATATTGGCATTTAATGGTGTTCCTGCCTCTTACGAAGGAAAAGATCAAATCGTCAGTTTACAAGGCGACAGCGTGTCGGTAAGTAGAGGCCCCGCAGCGCCAATGGTGGCCATTAAACATTTGGGAACTAACGGAGGTGGTTGGTTTGGTGCGAACTCTGCCCATCCGTTAGAAAACCCTAATTACCTTACCAACATGACCGAGGCCATTGCGCAAATGATCATTCCTATTGCTATGGTAATTGCTTTTGGTTTGTTCATTGGCCGTAAAAAACTGGCCTGGTCTATTTTCGGCGTCATGACGGTAGGTTTCCTACTCCTCCTGCTCCCTACCCTACAAAGCGAACTTGGCGGAAACCCTAACCTCACCAAAATGGGCATTGCCCAAACTACAGGTGCTATGGAAGGTAAAGAAGTACGCTTTGGTCCTGCTGCCAGTGCTTATTGGAGCACCATTACCACGGTAGTGAGTACAGGTTCCGTTAATAGCATGCATGATAGCACCATGCCGCTCACAGGTTTATACCAATTATTGGCCATGATGATCAATGCCATTTATGGAGGCTGTGGCGTAGGCTTGCTCAACTATTTTGTTTATCTCGTGATTGCGGTATTTATAGCTGGGCTCATGGTGGGCAGAACGCCCGAGTTTTTAGGGCACAAGCTAGAAGCCAGAGAAGTGAAAATTGCCGCCTTGGTTACTTTGATCAGTCCTTTTTTAATCATGTGTGGTACCGCTTTGGCAGCATATACTTTCACCCAATACGGACAAGCTCCTTGGGAAGTAGCTCCTTCGGCATGGCTTAATAACCCTAGCTTTCACGGCTTTTCTGAAATGCTCTATGAAGTCACTTCATCTAACGCCAACAACGGTTCTGGCTTTGAAGGTTTGGGCGACAACAATACCTTTTGGAATGTACTTACGGGCTTTGTGCTATTATTTGGCCGCTTTATTCCCATCATTGGCCCTTTAGCCATTGCGGGTTTATTAGCCAAGAAAAAATACATCCCTGAAAGTGCGGGCACCTTGCAAATAGATACCAAAACTTTTGCACTCATGACCTTCACCATTATTGTGATCCTCAACGCCCTTTCTTATTTCCCTGCACTAGCCTTAGGCCCTATTGCAGAATACTTTACCATGATCAAATAAAACGATGGAACATCAATCTTCACGGCTATTAAATGCTAGCCTAGTTAGCGTAGCCGTTAAACAATCTTTTGTAAAACTTAATCCGCTCAGCATGGTGAAAAATCCGGTAATGTTTACCGTTGAAATTGGCACCATCATTATGGCAGGGGTAAGTATATATAGTTTAAACAACAGTTCGCAAGGTAGCTTTGCCTATAACCTTTGTGTATTTCTAGTGCTTTTTGCTACCCTTTTGTTTGCCAATTTTGCGGAAGCTATTGCCGAAGCTCGTGGTAAAGCACAGGCGGATAGCTTACGTAAAACAAGGGAAGAAACTCCTGCACGTTTGTTTTTGGCCGATGGCAGCATTAAAACCATTTCCAGTAATTCGCTCCAAAAGGATGATATTTTTATCTGCGATGCAGGAGAAATTATCCCTACCGATGGTGAAATTATAGAAGGCATTGCTACCATCGACGAAAGTGCCATTACTGGCGAATCGGCTCCGGTGATCAGGGAAGCTGGTGGCGATAAGTCTTCGGTAACTGGAGGTACAAAAGTACTTTCAGACCAGATTAAAGTGAAAGTAACCGCCCAACCTGGCGAAAGCTTTCTGGATAAAATGATTGCCTTAGTGGAAGGTGCCTCTAGACAAAAAACACCTAATGAAATTGCCCTTACCATCCTTTTAGCCAGCTTCACCCTCATTTTCATTATTGTTTGTGTGACCTTAAAACCCTTTGCCAGCTATGCACAAACGCCCATCACTATTGCGGCTTTAATCGCCTTATTTGTGTGTTTAATCCCTACCACTATTGGCGGACTGCTTTCGGCCATTGGTATTGCAGGGATGGACAGGGCCCTACGTGCCAATGTGATTACCAAATCCGGCAAGGCCGTGGAGACCGCAGGCGATATTGATGTATTGCTTTTGGACAAAACAGGTACCATTACCATTGGCAATAGAAAAGCTACGGCATTTTATCCTATTCCTGAGGTAGATGAACTGGAATTCATCCGATTAGCAGCCTTGGCTTCCCTAGCCGATCAAACGCCAGAAGGGAAATCAATTTTGGAACTGGCACAAAACACCTATCCTAATTTGGTATTAACCCCACCTAGTCATGCTACTTTCATTGCCTTTACTGCCGAAACACGTTCTAGCGGGATTGACACTGCCGATGGACTAAGCATTAGAAAAGGCTCTTTTGATGCCATGAAACTCTTTGCTCAAAAGCATCACTTTGAGATGCCATCAGCATTAATTGTTCAGGTAAAACACATTGCCGAAAATGGCGGTACTCCTTTAGTATTGAGCAGGAACCATCAGCCTTTAGGCGTAATAGAATTACAGGACATCATTAAACCCGGTATTAGCGAACGCTTTGAGCGCTTGCGTAAAATGGGGGTTAAAACCGTAATGGTTACGGGCGACAATCCTTTAACAGCTAAATACATTGCCCAAAAAGCTGGGGTAGACGATTTTATTGCAGAGGCAAAGCCTGAGGATAAGATGAACTACATTAAAGCCGAACAACAAACAGGCAAGCTGGTAGCCATGATGGGCGACGGCACCAACGATGCACCTGCCTTGGCGCAGGCAGATGTGGGTGTAGCCATGAACAGTGGTACCCAAGCGGCTAAAGAAGCGGGCAACATGG